>FKKE01000344.1_pt1 | contig 39181 bp, 39 predicted proteins | sample 1106331 | NCBI WGS metagenome assembly FKKE01 (sample SAMEA3931202, study PRJEB13176) | freshwater metagenome | biome: Drinking water system; feature: drinking water; material: freshwater | place: China | collected 2013-02-06
TCCCGTTTCCCGCTCCAGTTTCCCCTTATATCTCCCTTAATATGCGCGGCCCGCTCACTTCCCCGGCGTGGGCATGACGTGCGGTTTCCAGTTTTTGATGTGTTTGTCGGCCTGGGCGAGCTGTTCGGGCGAGAGCTTCTTGCGGACGGTGTCGCGGGCATGGAGCGGGTCCTGATACCCGCCTTGGACGGCGAGGTCGAGCCACAGGTAGGCGGACACGTCGTCGCGCGACACGCCCTCGCCCTTGGCATACATCAGCCCAAGATTGTGCTGCGCGGAGGGTTCGCCCTGCTGCGCCGCCAGTAGATACCACTTCACGGCCTCGCGGTCGTCCTGCGGCACGCCTTCCCCCTCGTCATACATGAGGGCGAGGTTGTACTGGGCATGCGCGTCGCCCTGATCGGCGGCCTTGCGGTACCACTTCACCGCTTCGGCGTCGTCCCGATGGACGCCTTCGCCCTTGTCGTAGGAGACGCCTAAATTGAATTGCGCTTCGGGGAGTCCATCCTCGGCCGCTTTGCGGTACCAAGCCACGGCCTCGACCGGGTTCTGTTTCACGCCGAGCCCCTGATCGTACAACATGCCGAGATTGAGCTGCGCCTTCGCATGGCCCTGCTCCGCCGCCTTGCGGTACCAGGCCGCCGCCGCAGCGTAGTCCGGCGGCGCGCCCTGTCCACGCTCGCACATGAGCCCCAAGTTGTATTGGGATTGGACCTGCCCCTGCTCCGCCGCCTTGCCGAACCAATGGCGAGCTTCCGCGAGGTTTGGCTCCGTGCCGGTCCCTTTGAGATAGAGGAGTCCCAGATTGTGCTGCGCTTCTGCGTCGCCTTCTTCCGCCGCCTGGCGAAACTCTACGAGAGCGGTCTTGTAGTCGCCGTGTTTGTAGGCGGAGAGGCCGAGCTGAAAATGGGTGCAGGCCGTCAGGATGGGAAGCGTCAGAAGGTAGCAGAAGATAACGAGGCATCTCATGCGCGGTCTGTGCTCCTCAACGTGGCATGGCCTTGAGAGCCGACAGCCAGGCTTCTGCCTGCCGGCGTTCGTCTGGCGACAGGGGTGCATGACCGAACCGGACGCGGCAGTAGAGATCGGTGAGGGGTTCGACCAACCGCGCGGCCTCGCCCCATTGCGTCGAGACGATGGCCGCCAGTTCGTGCGCCGTGGCGCCGGGCTGTTTGACGATCCCTCGATGTTCGAGCACTCGCACCATCTGGGTATAGACCCGGACCACGTCCGCCTGCCGGCCGGAGGCATAGCCGATCGTCCGTCTTGGGGTCAAGCGCAGGCGGGCGACGCGCACGATCGCCGTGAGCAACAGCCCGACGAAGCCGAGTCCCAGCAAGATTGTCACGAGAGGTATCCCGGCCAGGCCGCTGCCCCAACGCTTCGCCTCCGCCAGCCGGCGGGCCAGCTCGGCGAGCAGGCCGGCGGCATGCTCGCGCGCCCGCTCCGTCTGCTGCTTGACGCCTTCGGCGACTTTCATCTGATCGCGGAAGCTGTAGCGGATGATGAGCCGATCCCATTTGAGCTTCACTGAATCGACCATGCGACCGAGCGAGGCCCACAGGGGATTGGCCGCCGGCGCCGGCACGGCCGGCGTCGGATCGAACGTGACCCAGCCGGATTGCGGGAAGTAGACCTCCACCCAGGCATGGGCGTCGCGCTGGCGCACCGTGTAATAGCGGCCGAAATCGTTCCATTCGCCGGGCAGAAAGCCCGTGGCCAGGCGGGCCGGGATGCCCAGCGTGCGCAGCATCATCGCCATTGCCGTCGCATAGTGCTCGCAGTAGCCGCTCTTGCGGACAAACAGAAACGCCGCAAGCGGGTTGTCCGCGGCTTCGTCCCCCACGTCGAGCGCATAGGCGTAGCCGTTGCGCAGGTGCGCTTCGAGCGCGACCACCCGTTCCAGCGGCGTGCGCGCTGGCTTCGTCACCTCGGCGGCCAGCGCCGCGATGCGAGGATCGAGCTCCGGCGTCTGAAGATACCGTTCCCGCACGTCGTCCGGGTACGTGGCCCGAAAGGCCGTTCGATCCGATTCCGCGATCGCTTCGGGCCGCGAATAGGCCGTGTACTGAAAGCGGGCGATCGGCTGAAAAGGCAAGGAGATGGCGCCCATGCCGTCTTCCTGCACGACGGAAAAGGCGCCTTTGACCGCGACCGGAACCGTTGCGCCGAACAGGACGCTCGTATCCAGGGCTTCGATCAGAATCTCCTGCCGCAGCCCCGATTCGGGGTCGGGAGCGCCACCATTTGCCGTCAAGACGAACAGCCCCTCCGCTGTCCGTCCCGCCACGTGGCGGCGCGCGAGCCGGTTGGCCCAGGCCCGTCCGTCGTAGTGGTCGTAGGCCATGCCGCGAAAATACAGCCGCTCGGTGGCGGGAAAGGGCCCCTGCTGGTCCGGCAGTTCCACCCGCATGACGACGGTGGGATCGAGCTTGACCGATCCGATGCCGCCCAGATCGACCTGCTCGGAGAACCCGGAGGTCTTGATGCGGTCCGTCTTGTTCTTGTTGAAGAAGCCGGCACCGAGGCGTGGCGTCAGGAAAAAAATCACGAGGGTGAGGCAGAAGGCCCCGACGGCGATGGCGTTCGTCGTCCAGAAAAACCTGGTCGTCAGGGGGCCGGGCATCGGCTGGGTACCCGCCGACGTCGGTGCGGCGGCGGTGCGATCCGCCTGCGCGGTTTCCGCCTCGCTGCGCAAGTGCAGGAGCAGAAGGGTCCAGACCGTGCCGAACAGAAACACCACGAAGATCGCCGCGTACCAGAGTTCCACCGTCAAAGCCGCCGCCGCCAAGACGGCGAGCAGCGACATGGCGTAGAGGTGCACGAAGTCCTTGCGTTCGCGGAGCGTGAAGAGTTTCACGGCCATGAGCAGGATCAGAAAATGGATGCCCGCAGGCAGGAGGTCTTGCGTGATCCAGAGCAGATCGACGACGAAACCGGCAAAAGCCACAAGCAGCAAGCTGTTCCAAATTTCGCGGGGCCAGTCGAGGATGTCTCGTCCCGACGAGGCATCGGAAGATTGTACGAGCCGAGCGGCGCTCACGAGCAAGGCGATGACGCCGACCAAAAGCAGGCCGACCGGCATTTCCCCCGTCAGCGCCAGGGACAAGAGGCCGGTGGCGGCCAGAATCAACGACGACACTCTCAGCGCCGCCTCCGGCTTCATGCCGACTCCCAGGCCCGGATCGTGCAGTCCACACCGGGCAGCGCCGCTTCGACCAACGGATCGGGCCAGGCCAGGACCAAGACGGTCAGTGCTCCGCTCGACGGAACCGGCAACGAAGCCGAGCGGTCCCGGCGCGCCTGTTCGTCCGTCGCCGCGCCAAGGTAGTCGGGTGTGCAGAGGGCCAGGGCGCGGAACAGGGCGTCCCTCTGTCCTTGGCCCGCATCGGGGGGAATGGCCAACGTGCCCACCGTCAGTCCGACGGCATAGCCGGCCCCGTCGAAATGCTCGATGAGCGAGGCGGCGAGCGACAGGGCCTCCTCGAAGGCGGCGTCCCGTTCCCGCGAAGAGGGCTGTGGGCAAACAGTCGGCACGATGAGCATGACTTTCTGTTGGTCTTCCGCTTCGGTCTCCTTGACCGTCACCTGCGCGAGCCGAGCCGTCGTGCGCCAGTGAATCGTGCGCGAGTCGTCGCCGGGCCGATACGCGCGGAGATTGTGCAAGTCCGTCCCCTGTCCCTTCCGCGCCGCCGATTGCTCATGGCCGAGCGCCGCCAACTCCCGAGTCATCCGTTCCGGCAGGGGCGCTAGCTCGGGAAAAACGATCAGTTCCTCCTCGTCGGGTCTGGTGGCGGTCTTCAAGAAGAGGCCGAAGGGAAAGCGGGTTTGGAGCTTGATCGCCTCGATCCGGTACAGGCCCCGGCGAGGTACGAGCAGGGGGAAATGTTGGAGCGTAGAGGCCTGAGGGGCCAGATGTAAGAGATGGATGCCGCGATCCACCGTCGCGCCGGCGACGACGTCCTGAAGATGAAGCGAGAAGGTCGGCAACCGCGGTTTGCCGTTGCGCAGGTACAGCGAGGCGGTCGCCGGCCGGTTGGCGAACAGTTCGCGCGGCCACAGGCGGCGGATTTCCAGGTCGCGCAACGACTGTTCGGACAAGATGCCGGAGACGACGATGAGGCTGAGCATCATCGCCAGCAGCAGATAGAGCAGATTGTTGCCGGTGTTGATCGCGGCCACGCCGATCGCCAGGGCGAGCACGACGAAGCGCGTGCCTTCGGGCGTCAAACGGATGGACCGGTAGCGGTAGAACCAGCGGAAGAATTCGCGAACGCGCGTGCCCACCTGCATCGGAAGACTACAGGGGAACCGGGATGGACTCGACGAGCTCGCACACGATCCGCTCGGCGTCTTCGAAGCGGCGGCTCGCCTGGCGCGAGCCGGCCGCGCCGGCGAGAATCACGCGGTGCGACAGGACGACCGGCGCCAGCGCCTTGAGATCGTCGGGTAGGCAATAGTCGCGGTCCCGCAGGAGCGCCAGCGCCTTGGCCGCCCGGTGCAGGGCCATGGCGCCGCGCGTGCTCACCCCCAGCGCGAGCATCGGGCTGCGGCGCGTGGCCGCGACGATGGCCAGCAGATAGTCCTGGAGGCTGTCGTCCAGCCGCACCTTCTCGACCGCGGCCTGCAGGTCCAGCACGTCCGCCGCCGTGACGACCGGGTCCAGGTCGTCGGCCGGATGGAGGGCCTGGGGCCGATCCAGGATTTTTTTCTCTTCCGCCGTGTCCGGATAGCCGATCTGCGTCCGCATCAGGAACCGGTCCAACTGCGATTCGGGCAACGGAAAGGTCCCGTGATGCTCCATGGGGTTCTGCGTCGCTATGACCATGAAGGGCGGGGGCAGCGCATGCGTCGCACCGTCCACGGTGACCTGCCCGTCGTTCATCGCCTCCAGCAGGGAGCTTTGCGTTTTGGGCGTCGTGCGATTGATCTCGTCGGCCAGGACGACGTTGGCGAAGAGCGGGCCGGGCTTGAACTCGAAGGCGCGGGTCGTCTGGTTGAAAAGCGAGACGCCGAGAATGTCGGAGGGCAGGAGGTCGCTGGTGAACTGGATCCGCTTGAACGAGCCGTCGAGCGAACGGGCCAGACTGTGCGCCAGTGTCGTCTTGCCGACGCCCGGCACGTCTTCGATCAGGAGGTGGCCGCGGGCCAGGAGGCAGACCAGCGCCCGCTCGATGACGTGTGGCTTGCCCTTGATGACCCGCTCGATGTTGGCGTGGATGGCGCGGAGTGTTTTGGTTGCCTCAGAAGCCATGCGGCACCAGAAGAAGGGAAAACGAATGTCGGCAGTCTAACAGCCGAGGTAGGGACGGTCAATTTACTCGCGATTTCACGATGGCATGTGGTCCGCGCAGAGGCTCTTTATATCGTTCAATTTAATTTAGAAGGTGCGGCGCGGGCCAGAGCGACTTCACCGGAGGAGCGGGGCGCCCACCGAGGCTCTGCCAGGGAGGAAAGCGGAAACTGACTGAGTCTGCGAAGGAATTTCCGAAGGCTTCCACCTGGCAGAGCCCGGAAGGGTCGCTCCGGGAGGTGAGTAAGCGGCTGGGTCGCGCCCACCTACTGCCGCACTTCCTCTGGCACCAACGTGAGCATCCAGGGCGGTTGTTCTTCTTTCATGCCGCCGAAGAGACGGGCCGTGCGGCCGGCCGGGAGACCGTCGAAGGTCGCGCCACGGCGAATCGCGACGGAACGAAACCGGTATGGCCTGGTCTCGTGCCCCGGCAAGACGGCTGGGAGCGTGCGGCGCAACGGCGCCACGTCAGCCAACAGGAGAGAGCCGCCGATCGGGAGCGCAGCGAGTCTGGCATGCACTTCCCCGAATATCTGGGGGAGCGAGGCAGCCGTAAAGAGCAGATCCTTGGGACGATACCGCTCTCCTTCCAACAGTTGCGCGAGCAGTTCCCAAAACACCTCCTGATCCACGGCGGAGAGGACCACCAGCGAGCCGCGCTGCGCCAGCACCTCCAACAGGGCCAGCGGCCCGTGGATGTCGAACTTCCACGGCGGGAACAAGAGCGCGCGGCCCTGGTGCAGCACTTCGAGCGCATCTTCTCCGTCCACGCGCACACGGCGGAAGTCTCCCTTGGTCTGACGAAGATACGCGGCGATGACCGACGGCGAGAGCCTCGTCGGCTCCAGCGCGACGGTCGGCGTCGGCGGCGCATTGCAGGTCGCAAGCGTGTAGCGCGGGCGGAGTTTCTTGAGCCGGCGCAGATCGAAGAGGTCTTGATTGCCCCAGTAGTGGAAGTCGAGCCGGTCCGGTGGATGGGCGCGCAGCCGAGCCAGCCGTTCGGGATCGGCTTGCAGCGGACCGGCCAGCCGCGAGTCGGGGTGGATTCGGTCCACGCAATGAAGCGTCAAGGGCTTGCCTGGCGATTGCAGGGGCGGCAGGTATCGCGCCACAACCTCGTCGGCAAAGGTCAGGTCGCCGGCGCCGAGATCGAGCAGCGAGGGAGCCTCGGCCTCGAGTAACAGATCGAAGGGATTGGCGTGCGCACGGAGAAACGCCTCGACCGTTTCCGGTTGCATGGCGGGGCCGATCGCCCGTGGCTGCGGCGACACAACGACCCCGAAAAATACCAAGAGGGCGCGCAGGGCCTTGGTGGCCGGCAACCCCGTCAGCCGTTTCAGCGCCTCGCTGTCTATGTCCTGGGCCTGTCCGTTCGAGCCGCGCGACAAGGCTGCGAGCAGCGCGGCTTTGATCGCATGCGGCACCGTCGAGGCTTGGACGGCCGCCGTGAGGCGCGCAAGGCTGTCAGCCGCCTGTGTCTTGCCGACCAGGCGGCTGGATCGATCCCAGGCTTCTCGGTCGGTGACCTTGGCATCGGCGAGGGAGGCTTTGAAGTCGGCCAGGAGGGTTGGATCGAGGGACGTGTCGTCGGTCTGCGTGAGTCGGAAATCCATGGGGCTCGTCTCAGCCGCAGAGTAGCCGCGAGGGCTCGGGGCGTCAAGCCGGTGGCACCTTGTTCCTGCCATTGGCCTATGGTAGGGAGGGACCATGGCCGTCTTGCTGCTTATCCTGATGCTCTTTGCGAACGCCTGCGCTACAGCGTCGGGAGAAGACCGTCAGCCTCCACGCGACCCGGCACAAAACACCCCGGTCTTTCAGGCTGGACAAATATGGGATGTCCGGACCGGCCGAGTCGTCACCTTCGACGACTTGCTCGCAGCCATCCATTCGGCGGACGTCGTCTATCTCGGCGAGGAGCACCACAATGCGCGCCACATCGACGCGGCGCTGCGCGTCTTGCGCGGGCTTCACGCAGCGGGCCGGCGGCCCACGCTGGGGCTGGAAATGTTCGGGTGGGAGGCGCAGCCGGCGCTGGACCGCTACGGGGCCGAGCCGGACTGGCCGCGCGACGAATTTCTGAAGGCCGCGGGCTGGGAACAGAATTGGGGCGGGGCCTTCGCCGATTACGAACCGCTCCTCCTGCATGCCCGCGAGCATCGTCTGCCGCTCGTGGCGCTCAATCCGCCCAAGGCGCTGGTGCGCCTCGTGGCCAAGCAGGGGCTGGCCACCGCGCTGACCGACCCGGCCATGGCCCGATGGGACATGCAGGCCGAGCCGATGGTGGACGATCCGGCCTACAAGGAGATGATCGTCACGCCCTTGCGCAAGTGCCACGGCGGCCTGTCGGACGACGCCTATCAACGGATGTACGACGCCTCGATGTTCCGTGATGAGGGCATGGCGAAGGTCGTGGCAAACGCGGTGCGCCGCCTGTCGTCGAAACCCGAAACGGGCGCGGGTCCGGTCGTGAGCTACACGGGCAACGGGCACATCAACTATCGCCTGCCGGTGCCCAAGCGCGTGGCGCGGCGGACGGACGGCGCGGCCCGCCAGGTTACGATCGCCCTGGCCTCGTTCGATCCGTCGCGCGCCGAGGAGATCCAAACCCTCCTGGCCGATGGAGTCGCCGACTATCTCTGGTTGACGCCGTTGGGACCGCACGGCGCCCCCAAACGCTGTTAGGATGTTGAAAAAGCCCGCCGGCTTTGTTCTCGCATCGCTCGGAGGCTCACCGTACTGCCCGCGTACGCCTCGCCCCCTCGCTTGCTGCGGCCTCGCCGGACGGTCTTTTTGAACATCCTCTGGACGTGCCGAGATTGACATTGTTGGGCCATTTCTTTTCGACGGCTCCCTGCGCTACAATGCCGCCCGCCATCGCAGGCCGGCATCGTCAGTCAGGTGTGAGGAGGAAGGTATGGCCGATCCCGTCGTCATCGCGCAGCGCACGCCCTATGTCATGGAGCTCGAACCGGGCAAGTATTATTGGTGCAAGTGCGGTCGCTCCAAGACCCAGCCCTTCTGCGACGGCTCGCACACGGGCACCGACCTCGTCCCGATGGAATTCGAACTCAAGGAACGCAAGCGCGTCGCGCTCTGCGGGTGCAAGCACACGAAGAAGCCGCCGTTCTGTGACGGCACCCACTCGCGGATTTAGTAGGATCCTGCCCATCGCGGATGGCGCTGCTTTCTGCCGATCGTCCCCCTGCACCAAGAAGAAATCGGCTCGTCGGCTCTGCTCAATCGCATGCCCGAGCCGTTCAGCATCTCGCGGCAGCCGATCCCATTCTCAAGAAGCTGATCGCCCGTGTCGGGCCCTGCACCCTGGCGCCGAGGCCGCATCGCTTCGCGACCCTCTGCGATTCGATCGTCTCGCAGCAACTGTCTACGCGCGTGGCGGAAGTCATCTTCGCGCGCTTCGAGACCCTCTACCCCAAAGGTCGTCCCATGCCACACCTGGTGGCCGCCACGCCGATGCGCCGCCTGCGGTCGGTCGGCCTCTCGCGGCAGAAGGCGGGCTACCTCAAAGACTTGGCCAAGGGGTTTCTGGACGGGCGGGTCAAGGCCGCCCGGCTGGCGCGGTTGCCCAACGAGGAGATCGTGGCCGAATTGATCTCCATCAAGGGCATCGGGCGCTGGACGGCGGAAATGTTCCTCATGTTCTCGCTGAACCGGCTCGACGTGTTGCCGGTGGACGATCTCGGCATCAAGAAGGCGATCCAACGCTGGTACGGCATCAAGGCCCTGCCGTCGGCCAGGACGATCCGTACCATCGGCCGGCCTTGGCATCCCTATGAAACCGTTGCCTGCTGGTATCTGTGGCGAAGCCTGAAGCTGGAATGATCTCGACGGTCAGCGTTGTGCGGATGCCGGTTTGGCGGTCAGGCGCATGACGAGCACGTAGAGCGCGCAAAGGAGTAGGGCGCTGCCCCCGACCATCCAGGACCGTTCGCGCAGGACCGTCACCAGTTTGGACGGATCGCTCACCAGATCGGGCTGATCGCCGAGCAAATTGCCGCCGAACCAGGCTAAGACCCAGCACCAGAGGCCGGCGCCGACGATCGTCATGGCGCTGTAGAGGCCGAAGGGCATGCGGACCAGACCGGCCGGGATGCCGATCAAGTGGCGGACGACGGGGACCAGGCGGGCAAAGAAGACGCCGCCGGCCTCGTAGCGCGCGAGCCACCGTTCGGCGCGCAGGAGCTTGTCTTCCGGGCAAAAAATGTAGGCCCCGTAGCGGACGAGCAGCGGCCGTCCCAGCCAGCGGGCCGCCCAATAGGTCGCGGCGGCACCGAGATAACTCCCGACCGTCCCCGCAAGCACGACGCCTGCCAAGCTGTACCGGCCCTGCATGGCCCAGTAGGCTGCCGGCGGGATGACGACCTCCGAGGGGATGGGCACGATGGAAGACTCCATCGCCATCAAGATGACGATGCCGGGATAGCCCCAATCGTGCACCCACTGAAACCAGACACCGACCCAATGATTCACGGTCGCTCCTGTTCGAGCGGGCCATTCTACGCAGGCGCCGAGCCGAATGCGACCGGAAATTTCTGTTGCGCGCCGCGGGGAGTTTCTGTAGAATTCGCTCCGCTTAACTGTCCCGGAGAGGGGCTGTGTAACGAGGAGGATGTCCTATGAGCAGACTATTAGCGACCGTCCTGAGCGTGTTGGCGACTGTGCTGATGACCGCGCCGCTGGCCTTGGCGAACGAGCCCAAGGGCGGGCCGCCGGATTATAGCGGCGTTACGGGGCTCTATTATACGATCATCGGTATCATTTTGGCCTACGGCGTCTACGACACGTTCTTCAAGAAGGAATCCTAATTCCTTCTCGATCCGGTTTCTCGCGAAGCCCCTTACGCTCGATCGTTCAGCGTAAGGGGCTTCGTGTTTGTGAGGGCCGCTAACCGGCCTTGTCCAGCAGCGGTTCCAGGATCGTGAAGAGCCGTTCGACGATGAGTCGGTAGCCTTCTGCGGTGGGATGGATGCCGTCGGCCTGGTTCAGCTCCGGCTGCGCCGCCACCCCTTCCAGGAAAAACGGCATGAAGGGCAACCGATAGGTCTTGGCGAGCGCCGGATAGAGACCGGCCAGTTGTGTGGAATAGTCCTTCCCGTAGTTCGGCGGAATTTTCATGCCGACCAACACCACCCGCACTCCTGCCTCTTGGAATTGCCGGATCATCTGATCCAGATTGGCCCGCGTGGCCGAGAGGTCCAGGCCGCGCAGCCCGTCGTTGCCCCCGAATTCTACGATCACGATGCTGGGCCGGCTTTTCAGCACCCACTCGACCCGGCGCAGCCCGCCCGCCGTCGTATCGCCGCTCACGCCCGCATTGATCACGTGGTAACGATAGCCGGCGCGATCGAGCTTCCGTTGGAGTTGCGCAGGATAGGCGGCGTCGGGCGGAACGCCGAGGCCGGCCGTCAAGCTATCGCCGAAGGCCACGATGGCGCGACGCTTGGCCGTCGCTGGTTCTTCGGGACGTACGGCGGCGGCGCTGCGTCCCGGCCGGCTCGTGACATCGACACCGATCGCGCCGGAGACCTGGCCGAACCCGCTGGCCGGCCCCTCGGCGGCACCGGTGGACGTGGCCGCTTGATTCGGTTCGGACGGCTGCCCGCACCCCACGAGCAGCGTCCACACGAGTCCGGCCGCTGCGAGCGCACAGACCCGTCTGGCCTGGGGTTGGCCGTGAGACCGGACACGTTGCGAGAAGAGCATTGTGAAATAGCGCACGCAGTATAATAATGTCTTTCCGCCGACCCTGCACTATCGAATCGAGGCCTTGGCATGATCGCCGTTCAGCACCTCTTCATGTGTCTCAGCGCCGGAGGCCATCCGGTCACGATCCTCAACAATCTGTCCCTGGAGATTCCGGACAAGCAGATGGTCGCCGTCGTGGGCCCTTCCGGCAGCGGCAAGTCCACCCTGCTCGGCCTCATCGCCGGTCTGGATAAGCCGACCTCCGGTTCCATCCTACTCGACGGCGTGGACATCACGACGCTGCGCGAGAGCGAGATGGCCCGGTATCGGCGGCAGAAGATCGGCTACATCTTCCAGTCCTTTCACCTCATTCCCACCTTGACCGCGCTGGAAAACGTTGCCGTCCCGCTCGAACTCCTCGGCGAGGCCGACGCCCGCGCCAAGGCTGCCGAATGGCTCGATGCCGTCGGGTTGGGAGACCGCCAGGGCCACTATCCGGTGCAGTTGTCCGGCGGCGAGCAGCAACGGGTGGCCGTCGCCCGGGCCTTTTCCTGCCGCCCGCCGATCCTGTTGGCCGACGAACCGACCGGCAATCTGGATTCCAAGACGGGCGAGCAGGTCATCGAGCTGCTCTTGGCCTTGCACCGCGACCACGGCAGCACCCTCGTGCTCGTCACGCACGACCAGGCCCTCGCCGCCCGAGCCGAACGGATCGTCACCCTCCGCGACGGGCGGATCGAGTCGGATTCCTCTCCCATGCCGCTGTCGTTCCCATGAACCTCTTTGCTTTTCGCATGGCCTGGCGGGAGACGCGGGCGGCCTGGCGGCATTTTCTCTACTTCTTCGTGTGCGTCGCGCTCGGCGTTGCCGCGCTCACCGGCGTCGGCCTCTTCGGCACCAATGTCCAACGGACGGTGAACAAGGAGGCCCGCAGCCTGATGGCCGGCGATCTGGAAGTGCGCCTCTCGCGCGAGATGAGCCAGGCCGGCGAGCAGGTGCTGGCGTCGCTCAACGCACGTGGCGTGGATGCGGTCCACGTCTCCGAGTTGGTGGCGATGGCGTCGGTGCCGCCGCCGGACTCCTCGAAAAGTTCGCCGACCCGTTCAACGGCTCTGCAACCGTTGGCCAGCCAGATCGTGGAACTCAAGGCCGTCGAGGCCGGCTACCCCTTTTACGGCACCTTCAAGGTCGAGCCGGCCCGCCCCCTGATGGAGCTCTTGGAATTGCCGCAGGCCTCCTGTCCCTGGAACATCGTCCAAGAACCCCCGCCGCCCGCTCCTCTCTCGTCTCAGGCGGCCAAGAAAGCGAAACGCAAAACCAAGGCGGCCGTTCAGCCTGCCCCGCCGCCGCCTTGCCGCGGGGCGGTCGTACAAGAGGCGCTCTTGATCCGCATGGGGCTCAAGCTGGGCGACCGCCTCAAGATCGGCGAAGCCTCGTTCGTCCTGTCGGGCATCCTGCGGAAGGAACCGGATCGCGTGGCCGGGGCCTTCAGTCTGGGCCCGCGCGTTCTGCTCTCGCGTGGCGGCCTGGCGGACACGCAACTCGTCAAGCCCGGCTCGCGCGTACGCGAGCGATATCTGCTGCGGGTGCCGTCCACGCAGCCCGTCGAGCCCCTGCTGTACGAACTGCGCGGGCGGCTGGCCTCGGAAACGGCCCGCGTGGTGCCCTATCAAGACGCGCAGCCGCAGCTCCAGTCCTTTCTCGATCAGCTCACGCGCTACCTCGGCCTGGTCGGCTTGACGGCCCTCTTCATCGGGGGAATCGGCGTGGCCTCCACCATGCAGGCCTTCCTGCGCGAGAAATTCCAGACCATCGCGATTTTGAAAACCGTCGGCGCCGAGACCGGCACGATCCTCCGGACCTACGTGTTGCAAGCCCTGCTCTTGGGCGTGATCGGCAGCTTGGCCGGCACGGCGCTGGGCCTCTCGATCCAGGGCGCCCTGCCGACGATGCTCGCCAGCTTCATTCCCGTCGAGACGATCGACCTGACGGTGGGAGTCGACCGGGGCTCGCTCGGACCGATCGCCAAGGGGCTGGCGATGGGCGTCCTCACCACGCTCCTCTTCTGCCTCTGGCCGCTGCTCGGCATACGGGACGTCAGGCCCGCGTCCATTTTTCGGCGCGACGTGGCGCTGGCCGGCGAGGACCCGCTCGGCCGGACCCTGCGTGCGCGCATCGCAGACGTGCGGTCGGGGCTGCGGACCGGCGGCTGGCTCGGCATGACACGGACCTGCGCGCAGGGACTCGACGGCGTCCGGCTCGGCAGCGCGGCGGCCATCCTCACGAGCCTGGCCGGTCTGGCCATGTGGCAGGCCGGCTCGCGCAACGTCGGGGCGCTGTTCATCGGCGCGCTGGCCGGCGCCGTCGTGCTCCTGCGGCTGTCCGCCTTCGCGCTGGTGAGGGGCCTACGCTTCATGTCCGGCGTCCGGTCCCTGTCGGTACGGTATGCGGTCGGGAACCTGCACCGTCCCGGCAATCAAGCGGTCGGCGTGATGGTGTCCATCGGCATCGGCGTCATGGTCATCGTGACCGTGTCCCTGCTCGAACGGGCCCTGGTCGATCAGATCGGCGAGCAGCGGCCCCAGGATTCCCCTTCGTTCTTTTTCATCGACATTCAGCCGGACCAAAAAGAAGCCTTCCTCGCCCTGCTCGCCGAACGGATGCCCGGCGTAACGGTCGAGAGCACGCCGCTGGTCCGCTCGCGGCTGTATGCCTTGAACGGGCAGCCGGTCGAATCCGAAGAGGCGGCGGAGCGGCGCGCCGGACCGCCGACCGAGGAGGAGAAACGCGAGAAGCAGAAGCAGGCCCGCAAAAACTGGTACGTCACGCGGGAATATGTGCTCACGCAGATGGAGGCGTTCCCGAAGGACAACAAGATCGTCCGGGGCCGATGGTGGCAGCCGGGCGAGCGGCCGGAGACACCGCTGGTGTCGGTCGAGGAAGACGCGGCGCTGAACCTGGGGCTTTCGGTGGGCGGTACCGTGACCCTCGACATCCAGGGCGTCACGCTCGAGGCGACGGTCGCCAGCCTCCGCAAGGTGGAGTGGGGCAACTTTTCGACGAACTTCTACATGATCCTCTCGCCCGGATCGCTGGATTATGCGCCGATGACCTACGTGGCGACGATCCGCGTGCCCGAGGAACAGGAAGTGCCGCTGCAGCAGGCCGTGGTCGCGGCCTTTCCCAACGTGACGGCCATCAACATCGGCGACGTACTGGACAGTCTGGCGCGGATTCTGGAACGGCTGTCGCTCGCCATCCGGGCGGTGGCACTCTTTTGCATCGTCACCGGCGGCATCGTCATGGCCGCGGCCTTGACGACGACCCGCTACCGGCGGCTGTACGAATCGGTGGTGCTCACGGCGCTCGGTGCCACGCGCGGGCTCATCGCGCGCACCTTCGCGACCGAATATCTCCTGCTGGGCGCCATCGCCGGCTCGATCGGCGTGGCCCTCTCGCTGGGCCTCTCCTGGGCCCTGCTGACCTTTATCTTCGAACTACCCTGGCGGCTCTATCCCGACGTGCTGCTCTCCGGCCTCTTCGTCACGACGGTCCTGGCCCTGGCCGTCGGCTTCTTGAGCACGTTTCGCCTATTGGGCCAGCGGCCGCTCACCGTCCTCCGCCACGAGTAAGGCTTTCAGTCACGCACGTTGCGTTCTCCTCTTCCACGGGCTACCATGTGTACATACCATGTACATGAAAGGAGCCGACCGATGGCGACGCAGGTCAGAAGGAAACCGGCCGGACGAACGAGGATGCGGCACAAGCATCTCAAGCTCGACCAGAGAAAGATCGCGTTTGCTGTTCGCTATTTCGGCGTGAAGTCCGAACAAGAGGCCATTGATCGAGCCCTCTCCTTATTGATGGAGGAGCAGGCATTGCTGGCGTCCATGGAACCGCTGGAGGGAAGCCTCAAGGAGGACAAACAGCCGTGGCCCTACCGATAGGCCAAAAGGTCTTGCTGGACACCAACGTGTTCATCGACTTCCTCCGTGCCGAACTGCACGCATCGTGGGTGTTCGGCGGGGAGGGAACCCTGTTGCGGTTTACCTCGGCCGTGGTGCTGCTGGAACTCAATTTAGGCGCCGATACGCCGGCTCGACGAAAGGCTGTGGACCGCATCGAGGCAAGCTTTCGCCGTCGGGTTCTGGCGCCGACTCCGCGCCTCTATGCAAAGGCCGGACGTCTGTTCCAAGTCTTGTATGGAAGACCGCGGAGAGAATCCGACCGGCTGGGGCCGATCAATGACCTCTTGATTGCCTTGACGGCTCGAGAAATCGGCGCGACCGTTGTGACGAGCAACGTAGCCGAGTTTGCGCGAATCGCCGGAGAGCTTCCGGGCCTCCGTGTGTTACCTGCTGTGGCGCAATGATTAGAAACTATAGCACCAACCTTGTTGCCAGCCAGAGGAAGAGTCCCATGCTGGCCACGTCGCTGGCGGTGGTCAGAAAGATGCTGGAGGCCGTGGCTGGGTCCGCACCCAGCCGTTTCAGCGCCAAAGGAACCAGAGCGCCCCAGACGCTGCTGATCAGGCAAGCTCCGATCATCGCGCAGAACACCACAATGGCCAACATCGTGGCAGCAGGATGGTGCTGTGACGTGGCGTAGAAGAACATGCCAAGTCCGGCCGTGACCCCGACCAACGTCCCGTTGAGCAAGCCGAGGCACGCCTCCTTGGTGACCAGCCGCTTCTCGGTCCCCTTCTTCAGCTCACCCAGAGTCATGCCTCGCAACGTTACGGCCAGGGCTTGACAGCCGGTGTTGCCCGACTGCCCGGCCAGCACCGGCAAGAACACCGCCAGCACCACGACCTTGTCGATCGTCTCTTCAAAGGAACCGACGACGGCCGCGGCCACGAAGGCCGTCAAGAGATTCAACTGCAACCAGGGGTGGCGGAACCGGAGACTTCGCCACCAGGGAGTCGTCAGCCGCTCCTCCTCATCCACCCCGACCATCCGACCCGGCTGGGCTGTGATCTGGACGGTGTGCTCCTCAAACAGCACATAGCCCCGCACAAGCCCGATCAAGCGGCCGGACTCGTCGCAGACCGGGTAGACCGGGTAATGCCGATGGAGTACGGTTCGCATGGCGTCTGCCACGGATAAGGTTGGGGCGAGAGAAAACGGGTCCGGCTGCATGACCGAGCGCAACCGCTCGGTCGGCTCCGCCAGCAGCAAGTCGCGCATGACAATGACGCCCAACAGCTTCCCCTCGCGGTCGGTTACATAGCCGTAGGTAATCAAGGCCTGCTTCACCAACTCCCGCAACTGCTCCACGGCTTCGCGGACCGTGATATCCGCGGCGAAGACCGCCACGGGCCGGTCCATCAGCCGCCCGACGCACCCTTTGGGATAGGCCTGGTTGCGCGTCCATTGCTCGCGGCGGTCTGCCGGCGCGGCCTCTATGATGGACCTCCGACGACCCTCCTTAAACCGCGACAGGACCTTCAGGGCCATGGCCGGGTTGTGCAAGGCCAGCACCTGCGCGATGAGCGCGTCAGACTCCTTTGAGAGGAGCTTCATGGCCTCATTAGGCGCGCGCCGCTCGACCTCAGCCAGCAGCCTCTTGACCTGCTCCTCGCTGTCCGGAGCAAGGCCGGTCACGTCGGTATGCGGTGTGGTCTCCATCGACGGTCTGAGCCTCCTGTGTGCTGCGACGACGAGCGCGGGAGCGGCTCGTACGCCGCCTCGCTCAAGCAGCCATCGTCAACGGTTCACGTAGCGATGAAGCGGCTGAGCGTCGCGCCTTCTCGTTCGCGGAAGGTCACGGCGATGCGGAGCTGTTCGAGGTACTGGGCCAGTGTTTTGCCGCCGAGGTCGATCTTCCGTTCCGCGACGAATCGCAACACGTCCTCTTCGAGCTCCGGTGTGGCGAGGCCGGAGAGCCCGTCGCACATGCGGCGGAGGCCGCTTTTGGGAAAGAGCTGATCCAGCCGGTCCCAGTTGGTCTTGATGAAGGCCCAGGCCTGTTCTCGCCCGTACACGCTTAAGAGCAGCAGCCGCAAGATGAACGGCCCGTCCTGCGTGCGGATGGTGTCGTCGAGCGTGTGCGCTATGGTCCGCGCCAGCAAGGCCGCAGGCTGAAAGGCCGCGAGTGCGTAGAGATAGCGCCGTTCGTCTTGCGGCGTCGCCGCCTGTTGAAATCGTTGCAGAAAATCCTCATAGCGCCGGTCGTCTCCCGTATGGGCGAGCACGGCGATGACGGCTTGGAGCACGTTGGCATCCACCGCCTCCGGCGCCGCGAGGGCCCTGGCGTAGACCTCCGCCGCCCTGGCCTGAACCGCCGCGTCGTTCCCGATTGTGCCGAGCGCGCGGAGCAAATCGCCCCGCAACTGCCGCGTGAGTTCGTCTTCTCCCTCTGTTGGCTCCCAGCCCAACTCGGCCACGGCCGGCCCGAGGCGGTCTCGGATGAAAACTTCGAGGCGGGGCCGTTCGGTTGGGCGGACGAGACGATCCAGGAAGTGGAACGACTCGATCAGGACCGTCCATACGTTCCGATCGCGCTCGCCGCGGAATTGCGCCGTGACGGCCAGATAGTCGGCCAGCGGCGTCAATCCCGCGACCGTTGCCGCCCAGGCGTCGTTGATGAGGTTGAATCGTTCGATGGGCGCGAGCTGCCCAGGCTGGCGCAGCAAGGTTTGCAGGAGGTCGGGCTGATACTGGACGCGATAGAAGCCATGCCCGCCCTCGTTCACCAAGATCGAGGTCATATCGGCGGACAAGGGGAGGCGGGTCTCGCGCTCGGTCAGCAAGAGCTTGACCGTGGCGGCGTTCCCGCTGGTCCCATCGGTCGTGAGGCGTATCTGCACGGGAACGTGCCAGGACGGGACTGCCGCGCGGGAAGAGCCGGCCCGCACGGCAAAGGGAAGGTAGGTGAACCGCTCCTGCGACAGACGCAGGGTTGTCCCCTCCTTCGTGACCTTGATCAGGGGATAACCCTCTTGGAAGATCCAGCCGTCCATCAGCGCCGGAATGTCCTGCCGGGCTGCGTCGCCGAGCGCGATCCATAAATCTTTCGTGTCGGCATTGCCGTAGAGATGGCGCTGGAGATACCGGCGCACCCCCTCGCGGAAGACATTCGGCCCGATGTGCTGCTCGAGCATGCGCAGGACGGAAGCGCCCTTCTCGTAGGTCAGCACGTCGAACATAGCGTCGGCGTCTTTCGGGGCGCGCACGGGATATTCGATGGGTCTGGTGGCCTGCAGCCCGTCCACGATCATGGCCGCGGCCCGCGAGACGCCGAAGTTCGTCCAGCGCTGCCATTCCGGCTTCCAGGCATCCACCGCCAGCACCTCCATGAAGGTGGCGAAGGCTTCGTTGAGCCACAGGCCGTTCCACCAAGACATGGTCACGAGGTCGCCGAACCACATGTGGGCGTTCTCGTGCGCCACGACGTCCGCGACCCGTTCCAATTCGAGGTGGGTGGCGGCCCGTTCGTCGGCCAACAGGGCCGTCTCGCGGAAGGTGATCGCGCCGAGGTTTTCCATCGCGCCGGAGGCGAAGTCGGGGATGGCGAGCAAATCGAGTTTGTCGCCGGGATAGGGCAGGCCGTAATAGTCTTCGAAGAAGGCAAGCGAAAAGGCGGCGATGTCGAGGCCGAAGGACGTCAGGTGCCGCTTGCCGGGCACGGCCCAGAGACGGACGGGCGTCCGCCCGACGAGGCGGGGCTCCGTGCCCTCGAGCCGGCCGACGATGAAAGCGACCAGATAGGTGGACATCCGGATCGTGTCCGCGAAGGTCACGAGTTTCTTGCCGCCCTCGATCCGTTCCGACAGGCGCGCGGTGTTCGAGACGGCCGTCAGCGATGGATCGACGACCAAGGTGGTGGCGAAGACCGCTTTGAAGTCCGGCTCGTCCCAGCAGGGAAAGGCGCGGCGCGCGTCGGTGGCCTCGAACTGGGTGGCGGCCAGGACATGGGTGGCGCCCGAGGCGTCCTTGTAACTGCTGCGATAGAACCCGCGGAGCTTGTCGTTGAGGAGGCCGGCGAAGGTCAGGTGGAGGGTCCAAGCCCCCGGCGTCAAGGGCTGGGACGGCGACAGGTGCAGCCGCTCCTGCGCGTCCTGCCGCTCGATCGTGGCGGCGAGCCGGCGCCCGGCACTGTCGACGACCGTCGCCTCGTGGATGTCCAGTTCCGCGGCGTTCAACAGCACGGTTGGGCTCGGTTCGCGAACGGTGACGGTGATGAGGGCGGAACCGGAGAAGGTGGCTCGCGCCAAATCCGGCTCGAGGCGCAGGTCGTACCGTTCGGGAACGATGTGGCGGGGAAGACGAAACGGATCGGTCACGGGCGGCGTACCGCTTGATAGGTCTTCACGCCGGACGAAGTCCCGACGACGAGCCGATCCGTGCGCCCGACGAAGAGCCCGGTTTCGACGACGCCGGGAATGCCGTTCAGCCGGACTTCCCACTCGGCCGGATCGTCGATGCGCGGGACGTGCAAATCGAGAATGTGATGGCCCGCTTCGGTCCGGTAGGGCTGCCCGCCATGCATGCGGAGCGCGACCTTGGCGCCGGGCCCGGCCGTTTCTTCGATCAGCCGGGCGGTGCTGCGCCAGCCGAAGACGGCCACCTCGATCGGCAGGGGAAAGGTGTTTCCCAGGACCGGCACCTGCTTGCTCTCGTCGACCACGACGATGAACTGCCGCGCCGCCGCCGCGACGATCTTTTCCCGCAACAGGGCGCCGCCGCCGCCTTTGACGAGGTTGAATTGCGGATCGACCTGATCCGCGCCGTCGATGGCGACGTCGATCAGCCAGGCATCGTCGTGGTTGAGCAGCGGGATGCCCTGGGCCGCCGCCAGGTCGGCCGTCTCGCGCGAGGTCGGCACGCCGCGGATGCGGAGCCCGGCGCGGACCCGCTCGCCCAGCTTCAGCACCATGTATTTGGCGGTCGAACCGGTTCCCAGGCCGACGATCTGGCCGTCTTCGACATAATCCACGGCCGCTTCGGCGGCCAGGCGCTTGAGCTGATCGGCGGACGAGGCGGCTGTCATGACGGTGTGCCCGGTCGCATCTGCGCGGCGACCGACGCGGCGCCGAGGAGGGCGGTTTTCGGGTTCATGATCACGTTCACCGGAATGCCGTTCAGGATGTTTTTGTGCCGTCCTTTGGCCACGAAGGCTTTCATGAAGGTGCCGTCTTTCAATTTGGCAATCAATTTGGGGGCGATGCCGCCGCCGAGATAGACGCCGGACAGGGACAGGGCCTTCAGCGCCATGTTGCCCGCTTCCGATCCATAGATGCCCGCGAAGAGGTCCAGGGCCTGTTTGGCGATTTCGGCCGTGCCGGCCAAGCCCGCTTCCGCGATGATGGCCGGGCCGTCGCCGACGCGCACCTTCTCCGCCAGCCAGGTCGGCTCGTTTTTCTTCGTGTCGCGCAGGAACTCGTAGATCGCCTGCAAGCCGGCGCCGGAGAGGACCCGCTCGTAGGACACGTGCAAATAGCTGGAGCGCAGATACCGCAGCAAATCGATTTCTTGGTCCGTCGTCGGCGCGAAGGACGCATGGCCGCCTTCCGAGGGCAGGGGCTTGTAGCCGGCGCCGTCCCAGTAGAGGATCGCTTCGCCGAGACCGGTCCCCGCGGCGACCAAGGCCAGCGAGGTTTTTTTCTCCGCCGCCTTGGGCAGGGCTGCAGGGTTCAGTTCGACCAGTTCGTCCGGCTGGAGCACCAGGATGCCGTACGCCGTCGCTTCGAGGTCGTTCAACAAGCGGACCGGCCCGATCGGCAGGTCTTTTGCCAATTGCGTCCCGTCCACCAGCCACGGAAGGTTCATCGTGCGGCAGCGGTTGTCGATGACGGGTCCGGCAACGCCGAAGCAGGCCGCCTCGATCGCCGGCGGCGGCTCCGGTTCAGCTTTGTCGGCCTCGCCCGACGCCGGCTCCACTCCATCGCCGGCCTCTTCGTCCGCAGCAGGCTTGGGCGGCGTGGGTGGGTTCAGAAATTCCTTGAGCACTTCGTCGAAGGTCGTGAAATCGCCGCTCGGGAAGGTCTGCTCGCGCACCGGCTCGACCCGCTCGGTTGTCCAGTCGAAGAGCGCCAGATTGGTTTTGGTGCCGCCGATGTCGCCAGCCAGAATCATGTCTTATTCCTCTCGGGGGTCCACAGACTGTTGTATCGACGTCAGTCCTGAGGCCGCGGCTTCGTCCAGAAACCAGAGCAGCCGGCCGTTCGCCGGCACGACGCCCGCGGCCGGTGGCAGGGCGCCGGCCCTTCCTTCCAGCACCGACTTGACCGCCGGCACCTTTCCGGAGCCGGTCACCAGGAACAGGATCGTCGTCGCCTGGTTAATGACGGGCAGGGTCAGGGTGAGCCGGTCCGCGACGCCCTTAGGCGAGACAGTATGGACGGCCCATCTGGTCCGTTCGTCCACCGCCGGCGAACCGGGGAAGAGCGAGGCCGTGTGGGCGTCGTCGCCCAGGCCCAGCAGCACGAGATCGAACCGAGGCCAGGCCGGCGGCGTGATCCCGAAGCACTGCGCCAGTTCCGCTGCATACTGCTCGGCGGCTTTGGCTCGATCCGCTTCCTCGCCGCGCATCCGATGGACTTGCGCCCCGGCGATGCCGAGCGGGCGGAACAACGTCTCGTCGGCCATCCGATAATTGCTCTCGCCGTGGTCCGGCGGCACACACCGTTCGTCGCCGAAGAACCATTCGGCCTTGGACCACTCGAAGGATGTCGAACGGGTCTGCGCCACGATCGCCGCATGGAGAGCTCGCGGCGTCGAGCCCCCGGCCAGGGCGATGCGGAACTGCCCGGTACGTCCGATGGTGTCGCGGCCCAGCCACAGGAAAAACTCCGCCGCTTCCTGCGCCAATTCTTCGATCGTCCGAAAGACCCGAAGTTCGGGAGCGCGAGTCACGATTTGCGGCCCCGCCGGTTTTTCGCCACGCGCTTGCCGCGACCCTTGGCCGGCCGTTTGGCGCGGCGATCGGCTGTGGTCTTGGACGAGCGAGGCGCGCGGGGGGCCTGTCCCAAGGTGGCAATGTGGGCCGCCCCGTCATGACCCAACTGCACCCGGACGACGGGGCAGCGGTGATTGAGCAGCGACTGAAAATCGCCGACCGCCTGGGCCTGCGCGAGCATGCCGAAGGAATAGGGGGCATTCGGCACGGGAAGGTCCGGCTGCATGGCGTCGATCAGTTCCAGAAACAGACCGGAATTCGGCCCGCCCTTGTGGAGTTGGCCGGTCGAGTGAAGGTAGCGGGGGCCGTAGCCCGCAGTCGTCGCCAGCTTGTAGCGCGTCAACAGTCGGCGGCGCAGCGTCCGGATGGCCGCGTCGGCCTGCGAGGAGAATCCCACGTAGGCCAGGATCGCGAGGTACTTGCCCGGACCGGCCTGGGCCAGCAAGTCCGTGAGCGTGCCGTCCGGCGGCAGCTCCGGCAGGCGCCGATGCGTTTTGACATGGTCGAGGATGGCCGCCGTGTTTTCCTTGCTCTCCTGCACGTTCGGCTGGTTGAAGGGATGGATCGACAGGATCTGCCCGGCCACCGCCGTCGCGAATTCCCACCGGAAAAATTCCGCGCCCAGGTCGTAGCGATCGCGCAGGACGAGTTTCACGGTCGGATGGCCGGCGCGCTCCAGGGCGCGCACATGCCGGTCGGTTGCGGTGTTGGCGTCGCCGTTGAGCCGCAAATAGACGAAGAGCCGATCGGCACCGTAACAAGCCGGCATCCCCGGCGGTTCCTCGGCGATCGGAATCAGCCCAACACCTTCTTTGCCGGTGCTTTCGGCGAGCAACTGCTCGGTCCACAGGCCGTAGGACTTGATCTTGGGCGACGTGATCAGCGTCACCTTGTCGCGGCCCTGGCGCGCCAGCGTGCCCATCACGGCGCCCAGGATCGCGCCGGGATTCGTGGGGGACGCGACGGCGGCGCCGCAGGATGCCGCCATCTCTCTCGCCCGGCCAAGCAGGGTCGCGATGTCGATGCCGGCCAAGGCGGCCGGCACCAAGCCGAAGTACGACAAGACGGAATAGCGGCCGCCGATGTCCGGCGGATTCTCGAAGGTCGTGCGGAAGCCGTGCTCGGTGGCCATCGCCCCCAGGCCCGTGCCCGGATCGGTGATGGCGACGAACTGCTTGCCTCCCCCATTGCCCTTGGCGGCGGCAATCACTTGGCGGAAATGGGCGTAGAGCGACATGACCTCGATGGTGCCGCCGGATTTGCTCGCGACGAGGAAGAGGGTCTTGGCCGGACGGATCGCCCGTGTTACTTCGCGCACGCTGGCCGGCACGGTCGAGTCCAGCACGTGCAGCCGCGGATAGCCCTTGGCCGAGCCGAACGTCCGGCGCAGGACCTCCGGTCCCAAGCTGCTGCCGCCCATGCCGAGCAATACGACGTCGGTTGTGCCTTCGTGGCGAATGTCGTCGGCGAACTGCGTCAGGCGCGGAAGCTGGGCGGTCATCTCCTCCGCAACGGTGAGCCAGCCGAGGCGATTGGCGATTTCCGTGGGGTCCGATTTCCAGACGGTGTGGTCGCGCGCCCAGATGCGCGGGACGAGTCGATCGGCGTTGAGACGATCGAGCGCCGCATCGACGGCCGCTTGCAAGGAACCGAGTTTGAGAGTCATGCGCAAGTCTTCCATGAAATACCTCGATTGTGAGGACACTGCATCGCGGAACGTCGACGGGGCATCTTAGGCTGGCGGTCAGGAAAAAGGCAACGAGGGCGGCAAGGAAGCAAGGCCCAAGGAAGTACGGCCGATGACAGCCGGTTACGGCACGACGGTTCCGATGAGCAGGGGCATACCGTCGGTCAACGTCCAAGCGAGGGAGCGGGCGGCATCGTCGGCCATCGTCAGGCGGAGGACCGGCTCGCTTCCGGTCCAGCGGGCCCATCGCTCCCGCACGAAACTGAGTCCCCAGAGCCAGGGCCGTTCGCGCGGTGGCGGGCTGACGAAGAGGGCCAGCGGCGGATCGAAGGCCAGACGGAATGCGGCGGGCATGGCGCGTAGATCGATGGGCTCGACGGCCGGCTCCGCCGATGTCCCGCCGGCGGTGCCGTCCGGTGGGCCCGCTTTCGGCCGTGGCAAGTCCGGCCTGGCGCGCAGTTTATAGGCGCCGGCCCGGGTAACGGGAACCTCGGAGTTTCCAGTCCCGCTCCACGATTCGACGGGGAGCCGATATAACTCGATGCCCCGCCCTTTGACGAGCAAGAGCCCCTGTTCCAGGTCGAGCACCAGATAGACCTGGGGTTTCGCCGCGAGCTTGAGTTCTTCTTCCAACGTGCGGGTGGCTCGATCCAGTTGCTGTGGGGTGGTTGCTTGTGCGGAGCGTTCGCCCGCGAGGCAAGCGAGAGGCCATAGGAGGAATAGAGCAAGTAAGGCGACGACGCGCAGGCAAGTCGGCGCGGCGGCGGGGCATCGAGAAGCGGCGGGACCGTGGAGTGGGAACCGGGTAGCCCTCGAACGACCTCGCATGGGCGAATCAGAAAATGAAGAGGGGCGTGCCGATTTTGGCGAGTTTGAAGAGGGCCTTCAGATCGTCGTCGCCGAGACGGATGCAGCCGTGGGTGATGTTCTTGCCGAGCAGCCGGGGATACAACGTGCCGTGGATGAAATAGCCCTTGCCGAACCCGAGGGCGTAGTCGCCGAGCGTGCCCGGTTCAATCCGTTCCGCCGGGTTTTTGGGAACCGCTTGCCCTTCTTCGAGAAAGGCCCAGTCCGGCTTGACCCACACAGGATGTTCCAGCTTCGACTGAATTTTGAATTCGCCACGTGGCGTGTCGAACACCCATTGGGCGCCGGGCTGGCCCGGCTTCTCCAGGACGGTGCCGCTGCCGGTGGAGGCCAGCGCCGTCAGGAGGATTTGGCCGTGCTGCCTGACCGTGACGGTGTTGCGGGCCGTGTCCACGACGATGTACAGGCCCTCCGGCTCCAGCTTGGCCAACTGGCGGGAGAGGTGTTCGTAGCGGGTCTTGAGGGATTTCGGAGAGGCATCGGCCGTGGGCTCCAGTGGTTGGGCCAAGGCAAGCGAGGCCGACAGGCTCAGATAGCAAGCCGCTATTATTGCCAGAGCCATGCGCCGCAGGCAGGGCTGAAAGGACCGTGACCCGAGAGACGGCGGCTGGTCGAACGTCAGGGGATGGGCCACGGGGATCAGCCTTCCTGGGTTTGCTCGAGCTCGGCCAGCGTGATGGCGACCGGGTTCGTCAATTCCATCGCGCCGACGATCGTCACTGGATCGCCCTCTTTCATGGCGGCGAAGATCGTGTCCATGTGCTGGTTTGCCACCATCATGCAACCCAGGGTTTCCGTGGCGGCGGCATGCGGCTGCCCGTGGACTTCGATTTGTCCGCCGATGAAGGCGTGGGCCGGCAGCGTGCCCGCCAACTGCGCGAGGCGGAACCGCCGCTGATCTTCCGCGTTCGGATAGTCCAGCAGCAGGGCCCGATGAAACGCCGTGTCGCCGCGGTTCTTTTTCTTGACGATGCGATATTGGCCTTCCGGCGTCGCCCCGTCGCCTTGGTAGCGCTTTTCCCGAATGCCGTTATAGCCGAGACTGACGGAGTAGGTCTGCGCCAAGCGGCCGTTGCGATAGAGCAACAAGCGCCGGTCCGCCTTGTTCACGATGATGGCGGAGGCCTGGTGCTGCCGCGACCAGGCGACGGTTTCCCGGACCATCCGGCGCCAGTTCTGGACGCGCGTTTCGTCGGCATAGTGGCCCAGCTCGGCCACGAGGTGGCGAATTTGGGTGTCGAGCGACGCCGAGGCCCGGTCCGACACCTGCCGTGCACGGCCGTAGAGTCCTTGATCGAGCAACCGCCTGGCCTGCTTCACCAAGAGATCGGCCTCCACCGGCTGCTGTCCCAGCACGACGCGGCTGCCCATACTGTCCAGATTGCTCGCGAGGAGTTGCAAGCGCTGCTCGACGTGGGCGACCCGCTGCGCGGCCTCCTCCCGTTCCGTGGACTGCCGCTGCGCGGCGGTTACCAGCGCCTGCTCGCCCTGGGCCTGCACCCGATTCAGCTCGGCGACCAAGGTATTGGGCTCCCACGGCCATTGAATCGCATCGGCCTCGGCTGCCATACGCGCCTTGACGGAAGCCCATTGGCTGGCGAAGCGGGCGTAGTCCTCCGGCGCGTAGACGGCTCCCTGCGCTTCGACCAACTGCCGGTCGAGGTCGTCGATCGCTTGGACCAACTCGGGCGGCGCCGTTTGGAGGCAGCCGGTCAGCCCCAGGCCCATGAGACCCAGGGCTGCCACAGCCGAAAACGTGAGCCGAGCACCGAACATGCCGTTACCGTTTCGCCGCCTTGCCACCTTTGCCCTTGGCGGCGGCAACTTTGTCGATTGCCTGTTGAATTTCCGCCGCCACCGCCTGGCTCTTGTCCTGGATGGCTTTGGCCTTTGCTTGCGCCGCGAGATAATCGCCGGCGCCGATCGTAGTCTCGACCTCCGTCAAGGAGGTCGCCAGCCCCTGCACGTCGTTCTTAATGGCTTCCACGGCCGCGCGGTCCTTGCCGACGGGCGCTTTGGCAACCAGCGCTTGAGTGGCCTGAACCGACTCTTGGGCTGCTTGGAACGCCTGGGCCGCCGCCACCTTGGCTTCTTCTTTCCGTTTCGTCGCGGTGGCCACGACCTTGCCGGCGTCGGCTTGGGCGGTCGCCAGCAACTGCTCCGTCTTTTCGTAATCGCGGAGCATGGCGAATTTCCCGCTCTGCTCCTCCATGTCCTGTTTGGCGCCGGTCAGCAAGCCTTCCAGCTTGGCGAAGTCTTCGGCGGCGTAGGTCTGCGCCCCGACCGCTCGCGCCTCCTCGACGGCCTTCTCAGCCGCCGCGAGTTTCTCCGACGGTGGATTGGCACAGCCCGCCAGCATGATCGCGGGCACGATCAACAAAGAGACCACTCGTGTCATTCTCGCTCTCCTTCTCGTTCTGTAGAGTCGTTCTTTACACCATTGTCCGCGTTTTCGCCACTTCGTTTTCGCCATGGTCTCCGCGGCACCGGCCATCACGAAAACGCGAAAAGGCCGGCAACCCCTCCGGCGTGCGCGGATTCGCCGGAGGGGGCCGGTACCTTTTCCACCAGCCGACTTACTTCTTGTCGGCCTTCTTCGTCTCTTTCTTCTCAGCCTTCTTGCCCTCGGCTTTCTTGCCCTCGTCCTTCTTCATCTCGCCCTTCATTTCGCCGGCCGGCGTTGCCGCCTTGTCCTCAGCCTGCGCGAAGGAGCCCATGCCGAAGGTGAGCCCGAGAGCCAGGGCCAACATCGCAACCAATGACTTCATCGTTCATTCACCCCCTTTCCGTCTGAGCATGCGCTTCTGATGGTCAGAAGCGATGGAAAAGTGCACCGGGGGTGGGCACGAGCAAGCTCGGTGCCAGGGTCGTACACGTGCGGGCATGGCCTGAAAGATCGTTTTCCCCACATTTGATGTGCAATGAAACGGGATGACGGGCCACCGATGCACCTCCTCCCTGTGGCGGGATGGTCTGAATGACAAAATCGCCACAGAGACAGAAGTCGATAAAGACCTGCGACTCTAACGCGACCGGCCGGTCGGCGTAATTGACAGGGTTTCAAGCCGGCACCTATAATGCGACCCTCGTGATCACGAAAATGAGGAGCACTCCATGTCGTTTACGTCTCGGCAGCCATCGAATTTGAAGCGGAAGCGCGACCATGGCTTTCGCAAACGCATGAGCACCAAGAATGGACGGAAGGTCCTGGCCCGCCGTCGGGCGAAGGGGCGCGCGCGCCTGACCGTGTGACCGCCGCGGGCCCGATGCGCCGTGCTCCGGGAGATCGAGTGGTCTTCCTCCGGGCCAGCGCCGAGATCGAGCGCGTCAAGAAAGTCGGTCGTCGAGTCCAGACCCCCACCTTCAACCTGCAGTTCTGTCCCGCTCACCCTCCTCTTTCAGGACAGTCTGCCGCCCTCCGGGGCGCCCGCGTCGGCATCGTCGTCGGCAAGCGTCTGGGAACGGCCGTGCTCAGAAATCGCGCGAAGCGGATCTTTCGGGAACTGGCGCGCCACGTCGGACGACGCTTGGCGGCGGGCCGCGACTTGGTGGTCTTTCCCAAGCGAGACTCGTTGGCGATGCGTCACGATGAATTGCGGAATGTGTGGATATCCGTGCTGGAGCGCGAAGGATTGTTGGTGAAATGATTGTGCAACGAGCCTGTTTGACCCTCATCGGCGGCTATCGTCGCTGGGTTTCGCCCGCACTGCCGCCGGCCTGTCGATTCGAGCCGACCTGCTCGTGCTATGCCTATACAGCCGTCGAACGACACGGTCTCATGCACGGCCTCTGGCTGGCCCTGTGCCGGTTGTCAAAATGCCATCCGTTCCATCCCGGCGGATACGATCCGGTGCGCGAAGCGGTTCGGCGAAACGGGTAAGGCACGATGGAAACGCGTGTCGTCATCTTTTTAGTGCTCTCTCTCACCATTCTGGTCGGGTACGAGTTTCTCTTGAAGGAACTCGGCCTGGCGCCGCAGCAGTCCCGCCAGACGACCGCGAAGCCGGTCGATACGGGGACCGCGGCCGGGGAATCTTCCGTCAAGCCCGAGCCGGCTCCGCCGGCGAGCGACGCGGCCGGTCAACCAACAATTCAGCCGTCTGGACCGGCAGCGAGACCCGCGCCATCCGCGTCCTCAGCGTCCGATACGGCAGAGCGCATCGAAGAGGTGACAACGCCGTTGTACCGCGCGTCGTTCACCAATCGCGGCGGCGAGATCACCGACTGGGCGCTGCTCCGCTATCTGTCATCCGATCCGGAGCAGCGGACGCCGGTGCAGTTGGTACACAAGGAAGGGAAGTTTCGCGGCCCCTTGAGTCTGCAAGTGTTGGATCCGGGGCAGTCCAAGCTCGTGCACGAGGGGCTCTATCGAGTCGAGCGGGACTTCACCGCGCTGGACCCCGCGCATCCCACGGGCCACCTCACGTTTCGGTACGAGGCGGCGGACAGCCCGATCCGTGTCGTCAAGGAGCTCACCTTTCACCACGACAGCTATCTCGTGGACATCGCCATCCGCACCGAAGGCCTGACCGGTCCGGTGGATGTGGGGCTCGGCACGAACTTCGGTGTCGTGGAATGGGGCGAAGGGTTCATCGGGTTGATCGGCCCGGCCTCGTCGGTGGACGACAAAGTCGAGAAGACGATGCCGGACGGCGAAGCGGAGCGCAGCGGCGCCGTCCGCTGGATGGCGCTCCAAGACAAATATTTTCTGGCCGTGTTGATGCCGACCGGCGCGGCGGCCGTCCACGTCCGAAAAGAGGGCGACAAGCTGGTCTCCGCGCGCGTGCGGTTCCCGGCGCAGGCGACGGGCCAGTATGCCATGACCCTCTACGCCGGTCCGAAAGAGTTCGACACGCTGAAAGGTTTCGACGTCGGCCTGGAAGAGACGATCGATTTCGGCTGGTTCATCTACGGGAGTTGGGACATCGTCAAGGCGGTGGCCAAGCCCCTGTTCTCCGTGTTGCGCGCGATCAACGGTGTCACACACAATTTCGGCGTCACGATCGTCCTGCTGACCGTCGCGATCAAGCTGCTGTTCGTGCCGCTCCAGTACAAGAGCTACAAGTCCATGAAGGAAATGCAGGTCATCCAGCCGAAGGTCGTCGCGCTGCAAAACAAGTTCAAAGACGATCGGGAGCGGCTGAACAAGGAATTGATCAAGCTCTACCGCGACCACAAGGTGAATCCAGTCGGCGGCTGCCTGCCGATGCTGCTGCAAATGCCGGTGTTCGTGGCCCTGTTCAACATCCTTTACATGACCATCGACCTGCGCCAGGCGCCGTTTATTCTGTGGATCACGGACCTCTCGGTCCAAGACCCCTACTACGTCCTGCCGATCATCATGGGCGTGACGATGGTCGTCCAGCAGAAGATCATGCCGACGACAATGGACCCCGTGCAGGCCAAGGCAATGCTCATCCTGCCGGCCTTTATGACGATCCTGTTCGTCACCTTCCCGGCCGGTCTCGTGCTCTATTGGGTGACGAACAATGCGCTGACGATCGGCCAGCAGTTCGTGACGGACCGCTATATCTACAAGAAACCGGCGGACCTCGCGGCGTCTGGCGACGACGCGGAGGGTGGGGTCAAGGCCGGCGGGAAGAAGAAAAAAGACAAGGTGGCGGACGCCGCCGAGCCCGAGCCGCCAACCGATTCGTAACGCCCCATGACGGAGGCCCCATGACGGGGTCGCTGCACGATACCATTTGCGCACTGGCCACGCCGCCGGGCGAAGGCGGCATCGGCATCGTCCGGCTCAGCGGCGAAAAAGCCGTCGAGGTCGCCGGCCGGGTCGTGCGGCTCCGCTCCGGCCAGGCCCTCGACGCGATCCAAGCCCGCCTCCTCTGTCTCTGCGACCTCGTGCTCGACGCGTCCACCGGCGGATCGTCGCAGCCGGCCGGGCCGGACGTGCCACTGGACGAAGCGCTCGTAGTCGTGATGCGGGCGCCCCGATCGTTTACCGCGGAGGACGTCGTCGAGATCCAGTGCCACGGCGGCCCCTATCTCCTGCAACGGGTGCTGGACGAATTGTTGCGCGCCGGGGCGCGCCTCGCCGAACCGGGCGAATTCACCAAACGCGCCTTTCTCAACGGCCGGATCGATCTCACGCAGGCCGAGGCCGTGCTGGATACGATCCGCGCCAAGACGGCCGCCGGCCTGCGTCTGGCCCAGGAGCAGTTGCAGGGCCGGCTCTCGGCGGACATCCATCGGCACCGGGAGACGCTGATTCGTCTCGTGGCCCACGTGGAAGCCGCCATGGATTTCGCCGACGAAGACCTCACGTTCATTTCGTCGGCGCAGTTGCGCGACGAGCTGGATCGCACGGAGCGCGAACTGCTGCGGCTGGCCGAAAGCTGCCGCGAAGGGCGCATGCTGCGCGAAGGCGTGGCCGTAGCCCTGGTCGGCCGGCCGAATGTCGGTAAATCCAGCCTATTGAACGCCTTACTCGACACGGATCGGGCGATCGTCACGCCGATCGCCGGCACGACTCGGGACGTGCTGGACGAGATGCTGAACGTCCGGGGCATTCCCATTCGGCTCTTGGACACGGCGGGATTGCGCGAGACCGACGATCCGGTCGAGCGGGAAGGTGTCCGCCGGTCCCGTCAGGCAATGGAGCAAGCCGAACTGCTGCTGGTGGTCGTGGACGGGGCGCATGGGCTGACGGAAGACGACCGGCGCGCGCTCGCCTCGTGTCCCGGCGCCTCCCGGCTCCTGCTGATCAACAAATGCGATCTGCCCAGCGGCCTGGAGCCATCCGAACTCGAACCCTTCTGCCGAACTCTGGGACTGGAGCCGCAGGAAGCGGTGGTGCGGGTCTCGGCCAAAACCGGCGAGGGGCTGGATACGCTGCGCGACGCGATCCGGCGCACGCTGATCCGTCCGGAGTTCGAGGCCGGCGAGACGGTGTTGGTGACCAGGCTGCGGCATCGCGCCGCGCTCATGACGGCGGTGCAGGCCCTGAGCCACGCGGGAGAATCGGTGCGCCGCGGGTTGGCCGGAGAATTCGTGGCGATGGATCTGCGCGGAGCGCTCGACGCCTTGGGCGAACTGACCGGCGCCGTGACGACGGACGACATCTTGGACCGCATCTTCGGCGAGTTTTGCATCGGAAAATGACCGCCGCCGCGGGTGGCGACGGAATCGTGCGATGGCCAAACAGTTCGACATCATCGTCGTCGGCGGCGGGCACGCAGGCTGCGAAGCCGCCTTGGCCGCGTCCCGCATGGGCGTCCGCACCTTGCTGCTGACAATGGACGAGCAGGCGATCGCGCAAATGTCCTGCAACCCCGCCGTCGGCGGCATTGCCAAAGGGCATCTGGTCAAAGAAATCGATGCGCTCGGCGGCGAAATGGGCCGCAACACCGATCGCGCCGGCATCCAATTTCGGATGTTGAACATGAGCAAGGGCCCGGCGGTCCGCGCCCTGCGCGCGCAGTGCGACAAGGCGCTGTATCGGCGGGCCATGCAGGAGACCCTGCGGGCCGAGCAGAACCTCCTCATTGCCCGCGGCACGGCGGACCGCGTGCTGACCGCGGGCGGTGCGGTCCGCGGCATCGTCACCGATGCAGGCGAGACGGTCTCGGCGCAGGCGGTCATCCTCACCTCCGGCACCTTTCTGAAAGGCCTGATCCACATCGGGCTGAATCACTTTCCGGCCGGACGCGCCGGCGAGGCGGCGGCGGAGCATCTGTCGGATTGCATGCGCGATCTGGGCTTCGAGGTCGGCCGGCTCAAGACCGGCACCCCGCCCCGGTTGGACCGCAAGACGATCGACTTCGCGGCCATGACGCCGCAGCCGGGCGACGATCCTCCACCCCCCTTTTCCGTGCGGACCGACCGTATCGTGATGCCACAAGTGCTCTGCCACCTCACCTATACCAACGAGCAGACCCATGCCATCATCCGGGACAATCTGGACCGTTCGCCGATGTACAGCGGCGTGATCGAAGGCATCGGTCCCCGCTACTGCCCGTCGATCGAAGACAAGGTCATCCGCTTCGCCGACAAGGGCCGGCATCAAATTTTCGTCGAGCCGGAAGGGCTCGAAACCGACTCGTTTTATCCGAACGGCATCTCGACCAGCCTGCCCGTGGACGTGCAGGCGGCCATGTTGCAAACGATCCCCGGCCTCGCGCAGGCAGTCATGCTCAAGCCCGGCTATGCGATCGAATACGATTATTTCCCGCCGCGCCAGTTACATCCCACGCTCGAGACCAAACTTGTCGAAGGCCTCTACCACGCGGGCCAGATCAACGGAACTTCGGGCTACGAGGAAGCGGCGGCTCAAGGCATCGTGGCCGGGGTCAACGCCGCATTGCGGGTGCACAACCGAGAGCCGCTCGTGTTCGATCGCTCGCAGGCCTACATCGGCGTCATGATCGACGACCTCATCACCAAGGACGCCCGCGAACCCTACCGGATGTTCACCTCGCGTGCGGAGTATCGGCTGTTGCTGCGGCAGGACAATGCCGATTTGCGGCTGACCGAGACAGGACGCCGACTCGGACTCATATCCGATCAGGTTTACGCGCGGTATGTCCAAAAACGGGATGCGGTCCACAAGGAAGTCGAGCGATTCGCGGCGACCAAACTCAAATTAACCGAGAGAGTCCGGGCCCAATTGACTGCCTGGCACATCGATTCACTTGCACCGGATGCCACATGGGCCACCTTGCTCAAGCAGCCAGAGGCCACTTTTGAATGGGTGCTCAGCCTATTCAACGAGCCCAATCGCTACAGCGATGAAATATCGCAAGTCATTGAAAATACTATAAAATATGATGGTTATGTCAAGCGGCAAATGAATCAGATTGCCGCATTCAAAAAGCTTGAGGAGAAGCGCATTCCTGCTACGTTTGACTATGACCGGATCGTGGGGTTTTCGCGCGAAGTTTCGGAAAAACTCAAACGGGTACGTCCCGAATCGCTTGGACAGGCTTCACGAATTTCCGGCGTGACCCCAGCCGCTATTTCTCTGCTATTGGTGGCGCTCGAGCGAGACCGTCGTCAAGGCCAATCACCGGTCCCGCGTCACGTGGGAAGCTAGGCCTAACCTCCTCTCGGTTTTTCCGATTCCGAAGATTTCGACTTGATCCTTCGGTCATTCTCGCGTAGATGTTCCACGTGGAACATCGGCACGAGACGAAGGCTGATTTCGCACAAGCGCTGCGGGATGGGGCCAAGGAATTGAACCTTCCGCTCCCCACTCTATTGGCAGAGCAATGTGCGCACTATTGCCGCAATCTTATTGCCTGGAACGCCAAGACCAATCTGACGGCCATCACGGATGAGTCGGAGATTGCAATCAAGCACTTCATCGATTCTTTGTATTGTCAGTTTGCCCTGGACGTGGCCCGTGGCCGGACTCTTTTGGATGTTGGATCCGGGGCAGGGTTCCCAGGACTGCCGCTCAAACTTGCGCTCCCGCAACTTGACGTGACCTTGCTTGAGCCAAGCCAAAAGAAGACAGCGTTCCTTCGCCATGTTATCGGCAGCCTTGGATTGACGAATGTTCAAGTGAAAAGTCTGCGCGTCGAGGAGTTGCCGGACCGAGACCTATACAGCCATATCATCACTAGAGCCGTTCAAGCCGAGGCCATTCTCTCTCACCTGACAAGACTTGTAGCGCCTAGCGGACGAATCATCCTTTGCCGAACACAATCCTTGGATCAGCACAGCATTCCCAAGGGCTTGCAACTGGATAAAGAGATCGCCTATACCTTGCCATCAGGACAGGGGAACCGTCTCTTGAGTGTCTTGACAGTTCAGTCATAGGCTGGTGCTGTTCCACGTGGAACAAATGGCCTGTTCTTAAATTTTCAAGAATGTTTTAAGGAAGAAATGGGAAAGATTATTGCCGTAGCCAATCAGAAAGGAGGCGTTGGAAAAACAACGACTTCGGTCAATCTTGCTGCGTCGATTGCCGTAAAAGGGCAGTCGGTTCTCCTGGTCGATCTCGATCCGCAGGGGAACGCGACAAGCGGGCTTGGCGTGGATGTCGCAGTTCGCGGCCGATCGGTATATGACTGCCTATTATCCGATTGTGTGCCCACGGAAGCGATGCAAACCACGGCCGTGACAGGCTTGCAGGTGCTGCCGTCGAATGCCGACTTGGCCGGTGCCGAAGTCGAGCTGGTCTCGATCGAGCATCGCGAGCACGCGCTTCAACGGGTGCTGGCTCCGATCAAGGATGCGTTCAACTATATTGTCATCGATTGCCCGCCGGCGCTTGGCCTGCTCACGATCAACGCCTTCACGGCCGCCTCGTCGGTATTGGTCCCGGTACAATGCGAGTACTACGCGATGGAAGGCCTCGGACGGCTGATGACGAACGTCAGGCGCATTCAAGACGGACTGAACCCCTATCTCGAACTGGAAGGGATCGTGTTGACCATGTTCGATGCGCGGAACAGCCTTTCGCGCCAGGTCGCCGACGAGATTCGGGCCCATTTTCAGAATAAGGTCTACGCAACGGTCATCCCGCGCAACGTCACCTTGGCCGAGGCACCGAGCTACGGCAAGCCGGCCATGCTCTACAATGCGGCCTCGACTGGAGCCCAGGCCTATCTCGAGCTGGCAAAGGAGTTTCTGAATCATGGAAAAACGAGCGCTCGGTAAAGGGCTGGAAGCCCTCCTGCCGACAGGCGGCAAGCCGCCGGCCCTGGCCGGTGACGTCCAGCAGGTCGCTATCGACCTCATCATCCCCAATCGGTATCAGCCCAGAACGGTCTTTCACGAGACAGAACTCAAGGAGTTGGCCGACTCGATCAAACAGCACGGCATTCTTCAGCCTGTCGTCGTGCGGCGCCGCGGGGATGGGGTGTACGAACTGATCGCCGGCGAGCGGCGGTTTCGAGCCGCTAAAATGGCCGGCCTCTCAACCGTGCCGGTCATCGTCAAAAACACGACCGACGATCAGTCGTTAATCTTGGCCTTGCTCGAAAATCTGCAACGGGAAGACCTCAACCCCATGGAAGCGGCAAGAGCCTACCAACGTATGATGACGGAATTCAGCTTGACGCAGGAAGCCCTGTCTCAGAGGCTCGGCAAAGATCGGTCATCCGTTGCGAACGTTGCCAGATTTATAAATTTACCAAATGAAATCCAGCAGTTAGTAGAGTCAGGATCTCTTTCATCCGGCCATGCCAAAGTGTTGTTGAGTCTTTCATCGGCAGATGGCCAAGTGAAGTTGGCTCGGAGGATTGCCGCGCAGGGGCTGTCGGTCCGGCAAACAGAAGCGCTGGTGGCAAAAGCTGGACGAGGGGGAAAGGGCAAACGGCATCATCCGGCGCAGCGGGCGGCCAGCGACCTGGAAGAAAAGCTGCAGCGACGGCTGGGCACCCGTGTGCGGCTTGTCAAATCGCGGACCGGCGGGCAGATCGTCATCGACTACTTCACGCCCGGCGATCTGGACCGCCTGATCGAGTTGCTGCTCGGGTAACCGACAGCGCTCCCGTCGAAAATCGCCATGAAGCTTGCCATGACCTGGGCCATCCGGTATCCTGGCCACCTTCGACTGACAGCGGACCACGCGTCAGCCCGGCTTCGTCCGGGTGATCGTTTAAGGAAAGGGACGCCGTATGTGGAAACGCGACAAAGACACGAAAACCCAAACAACCAATCCCACGTCAGGTGGCAAGCGCGAGGAGGAAAAGACTATGGCGGCAGAAGCTCCGAACACGGCATTGGACAAGGACGAGAGCGTCATCGCCTTTGTCGGCAAGGGGGTCGAGTTCAAGGGCGTCATCACCTATAACGGCACGGTCCGTATCGACGGCAACCTGGACGGCGAGATTCACACCGAGGGCACCTTGCTGGTCGGCGAAGAAGCGGTCATCACCGCCAAGGTCAGCGCGGGGACGATCATCAGCAAGGGGCAAATGACGGGGGATATCGTCGCCAAGGAAAAGATCAAGCTCATGGCGCCGGCGGTGCTCAATGGCTCTGTCAAGTCGCCGATGTTGTCGATGGAAGAAGGCGTGCTCTTCAACGGAACCATCGAAATGGCGCGTGCCGAGGTGCACGAGCTGCGCACGGCTGCGAACATGAAGCGGGCCTAGGAGTTCCGACCCGCGGGAGGAACCTATGTGGGGGCGCAACGAGCAAAAGAAAACGCTGGTGGAGGATGAAAATTTCACCTTCCTCGGCAGGGGGGTCGATTTCAAAGGCGTCGTGCACTTCGACGGCACGGTTCGGATCGACGGCCGGCTCGACGGCGAAATCCACACCAAGGGCACGCTGATCATCGGGGAACACGCCGTCCTGCGCGGGGTGATCACCGCCGGCACCATCGTGTCGGGCGGCAAGATTCAGGCGAACATCACGGCGTCGGAGAAAGTTCAGATCCTCAAGACCGGTCTGCTGATCGGCGACGTTCGCTCGCCGCTGTTCTCGATGGAGGAGGGCGCCCGCTTCCAAGGTCTCTGCGACATGGGCGTCTCCAACTGGACGGAACAACAGGACCATCAAGACCTCGACAACGTGCACGATCTGTCCGCGCATCGCGGAAAGCGCCTGCAAGACCTGCCTTCATGACCAAGCCGACAGCGATTCTGGGGATGAGCGGCGGCGTCGACAGCTCCGTCGCCGCCGCCCTCTTGGTGGAACAGGGCTACGCCGTCCAAGGCGTGACGCTCCAGGTCTGGGAGCACGAGGACGAATCGGTCGCAGTCTCCAAGCGTTGGGAAGAGCGAGGCTGCTGCAAAGTCGGCCTGGCCCGGTTCGTGGCCCAACGGCTCGGCATCTCGCACGAAGTGGTCGATACCCGTGAGGCCTTCCGCCACGGGGTGATCGACGATTTTCTCGCCGGCTACCAGGCCGGGACGACGCCCAATCCCTGCGTCCGCTGCAACGAACGGGTCAAACTTCGCGGCCTCTACGCCTTGGCCCGCCAGCGGGGTGCCGACGTGGTGGCCACCGGACACTATGCCCGGATCAGACGGAGCCCGGAAGGGCCCACGTTGCATCGCGCAACCGATGCCCGCAAAGACCAGAGCTACTTTCTCTATCGGCTCGACCCAGCCTGGCTGGACCGGATCGTCTTCCCCTTGGGTGGCTTGCACAAAACGGAGGTCTGGGAACGTGCGGAGGCCTTGGGCCTACCGATGGAAGAGTTAAAAGAGAGCCAGGAAATTTGCTTCGTCTCGCAGGGCGACTACCGGACGTTTCTCGCCCAAGAAGCCCCGGAGACCAAGCGTCCCGGTTCGTTCGTGGATCGGACCGGGCAAGTTCTTGGCCGGCACGAGGGGATCGCGTACTACACGCCGGGCCAGCGCCGCGGACTCGGCGTGGCCGCAGGCCAGCGGCTGTACGTGCAGCGGGTGGATGCGGCCAGCCAGACCGTCGTGCTCGGACCGGAAGAGGATCTCTACCAGGAGACCTGCCGGGTCGGCGATCTGAACCTCTTCGATCGCTCGCTCGCGACCACCTCGCGGCCGGCCGAGGTCAAGGTCCGTTACGCCACGCCCGCCGCCACCGCCACGATTGCGCCGGCCTCCGACGATACGCTGACGGTCCGGTTTCAGACGCCTCAGCGGGCATTGAGCCCAGGCCAATCCGCCGTGTTCTATAACGGCGATCGTGTCCTCGGCGGCGGCCTCATTCTGCCGTAATGTTGCCCCGCCATCGTCCTTGACACCGCCCATAGCCGGGTGCTAGTCTGCCGCGTTTTTTCGTGCCTCCCGCACGACAAAATTTCCTGAATCAACGCGACGTTCGCGGTATTGACGGTGATGAAGACTTCCGTCGCTCGACGGTACGCAAAAGCCCTGTTCGATCTGCTTGACCCTGCCGCCATCGGGGCCACCAGAGCCGGCTTGTCGGGACTGGGCGACGCCTTCAAAGGCTCCTCCCAGTTGCGCCACGCCATCGTGTCGCCGGCCTTCGGCCACGACGCCAAACAGGCGGTTTTGGCCGCACTCAGCCGCAAGCTCGGCTGCCCGCCAGAAGTGGAAGCGTTTCTGGCGCAGCTCATCAAGAAAAATCGCGCCACGTTCCTGCCGGATATCGCCGAGGCCTTCGCGGCCTTGGCCGATCAGGCGAAGGGGACGCAGCCGGTCACCGTGACGGCGGCGCGCGCGTTGAACCAGTCCGAGCAAGACGGCTTGCGGCAGAAATTGAAAGAGGTGCTGCGACGCGATGTCGATCTCGCGTTCGTCACCGATCCGGCGGTGATCGCCGGCCTGCAAATCCGCGTCGGCAGCGCCGTGTACGACAGTACGGTGCGGACCAGGCTGACGGCGATGAAAGGGATTTTGACGAAGGAGTAGCCATGCAGATCAAGGCGGAAGAGATCAGTTCGATCATCAAAGAAAAGATCAAGGGCTTCGACCAGCAGGTCGACGTCAGCGAACGCGGCTCGGTCATCCAGGTCGGCGACGGCATCGCACGCGTGTACGGCCTCGATGGCGCCATGGCCGGCGAAATGCTCGAATTCCCCGGCGGGCTCTACGGCATCGCGCTGAACCTGGAAGAAGACAGCGTCGGCGCGGTGTTGATGGGCGACGACGTGGGCATCAAAGAGGGCGATCCGGTCAAGCGCACGGGCCGCATCGCCGAGGTGCCGGTCGGCGACGCGCTGGTGGGCCGTGTCGTGAACGCCATCGGCCAGCCGATCGACGGCAAGGGGCCGATCAACGCGCAGCAGACGCGCCGCATCGAAGTCGTGGCGCCCGGCGTGATCACGCGCCAGTCCGTCCGCGAGCCGCTCCAGACCGGCATCAAGGCCATCG
>FKKE01000895.1_pt9 | contig 39159 bp, 48 predicted proteins | sample 1106331 | NCBI WGS metagenome assembly FKKE01 (sample SAMEA3931202, study PRJEB13176) | freshwater metagenome | biome: Drinking water system; feature: drinking water; material: freshwater | place: China | collected 2013-02-06
GGTATTCCGGCCATGGCCGGGGGCGCACCGGAGGAGCGGCAATAGAGGGAAGAGAGTTGTGAGTTTTGAATTGTAAGTGTTGAGTGAATGAAGCAGAGCTCAACACAGGTGATTCAGTACTACAAATTAGAGGGCATATGAGTGAAGTCGCGCAATTACAGCTGATCGCACTGTCGATTGTCGGGGTTGGAATTCTCATCCTCCTCTTCATCAAGGCCGTTTTTATTCGGGTGACGGGGTTTGTCTTCATCGTCCTGGGACTGTTTTCATTGATGTCCCTGGCGGTGCCTCAGTTGGCCTCACTCCCCCCGGCGGAAGAGAAAATTGATATTGCCAGTATCAAAACCCCAACCGACATTGCCACAATCGGGCAGACGGTGTTTTTCAGCAAAGGTCAATGTGCGTTGTGCCATTCGATCGGACCCAGCGAGTCCGCTCGATGCCCGGATCTGAAGGGTATTGGCGCCAAGCTCAGCAAGGATTTTCTCTATGAAAGCCTGACGGATCCACAGGCGTTTGTGTATCAGGATTACCGGCATGGTGGTGTGCCGAAGGAATACCCAGCCACTATGCCCGCGATTAATAAGGATCCAATCGGACTCTCGAAGAATGAAATTTTAGCGGTCATCGCGTTTCTGCAGCAAATGAGCGGCGAACCGATCTCCGTCAGCGTCTCAGAGCTTGAAATTCCCGGTAAAGCGCCGTCTGCTCCCGTGAAATCAGCGGAAGCGGCACTCGTGGCGGACGCACACACGAATTAGGAGGAATGTATGGGGGCGTTAGGGAAGCCGATCATTCTCATGGTAGGCATGTATGCGTTTCTGAAGTTTGTATTGCCAAATATACCAGGCTCCGCTCCGCTGCCCTCCAGCTTGATTTTCCTCTACCTTCTGCTGACGGCATCCGGGATCGTGATTTTTGAAACATTGAGTGGGGAGTCGAAGGATGCCTTCTGGGGGCCTATCCAACGATTTCTGACCGGTGAAAACATCGGCGGTCTCCAAGCGCTGCGCTACGGTGTCTTCATCCTGTTTCCGCTGCTGGTGGGATGGCAAACGTATGGGAGTACGGCGGTGAGCGATCTTCCTCCGACGGAAAGCCGAACGATTCATCCGGCGCCGCCAGGAGAATATACGGGACTCTCGAATCCTGTTCCCAAGACTCCCGAAAATATCATGCAGGGCAAGGGGTTTTACGCCGCCTATTGCTCTCCTTGTCACGGAGGAAACTTCGATGGCAAGGGACCAGCCGCTCGAGGATATATTCCTGCACCTGCTAATTTTGCGGACCCCACGACAATCGCCATGCTGCAAGAGAGTTATCTTTTCTGGCGGATTAAAAAGGGTGGCGTCGGCCTTCCGATCGAAGGGGCGCCATGGAAGTCGGCGATGCCCCGTTGGGAAGTTGAGCTACCCGATGAATGGATTTGGAAGATTATCATGGGAGAGTACGACGGAGCCCACCAGTCCCCACGAACCTGGGAATAGGGCAGCCATAGACCGTGGATGGACGTAGGTGTGTAGGGAGAATGAGGGCAGCATGAAACCGGCGAATCAGATCATGAAGCAGGTTCTGCGTAGTGGAATCGGCGTGCTTACGGCCATTGTTGTGGTCGGAGGGGCAACCATCAGTTTTGCCCAGGAGAGCGTTTCGGTTCGCGCCACGCTGATGACAGGGGGGGTTCCCGTTGACGATCCAAGCGCGGCAGTCTGGACCAGTGCGCCGCCTGCTACGTTCCCCATGTCCCCACAGGTACATTGGCAGAATCGTATCCAGGAAGTGACGGTCAAGGATGTCATCGTGCGGGCTCTTCATGACGGGAAGCAGATGGCGGTGCTTGTCGAATATGCCGATCCAACCCAGGATCCTGACGATGCCGCAGCGCTTGAGTTCATGGTAGGCGACAAGAAGGCGCACTTTGCTCATGGTCAGCCGATGCTGCAAGTTGAGGGAGGGCCGGTCAATATCTGGTTCTGGAAGAACAAGACGGGCAAGGCCGTCGATATGAACGCGAAGGGTTTCGGCACCTTGAAGGCGCAAGAACATCAGGATGTGAAAGCAAAAGGTATCTATTCGAACGGAACGTGGAAGGTCGTGTTCTCGCGTGATTTGTCGACGGGGCACGCTGAAGAGGACGTGCAAATTGCACCGGGGCAATTCATCAGCATCGCCTTCGCGGTCTGGGATGGGCGAAAAGACGGCGCCGGAGATCTTGTCGAGAAGGGGTCACAAAAGGCCGTCTCGTCCTGGTGGTATTTTCGAGCCGATGCTCCGCCGGATTATTCCGGTTATATGTACGCAGCGATTGCTGCGGCATTGGCCTTGGGGTTTCAGTTTGTTCTGATCAGAAAACTCAAGAAAGGGCAGTCAGCATGAAGGCGGCACGGCTGGGTGTCATTGGATTAGCGGCAGGGATCATCAGCGGCGCAGCGTTGCTCGCCGGAGGGTGTGCCAACGAGCAAGAGAAGCGTGGACATGAGCTCTATACCCACTACTGCAGCGATTGTCACGGTGAAAGCGGCAAGCAGAACGAAGGTTTTAATTGGTCATCGATGCCGGATCCGAAACCGAAAGATTTGTCGAACAAGTCCGAGATGAGCACATTCAAGGACGAGGATCTCTTCGCGACCATTTCCCGCGACATGTTGGACACGACCGAAGAAGGCGGGGACACAATCGGTGACGACGATTTTGCGGTTCCGACCATGCCGACGTTCAAGTATACCCTGTCCGAGGATGAGGTGTGGGCGATCGTCGGGCATGTCCGCACGCTGCATGGGATGAAGATGGAGTTTAATGTCGCGGCACGCAAGACCTCGCTTGAAGAAGGGTTGAAAAACGCCCAGACGAAGTTCGAACAAACGAAGCAGGCCTATGAGGCGGCGGAAAAGAAAGCCAGTGACGAAGCTGAGCGCAAGAGCGAGCAGTTGAAGAAGGATGTGGATGTGGATGAGTCTGCCTATGCGGCTGAACAGGCCGCGATGGTCCAGGCTAAAAAGGAGATGGATGTTGCACAGGTTGCACTGACTAATTTCTCGACCAGACCCGGCAAAGGAGTGAGTGTTCCCAGACCGGATTTGACGGTCAAACCTGCGGAAGCGGCGAAATTGATTGATCGTGGGAAACAACTCTACGAAAACAAGTACGGATGTAACGGTTGCCACAATCTGGCAGGGGAAGGCGGGAAAATCGGTCCTGCGCTTGATCGGGCAGGGTTTCGGTTGAATGCTACCTGGATCTACCGCTGGCTGAAGAATCCTCAGGCGATGGATTCTCATACGCGTATGCCGGCTTTGGGCCTCAATGATGCGGATGCAAAGGCTGTCACTATCTATGTATCCACGCTCAGAGCCCCGAAGGAGGAACCATCCACGGTGAAACCGGTCGAGAAGCCGTAGCAGGTTGTGGGCATTAGCCGGGTCGTCAAGGATGATACGAGGCTTGGGCTACGGGTGCACATCGGCCATGGCGGAATCCTAACCGTGGGCATCACGATCCGAAGACCGTTGTTCTGTTAAGCGGATACTCCCCCCAGCAGTCCCAAAAGGAGCGCAACGCCTACCCAAATGTGACGACGGAACATGGCGAATGCGCGTGAGGGAGAGACCGGTTCCTGCAGGTCGCTCACCTGTTTGATAAAAAATAAGCCCACACCAAACAGCGTACAATAAAAAGGCCATTGCAGCTGGTTGAGCCATCCGGCAATGGTGAACAAGACGAGCATGGCCGCGAGTGCAAGACCTACCCCGCGGTGGAGTGATGAGCCGAAATAGAGTGCGGCGGATTTCACTCCCACTCGCCGATCATCTTCCAGGTCTTGCAGGGCATAGATCGTGTCGTAGGCTATGGCCCACATGGCGGTTGCGCCAAAGAGCAACCAAGCGGAAGCGTCCAACTGCTCTCTGACTGCAGCCCAGCCCATAATTGTTCCCCAGCCAAAGGCAATTCCAAGCATGGCCTGAGGAATGTGGATCCATCGTTTAGAGAAAGGATACAATGCCGCTAATCCGACAGCCATGGGGGAGAGCCAGGCGACGAGCGGGGGAAGCGCGAGCAGCAAGCCGGCCGCAACCAGCAGCAACAAGCCGAGCAGCGTATAGGCTTGACGGCGGGACAACTCTCCTGATGCCAGCGGGCGAGTCTTGGTGCGGCTCACTTGTCGATCAAAGGCCTGATCGGCCAGATCGTTCATAATGACGCCGGCACTGCGCATGACAAATGCGCCTCCGGTAAACACCACGAGTAGCTTCAGGGGCGGGATCCCTCGAGCTGCGAGGACCAGCGCCCACAGAGTGGGCAAGAGTAACAAATAGGTGCCTGTCTGGTTCGGCAAACGGATTAACCGGGCAAGGGCAGACCAAGGAAGGATAGAAGAAGCCGCCGATGAGAAAGCTGCCGGAGCGGACATGCTGCGACCTTAGCCCAGCGAAAATGGGCTGTCAACGGGCCTGGACCGGTTGTGGCGCCATGGCGAATTCTGTATAACGACTCTGTGAAGAACCTTCAGACCCTTTTTGTCCATTGTGTGAAGCCCAGCGGTAGGCTTGTTCGTCACTGTAGCGCCATCGCGTGCATCCTGTTCGTTGTCGGCTGCTCCCTTTTCAATCGGACGACGCCGACTGTGAGCCCGCAAACGATTCCTCTCTCTCCGGCGATCTGGTTCTCTCCCAGTGTCACGGCCGCTGAAGTGTCGTATGACGCCCCCTGTGGTGAAAAGAGAACCCTGGCTCTTGCCGATCGTTTGGTCATCACCGTTCCGAAAAGGCTCAATGGGGTCTTCAGCCAGGTCGCTACGCATAATCAAGCGGAGGAGCTCCTTGCGTCGGATGGGGCCATTGAAGTTGGTGTCGGCGTCAGGCGGATCAACCTTACTATTCCACGCCAAAGCCATGGGACCTATCCGGCGACGGCAACGCTGGGAATGGAAATGGTCTTTCTGGCTCGGGATGGGACGGTGCTTTTCAGTAAGAAGCTGGAAGGGGTTGGGCGTGGGACGGTGACGGTTGCCGAACAGTCTTGCGTCGTTGAGGGACTGGATGGAATTTTGCAGGAAGCCATTGACTCGGTGGCTGACGGGTTGGCGAAGCAGATGGCGCAGTCGTCCCAGATCCAAGCGTATGCTGCAGCGAAAGACACGTGGAAACCGATCGCCGGCCAGTCCAGATCTGAACCGGTGGTCCCGATTGCGGGTGCCATCGTAATACCCCCGCCCGTGGCATCGGAAATGGGTCAAGCCGTTCAGGCAACTGCTCCAGAAACAGTTCAGCCTGCACAACTCAGTTTTCGGGCAATTATTCGGGATGAAAACCGCGATCACCTTCTAGAGCCAGACGAGGCCGTGACCATTGAAGTCGAGGTGAAGAATGAAGGTGCCGCGGAGGCCGAAGACGTTCTGGTACTGGTCCAAGGACGAGCCAAATTAGAAGGCTTATTTCCCTCGGATGTCGCAGTCGGGACACTTCAGCCGGGAGAGGTCAAGCGGGTTTCGATCACGAAGCGAACAACGGCATCAGAAGAAGCTCTTCACGGTGAATTGACGCTGATTCTTCGGGCAGCCACTCCGTTGGCGTTCATCCCACCCCCCAAAACCTTTGCCATTGGGAGCAAGCCGAAGCACTCTGACGGAGTGATCGATCCGGATGTCGATCAGCTGCCAAGCGCCCTTTCGGCATTTAAGGAGCCGAAGGCCCTTATCGTCACGATCGGCGTCGGACGGTTTCGCGACGAGCAGGTGCCGCTGGTCAGCCATGCCGGCCGCGATGCGGCGGTCATGGCGGAATATTTGCACACGATTGGGAATGTGCCGCGTGAACGGATGCGCGTCCTGCTCGATCGGCAAGCCCAACTGGCGGACCTGGAGGAGACGTTTGAACGGTGGTTGCGTAAAAAGGCGGATCCGGCCACCGACCTCTATGTGTTTTTTTCCGGTCGTGCCGTGGTTGACGGCGCGAGTGGGGCCGTGTCGCTGATGGCCTATGATGGGGTGCCTGCCGGTCCGACCGGGGTGTATCCCCTTCGTCAGCTGCAGGAAGTGATCCAGCGTCTTCCAATTCGCCGTGCCGTGCTCTTCTTCGATGTCTCGTTGGATCCCGCTCCCGGGGCCGATCTTGCCACGATTCGCCGACCGGACTGGGAGTCCGGCCTCAGTGACACGAGGAAGGATGTCGAAATGTGGATGGTGGGCAATCGGAATCTGCAGGAAGCCCAGGCGCATGACCAGGGCAAACACGGGTTGTTCACCTACTATCTCCTGAGGGGCCTGCAAGGGGTGGCCGATCTCAACCGGGATAGTACCGTCACGGCAGGAGAACTCTGTACCTATGCGAGGAACCAGGTCATTCAGATCACTCGCGAGCAAGTGAGAAGTAAACAGGAACCTCTCTGCTTGCCGCAGGTTGGCCGCAGCGGCATGGCCCGGATTTATCCCATAGCCAGGGGGAATAATCCAAAGCCCGTGTTGCTCCAGAAAGCGCCGGAGGCACCCGCTGGTATCTCGACGCCATCTCCCACCATCATGCAGGTTGGGCCGTGATGGGCCGCGTCGACAGGGCAGACTGCAATTGACAGCCACGTTGGTGGCCGTTATCATGCCAAATACTAACCTGTCAGGTCGTCCTCCAGTCTTACCAAGGTGCCGGCGTAGCTCAGTTGGTAGAGCAGCGGTTTCGTAAACCGCAGGTCGCCCGTTCAATCCGGGTCGCCGGCTCCAGCCTTTTCCCCTTGTATCACAGGGACTTCCGCCGTATTCGGCGACCCTTTCCTCTCTTCACCCGATCTCCGTGTTTCCGGTTTCTTTCCGGTTTGCCCCCCAGATACGCTCGATTCCGTCTCTTTCCCGAACTGGGCCACCGACTCGACCGCCTGCTTCAAGTGGGGCTGGTTGATGTGGGTGTACCGCTTCACCAATCCCGTCCCGCTGTGTCGCAACAGAGCGGCGATCGTCGATTCGTTGCAGCCACTCATTCCCAGCCGACTGGCGAATGTGTGGCGCAGATCGTGCCAGGTCGCCCACTCGATTCCTGCCCGCTTCACCGCTGGAATCCAGATCCGATGATAGAAGTTCGCGGTGTCCAAGGGGGCCGCTGGATTCTCCGAGGGAAAGACCCACCGCGAACTCGACCACGATTCAAGGCCCCGCAAGATCGCCGTGGCTTCGTCGCTCAAGTGGACATACTGCACGTCCCCGGCCTTGGTCTGGGGCAACGTCACAATGCTTCGTTCCAGATCCGTATCCCGCCATTGCATCCTGAATTGTTCGGATTGCCGCAGACCCGTCAGAATGGCCAGTCGCGCCCACGGTCCATAGGTCGGTCCCAGGGCCGTCAGCAGTGCCGTTTCTTCCTGAGGGCTCAGGTGGCGCGTCCGCCCCTTGCGCTCCGGTTCCCATTCCCAATCATCGAACAACCGCCGTTGTGTCTGTTTGACAGTCCCCAGCGCCGCACGCAACCAACTGAGGTATCGATTGACCGTCCCCGGTTCCCGAACCTTCCCGACGGCGTTCGCGAGCTTTCTAACTGGTGGTTTACGGGTTCGTCGTGTGCCTGGTCGCGGCTTTGGACCGATTTTAATCCGTTCGTGGGCCAACTCGTGACGCACCATCTGGAGGAAGAGAACGGTCAGATCCTTGAGCCGCGAGAGCCCTGCCGATTTGCATCGCGCTTTCCACCAGGCGCAAAACCGGCGTTGAGAGGCCTGATCCTTCTTCGTGGCCCGCGCGGCGACATGACGATCCAGTACGTCCTCGATACGCTGCCAGCCGCCATGGGGATCGACCTTGCCGCGTCGATGGTCACTTGTGAGATTTTCACGCGCCGCCTTCGCCTCGCCCCGCGTCGCGTACGGGCCGCCGCGCATTTCTCGCTTGCTGAGATAAGCGCGGTAGTAGTGCAAAATCCGCCCGCTCGCGTCTTTCCGGGTATAGAGCCCGCGCTCTTTCTTGGGTGGTCGTGCCATGGCACTCCTCCTTTCACGTCGTATGAGGTCGTATAACAAAGACGAGTCACGAGAAACAAGATAATTCGTAGTTGATTAACCTTAGTTATGATGTGGGCCGTGGTCTGTCTGCTGGAGTCAGCAGGAGCCGCGTCGAAGCGAACGGAACAGGGGATGGGGTGGCGTCGTCAGCGGGTTGCGTATGGATCGGCGGATGGGGATCGAGTCAGGCGGGGGGTGTCTCGGGGAGCGAAGTTTGGAGAGTGTACCCCGCTACCTTTGCCCCCCGCTCTCGTTTCTGCTAATGCCCCATCGACTGCTGATACGGGGTATACCCGGACTTCACGAACAGAGCCCTCTCTGCCGCCTGCTCCGCTGCCTTCTCTGCTGCCTTCTGCCGCGCTTCGAGAATGGCCACCGACACAGGGCAGTCTTCCGATTTGTTCGGCATCGCCTGCCCAACCGGCACCGGAAAGTACGCATGCACGCGACTCGGCGAGTGCTCATACGCGGCACCCGTCCCGTCGTCTATCGCCATCCCGATCAATCCTCCGAAGAACAGATTCCCCCAAATCATCGAATTCATGACCGGCACCACCGTCATTTCATAGGGCAGATAGTTATCTTTGCGGACCTGCACGACGTATGTCTGCTTTCGTGGAAGAGGGGCCACGACCGGAGTAGCGCCGTACGGCTCTCCGTTGATCGTAACGCACAGTGCCTCCGGTTGACTGGTCACGGTGAGATCTTGATGCTTTCCATTTGCGATGGTCGCGCAACCTGTGAGTAATCCGCTGGCCACCAACACCACTGCTCTAATCATGTTGATGTTCGGCATGATGTGCATTCCTTTGTGTTAAAGATGATTTAGGGCTCCTGGTTTTGTAACTGGTTGGACCATCACAACATTCGATTTCAAAATGACACACTGTCCATCACGCTCTCCATACGACACATTCAAATGATCCGGGTGTCGCTCGTAGGCACGCGGAGAAGAAATATCTATGAGGAGCCCAACGCCACCAAAGATCACATTCCCAAGCACCCACGGACTCAGTTCTGGGTCAACTTGAACCTCGTAAATCGGACACCCCTCTTTCTCAATTCTGATACGCTCAAATCGGGTATTGTCGCGGTCAATCACCAAGGGTGTCCGACCAACTGAGTGCCCATCAACGAAAACATTCGCCCCTGGCGGGGTCGTCTCGACAGGATAGCCTCCATACGTTCCGTTCATGATGCTTGCGCATCCGGTGAGCAGTGTGCTCGCTATCCCAACGAGTGCGGGCCATTTCTTCATTGCTAGTCCTGTATCTTGCTCGCAACATAGTGCATCGGGTCTGGTCAGTTGGATATTCCCCTATAGGAGGGGACTTCTGCCTGGATAGTACGGTTTGGGCCGCGTCGCCTCGATTCCGACCGCCGCAGGTGCTCTAGGAACGACGATCCTCACGCTGTCCGATGGATCGGTCAGAGGCTCCTGGCGAATCCAAGCTGCACGCAATAGCTCGGCCACATGCGTATGACCTCCGCTTCCCCGTGCGCCTCGATCATCGAGGCCAGCCAGAGCCGTTCGTCCACCGTCATGTTGGTTCGGATTGCGGTGAGGGTCGTTGCGGTCGGATCAAGGGGGCCAGGATCGGGAGCGGCATTCAGCGGCAGTGGATCGTCATCGTCAAACAGATCGACCGGCATCTCCGGGACGATCCCTTCCTTCTCCATCTCGGCGACCTCTTGCTCCAGCTCCGCCCGGTACGCTTGCGCTTCTGGCGTCGTGAGGGAGGGAAGGGTTCCCAAAACAACTTCCTTGAAAATCTGGGTGCGTTGTTTCCCTGTCAGCATGGTTCCTCCTCTTCTTTCACTATGCGCGGCCTCGCTGAGCAATTGCTTTCCCTCGTTCAGGGGGTGCGGCGTCGTCCTCGCGCAGGCTGGGGCACTTGCCTGAATGGTTCCGGTCGATGGCGTTTGTGTTCCTGCATCAACGCATCTTCCCGATAGCCGCACACGATGCAGCGCCACCCGGACCACCGTCCGTCCGTGGTATCAGACTCCGCCTGGATTAACACGCTTCGACACTTGGGACAGGTCATCTTCCTTGTTCCGTTACCACCACGCGAACAGAACGGGACTCACCACCTGATGAAGTCCCGCTCTGCTCCGCCGGGGCTACGCGCAGCGCCACTCTGGTTATTGCAGCCCCTGCACTCCGCCGGGTGGTGGGGCATCCGACGGGCCTTTGTCTGGTGGCGTGTGCGGGTTCCCTTGCTTCAAGTCAACGTGGCGAACGGTCTTCCCTTCAAATGCTGGTATTGTGCCGTAACCCTTTAAGTTCAGGTCCAGCGCCGTGTGAAGCGTTTGCAACCTGTCGCTGATAAATTCCAGGGCTTCCAACCGTCGCCATTGCAGGCTTTCCGATTGTTGCGCGTGCTCTTGGACTACCCGCTCGATATACTCACCAGGGATCAACTCTTCATGCAACGGATCGTTGGCGAGCGCCCGTTGCACCGCTGCGTTCTTGGTAGCCACAGCCTGCGCAAAGATCGTCATTCGTTCCGACACAGGCAACCGGCTCAGGCGTTGCCGTATTTCATACCCTTGGAAATAGTCCACAGTTGCATCGGTCTGAGCTTTGGGCACGGCAGTGAGGCGGGCCTTAGCTTCGTCGGCAGCGGCGCGTTTCGTCACCCACGCCTTCCGCACCAACTGGAGATGCCCACCATAGGCTTTGCCCACGATCTCGACCGCCCGCTTCGTCTTCCCCGCGTCGCTCAAATCCGAGTCCACGGCCAGGGCATTGATCGCACGATCTACCAACGTAAGTTCCGCCTCAGCCTGATCTAGGATTTCCAAGAATGACCCGATCACAGCCCGATCCGCGCCTTCATACTCTATGTGGATCACGGCCTCTTCCCGGCTGCGCTGGATCAGCGCGAGGACCGGGGCGGTTCCGACAGTGAGCACGTTTTGAGTTGCCATGATGCAAACCCTCCTATGGTGGTTAGACTGACGTTGTTCCTATTGCCTGCCCGCTGCCTGAAAGTTTTTTCCGTATCCGCCGAAACCATACAAACTCCTCATCGGTCAGTTGACTCAGATCCGGCTTGGGCTTGGTGGTTTCGAGCGCCATGAGCTGGGCGTCTGCGTCGTCGGCCTGGATCGTGCGCATGGCGCAATCCAGCACCGTTTTGCACGCCGTCACCCGCGCCGACCCTTTCGCCATCGGATCAGTCAACACTTGTTCCAGCATCAGTACAGCCTTCAGCGCCACGCGTTGTAGCTGGGCCAGGGCCTCCTGAACTTGTTCAGAACGAGCAGCTCGGTAGGCATCGGCAAAGTGGGGGGTCCGCAAATAGCGGTAGAGCGACCGCTCCGGGATACCGGATTGCTTCGCCGCCGCTGCCAACGTCGGAGAACACAACAACGCTGACAAGGCCTTCATCTGTTTTCCGTTGAGCGGTTTAGCCGTCGATCCGGTCATAATCGGCCACTTTCTGCCAGTCAGCCCTTCACCCGGCGCACATGGGGGGAACGTGCGAGCAGTTGTTTGCCGATATGGTCATTGACGACGGGCCGATGATGCGGAAGGATCGATACTCGCTTGGTGCCGATCCGAATGCTCAAGGGCTTGGTAGTTTTAATCTGCACGAGGGGCCTCCTTTCGCCTGAAGAGCGACGATCACGCCGCCGCTCGATGGTTGGGATGGACCAAGGGGCGGTTGTCGTTCCTGGACTCTCCATGAGGTAACACGCACCACGGACAGATCAACCGCACCCCCTGCCCACAACAGCCGCCCTCATCCTCGGCGTCTGGTACGAGAACCAACACACATCCGCATGAACAGATCATGCTATCCTCCAGCGACTCCCGCTTGACCGGAGCCGCGCAAACGGCTCCGGGGGTGATGTCGTTGCTGTCGATGAGCTGAGACATGCCCAGCAGGGGGAACCGACCGGCTCCCAAGTGTTCGCGTCGTCGCCGCCGTCACTTTTCTCCCCTCTTTCTCTCCTAAATCTCTCTCTTCTCTTTGCCAACCACCCGCACAAACACCGCTCCCCGCCTTTTAAATTCAAACCCGTGGGTGAGATGCATTGCGTTGCGCTGCGTCGAGATGCAATGCAATGCGAAGAATGAAGAGGCCGCCGTTTTCATGTTTTCTTCTTCACTCTTGTGATGATCTCCAAGATCTCTTGCACCTGTGAGTGCTGCTCGGCTTCTGAGACTGGCTGGTGCTGCCAGTCCTTCAGCCGTGGCCCGACTTGCACACGAAACAGGTAGTCACGAAACTTGCTCAGTGCAATCCGATCACGCCGCGCCAGCTTTTCAAAATCTGCGATGAGCAACCACCATCGGGTGAGCTTCGACCGTGGCCCTGGCCGCCCGTTGCGCTCGACCGCTGCATAGCCGGGAAGCTGTGTCCCGATATAGCCAGGCGTGGCCAATCGAAAGACAAAATCCACGCTGTTGCGCCTAAACCGAGGCTGGTACTGCACGAAGATCACGGTTGCCTCATACTGATCGCCGCTTGGAATCTTGCAGGGTAGGGCCCCCTCAATGCTCAGCTCGTGAACGCCATTGGCGGACGGCTTCGGCTTTTTCTTCTTGCTCACGCCGCCTTAGCCCTTCATCGCCTCGTCACCCAGTGGTGTCGGCTCCATTGCCGCTGGCTGATGGAGCGAGGTACGCACCTCCTGGAGATCAAACAGGAGCCCGCGTTTCTTCACTCCTCGCCGGTAGCACGGCACAAGTCGTGCTCTGGCCATCCGATACAGCGTGCCGACCTTGAGTCCGAGTGTCTGCTCGACAACCTCAGCCGACACCAGGCGTTGCAATTCTGCACCCACCGCCGCGATCACTCGCTGACTCGCCGCCTTGTTGGGTGTCCGCTTGGTCCCGGACTTGGACTTGTGCGTTTGCTTCTTCGTGGCCATACGTTCTTCCTCCTGGTGTGGCTCCGCGTGTGACAACGAGGCCAGCAATACCATACGGATTGCGAGCGTCGCGAACGAAACCATTCCTATGACGTGCGCGTGTTCGTAGGAGAAACTAGGAGGACTGCTTCTTGGGGCAGGGGAACTGGATTGAGTACAGCACCTTCTCAACAGTCTTGACCGAGACCTGGCACCGCTCGGCAATCTCGGCATGGATGCTGGTGATCTTCCGAGTCGGTTCGAGCTGCCGACCTATGTAGAACATCGTGAAGATGAGCGCCGGATCAATGGTCTTTCGCTGTCGCTTTCGGCGTCGCTTGATGATGCCTCGGCTTGGGTTGGTGAAGGCGTCGATCAGGTCGGGGCCGTGCCCCCGTTCCGTCAAGCGCTGCCGGAGTGGGGCTCCGTCTCCTCGTTTCTCTAATGCTCTGATGGCGGCCCACTCGTCGAGGTCCATATCCGTTTCCGGTTTGTTTCCGGTTTGACAGGAAAACACGCCAAAAACCGAGAGGGACCACCATACCACAGCCGACCCCATGAATGCCCGTGAACCGTTGCCCCGCTTTGTTCTCCCGTGGTATGGTGTGGTCTATCATGTCTCAGTGTTTTTACCGAGAAGGTGTTCGTAAACCGCAGGTCGCCCGTTCAATCCGGGTCGCCGGCTCCATATGCGTACAGACACATCCATAATCCAAGCAGCCGGATCTATAGATACAGGTATCGTTCCGTTGAACGGGCGAAGTGGGGGGCTCAAGGGGGGATCGTAGAAGGGGGCTGGTCCTCCTGATAGGAATCAGTGAGGCATTCTTCAAAACCGAGCCAATGACTGATTACCCGTTCTGCCTGATCGACCAGCCACTCTATTCAAAATAGACGACTAGCAGAAGACCAACGAGAACTACCATTCTCCTTCCCACGCGACCTTCAACCGTTTTCTCACGAGAGGCGATGCATCAGGTAGCCAGGACGCCAGGCCTTTGAATAGACCCGCAATGACACCCACGGTCCCCACCGCTACATGATGAAGGTCAATCCTGGTTGCGCCAGGATGACTTGAGAAATAAGGGGTCGGATACAGATTGCGAGAGAAGCTCTCCAAGTGGAGTGCCGTGCGTTGCTCCGACCGCACGCGCTTCATAGAAGGATGTGGATTAATGCCTACGGATAAAGAACTCCGGTGGAGGAGATCTCGCTAATCAAGATAGGCATGTCCGTTCCCAATCTGCCTGTTCGATCAAACCCACCAAGTATGCGAATCGTACTACTCGGCTATCTCCCCTTGAGATACACCATCACTGCGCCGATTCCAAGTGCCACGATGACGAATGCAAAAGTCAGTGTATTGACGTCCATGGGTACTCCTTTTGTTGTGTGCGACGGTGATTCTCGTTGGCTGTTCGGATTGCGAGGGCACAGAAACACTGACTACAGGCATGTATGCCGCATTACCTTCATAACTCAGCAAGGGATGCGGCACCTTTCCAGGAAAGCCTCCGACGTCCACAAGAACGGCTGCGACACGGAGGCACTCGGTATCAGGCTGACTACGGACTGATCAGTGTAACCGCGCAGGAGCCAGAGAGGGAGGGAAGAGCGCGAGGATCAGAAGTAACGCATCGCCACTCTACCACATCGAACAAGAGATAGCGAATCATGGGAGGCGCGGCGGTTGGATGCCGCGCAACGAGCTTCGCATGAGGCCAGGGTGAAATAAAATGGTTTACCACCAGGACAACGAACGGGGTCACTGAGCCTGAGGTGTCCTTTTAGGTTGAAATACTGTTATTGGCTTCAGGTGAAATCAATTGTGGGGGGCAATAGGAATTCCACGGCAGACGAGGAGGCGCTTCAGGTAAGGCGCCTCCTCGGTGACTGATCTCGAACGGGCGACGTATCAGAAACGGCTGCGTTTCGGACCACTGCCAAAACGACCGCCGCCGCCAGACCGAGGTTCCATCGGTTTGGCTTCATTGACGGTGAGGGATCGGCCATCCATTTGTGACCCGTTCAAGGCGGTGATGGCGGCCTGAGCTTCCTCGGAGGTCGACATTTCCACAAAGCCAAAGCCTCGGGATTGGCCGGTGAACTTGTCTGCGACGATGCGGGCCGATTCCACGGTTCCGTGCTCGGCAAACAGGCTGGTCAGTTGTGATTCGGTGGCTGCGTAGGGCAATCCGCCGACATACAGTTTTGAAGCCATGAGCGTATCTCCTTCACGATATGACATTGAGTGAGACGCGAGAAATAGTATGTGAGGGGAAGGAGAGGGCCGAAGACGCAACCAGGGAGGCGGCTTGGGTCAGGCTTCCGATCAGGTTTCTCGGTAACAACAACATCGGTGGTGGGCCATTGTCATCTTGTTTCATGCGAGGCCCTGCGCGATGAAGTGGCGGCATCCTAACAGGTGCGGGGGGGAAATAGCTATCAGGCTGTTGCCAGAAGCCGCCAGCGGCGTTTGCCGCCTTACCGAAGAGGCTTCACCGGGTCGGTTGCGTTACGCACCTCACAACGTCGGCGAAGAGGGCTCAGAGTCGCACCGTACAGAGCTGGGCACGGTTCACCTCTTCGTTCGCGTCGGCCTTGCAGGATGGTTTTTCTGAGCCACCTGCAGGATATCCGGATCCGGCCTCCCGGTCTCTGCCCTGATCTCGCTCGAAGGCGGCGGAGAGTTTCTCAACATACTGTTGTCCGCTGTCTCACGTGAACGGATTCCGTTCCCGTCATCATCTGATGGATGACTGGTTGCCTGACGATTGCGGTCCGTGCCAGATCAGGTACGGCGGTTTCTTCATCGCTTGTCCTGCGTTGGGGTAGAGGCGCAGGGTATAGCTGTACGCCTGTTCTTGGGCGGTCAAGCATGTGGATGCAGAGACGAAATGACTCGCGATGTTGCGGAAGTCCGTGCGATCATCGGTCTCGACGACTGTATAGACCGAGCAGGAAAAGTCGCCGTCCTTCGAGCATTCCGTGCTGATCGCCAGATAGGATCCATCCGAAAACGTCATGAGTGGTTCTAGATTCATGCGGCTCATTACGACTCCTTTTGTCTCAACCGATTGTGCGCGCAGGAAAATTCGTGGCGAGAAGCGCGATGGGATGGCCGATGGCTGTCAAACCGACCGTTCCTTAGGAGAGTCTGTGAAGGTACTGCGCCGTCCCTGGTCCTCCTAAGCCGAGAAGCGGAGAGAGTCCATGTGGTCAATAGAGTGGCGCTTGCGGCCCCCAGTGTAGCCCAGCGAGATCCGGGTCTTCGCCTTCCTGGGCCGGGCGATCCGGCTTGTTCGCTTTGCGCTCCACGCGGCGGGCTTCTTTGTCACGCTGTTTCTGCTGACGTGATTTTTCGCGATCTCTCTTTGCGGCTGTGGTTTTCCCTGGTCCTCCGATGATGCCCTCCTTTCGGACGCGATGCGCCGATGCTTGGTCTACGACGAAGTCGGATTGCGTTTGCGGCCGGACAGAGATCGCTTGGCGCTTGCGCCTTGGCGTCCAGCCTGCTGTTGAGAACGGGACACCGTATCGGGACTCAACCCCTGACTGGCGGCTGATGTAATTTGACGACGCAGGTCTTCAATCGACGGTGCCGAAGACAATCCTGCCGGATCTTGCAGCCCCAGCTTCTCCCAGCGCACCTTGGTTCGAAGAACGACTCGTTTCCGTTTATTCGGGGATTTCGTTCCCCATGATGTTTTCATGGCATCTCCATTTCAAACGGTCGTGCGCGAATCGTTGGCTCGATATCGGTTTGAGCCATCACCGGGCCTTCGCACGGGACACGGGCGCCTTGTCAGTCATGGCCACAAACCGATCTTCCGGTAGGACTGCTCGGAGCCGGTCGGTAAGAGAACGACGATACAGTTCAGATTCACGACCGATCAGGACTAACTGGTTGGCGTCGGTCAGAATATTCAGATGTTGTTCCGGAACCAGCAACCTCGTCCCTTCTTCGACCTTGACCCGATACTGCGTTTTTCCGTCGGGGTTCCGTTCTGATCCGGAGACGATCTCCGTGAGGCCGTCGATGATTCCTTCGTAGGCTTCGGATCGATGGCGCACCCTTGTGCCGTTTGGAATGCGGACCCAATGCTCTGCAGGTGCTGGTCGGATATTACTTGCTGTGGTCATAAGACGTCCTCTCCGAGTGTGGGAAGCCAGTGCGGGTTGAAACGCTGACACCGAACACTGTGTCCTTGGCGATGTACATATCGTTACAATTCTGTCCCGCGCAGCCAGTGGTATCCTCACACGGACCGCGATGGCTCACAAGAAAATCTTGCCCGGGAAATTCACCGCCGACGATCGCGCAGGCACAGTTGTCGGGAGGGATGGCGCGAGGAGCAAAATTCGTATCAATGAGTGTAGCATACGACGGCCGGAATTGCGAATGTGCAGCGATGTCAGTGATGAGCGTGATTCAATGGAGGCACGCTGTCAGCCTCAGCCTATCGGTAGTGTTAGGAATGCTTCAGGATACGGCTTGGATGGACAAGCACAGGGAAAAGGATCTTTCCGACGTGGGTGAAGAACCTTATTCACTCACATTCTGAGAAATGCATCGTCCGTGCTCTCTCTCGGGGGATGGAACTACGGTGCACATCGATCAGGTGACGACGGACCTGTCGGAGACGGCGGTCGCTGAGCATGAAGAAAGGTGATGACGGCTTCAACTCGTCCGGCGACCGATAGCTTCTGGTAGATGTGATGTAGGTGTGTCTTCACGGTGTCGACAGAGACGCACAAGCGATCGGCAATTTCCTTATTGCTTCGACCGTCAGCCGCACAGGTCAGTATCTCACGTTCACGGTCGCTCAGGGTGGACAGCCGTATGGCCTCGCTTTCATGGGGCTGATCTAACGAGTCGGGGCCATGATGCAGAAGGCGCTCCGGCATGATCGATGACAGGACCGGTTGTCCATGTGCGGCTGATCTGAGCATACGCAGGAAGTCCGTCCAATCGGTGTCTTTGAGGATGCATCCAACGGCACCGGCTCTCATCGCGGCCACGATTCTCGCGTCTTCATCGTATCGGGCTAAGAGGACGACTCGTGTCTTGGGGTGGTGCTTGTGAAGGAAGTGTGTGACTAAGGCAGGATCAAGTTCCGGCATATCCACGTCGAGCAACACAATGTCGGGATGCTGTTCCATCGCGAGACGACAGATCCGGTGTGGATCTGACGCTTCAACAACAGCAGCGACATCATGTTCTCGCTCCAGCAGAAGGTGCAGGCTTTGCCTGAACAGGCGCTGTGTCTCGGCGAGCAGCACCCGAAAGGAGCCGGACGGTACTCCATGATCGGAACGATCACTTGCAGTTCTCGTACGACGGTTCACGTAGAATCTTTCTCCCGTTATGGTGGACCATACGTGCGCAAAGGTGGAACGAGCGGTATCGGGCATACCAGTACAACCTGACCCCAAGGTGACAATATATTGAGAAGATGGAGGAGAGGGACAAGCAGGGGAGATCGGCCGCTATGAGGTTTATGCAAGCGGCCTGCTGTTCTCAAGATACCCATGAAGACCACCTCCTATTTGCCGAGGCGGCATCAGATTACACTCTACGCTCGGGATTGAATCATGGTCAAGGCTTGGGCATGGCGTACGATGGACTGGAATGTGTGATTGCTGCATGAAATTGGGAAAAGGTTGGCCGAATCAGCTGAGCTCGGTAGCATATGACTGTCATGAGGCTCACGTCCGTCATCGCGGGGATCTTGTTGGCCGTACCTGTCCAGGCTATGGCTGGGGCAGAGGTTGTTGCACGGGTGTTGACCGTGCATGAAGGAGACCGTGTGACGATTCACTATCAAGAGAGAAATGAGATGGTGACCCTTCGAGATGTGGACTGTCCCGAATTGAAACAACCCTATGGGAAACAAGCAAAACATGCGACGGCGGCCTACCTCGCCAATCGCGATGTCGTAGTGCGAGCAATGAAGAAGGATCAGCGGGGCCGCATGACGGCCGACATCTTGCTGATAGATGGGCGAAATATCGCCCATGAATTGGTGAAAGAGGGGCTTGCCTGGGTCCGCCCAGGTGAAGTCCATGATCCTGCCCTCAAAGACATGGAAGAACTCGCGCGAGCCTCTAAGCATGGCCTGTGGTCTGAACCGGATCCTGTCCCACCCTGGAAGTGGACATCCACGAAGCCAACCCATCGCAATTAGCGACTCGAAGCCACACTCCAGAGAAACGGTTAAGGGAGAGTAGAGGTACTCCCCATCTTCTGTGGATAACCATGTGGGAAAGCTCCGCTTGCATGGCAAGATGCAAGGTATGACGCGAGAATTTATCAAAGTGCCTACTAAATAGGCATATGCTCTTTCATATATAGACCACAAGATATAGCGGTCAAGTAACACGTTTATGATTTTATTGCATATTCCTAGGAAATATAGATGATGTTATCCACCAGCTCATCGTGAGGCTCATGTTATTCCCAGTCTGCTGACTGGCTATCCACAGGTTGCAAAGTGTTCTGGGGATGAAGTTCTCTGCAGCAGGAGCGTGGATTCGTTTCTGTCAAGAGATTATCCTCGGAAAGACGGCTCTATCGGATTGGGGAAATTGTCTTTGGACTGGGCCTCCTGTCCATGTCCTACTGGCTGAAATCAGAGCAGGTTGGATACATTGCGATACGACGAGGAGGGGGAAGTCTCAGCGGTTTCCTATCTTTTTAGAGATAGCTCATGCCATCATATTGGACGAGTCGATACAACCCACCCGTTTCTCATTGCCGAATCAGGCCGGCGTTTCGGCTCGATTCTTTGCCAGGAATGACGTAAGGTACTGAGGCGATGGCTATTCCACGGTTCATCAAGTCCCTCCGTGAAAAAATTGGGACCGACTTGTTGCAAGTGCCAACCGCAACGGTGATGGCCTATGATGAACAAGGACGACTACTGCTCGTGAAGGATATCGCTTCCGGTTTGTGGGGGCCGCCGAGCGGGATTGTCGATCCTCATGAGCTGCCGTCAGATACGGCGGTACGAGAAGTCTGGGAGGAAGCCGGGGTATTTGTCGAACTGACACATCTGCTCGGCGTCTTTGCAGGAAAGCATTTCTCCGGTGTATATCCGAATGGGGATCAGCTATCGGTAGTAGCCACTGTTTTTGCGGGAAAGCCGATCAGGGGAGTGCCGCGCGCCGACCATGAGGAAACATCCGATGCAAGGTTCTTCCACAAGAGCGAAATAGAGAACTTGTCCTGTTATCCCCATTTTTATGAGATCTGTCAGGCGATGAGCCAAGCCCAACCGTACTTCAAGCCGGCGACCTGGCATCCTCAAAATTCATAAGCCGCCTTGTGATCCCGCCGTGCCTATTCAGAGAGTTTGTGAACTGGGTTCAGAGGAGAAAATGATGAAGAACGGACCTGGCAGCGAAGTGCAGTGAGTGGAGACTTTGCCTGGTCTATGGTTCGTCTTTGGGGGATTCTTCGCTCTGTTTGAGCCAAAGTTCAAGCAGTCTGGTTTCGCGTTCGGACTGAGAAATGTGCTCCAGTGCGAATGCACCGGTCAGGCGGTCCTCATAAAACGCTCGCTGCTTCGCATACGCCTTCTTAAAGGCCTCTGTTTTTAAGGTCTTCCAGTTCGCATCGGAGATTCCGGCCTGAGACCTCAAGAGGTTGATCTCGATGGCTTGAAACGCGAAGACTTTAGCTAATACCTTGATGACCGTGGCATTCGTCAAGAATCTGGGATTCTTTTCAGACATAACTGAATGCTGCAGTTCTGGCGGGGCACACAAGCCTGGACCGATGCTGTCTCTGCATCCTGCGATGCGATCTTGACTCACTCTGTGCCCGCGATAGGTCGAGACCTATCGCGGGCACGAAGAACTTTTAAACAGCCTGCTCCAATCGGAACAGTGAAGTGGAACCGTTCAGTTCCGCACGCCGCTCCACACTTTTGCCGGATCGATTGCCTTGTCGGGATTGAGTGTCTTCGCCCGTTCCAGCAGGACATCGGTCCCCTCTGGATACAACGGATCAGAAATACAACAGTTGTCAACCGGACAGACCGCTGCACATTGCGGTTCATCAAAATGGCCGACACACTCGGTACACCGATCATGAGCGATCACGTAAATATTGTCGCCCACGCCTTGACCGTCACCCACATGCAGGCCCTTCTCTTCCGCGCCGCTGCGCGTTTCGAAGATGGCCTCGTTCGGACATTCCGGTAAGCAGGCGCCGCAGTTGATACATTCGTCGGTAATCAGCAATGCCATGATCCTGGTCTCCTTCTGCTCTAAAGATTAAACCCGGCGTTGTATATTCTCTTCATCCTAATTGATGCGAGCTTCAACAGATCAACGAGAGGCATATGGTGCACTTTCGCAAATGCATCTGTCAATGCGGCGGGTCGACGGGAGCCTGTCGAATTCGGGGCTGAGAGGTGGGTACCATCGCTCGCTCCTTGGCTTCATCAGCTAGGCGGCCGGATCTTGCACGATACGGCCTCAATAAGAGACATGCGCGGAGCCAAGGTCTCTTTTCTGATCGCTATATGCGAAGTGCCGGGGACATGCCTGTCGTGGCTCGCTTCTTGATTGAGAATGGCGTATCGTCCTGCGTATGGCGATTCCTGAGTTCATCAAAGCCCTTCGGGCAAAAGTCGGGACCACGTTGTTGCACGTTCCAATGGTGGCGGTCCTGGCCTATGATGATCTGGGACGGGTGGTGCTCGTCAAGGATAAGCCTTCCGGCTTGTGGGGGGCGCCGAGCGGGATTGTCGATCCTCATGAACTGCCATCAGATGCAGCGGTCCGGGAAGTGTGGGAGGAGGCGGGGGTCTACGTCGAACTCACAGAGGTTCTCGGCGTCTTTGCAGGGGAACGATTTTCTGTGGTGTATCCGAACGGCGACCAATTGTCAGGGGTGGAGACCGTGTTTGCGGCGCGGGTAATCACGGGAGTGCCGAGAGCCGATCAGGAGGAAACCTCCGACGCCGGGTTCTTTGATCCGGGCGAGATCGAGCGGCTGGCTTGCTATCCCCATTTCCTGGAGATTCACCAGGCTGTGAGCCAACAGCCACGTTGCTCCTACTTCAAGCCGGCCACCTGGCGTCCTCCACATGTCTAAACTATCTTGAGTTGGACCGCTGCATCGTCGAGAAGACCGTAATACCGGCCAGGCGTTAGCCTCGATCGTGCCGTTTCCCCCTCATGGTTGGATGTCGGCGCATTGCATCCTTCTCTTTGTACCCATACCGACCACTGATAGCGAGGGGTTGTTTGATATCGAGCCGGTTGTGGGCTTGAACTCCAGGCCTAGCGGTTGTATGGTGCGTCCAGATGGTCAAGTCTGGCCGTACTACGATAATGTAGGTGATTCCCAAAAGGATGAGTTTTTGGTCGGCCAAGCAGTCCAATCTGATGTCCGGATCATGGTTGACCGCCGATGCTGTTCACGCGCTGGGATGTCTAACGCTCACGGTGAACAAGCATGTCCACGCTATCTGGTGACCTTTTCAACAAGGAGGGTGTCCTATGTCAGAGGTTACGGAGCAGATTACTAAGGCCTTAGAACATTTCAAGCAGCAGCGCGATGAGCTCCAGGTACAGTTACATCTTGCGAAGGCGGAGGCCAAGGACGAATGGGCTCGCCTGGAGAGCCAGTGGGATGATATCAAGCCCAAGCTGGAGGCCGCACGGGAAGAAGTCGGGAAAACCGCCGTGTCCGTCGGTGATGCGCTGACCCAGGCGATTGACGAGCTTAAGAAGGGGTACGATCGGCTGCGGAGCCGGCTCTAGCAGGAGGGGGAAACAGTCGATGTTCGTGCTTAGGCAAGCCTGTCCTGAGCTGGCCCAAGGGCGCTGCACGAGCGAAAATCGACTGAGTATTCCGTGACCTCTCCGTTCGTCCTTGAGCCTTCCGAAGGATGAATGGAGAAGTCTCCCTGAAGCCTGCGAAGGCAGATTTTTCACGATGGTGCAGCCACGGGATCCGGTGTTATCTCTACGACCTCTCTTATCCTGACAGATGATGGTATCGAGATGAGTCGTATGGCAGTCCAGGGTTGCGCGCAATTCTCATGTGGTCAAAATCTCTTTGGGCGGAGTTTGCCGAAGGAGGCATTGGAAATATCGTTCGAGTGAGATGTTGAACACTCCAGAGGGACTTGGTCCGCTCAGAGACGGGATGAGTTTCTGAGCCTGCGGTTCGATCGACGATAAGTCACCGCTTGTGTGGCCCGTCTTGTGGTTTCTTGCCGACATGGGTTTTCCCCTCGCCCAGGGCAATCCCTGATTCCGCTGTCTGGGTAATCACGATTTCCAATCGTCGGTTCCTGCTGCGGCCCTTGTCCGTATCATTCGTCGTGATCGGCTTACTGTCCCCATAGCCCATCACTTTGACTCGGTCACTCTGCAATCCTCCGTTGATCAATATCTGTGCAGCATAGTCAGCCCTGGCGCGGGAGAGTTCCTGATTATCGCGAAAACCCTTTCGAGAGTCGGATCGGAACGGGATATTGTCGGTATGTCCTGCCACCTCGATTCCCTGGTATCGGGATCCGTGCAAGACGGCGCCGATCCGTTCGAGCAAGGAGGTGCCTCCGAGGGTTACCGTTGCGTCACCGGTGGAGAAGAGGTCGCCATTGGCGAGCGCCAGGGTTAATTTATTACCGCGCTGTCGCACGGTGACCGTTCCCTTCTTCATCTCTGGTTGGAGCAGGCTTGTGAGGCTCTCATTCATCTTGCGGAGGTCGTTGTTCCCGATGAGCGTGAGGGTTTCTTCCTCATCGGCGGCGTCCGGGTTAGGTCCGAGCAGGGTGGATGCGGAGAGCGTCTGATCGATCGACTGCAGCGACAGGGCGGGAGGGGGCTCGTCCTGTGTGGCCGCTGCGTCGTTTTGTTTTGACGAGTTGCTGTTGGTATTGGCGTTCAACTCAACATCCACCAGCATTTGCTTGGTGCGAGCGAGTTCCGCCTCTTTTGCCACGAGTTGCGGATTCACGTCGGCGAACTTTTGACTGACTTGTTTCAACTCGTCCTTCACCAGCGTCAACTCTTGCTCTTTTTTCACGATCAGTTGTTCTGCGTCCGTGGCCCGGCGCTTCGCCTGGGCCAGCTCCTGTTCACGCCCCGATGATGTCAGTTGTTGCTCCACCTCGGTCACACGGCGCTTCGCTTGTGCCAATTCCTGCTCCTTTCCGGCCAGCAGCTGTTCGACTTCCGTGACGCGGCGCTTGGCTTGGACCACGTCCTGGTCTTTTTTCACCACCTGCTGTTCAGCGTCGCTGACGCGGCGTCTGATCTGGATCAGCTCCTGCTCTTTCCCCGCCGTTTGTTGCTCGGCCTCGTTGATGCGGCGCTTCGCCTGGTTCAGTTCCAGTTCTTTGTTGGCCGTCAGTTGCTCCGCTTCGGCGATGCGGCGCTTGGCTTGCGTGAGGTCCTGATCCTTCTTGACGGTCAGTTGTTCCGCTTCGGCGATGCGGCGCTTGGCTTGAACCAGTTCCTGTCCTTTTGCCGTCGCCGCCATTTGTTGTTCCACTTCGCTTACTCGGCGTTTGGCTTGGTTCAGTTCCTCGCTTTGTGCGGCGAGATCGTCCCGAAACTTCTTGGAGTTGTCGATCGCATTTGACCGCAAGGCGGCGATTTCCGTGTCCTTGGCATGGAGCTGCAGCACGAGCTCGCCGATGCGTTGCTTGAGCTCCTCGATTTTCTGCTTGGATGCCTGGAGATTGCTTCTGGCCATACCCAATTCGTCCGCGGCCTGGTTGTCCGGTGCACTTCGGAGTGACTCGTCGTCGACTCGATAGACCCGAGGGGCGGCGCTGTCCGATGGAGCACGTCGGGGACCTTGCCAGGTTTCGTAGGATGATGCTAGACGAGGAGAGGATGTCGCTCGGAAACGGTCGCTGGCTGTGTCTGAGAATATGGGCATCGGCATGGGAGCGGCATTCGAAACGGCAACCGTTGCGTAAAGCAAGGCGATGGTGACGAGAGCCCACGTAGAGAGTTTCACAAGCATGGTTAACCTACCAATCGGGATGACACAGTGCGGTGACGGCGCATGGATTGGCACCCTACTCACGGGCGTCACGGCACGGAAGTGGTTATGGACTCCGCTCAGAAATCTCGGACGGCAGGACAGGATGTACCCTTGCCGATATGGCGGCGCCGTTCCCTCCGACATGAATGGATCGTGCAAGAGGGAAACGGATCCTATCGCCTTCGAGATTCACTTTGCAACGGGTGCGCACAGCGGAATGGTCGGAGTCATCGTTGCAGAGTCGGCTGATTGTCACAGCGGAGGGCGATGAGGTTCGGGTGGACCGGGGTGCATCGTTTGTGAGAGGTGTCTCCGACATTAGACGATGTGGAATACGAATAGCGGAGGCGGTGTGTCGCACGAAGCGGCATGCGCCTGTTTCGCCGGTTTTGCCACATATAGTCTTCATGGGTAGGACCGCGTGGCTGCAATGGAGTCTTCGCACGATGTTGCTGTGCATCGATGTTCTCGCTCCCGCCTTGAATCTGGACGGTGAATCTCGCTAGACTGCGCCCGCTCGCCTTGTTCTGTGTCTTCGGAGGATCTGCTATGGCGGTTCGTGCGTTTCTTTCCATCTGTTTTATGGTCGGCGCGCTGGTCTTGGTCGGGATGTGTCCCGCAGCGGCAGCGGACCAACCACAGCAGCTCAAAGCTGCCTGTGAAAGGGGGACACCCACTGCCTGTAACGTGCTCGGACTGTTACATATGAAGGGCGAAGGGGTGAAGCAAGACGAGGTGCGGGCCGCAGCGATGTTCAGAAAAGCCTGTGATATCGGTGATCCGAGTAGTTGTTCCAATCTCGGGGTGTTGCATGCGGAGGGGGTCGGGGTTCAACAAGACGATGTGCAGGCCGCGGTCTTTGCAAGAAGAGCCTGTGATGGGGGAGAGGCGAGGGGCTGCTACAATCTTGGCGTGATGTATGCCGAGGGGACTGGGGTCCAACAAGACGAGGTGCAAGCGGCTGACTTCACTCGGAAGGCCTGCGATATAGGTAATATGAAGGGCTGCTACAATTTGGCCGTCATGTATGCTTCCGGATTCGGGGGACAACAGGATGAGGTGCAGGCGGCCGATCTCTACAAGGCGGTCTGTGAGAGCGGGAATGCGAGAGGGTGCTACAATCTGGCTGCCATGTACGCGACCGGAACAGGGATTCAACAGGACGACATTCGAGCCGCCGATTTCTACCGGAAGGCCTGTGACGGGGGTAACGCGAGAGGTTGTTACAATCTTGGCGTGATGTATGCCGAGGGGACAGGGGTCCCACAGGATGAGTTTCAAGCCGCCGATTTCTACCGGAAGGCCTGTGACGGCGGGAGTGCCAGGGGCTGTTCCAACCTTGGTTCGATGTACGCGGCGGGCAATGGAATTAAGCAGGACGATGTTCGTGCAGCGACCCTCTACCGAAAGGCTTGCGACGATGGCGATGCCAAGGGTTGCATCAACCTTGGCGTCATCTATCAGGTCGGGCGGGGCGTCAAGTCCGACGACACGGAAGCCCTCAAACATTATGGCAAAGCATGCGATCTCAGAGAGCAGAAGGGCTGCTCACTCTATGCCAAGTTAAAGACAGGGAGACGGTGAGATCCTAAGCGTTGAAGGTCATTCTGTTTTCGGGCAGACCCATCGAGAAACAGATGTCGCCATGATTGGGCGCGCCGTCTGATCATACTCATCCAGACGTTCCCCTTTGTCTGCGGCATGAGCTCCTGTGCGCTGCTCTCGCTCTCCTTGTTCCAGCACAGCTCTTGATCTGGCTGGGCACGCTCCGTATGATCGCGTCCATCGTACGTTCTCAGCTGCTCTTTTCGTCTAACCGTGAGGTACTGATGCGACGACTTTTTCTTGCTCTCTTACCACTGCTTCTAACTGGATGTCCGACCACAACGGCGCTGGTCGTTGGAGCGCCGGCGCTTCTCTCCAAGTCCGAGTTCGATGAACGGCGGACGGAAACCAAGCAGCAGATTGAGAAAGGGTTGATTTCAAAAGAGGCCGGCGAGACCAGCTGTCGCCAGATGCTGAACACGGTCGATCGGAATCACGCCGCTCCGCCGCCCGTAGATCCAGCCGTCTGTGAATTTGGATCGTTTGCTGACAAGCGCTACGAGTTGACCAGGTCGGTGGAGAGCGGTGCGCTGACGCCGGAGCTCTGGGTGACGAAATGCAACCAGCTGACCGGACAGTCCTCAAACCACGAGCGCTGTGTGTACGACCCCTTTGCTGATCGGCTTGTCCAGTGGCGTCGATTGATCACCGAAGGGAAGACGTCACAGGAAGGGGCTCAGATGGACTGCCATAACTATGTGAAGCAGCTTCGCGAACATCCGATCCCGGGGCCGGAGATTCGTGAAGAGGCCTGTAAGCTTTGACGAGTTGCTGATCTCCCCACATCACTGTTGTTCTCATGACGCGGGAAGACTTCTCAATGCACGTTTCAGGCAGGAGGCGCAGGATGGTGTTACAGAGACGCTTCATAACCTGGTGTCTGAGTGTGTTGGCATACGGATGCGGCGGCGACGCCGTTTTCGCGCACGAACCCAAGCCCGCGGATCCGCCAGGAACTACGGAGCTCCGTGCCGCAGTTGAGCAGGATGTTGCTTGGGACATGATTGAGTGGACGGAGCGCCGCTACAAGATTGAGGCGGTACGATTCAAGGCGCGGGACGAATCCGGCTGGGATTGGTGGGGCAGCGACGAGGTGATGGTCGAGACTATGGATGTGAAAGGGTGGACCGTCTCCGATGAGATCGGCGGTATTGACTCGGGCGACACCCACCATTTCGATCCCCTGAGGAGCTGCGTGGTCTCCGTCCGTCCGGGAATTGTCGTGCTCGGCAAGACATCGGTGTGCACCGACGCCGGGGAGGCTGCTCCGCTGGGTTTTGACGTCGAGTTCTGGGAGAAGGATTCAATCGGATGGTCGTTTGGTTTTTGCGCGGCCGCATCGCCGGAGGCGGGTTTTCACGCCGGGCCACACTGTGCGAATGATCGAAACGGTGACGATTTCATCGGTCGTGCCCGGATCGATTGGCCCGCAGCGGACCTTGAGGCCATGCTGCCCAATGTCGGCGACGAACATGTCGAAACTGTTGTCCTCAACCCTTGTAGTAAAGGGGAGAGCGTGTGCGATGTGACGTACGGTCCGGATTATAGTGTTACCTATCGGATCACACGTCTTCGTGACGCCCGAGTTGATCTGCGCTCACTGCTTAACGACGCCATGCGCAGAACAGGCGCCCGTTCTGAACTGGAAGCCATTGTAACCGGTCTGCGCTCCTTGCGCGCACCGACTCCTCGCCAGGTGGAACCGAATTTGCCCAAGTAGATCTCGATTGATGGCTTTGGCGTGTAGATAATACAGCCAATATAGCTCTGGGGCATCGCGTGTGGTTTCCATGGCGAGGAGTGACGAACTATCCTGGAGTGCACGTCTCTGTGGGGAGTAATGCGCCTTGGCCTACGGTTTCAAGTTTCATGTTGCAGGCTTGAGAGTATCGGCGTCTGCATGACTTGAAATTTTCAATGTGAAACCTGGAACTCGAGATCGAAGGAGCGAACGCCGAATATTGTCACCGTGATGTATCGCGTTGGCAGGAGAAGTGCGCATAAACACCGAGCCGAATCGTGTGGGAGAACCATCATGATATTTCGACGACCAGAGCTTGAAAAAGATAATCCGATCGCTCCAGAGCCCTATATCGGACCACGTCGTCGCCTGGCCATGGCCCGTGCCGTCGCAGCAGGGAAATCCCCTGCGCCTGGAGACGTGGTGGAGACGTTACAGGTCTTGACGGAGGCAGCGGCTCGGGTAGTGAAGCGTCTCGCTAATAGGCGAAAAACCGACAGAGATTTGGAGACTCTCCGAGAAGCCGTTGCGCAAGCGGAGCGAATCCTCTCGGTTCAAGAATGCCATCTGTCGCCGAGTAAGTTGAAGGCGTGAGGATCTCCCTTGGGCTCAGCAGAAGCGCCATTGTTTTGGCGGTCGTATCCGTGCGCGGGGTATCACTCAGTCATCGGCCATCATGAGAGCCGACAGGAGTGAGGTCTCGGTGTTCAACCGGAGTGGCTGTGCTGCCAGATCAAGAGGACAGGTGGTTTGAGAGGAAGCCGGTTGTTTCCTGGAGCGTCGGTGGGGGGCTCGGTCTTTTCCTCTGCCTTGTACTCTTGAGTTGCGGGACGCTGAGTGGGTTTGCCTGTGGCAATAGCGGACAACGCGCTATCCAAGAGTTGGTGTATTTCGGAACCAATACACCGTCGGGCTTGGTCACGCCGGCAGATTGGACACAGTTTCTTCGCGAGGTGGTAACACCGAGGTTTCCTGAAGGACTTTCAGTCTGGCAGGCGTCAGGCCAATGGCGAGCGACCTCAGGCGTGATGGTGAACGAAATGACCTATGTCCTCAGTCTAGTCCATCCAGACGATGCCGCGACGAATAAGGCGATGCAGGACATCCTCGCGTCTTACAAAACCCGTTTTGAGCAAGAAGCGGTACTCCGTGTAACCACTGCTGTGTGTACCTCACTCTAGCCTCTTCAAGCTTCGCAATGGTGGCTTCATTTCGAAATGATGGGATGAACATCGATACTCCCCATCTTCTGTGGATAACCATGTGCGCAAGTCTGCTAATCCCACCAAAATTGTGCAAATAACGCCGGAATTTATCAAAGTGCCTACTATTTAGGCATCCGCTACTCTGTACCGCTACCACTACTAATAGTAGTGGTAGTAGATGTTTCTGTCATTCTTGCGTATTCGTAGAAAAACTGTCGCGAGTTATCCACTTAATATTGCTAATGCCCATGCTATTCCCAATCTGTTGACCTGTTATCCACAGGTTGCAAGGTTTTCTGGGGATGGCGTTCTCTTTTGCAGGAGCGGTGTTCTGTATCTGTCAAGGGGTGAAGAAAAGAAAGACGGCTCTACCAGGGAACACAAATGGCCTTGAGGTATGTTCGACTGTCTGGATCCCAATGGGTGGGATCAGGCTCGATTGTATACCGTTTATTGTTCTCAATGCATGTGGGGTGTATCGAGCGGCCATGCCGTTAGATATGTGGGAGAGATGAGGTCTGGTCGGCAGAGTGAAGGATTTTGTCTTGTTCGTTGAGACATGAGAGGACTGCTGCTCAAATTGTACTGGCTTATCGGCTGGTCGGGCTGTCGTGCATCACATGCAGATGAAGTACTCTGTTTCGAGATATCTCCAAGGTAGCGATATGAAGGGTGTGGATGTCGTCCTTCGGCAAGATGTCGGTATGCTCGGGTGTTTCACGGATGATTCAACTTGGGAATGCGAACCCCATCGGCAGGAGTATCACCGAAGAATTGGTCTTAGGCCTGTTTCTGAAGCGTGGATCGTACGCGGTCGATCGTGTGTTGAAGCGTGGAACCAGTAAGAAGGACGGGTGTATGCGGGATGCGCCACACCGGTTCCAGCGGGGCCGGATCATTGGGCAGCCGTGGAATGATGTGCCAATGGATGTGGGGGAGCTGATTCCCTAAGAGTTCATAGTTGATCTTTTTCGCATGGTAGATCTCGGATAAGGCGGTGGCGACTCGACTAACTTCTTCGATCAACTGACTACGCTCGGGCGGGCTCAGGTGGAACAGTTCGGTGACATGCCGATGAAAGACCAGTACCGTCCACCCGGGGAAGAACTGATCATCGTGCAAATAGGCTTTGGACATTCCAAGATCTTCAAGAAAATGATCTGGGCGAGGCCAGGTTCCCGTACAGGCTTGGCAGGTTGAGTCACTCATGGTTTGGTAGCTTTCTTCCACTCTTCTTCCGTCACGATCCCTTTCTTGATGAGCAGTTGCACCAGACTGTCAATGGTCTTGCGATTCGCCGCAGCAGGGTCCGGAGCCGCAGCGGCGGAGGGCGGACTTCCTTGGCGCTTTGGTTCGGGCAGTACCCGCTTTTGTCCGAAGACTTTAAACGAGGGGGTAAACACGGCGACGTAGTCTTTGTTTCTAATTCGTATGATGGCCGGAAGACTGTCTGATTGTGGTGTGAGGTCTGGTGCAGAGCCCGACGGGATATGAAAGTAGGGCCTCCCATCGCTGGTCTGGCCGTCTTGATCCAGCACATCGAATCGCTTCAGGAAGGATTCACCTGTGAGCGCTTCATGATCTTCGCCTGCAAGGTTGGTGATCTTATCGAGGACGATGACCAAAGAATCGCCGGTGATCGTATCCGGCGACAGGTTTCTGACGCTGACATCGTAGCGATATTCACTGGTGAAGTTATCGCGACTTTTTAGCGTCACGAGTACGTGGACTCGTCCGGTGAGATCAGTCAACTGGTCGAGGGAGGCGGAAAAGGCGTCGAGTGGGGCCAGTGCTGTGAGAATAACCCCGATCAGTCCGCAGCGCTGGATCCGACTCATCATTCCGGTACTGGTCCTGTCTTGCGTCTGGTGCGAGCATAGCAGACCCGGGAGGATTGAGCGAGCCGATTTCTCTTCGACGTCGCCTTGACAGGTTCTTCCTCTCGAAGATATTCTCGTCCGCATCCGCATCATCCTGTGGGTTCATCGAACACGCATGGCACAGTCTGCCTCTTCTCGATTACAGACGCCGGAGATTTCTCGATCGCTGGTGCGTGCCTTGATGGGTCTGTACGACTATCCTCATCCCGTTGACCGTACTCGAATGATCCGCGGTTACGATTGTCCGCATGCCGTGCGGACGGCCAAGATGTGTGTCGCTGTGGCAGCACGCTTGGGGCATCCTGACGACAGGGTCCGGTATTACCATGTCGCCTGTCTGTTGCACGATCTTGGTCGTGCAGGCTTGGACCGACGACTCTTTGGTACGATCTGGTCGTGGGCCAAGCAGCGGGGCATTCCCACAAGGCCGCGTGAATGGCGAGCCGTTCACCAGCGTACACAGTATGGTCGAGAGACGGAGGCCTTCGTGTCGCTCTATCGAAAGGACCTTGCTGCTGCCGGTGTGCCGCTGGACCGCTGGGCAATCGAACAAGTTGAGATGCGGTTGGGGTATGCCAGGCGTTTGGCGAGACGGCTCCGGGTGGTGAAGCCGACGTTGATGAAGTTGGGAGTGGACTGGCAGCCTTGGATGCAACAGGTGATGCTGTACTACTATTACCCGGAACGGTTAGCCAAGGCCAAACCCTGGGTGAGACAATTAGGTGAAATCCTCGTCGCCTGTGAGCAATTTGAGGCCTACAGTAACCAGCGACGAGGGCGTGATTATTACGCCAGGAACAACGAGAGCTTGCTCGAGGCGTTTGCGTATCTGGGGAAGCTCAAGCACGAGGGGATCCTCAGTAGTGAGGTCGTCGGTACCGTCCGAACGTTGACGGCCGAAGGAGCCTTTGACTCAATCCTTGAGGCGGCGCGAGGGAAACCGCTGACTCAAGCCGACCGGCGGTATCTCCGCAATCTTACGATCTAGGAGCGTCTGATGGCTGTCCACACTGCAACGGTGACTGTTCAAATGGCAGGGAGTACGCAGATCGAAAACATCACGAAGTCTGTGGCCACCGCCGTGACAAACTCACAACTTGAGGCGGGAATTGTGACAGTCTTTGTCAAGCACACCACCGCGTCTGTGATGATCATTGAGGATGAACCAGGAATCCGTTCCGACACGCAGGCATTTTGGGATCGTCTGATTCCGGCTGATCCACGGTGGCGACATAATACCGTCAATCCCGGCGAGGACAACGGGCACAGTCATCTTCGCGGGCAGCTCCAAGGGACGTCCGTCACGATCCCATTCGCTGCCGGTGCGCTCCTATTGGGAACGTGGCAGCAGGTCGTGCTCGTAGATTTTGATACTCGTGCACGAGCGCGTGAGTTGGTTCTGCAGGTGTTGGGTGAATAACTCGCTCCGATCTCTCCGGCTGTCTCTCGTTACTCTCCTATTGAGTTCAACGGTACATGCGGCGGATTGGGGGAAGCCACTGGGAGCCGTCTATGACGGCCCTGAAGGAAGACCGCGCGCTGTGACGCCTTCGCCCCTGGAGCTTGGTGCCGATGAGCGAACGACGATCACGGTCTTTGAGCGAGCGACGAAGTCCGTGGTGTTCATTGCCAATACCGCCATCCAGCAGGACATTTGGTCCCTCAATGTCATGGAAGTGCCGCAGGGATCAGGATCCGGGTTTATTTGGAGCAAGCAAGGGCACATTGTCACGAACTTTCACGTCATCTATGGAGCTGATGCGATCAAGGTGACATTGGCCGATCGGAGCGAACATCAGGCGAAGTTGGTTGGGGCCGATCCCGATCACGATCTGGCGGTGCTTCAGATACAAGTTTCGGACGGCCAGTTGGAGCCGATGGTGATCGGTTCCTCTCATGATTTGCGGGTTGGGCAAAAAGTGCTGGCGATCGGCAATCCGTTTGGGCTCGATCACACTCTGACTACGGGCGTCGTCAGTGCTTTGGGCCGGACCATCAAATCAATGTCCAATCGAACGATCGAAGGGGTGGTTCAGACGGATGCCGCGATCAATCCGGGCAACTCCGGTGGACCCTTGCTCGACAGTGCCGGGCGGCTGATTGGTGTCAATACGCAGATTGTGAGTCCAAGTGGGGCCTATGCGGGTATTGGGTTTGCGGTTCCGGTCGATACCGTCAATCGTATCGTTCCTGAACTCATCAAGCACGGGAAACTTATCCGTCCTGGACTGGGGGTCTCGCTGGTCCCGGATGCGATGGCGAAGCGATGGGGAATCAAAGGGGTGATCATCGGCAAGGTGACGCGCGGGGGTGCTGCGGACCGCGCCGGTCTCAAGGGGGCCCGTGAAACAATGACGGGACAAATTCAACTGGGTGATATCCTTGTCGCCGTCTCCGGAAAAACTGTGACCACCATTGACGACCTTATGGATGCCATGGAAGAGCATAAGGTTGGTGATCAGGTTACCGTGGAAATCCTCCGTGGCAACCGGCGCGAAAAGGTGCCGGTCACGCTACAGGCCGTCAACTAGCGTGGCGGTAATTCACGACATGCATATGGTAGGATCACTCAATTCTGTTTAGTAAAGGACTGTCTATGAGTGATCGCAGCTCTTTTGATCAGGGGATACAGCATGACAGGAGTGATGACCCGCCGCCGAAGACCGGGACGGATCCGCTTGAGTTGCTTGAACAGTGCCTGGCTTCTTTTGCAGACGGTGACCCCAGGCAAAAGTTGTTGTACAAGCTGCGGCATGCCGTAATACTGTCTCAAGCCGCTTCTCAGCAACGCGAGTTGGAGTTCAAGAAGGTGAGCGAGGTCGTGGCCAAGCTCACGGCTCCAGCCAATCGGATCGGCACCTTGCTGGAGATTCCGGCTGCGGGGCTCGCCCGTATCGTCGTTGGTGGGGCGGAGTATTATGCCAATGTGGATCCTCGCGTGAGCGATGCCGACCTGCGGATCGGCACTCAGATCCTGGTTAATGAAGCCTATGCGGTCATTCGGACGCTGGGGTACGATCGGAACGGACCCATTTTGAAGCTGGCTGAAACATTACCGGACGGACGGTTGCGGTTTGAGCAGGACATGGGCCGCCAGTCCTTGATGTTGCAGCGTTCGACGGATTTGCTCGGTGTCGAACTCAGCGCGGGCGATCACATTCGAATCGATCCCAGTCTCCGTATAGCCCTTGAGAAACTTGTGGATCGGAAGGCCAGCCGCCATGTTCTGGATGAAACGCCCAAGGTCACGTGGGAACAGATCGGAGGGCAGAGCGAGGCGATCACTGCGATCCGCAAGGCGATTGAATATCCTCTCGTGCATGCGGAGACGTTCGAACGATTCAAGTTTTCTCAACCAAAGGGGTTTTTGCTCTACGGGCCACCCGGGTGTGGAAAGACTTTGATTGGGCAAGCCGCTGCCGGTAGCCTAGCCAAGCGGCTCAGCGAATCGCAGCAGGGACGCGAACCTGATCAAGGCAATAGCCCGCCAGTGACGAGCGGGGCATTCCTTCATGTCAAAGGACCGGAAATTCTCAACATGTGGCTTGGGGAGTCAGAGCGGATGGTCCGGGATCTCTTCGCGCAGGCCCGGGCTCGGCGAAAAGAGGGAGCTCTGCCGTTCATCTTCATCGACGAGGCGGAGTCGATTGTGGGGACGCGGCGTGCCATGCGCTCTTTCAATATCTCAAACACGCTCGTCCCGATGTTTTGCAGCGAAATGGACGGGATCGAGTCGTTGCGCGATGTCGTCATCATTCTGGCCTCCAACCGGCCGGACCTGATCGATCCGGCTGTGTTGCGTCCCGGTCGAATCGATCGAAAAATTAAAGTCGGTCGGCCGAACAAGGCTGCCGCAGCCGAGATTTTGAAGGTCTATTTGACGGCGGACCTTCCGCTCGACCCCAAGTTGGTGAAGGACCGCGGGGGTGAGCCGGTGCAGGCGGTGGTGTCGCTTGTCGAAGACATTATTGAGATGATCTTCCGTCGAACGGAGGAGACTCGTCTTCTCTCGATCAGGCTGAGAAATGGTCAGAGTACGGTATTGTACCGCGGCGATCTTGTCAGCGGAGCGATCCTGGCGTCGATCGTTCAACGGGCAAAGGAGAAAGCGATCGATCGTATGATCCAGTCCGGGCAGCCGGCGGGATTGCTGGAGGAGGACCTCCGGGCAGCCGTGTCCGAGGAGTTTCGGGAAGGTGACATGTTACCGCCGGACGATGCCGCCGAGGAATGGCTCAAATTACTCGATCATCATCCGGAGCAGGTGGTCGGTATTTCGTCCTTCCGACGAGGCCGTCAGGCTGAAGAACGGCTCACGAGCCAAATCATCTGAGAAGTAAAGGGTGAAGGGTAAGGAGTGAGGGGTTTAACCCCTGACGCGTTTTCCTTGTTACTTTTCACGTTTCACGCCTAAATCCTTATGCGTCTTTTTGGAATCGAGACTGAGTACGGTATCACCCGCGATGATGTGCCGGAGATGGATCCGGTCGTCGAGTCGATGGAACTCGTGCGGGCTCATCTGGCCGTCTCTTTCGAGCGACGGTGGGATTATGCCGGTGAGGATCCGCATGAGGATGCGCGCGGGTTTCGAGTCTCAGGCTTGCAACAGGATCGGGAGGAGGATGAGTTCGCACGGCGCGATGCCCATCGTCCCTTTTCGTTTCATGACATGAAGAGCGATCTTGTTTTGCCAAATGGGGCACGATTTTACAACGATCATACACATCCAGAATACGCCACACCTGAATGCCGAACGCTTCGTGATCTGGTGGCGCAGGATCGGGCAGGCGAACGGATCGTACACCGCGCGGCCCAGCGGCGTAACGAAGGACTTGGTGGCGCGCATGTTCGGCTTTACAAGAACAACACGGATTTCCATGGCCACAGTTACGGATGCCACGACAATTATCTTGTGTCCAGGGTTGTTCCCTTTTCGGACTTGGTGGCCGGCATGGTGCCGTTTCTCGTGAGTCGGCAGGTCGTGGCCGGTGCAGGGAAGGTCGGGACTGAGGCACAAGAATCGCCCTATGTTCCGGGGCCTTACCAAATTTCTCAGCGTGCCGACTTTATGGAGGCAGAGCTGGGCGTCGATACGATGCATAATCGCCCGATTCTCAATACCAGGGATGAACCTCATGCGGATCGCCAGCGGTATCGTCGGCTCCATCTCATCATCGGCGATGCCAATATGTGCGAGTATGCGACGGCGCTCAAAGTGGGAACGACACGGTTGGTGCTCGACTTGATCGCACGGGAGGCCGTACCCGATCTCGAATTGGAGCATCCGGTGGCAGCCGTCAAGCAGATCTCACGGGATCCAGACCTCAAAACGGTGGTGAGACGAAAAAACGGTCGTACGATCGCGCCGGTAGACATACAAGTACAGTATTATGAAGCCGCGAAGAAAACGCTCTCCGGTCGAGACGAGGAATCGGATTGGATCTTGCAGGAATGGAGTGAGACGTTGCAGTTGCTGGTGAAAAATCGGCAACACTTGGTCGGCAAGTTGGATTGGGTGACGAAGCAATGGCTGCTCGAAACGTTTATGCGGGAAGAGCGGATTGATTGGGACAATCCATGGCTGGCCAGTTTGGATCTGGAATATCACAATATTGATCCTGAGATGGGCCTCTATATGGGCTTGGAAGCGGAGGGGAAGGCATGGCGGCTGACGACTGATGAAGTGATTGAATCGGCGATCCGAAATGGTCCGGCCGACACACGCGGCGGGTTACGAGGCCTTTGCGTGCAGAGATTTCAGGACCAGATTCAGTCGATTCAGTGGGAGCAGGTCCGGTTTGCCGGCGGGCTCCGGTCCCGTACGCTCGATATGCGCGATCTCTTTGATCCGCCAGAGGTGACGCGATGTATCGGTCTCTTCAAGACGGCCCAGTCACCGGCTGATGCGCTGGCTGCATGGACCCACGGAAAGGATAGGGACGTATGAAGTACAGCTTGATGCCTGAACGACGAGAAGGGCCAGGCGATCCCATGCCAAAATCTCCCAGTCCTCTGGAAGAAGGAGGAGGGCCACGTCGTCCAGAAACCGGATCACCGGACAAAGATAGCCTTCTGAAACGGATGCGCCGAGTCGATCCGAAGCAGGCGGAGCGATATCGGCAGCGGACAGGCCAATAGAGTGGCAAGGGGTAAGGCGTAAGGTGTGAGAAGAGAGAAAGGCTCTTCTTACCCTTCACCCCTAACCCCTTACTGGAGCGAGGATAAGTATGCAGGGTGACTTTTACCAGCTACTGAAGGAGCAGGGTTACGTATTGGGAATGTCCGGACAAGCCGGAGTGGGGCAGGCTCTGACCACTGCCACCACGATACTTGCCTTCAAATACCGTGATGGGGTGTTGGTGGCCGGGGATCGTCGTGCGACCGCCGGCAACATGGTGATGTACGACCGCACCGACAAGGTCTTGGAGATTGATCGACATAGTGTCATGGCGATTGCGGGGGTTCCCGCCACCGCGTATGAAATGGTGCGCATTCTCGAACATTCCTTTAAGTACTATCGGCGGACACAACTCCAGGAGCTCAGCTTTGAGGGCAAGCTTCGAGCTCTGTCTAAGCTGCTGAAGGAAAATGTTCCGGCCGCCCTGGCGGGGACAGGGGCTGTTGTCCCAATCTTTGCCGGATATGATGCGGAGCAAGAATCCGCAAAGATTTATTTCTACGATATTCTTGGCGCGGAGTTTGAGGGAGTGGAGTATGCCGTGTCGGGCTCGGGGTCGCCCACTATTCGGGGCATTCTTCATTACGTGAATACCTGGGGCGAACAGCCCCTGAGTGCGATGTCCGAAGAGCAGGCGGCCGTTCAGGCGCTGCGGCTGCTCACGAGCGCTGCCGAATTCGACAGCGCGACGGGTGGAGTGAATCGAGAAGCCGGATTGTATCCGGTTGTCAAGCTGATCACGCCGAATGGTGTAACGGCCATGGCGGATCCACATCTCCGATCGTTGTTCGAATCAAACGTATCGAAAGGCTCGTAAGGTCGTCCTCTATGTACGAAGAACCCTATCGGTGGGTCGAAGCGGTCGGGAATCGCCGGCAGTACCTTGATGCGCAGTTTGCACAGGGGAGCCCGGTTGTCGGCGTATCATGCGACCAGGGCATTCTCCTGATGACGATGAGCAAAGGCACTCCCAAGTTGTATGAAATCTATGATCGTCTCGCACTCGGCGGAATGGGACATCCGGCCGATCTCGAGAAGCTGCGGTTCACGCTGTTGGAAATGGCGCATGTCGAGGGATTCAATCGTTCCGCCTCCGATGTGACGGGGAGTCGTCTAATCAAGTACGGCATTGCCCCGGTCGTCAAACAGGCGTTTGAGGAGGTGTTCAAAGCTCCGTTTATTGCAAAACTCCTGCTGGGGGAGTTGGGTCAGAAGGCCGGGAAAGACGGTTTTCTCACCATTAACTATGATGGAGTGTTCGAAGAGAAGAATCGGTATGCAGTACTTGCGGCAAGTTCGTCGGTTGAGCAGCGGATGGTGGAGTATCTTCGACCGCAGTCTTGCGTGTCGTTGAAAGACGCCGTGGATCTCGCGATTCACGCCTGGGCAATCGGTGATCGAGCGCAGCGGCACACGGATGACACCGGAGGGGATCCGAAGGACGGGAAGGGAAGTTCCGATCAGCCGGTAGCGGACTCCCAGACCCTGATGACTCATATACGCCAATGCATGCAGGGAAAGTCCATCGAATGTGTGCTGCTGGATCGCCATGTGGCAGGAACCTCCAAGTATCGGACACTCGGGTCTGGCGAATTGGAGACGTTGCTTCCCAAGGACCTGAGTTCGGCACTCACGTAAGCATATGTTGCATCGAATTTTTGGTTTGGAAACCGAGTACGGGCTCTTGATCC
>FKKE01001636.1_pt2 | contig 38485 bp, 41 predicted proteins | sample 1106331 | NCBI WGS metagenome assembly FKKE01 (sample SAMEA3931202, study PRJEB13176) | freshwater metagenome | biome: Drinking water system; feature: drinking water; material: freshwater | place: China | collected 2013-02-06
CGGAGGCCGCGCGGTCCAACCTGCAAGCAGCCCATGCGGACGAGGACGTCCGCGCTTCAACCGTGCGCGCTTGGAAGTGCGCGGTCCGAAACTCAATCCCGCCGCGGCGGCTGTGCGTAGCCGAGCTTTTGGTTCAAGGCATCCAGCAAGTCCTGCGCGATCTCGGCGATGACGCCGCCCGGGGGATAGACCGCCGCGGCGCCCATGTCTTTCAGCGTCGCCACATCTTCGGGCGGAATGACGCCGCCGACGACGATCATGATGTCGCCGCGCCCGCGTTGCTGCAACGCCGCGCGCAGCGCCGGTGTCAGCGTCAGATGTCCGGCGGCGAGCGAGGACACCCCGACAATGTGCACGCCGCTGGCGATCGCCTGATCGGCGACTTCCTCTGGCGTCGCGAATAAAGGCCCGATCTCGACGTCGAAGCCGAGATCGCTGAAGGCGGAGGCGACCACTTTCTGTCCGCGGTCGTGACCGTCCTGGCCCATCTTGGCGACGAGGATTTTCGGGCGTTTGCCCTCGGCGTCCTCGAATGCAGCGACGCTCTGGCGCGCACGTTCGACCGCGGCGTCGGCGCCGGCTTCGCGTGCGAACACGCCGGTGACGAGCCGGATCGGCGGCTGGTGGCGGTTGAAGGCGCGTTCAAGCGCGGCGCTCATTTCACCGACCGTGGCTTTGGCGCGCGCGGCTTTGACGGCGAGGTCGAGGAGGTTGCGGGACCGCGGACCTTCAGGTCCGCTTCCTTGCGGGTCTGAAGACCCGCGGTCCAAGGCGGCATTGGTCAGCGCTTCGAGCGCGGCATCCACTTCGGATTGTTTGCGTTCCGCCTTCAGCCGCGTGAGCTTTTCCAGCTGCATGGCGCGCACCTTGGCGTTGTCGACCTTCAGCACCGGCACGTCTTCGGGCTCGTTCAGTTTGAATTTGTTGACGCCGACGATGGTCTGGTGGCCGGTGTCTATGCGCGCCTGCGTGCGCGCGGCGGCTTCTTCGATGCGCGCTTTCGGCAAGCCTTGATCGATGGCCTGCGCCATGCCGCCGAGCTTCTCGACTTCCTCAATATGCGCCCACGCCTTCGCGGCGAGATCGGCGGTGAGGCGTTCGACATAATAGGTGCCGCCCCACGGATCGGCGGGGCGGCAAACGCCGGCTTCGTTCTGCAGCAGAATTTGCGTGTTGCGGGCGATGCGGGCCGAGAAGTCAGTCGGCAGCGCCAACGCTTCGTCGAGCGAATTGGTGTGCAAAGATTGCGTGCCGCCATAGGCCGCCGCCATGGCTTCGACGCAGGTGCGCACGGCGTTGTTGTAGACGTCCTGCGCGGTGAGCGACCAGCCGGAGGTCTGGCAATGGGTGCGCAGCGCCCGCGATTTGTCGTCCTTCGGATTGAACGCGGCTGTCAGCTTCGACCAGAGCAGGCGCGCCGCGCGCAACTTGGCAATCTCCATGAACGGGTTCATGCCGATGGCCCAGAAGAACGAAAGCCGCGGCGCGAATTTGTCGATGTCGAGCCCGCCGGCGATGCCGGCGCGGATGTACTCGACGCCGTCGGCCAAAGTGTAGGCGAGTTCGAGGTCGGCGGTCGCGCCGGCCTCCTGCATGTGATAGCCGCTGATCGAGATCGAATTGAATTTCGGCATCTCGGCGGCGGTGTAGGCGAAGATATCCGAGACGATCCGCATCGACGGCTTGGGCGGATAGATGAAGGTGTTCCGCACCATGAATTCTTTGAGGATGTCGTTTTGGATGGTGCCGGAGAGCTTGGCGTGCGGCACGTTCTGCTCTTCGCCGGCGACGATGTAGAGCGCCAGAATCGGCAGCACCGCGCCGTTCATTGTCATCGACACGCTCATCTGGTCGAGCGGAATGCCGTTGAACAGCGTGCGCATGTCGAGGATGGAATTGATCGCGACGCCCGCCATGCCGACATCGCCGACGACGCGCGGGTGATCGGAATCGTAGCCGCGATGGGTGGCGAGATCGAAGGCGATGGAGAGACCCTTCTGCCCGTGCGCGAGATTGCGGCGATAGAAGGCGTTGGAATCTTCCGCCGTCGAGAAGCCTGCATATTGCCGGATGGTCCACGGCTGCTGAACGTACATGGTCGGATACGGCCCGCGCCCGAACGGCGCCATGCCTGGGAAGCCATCGACGAAATCAAGGCCTTCGCGATCGGCGGCGGTGTAAGCGCTCTTCACCGCGATGCCTTCGGGTGTGAGCCAATCCTCACTGCGCGGCGAAGGCGCGTTGGCGATGTTGGCTTCGAGCGCGAGTTTGGAAAAGTCAGGGAGCGTCATGCGAACAACTCTTGAACAACGAGGCGCAGACAATCTGGACCGCCGGCGCCCCCGCCGGCATGGTTCAACCTGCACACAGTCTGCTTGCTGAGGCACCGCGTGCCGGCGAGGGCGCCGGCGGTCCAGATTAAACGGCGTTTCATGCTTCGGGCCTCCCGCTTGAAGCAAATTCCGCCAGCGCCGCCGCATCGCCGCGAAATGCGTTGAGGTCGATCGGTCCGTTCACGCCGCGGCGATGGCCGCGATTATGGTGCTGCCAGATGATCCAATCGCGTTCGCGAAAACGCGGACGCATACCGAGCGAGCGGATCCAGAAGCGTTCGCCGGTCAGTTCGCGCAGATAAAAGTCGTGAAACTCGCGCGTCGTGTAGACGATCGGGCGGACGCCATAATGCGCTTCGAGCCGATCCATGAAGGCGCGCGCTTCGCCGACCACATCGGTCATAGTCGGGCCTTGGCGGCACGGCCCCATGTGTTCGAGATCGACCGCCGGCGGCAAGGCGCCGGCTTCGCGCGGAACGGTGGCGATGAAGTTCGTGGCCTGCCGTGCGCCCGGCTGGCAGAGCGTGAAGAAATGGTAGGCGCCGCGATAGAGGCCGGCTGCCGCCGCTTCGCGCCAATTGTATTCGAAGCGTGTGTCGACATGATCGGCGCCTTCGGTGGCCTTGATGTAGGCGAAGGCGACATTGTCGGACGCGAGCGTGCGCCAATCGATCGCGCCCTGGTGATGCGAGACGTCGACGCCCTGGAGGTAACGGCTCCCCCATGGCGTCCACCAACCGCCGGCGATGGCGGCGAGGGCGACTGCGACGAGCGCGAGCGCCGCTATGAGCGTGAACACTGCTCCCCCGCGCGCGGGGGAGGATGGAGCTGGGCCGCTCATCCGCCAATCCCCAACGCCGCGTGCAGCGTTTCGAGTCCGGCGAGCGCGTTTTGGCCGGTGAAGACGAATTGATCGACGCCGGCGGCGCGCAAGGCGGCTTCGCGTTCGCCTGGCTTGCCGGCGAGCACGACCCAATCGGCGCCCGCCGCTTTCAGACGTTGCGCCGCGTTCTCGGCTTCCTCGGCGTAGGCCGCGTCCGCGCCGGCGATCACGGCGACGCGCGTGCGCGCGGCGCGGAACGCCTCGATCATGGCGTCACGCGAAGCGTGCGCCTCTTCCTCGCCGATGCTGGCGACGCCGCCCGCCGCGAACAGGTTGCGCGCGAATTGCGCGCGCGGTCCGAACTGCGCCAACGCGCCGAGCGTGGCGAAGAAGATCGCGGGGCGGGGCGCGCAAGACTCCGCCTTGTCGCGCAGCGTTTCGAACGGCTCGGCCCAGCGGATGGGCGCGAAGGGTGCACAGGGTGACACACACGTACGCGCAGCCGCTGCACCCATATCGGCGCCAGACGAGAGTGCGTGTGTGTCACCCTCTTCAAACTCCGGCGGTTTGGCGCCGAGCAGCGGAAAATCGGTGACGCCGGTGATGGGTTCGCGGCGCGTGGCGATAGCGGCGCGGCGGCGCTGGCGCGCTTCCGCCACCCAGCCCTTCAGGAGATCGAGCGGCGCGGCGTGCGCCTCCAGCTGTTGCATCAGCGACCAGGCGCGCTCGGCCAGCTCGCGCGTCAGCTTTTCCACGAACCAAGCGCCCCCAGCGGGATCGGCGACATGGCCCAAACGGCACTCCTCCAGCAGAACGTGTTGGGTGTTGCGCGCGACGCGGCGTGCGAAGGGCGTCGGCAAGCCCAGCGCATCGGTGAGCGGGTAGGTGGTGATCTCATCGGCGCCGCCGATGGCGGCGGCGAAGGCGGCGGTGGTGACGCGCAAGATGTTCGTCCAGGCATCGTAGCGCGTCATCATCCGGCGCGAGGTGAAGGCGTGGATGTGCGCAGCGCGATGTTCGGGCTTTGCGCCCGCAGCTTCCAGCACGCGCGCCCAGCATAAGCGCAGCGCCCGCAGCTTGGCGGCTTCGATCAGCGCATCGGGACCGACGGAAACAGCGAAGCCAATGGCGCGGGCGCTGTCTTCGATGCCGAGCGCGCGCGTTTCGAGCCCGCGCAGATAGGCGATGCCGCAATGGAGCGCATAGGCGATCTCCTGCGCTTCGCTGCCGCCGGCTTCGTGGGCGATGCGTGCATCGGCGCGCAGGTAGCGCGCGTTCGGCAGATCGCGGGTAGTGCGCGCCGCGAACAGATAAGCGGCGAGCGCGGCTTCGCTCTGATCGGCGCCGGTGCGCAGCTGCGTGCCAATCGGATCGAGGTTGAACGCCGTGCCGGGGACGGCGACGCCCTTCAGCTTGTCGCGCAACAAGAGCGCAGCGTGCTCGCCGTGCTGGCTAGCATCGAGCGAAACCGGCGCGGCTTCGAGGATGACGCCCGCCAGCGCCAAGTCGAGGTCGGCGGCGCTCCTTATGGCGATGCCCTCACGCCCGTCGGGATCGATCACCAGTTCGACCGCGCCGGCGCCGCCCTCAAGATCGGCGAGGATTTCCCGGTTCGTGCGCTCGACATCCGGGTGTGCGAAACTCTGGCGAATGCGCCAGCCGCCCTGACGCGCGCCGCGGATGAAGGGAGCGGCGCCCGGCATACCGGAAACATCGGTCGCGGTGTGGATGTCCGGTTCGCGGTAGAGCGGCGCGAGCGCGATGCCATCGGGGGTTTTGCCGACCAGCCGATCCCAGCTTGCGCCCTTCAGCCCTTGCTCGACCAGGGCGCGCCAATCGGCTTCGTCGGCGGCCTCGCCCAATTGCAAGTCAGACATTTCCGTGTCCCTTGACGCCATGTCAGGCATCGACGCGCTTTTGAGCCCAGGCTAGGGCTCAGCGCAACTGGAGAGAAGCATGGCCCTGCCGCCCCTGTTCGATAGCTTGCGTCTGCCCGCGGTCGGCGCGCCGCAATTCATCATCGCCAACCCGGAACTGGTCATCGCTCAGTGCAAGGCCGGGATTGTCGGTTCGTTTCCGGCGCTCAATGCGCGCCCGCAGCCGCTGCTGGACGATTGGCTCTATCGCATCAAGGACGAACTAGCGGCCTATGACGAGGCCAATCCCGACGCGCCGGCGGCGCCGTACGCGGTCAACCAGATCGTCCACAAAACCAACGAGCGTTTGGACGCGGATGTCGCCGCCTGCGTGAAGCACAAGGTTCCCATCGTCATCACCTCGCTTGGCGCGCGCCCGGAAGTGAACGAGGCGATTCATTCCTATGGCGGCATCGTGCTGCACGACATCATCAACGTCACCTTCGCCAAGAAGGCGCTGGAGAAAGGCGCCGACGGTCTGATCGCGGTTTGCGCCGGCGCCGGCGGCCATGCCGGTTCGCTGTCGCCGTTTGCGCTCATCCATGAGATCCGGGAATTTTTCGACGGCCCGCTGCTGTTGTCGGGCGCGATCGCGACGGGGCGCGGCATTCTCGCGGCGCAAGCGTTGGGCGCCGATCTCGCCTATATGGGTTCGGCCTTCATCGCGACCACCGAGGCCAATGCGCCGGCGGCGTACAAGCAGATGATCGTCGACTCCACGGGCGGCGACATCGTCTATTCGAATCTCTTCACCGGCGTGCTCGGCAATTATCTGAAGGGCTCGATCGTCAAGGCTGGGCTCGATCCCGACAATCTGCCGCAAAGCGATCCTTCGAAGATGAGCTTCGGCGGCGGCGAAGGCTCCAAGGCGAAAGCCTGGAAGGACATCTGGGGCGCGGGCCAAGGCGTGGGGGCCGTGCACGACATCGTCCCGACCGCCGATCTCGTCGCGCGCTTGAAGCGCGAATACGACGAGGCGAAGCGGGGATTGTGCGGGCGATAATCCGCTGAATTGGATTTGCGAGCGCGTTGATTTCGAACGCGTTTGCGGAATCTTCGAGCGATTCAATCCGACCTGCTCGGTGCGGCCATAGGCTTCTCGGCGTTCACGAGGAGCAAAACATGACCACACCAATTCTTGAAACACCGCCGCCACTCGAAAAACCCGCTCTGGATTCGCTGACGTTGCGCAGTGCGGCCGCGATCGCAATTGCGGTCGCCGCAAACCGCATCGGCATCGAATTGCCGCCGGGCCTCGCGGAGGACGCCGCCGGCGCGCTGCTCGATCTTATCGTCACGCTTGGCCTGATCGGCGTGGCTGTCGGACGCGTCCGCGCCCGCGCTGCAATCGTTTGAGGAGGGCGCGCCGATGAGACATCCATTTCGCACGCTCGCGCTCGCCTGCGCGCTGGCGTTCACGCCCGCCTGCGCCGCGCTGAACCTCGGCCAGACCCGGATCGAGAACCCGATCGCCGCGGCGCATACGCTCGATCAACGCGCCTACGCGTTGCTGCACGCCTATGCGGCGGTAGTCGAGGAGGCGACCGACATCGTCCGCGATCCGGCGACGCCGCTCGCCTTCAAGCGCGCCCTGGGTCAAGCCGAGCGCGTGGCGACGCCGGCGGCGGAAACGCTGCAGATCGCCGTCGCCGCCTACATGCGCGCCCGCGCCGATTTCGACGCCGCCGCAGGCGCCAGCCAATCGGCGATCGAGCGCACTGCGGCCGCGCTCGCCATCGCGGCGCGGCGTCTCAACCAAGCCGTGGCGGCGGCGCAGGCGCCGGTCGCCGAACTCGAAGGTCTGGTCCGCGCCCATCGCGGCTAACAAGGAAACAATCATGCTCAATCTCATGCTTCAATTGCAGCTGCTCTTGGCTGCGCTTTCGGCGTTCTTGCCGCTGGTGCCGTCCGAGCATCGCGTCCGCGCGGTGGAAATTCTCGATGTCGCCGCCAAGGCGCTGGCGGCCGGCGGCGCCATTGCGACCAATGTCGACGATCTCGCGGTGAAACTGGCGGCGGTGCGCGCCGAGGTCGAGACCATGGCGGCGGCGGGCAAGCCCGTCAGCGAAGCGGAACTCGATGCGGCGATGGCGCGAGTGCGCGCAGCGTCGGCGTCCTTCCGCGCCGCGCTCGAGACAGCGGAGGCGGTGCGCTAACGCTTCCGCTTAGGGGAGATGTCGAGGCCCGGCTGTTGTCCTCGACCGTCGGCCGCCGGTTGACCTTGGCGTCTCCCCGTTCTTTTGTGCGCGGCATGGGCCAATACATTCTCGCCATCGACCAAGGCACGACCTCAACACGCGCCATCGTCTTCGATCTCGATTTCGCGCCGCGCGCCACCGCCCAGATCGAACTGACGCAGCACTATCCGCAGCCGGGCTGGGTCGAGCATGACGCCGAGGAGGTCTGGACGGCGACGCTGAAGGTCTGCCGCGAAGCCATCGCGCAAGTCGGCGGCGCAAAAAACATCGCCGCCATCGGCATCACCAACCAGCGCGAAACGACTTTGGTGTGGGATCGCGCCACCGGCGCGCCGGTGCACAAGGCGATCGTCTGGCAGGACCGGCGCACCGCCGATGCGTGTGCTGGCTTGCGGGAAGCCGGCCACGAGCGGCGCGTGCAGGAAATCACCGGCCTGCTGCTCGATCCGTACTTCTCCGCCACTAAGATCGCCTGGATACTCGATCGCGATCCGGCGCTGCGCGGACGCGCCGAGAAGGGCGAGTTGGCGTTCGGCACCATCGAGACCTTTCTGGTCTGGCGGCTGACCAATGGCCGCGCCCATGTCTCCGACGTCACCAATGCCGCGCGCACGCTTCTGTTTGACATCGGCAAGCGCGCCTGGAGCGAGGAGATGTGCGGGCTGTTCAAGGTTCCCCGCGCGCTGTTGCCGAGAACCGCGGCCTGCGACGCGCATTTCGGCGACGCCGATGCGGCCCATTTCGGCGCCAGCATTCCGATCCACGGCATGGCCGGCGATCAGCAGGCGGCCTTGGTCGGGCATGGCTGCTTCAAACCGGGCATGGCCAAGTGCACGTTCGGCACCGGCGCGTTTCTGGTGATGAATACGGGCGCCGCGCCGCAATCCTCCAAGAATCGATTGCTGGCGACGATGGGGTATGAGTTCGCCGGCAACGCTGCGTACGCGCTCGAAGGCTCGATCTTCTCGGCCGGCGCCACCATGCAATGGCTGCGCGACGGTTTGAAGCTGTTTAAGAGCACCGCCGAGTCCGAGGCCATGGCGGCGTCGCTCGCGAACAATGGCGGCGTTTATCTGGTGCCGGCTTTCGTTGGCCTCGGCGCGCCGCAATGGAACGCCGAGGCGCGCGGAACCATTGTTGGCCTGACGCGTGACTCTACCCAGGCGCACATCGCGCGCGCCGGATTGGAGGCGGTCGCCTACCAGACGCGTGATCTCTTCGATGCGCTGCGCGCCGATGGCGCGCCGGCGCCGGCGGCCTTGCTGGTCGACGGCGGCATGACCGGCAATGCATGGCTGATGCAATTCCTGGCCGACATTTGCGAGGTCCCGGTCGAGCGGCCGGCGTTCCAGGAGGTGACGGCGCTGGGCGCGGCCGAACTCGCGGCCTTGGGGGCAGGGCTTATCCCCAAGCTGGAAGGCCAAACCGGCGCGCCGTCGGGGCGCTGGACGCCGGCCATGGCGCCGAACCAGCGCCAGGAATTGCTGGCGGGTTGGCGTGCGGCGATGGCGGGCTCTCTCGCTGCGGCGGGACGCCACTGATGGCCGTTTGGCGGGCCGAAAGGTTGCGCTGGGCCCGGCATCGGCTTACACGCCGCCGTTCGCGTGAGAGCCCGTAGCTCAGTCGGTAGAGCATCTGACTTTTAATCAGGGGGTCGCGGGTTCGAATCCCGCCGGGCTCACCAATATTTCGCCGTGGGCTCCGGACCCGGGCGATTTTTGCCCTTGAACGAGGGCGGAGTTGTCGCGGTGGGCGCACAATGACGAAACACTACGTCTACGGCTTTGGCGGCGGCGAGAGCGCCGGCGATGCGTCGATGAAGGCGCTGCTCGGCGGCAAGGGCGCGAACCTAGCCGAAATGGCCAAGCTCGGCCTGCCGGTGCCGCCCGGCTTCACCATCACCACCGAAGTCTGCACCGAATTCTACGCCAACGCCCGCAAGTATCCGGCGGAACTTGCCGGCCAAGTCGATGCGGCGCTGGCCGCGCTTGAGAAGAAGACCGGCAAGCGTTTCGGCGATGCCGCCAACCCGTTGTTGGTTTCAGTGCGCTCGGGCTCGCGCGCTTCGATGCCCGGCATGATGGACACGGTGCTGAACCTCGGCCTCAATGACGAGACGGTCGAAGGCTTGGCCAAGCTCTCCGGCGATGCGCGCTTCGCCTACGACAGCTATCGGCGCTTCATTCAGATGTATTCCGATGTCGTGCTCGAACTGGAGCATGGCGTGTTCGAGGAAATTCTCGGCTCGCAGAAGGACCTGCAGGGCTACGCCTCCGACACCGAGATGAACGCGGAGGACTGGAAGGCGGTCGTCGCCGAGTACAAGCGCGCGGTCCTGCGCGAGCTGGGCAGGCCGTTTCCGGCCGATCCCAAGGATCAGCTCTGGGGCGCGATCGGGGCGGTGTTCGCAAGCTGGATGAACGACCGCGCTATCTTCTACCGCAAGCACAACAACATCCCCGAAAGCTGGGGCACCGCGGTCAATGTGCAGGCGATGGTGTTTGGCAATATGGGCGACACCTCCGCGACCGGGGTGGCGTTCACGCGCGATCCTTCGACCGGCGAGAAGAAATTCTACGGCGAGTTCCTGATCAACGCCCAAGGCGAGGATGTCGTCGCCGGCATCCGCACGCCGAAAGCGCTGACCAAAGCCTCGCGCGAGGCGATGAAGGAGACGGGACAATCGCTTGAAGAAGCGATGCCGGCGGTGTTCGCGGAACTGGAGCGCACCTACCAAAAGCTCGAAGCGCACTATCGCGACATGCAGGATCTCGAATTCACCGTCGAGCGCGGCAAACTCTACATGCTGCAGACGCGCAACGGCAAACGCACGGCCAAGGCGGCGTTGAAGATCGCGGTCGACATGGTGGGCGAGGGACTCATCACGAAAGAAGAGGCCGTGCTGCGCGTCGATGCGGCGGCGCTCGATCAATTGCTGCACCCGACCATCGCCGAAGGCTACCAGCGCGACATCATCTGCAAGGGTTTGCCGGCGTCGCCGGGCGCGGCGGTCGGCATTGTCGTGTTCGATCCTGACGAAGCCGAGCGGCTGGCGGCGGATCGGCAAAAAGTCATTCTCGTTCGCGAAGAGACCAGCCCCGAAGACATTCACGGCATGCATGCGTCGCAGGCCATCGTCACCGCACGCGGCGGCATGACCAGCCACGCTGCGGTGGTGGCGCGCGGCATGGGCCGGCCCTGCGTGTCGGGCGCGGGCGACATCCGCATCAACGCCAAGGCCGGCGAGTTCAGCGCCGCCGGGCGCGTGATCAAGGCGGGCGAGACCATCACGGTCGACGGCTCGTCGGGGCAGGTGCTGTTCGGCGCGGCCCGGATGGTGGAGCCTGAGCTCACCGGCGATTTCGCCACTCTGATGGCCTGGGCCGACGCCGCGCGCCGGCTCAAGGTGCGCACCAACGCCGACACGCCAGCCGACGCCGAGATCGCGGTGAAGTTCGGCGCGGAAGGGATCGGCCTGTGCCGCACCGAACACATGTTCTTCGACGCGCAACGCATTCCCTCGGTGCGCAAGATGATCGTGGCCGAGACTGAAGCCGCGCGGGTGAAGGCGCTCGATGAACTGTTCCCGCACCAGCGCCAGGATTTCGTCGGCATCTTCAAGGCCATGGGCGCGCGCCCCGTCACCATCCGCTTCCTCGATCCGCCGCTGCACGAATTCCTGCCGCATACGGAGGAGGACATCGCCGACGTCGCGCCGACGCTCGGCGTCAGCGCCGACTGGCTCGGCGCCCGCGTGAAGGCGCTGGCGGAAAGCAATCCGATGCTGGGCTTCCGCGGCTGCCGGCTGGCGATCGTGTTCCCGGAAATCTACGACATGCAGGCGCGCGCCGTGTTCGAGGCGGCGTGCGACGTGGCTGAGAAGGGCGCGGCGCCTATCCCAGAGATCATGATCCCGTTCGCGATCACCCGGAAGGAACTCGATCTCCTCAAGGGCCGGATCGACGCCATCGCCGCCGAGGTTTTCGCCAAACGCGGCCGCAGCGTCGCGTATTTGGTCGGCACGATGATCGAGCTGCCGAGGGCGGCGCTGAAGGCGGGCGAGATCGCCGAGGCGGCGGAATTCTTCTCCTTCGGCACCAACGACCTCACCCAGGCGACGCTTGGCGTCTCACGCGACGATGCGGCGAAGTTCCTGGGCACCTATGTCGAGCGCCAGGTGCTGGCGAGCGATCCGTTCGTCACCGTGGATATCGAGGGGGTGGGCGAACTGGTGCGGATCGCCTGCGAGCGAGGCCGGGCGGCCCGGCCTGGGCTGAAGCTCGGGGTCTGCGGGGAGCATGGCGGCGATCCCGCCTCGGTCGCGTTCTTCGAGCGAGCCGGGCTCGATTACGTCTCCTGCTCGCCCTACCGCGTGCCGATCGCGCGGCTCGCCGCCGCCCAGGCGGCGCTCAGCGGCAAGGCCTAGCCCCCGGTTTCCGCGACGTTATGCAGTAACAGGCGACCGCGACCCGCCGTCGCGGCTGGTTTCGCCTGTTTGGTGAACTGGCACGGCCCTCGCAAGACTTTGGCCGGTTTCAGGTTTCTCGGCGTGACCTGTGAGTTTCACCCATGCCCAGAAATTGCAAAGCACAGGCGGGAGGCGAGACGATGAACAAAAAGTCAATCGCCCCTCGCGCGCGCGTCCTGTATGCCGCCCAGGCCTCAGGGCAAATTATTACTGAGGCGAAACGGTTTCGGCTGCTGCGGATTATTTGGGCGTCATCTGTCCCAAAACTGCACGCAATTAAGCGGGGCTTAATGGAACTACGGTTGTTCTGGCGTCGATTGGCTATTCTTGCGGGTGAGATTCGGACCCAAGTGATGGTTGAAGTCGAACGGAACCCTCTGGCGGTGCGCCAGGGCGCAGCGACGATCATGTGCCTCGCAGCCGCCGCGGTTGCGATGCCGGTGATCTCGCACCGCGCTGCTGAGCAACGAGACAGCGCCGAGTGGGCGACGACGTCGAGCGCGTTCGCCGCGCAGTTCGAACGCGACCTGCTGGCCGCCGACGCTGCCGAAGTCGAATTAACGGCGTTCCGCACCAACGATGGTTTGCGCGCCCGCGGCGCCGCCACCTTGTTCGAAAGCCCGGACGCCCGCGCCATGATGGTGCAGGCGGTGCTGCGCGGGCCGACCAGCCATACCAGCATCGAACCCACCGTGCCGGCCGAGCCGCAGGTGGATCCGCGCCAGCATGCCTGTCTTGCCCAAGCGATCTATTATGAGGCGCGCGGCGAGAGCCAGCGCGGCCAGATCGCCGTCGCCGAAGTGGTGATGAACCGGGTGCGCTCGGGCTACTATCCGAACTCGGTCTGCGGCGTGGTCTATGAGGGCTCGCACCGCGCCACCGGCTGCCAATTCACCTTCACCTGCGACGGTTCACTGAACCAGCGCCCGCGCGGCCGCGCCTGGGACCGCGCCCAGCGCGTCGCCACCGCCGTGATGCTGGGCTACACCCGCCCAATCACTCAGGGCGCCACCCACTATCACACCCATGCCGTGAACCCGGTGTGGAACTCCGGCCTGGTCGAAACCACCTCGATCGAAAGCCACGTCTTCTACCGCTTCCCCAACCGGGCCGAGCGCGCCCATTACCAGGAAGCGCTGGCGCGCCGTCGCGGCGCGCTGGGCGGCCGCCGCGGCACGGCCGCTGATGCGCTGATCCCGGAGGCCGATGACGTCACTTTGGAAGGCGTCGAGGGCGAAGTGACAGAAGAAGCGCCCGCGGCGGAAACCCCGGCCTCGGAGGCCGCGGGCGAAGAGGCCGCGATCGCCGCCACCGAAGTGGCGACCTGATCAGCTCTCGCCGCTGAACTGTTTCTTGATTTGATTGCGCATGGCGCCGGGGAAGAAGCGCGCGAAAAAACGCGCGCGCTCGGCTTCCTTGCCGACCATGTAGTGGATGTCGCTGCCGTGGGCGGCGTCCCAAGCGCGCTCCGCCGCCATGCTGACCGGATAGATCGGCGTCTTGTTCTCGGTCAGCGTATCGCGAATGCGCCGGTTCGAGCCGTCGCTGGGCTGTCCGTCGAGAATTGCGGTGTCGATGAACCACGGCATCAGGCTGACTACGCGCACGCCATAGCGTGAGAACTCGACATCGAGCGCTTCGGTCAGCCCGCGCACGCCGAACTTGGTGGCGCAATAGACGGCGAGATTGGGTGCGCCGAACACGCCTGCCACCGATGCCGTGTTGACGATGCGCGCGCCGGGCGTCTCGCGCAGCAGCGGCAGCGCCGCGTTGACGCCGTTGATGACGCCCTTCAGATTCACGTCGAGCACCAGATCGATGTCTTCGGCGGACATCTCTTCGATCGGCCCGCCCTTGCCGACGCCGGCATTGTTGAAGAGCACATGCATGCGCCGGTTGGTGGCTTGGCCGAAAGTCTCGACCGCGCGCGCCCAGCCGGCGCGGTCGCGAACGTCGAAGGCCATGGAAATGCGTTGACCCTCCGGCAACATCGCCGCGGTTTCTTCGAGCCCTTTCGGGTTGACGTCGAACAGACCGACGAACCAGCCGCGCTTGGCGAACAGTTCGGCGGTGGCGCGTCCGATGCCGGAGCCGGCGCCAGTGACGAAGATGGATTTCTGCGGTTCAGCCATGGGCCAGCGTCGTCCGCTGGAACGCGCGCGCCGTCAAGCGTGGCGAAGGGTCCGCCGTATCGCGGCGGGCGGGGCGCCGTAGAGGCGCACGAAGGCGCGGCGCATGCGTTCTGGGTCACCAAAGCCACAGCGACGGGCGATGTCCTCGATAGCGCCGCCGCGCGCCAGCAATCCGCGCGCCGCTTCCGCCCGCAGGCGTTCAACCGCCTTGGCCGGCGTGACGCCGGTCTCCGCGGCATAAGCGCGGGCGAAATTCCGCGGACTCATAGCAGCCTGCGCCGCGAGGCGTTCGACGCAGAGGTCCTCATGCAGACGTTCGCGCATCCAAGCGTTGAGCGTAGCGAAACGCGAAGCGTCCAGATCGAGCAGGGCGGAGTGTTGCGCCTGCCCGCCAGGTCGTTTGGCGTACACCACCATTTCGCGAGCCACACTTGCGGCAATGTCGTCGCCAAGGTCCTCGGCGATCATCGCCAGCGCCAAATCAATGCCGGCGGTGACGCCAGCCGAGGTCCATATCGCGCCATCCTTGATGTGAATGCGATCAGCGTCGACGCGCACGCGCGGAAACATCTGAAGCAATTGCGCCGCGTGGCGCCAGTGGGTTGTCGCGCGTTTGCCGTCGAGCAAGCCCGCTTGCGCCAACAGAAATGCGCCCGAGCAAACGCTCGCTACTCTGCGTGCACGCGAAGGTGCGTGCCTTATTGCGCGGACAAGCGGGGCATCGTGCATGGCCTCGCGCGTGCCGTTGCCGCCCGCGACGATAAAGGTATCAACTCTTGCGCGGCCGCTGAGCGCACTTGCAGGCAAAGCGATGCCCGAGGAAGAGGCCACCATGCCGGCGACGCTTGCAGCAAGGCGAATATCGTAGACATCTGGCGCAAAGCGGTTGGCGATTTCGAGCGCGCCGATGGGCCCCGCGGCGTCGAGGATCTGAAACCCCGGGAAGATGACGATCAGAACTTGCCGGGGTTTTGGCTTTGGCGGAAAAGGAGGGGTATTTGACATTTCGGCCAAAGGCATCACGCGCCAATATGCGCCTTGTCAAGGAGGCCGCCGCATGACGCAGAAGGTCCGGATCGTTTTCATCCTCTATCCGCGGCTGACGCAGCTCGATTTCACCGGCCCCTACGAGGTGCTGGCGCGCGTGCCCGACGCCCAAGCGATCATCGCTTCAAAGGAGGGTGGAGAATTGCGGACCGAGATGGGGCTTTCCTTCGCCAATCTCGCCAAGCTCTCCGACATCGACTGCGCCGACATGATCATGGTTCCGGGCGGCCCGGGTCAAAGCGAAGCCATGCTCGATGCTGATTTCATGGCGCAAGTTAAGCGCCTCGGCGAAGGCGCGAAATACATCACCTCCGTCTGCACCGGCTCGCTCATTCTGGGCGCGGCCGGTTTGCTCAAGGGCAAGCGCGCCGGCAGCCATTGGGCTTATCGCGATCTGTTGCCGATGTTCGGCGCCATTGCCGACGAGGCGCGCGTGGTGCGCGACGGCAATATTATCACCGGCGGCGGGGTCACCGCCGGCATCGACATTGCGCTCACCATTGCGGCCGAGCTTGCGGGCGAGGATACGGCGAAGATGATTCAGCTCGCCATCGAGTACGCCCCGGCGCCGCCGTTCAACTCAGGCCGCCCCGAAATCGCGGAAGAAAAGACGGTGGCGGCAGTGAAGCAATTGTTCGCCGCTTTCGCGCAGCAGCGCCGCGACGCCATCGCGCAATTCACGGGCAACGCCTGATGCTGAAGCTGCGGCCCAATTGCGAAAATTGCGATCGCGATCTGCCGCCGGAAAGCGCCGACGCGCGCATCTGCACGTTTGAGTGCACGTTTTGCGCGGATTGCGCTGATCATGTGCTGAACGGCGTCTGCCCCAATTGCGGCGGCAATCTCGAGCGCCGGCCGATCCGCCCCGCCGCGATGCTGGCGAAATACCCGGCCTCGACAGAGCGGGTGCTGAAGCGGCGTTAGGCGTTCCCGACCGTTTCGCTGAGTTGCGAGGGATCGAAGCCGAGCGTGCGGATGGCGCGATCCCATTTGTCATCGTGCGTGTCGTCGAAAACGATGGCGTTGTCGAAGTCGACGACGAGCCAGGCGTTCTGCTTCAATTCGTCTTCGAGTTGCCCCGCGCTCCAGCCGGCGCAGCCGAGCGCCAGCAGGAAATCGGCGGGCGCGCGCTGCTTGGCGACGGCTTCGAGCACGTCGCGCGTGGCCGTGAGCCCGACGCCCGGCGCTATGCTCTGTGTGCCGGCGCCCGCAGGCAAGTCGTCGGAATGGAGCACGTAGCCGCGCTCGGGCCGCACCGGCCCGCCATCGACCACGCGCCGGTTGGCCATGTCGGCGCCCGCCTTGAGGCCTAGACGCGAGAGCACCTTGCCCAGGGTCAGATCTGCCTTCGGCTTGTTGATGATGACGCCCATCGCTTGTTCGGAATCGTGGACGCACATGACAATGACGCTCTTGGCGAAGCGGGGATCGCCGATCCCCGGCATCGCCACGAGCATTTTTCCCGCGAGTGTGTCGCTCATGGCCGCAATCGTCCCGCGCTAAGCGATTTCGCGCAAGGGCGGCTCGCATCTCACGCGAGCCTCGCCTACATAGGACCCGCCTAAAGGGAGAGTTAAAGATGATCAAAGTGGGCGACCGTCTGCCGGATGTTCAATTCAACGTGCCGACCAGCGATGGCATGAAGCAGATGCGTACGGCCGACGTATTCGCCGGCAAGACCGTGGCGGTGTTTGCCGTGCCGGGCGCCTTCACGCCGACCTGCTCGGCTCGCCACTTGCCCAGCTTCCGCGACCACTCCGCCGATCTCAAGGCCAAGGGCGTCGACGTCATCGCGTGCACCGCCGTGAACGACCACTTCGTCATGGGCGCGTGGGCCAAGGATCAAGGCGTCGTTGACGATATCGTCATGCTTTCCGACGGCTCGGCTGAATTCGCCAAAGCGGTGGGTCTCGACGCCGACTTCTCCAAATTCGGCATGGGCGCGCGTTCGAAGCGCTATTCAATGCTTGTCAAGGATGGAGTGGTATCCCAGCTCAACGTTGAAGAGGCTGGTGAATACAAGGTTTCCAGCGCGGAGCACCTGCTCACGCAGTTAGGCTGAAATTAACGGCGCGACGGCCCGCGCGAGAACGCTGAAGCCGCAGAAGCGGCGGGAGAGATGTGATGGACTTTGTCGTCCTGGCTTTCGTCATCATGGCGGTGGTGCTGGCGTTCAGCGCCATCAAGGTGGTGCCGCAAGGCTTCCAGTTCACCGTCGAGCGCTTCGGCCGTTTCACGCGCTCGCTGCGCCCCGGCATCGCGTTCTTGGTGCCCTTCGTCGACCGGGTCGGCAAACGCATGTCGATGATGGAAGCGGTGCTCGACGTGCCGCGCCAGGACGTGATCACCAAGGATAACGCTGTCGTCAGCGTCGACGCCGTCGTGTTCATCCAGGTCATGGATGCGGCGAAGGCGGCGTACGAGGTCGAGAATTATCGCCTCGCCATCCTCAATCTCTGCTTGACCAACATCCGCACCGTCGTCGGCTCGATGGACCTCGACGAAGTGCTCTCGCAACGCGATTCCATCAATGCGCGGCTCTTGACCGTGATCGACGCCGCCACCCATGCGTGGGGCACCAAGGTGATGCGCGTCGAGATCAAGGACCTGCAACCGCCGGCCGATCTGACCCAGGCGATGGCGCGGCAGATGAAGGCCGAGCGCGAACGCCGCGCGCAAATCCTCGAGGCCGAGGGCGATAAGCAAGCCGCTATTCTGCGCGCCGAGGGCGCCAAGCAATCGGCGATCCTCGAAGCCGAAGGCCGCCGCGAAGCCGCCTTCCGCGACGCCGAAGCGCGCGAACGCGAAGCCGAAGCCGAAGCCAAGGCGACCGACATGGTCAGCCAGGCCATCGGCAAGGGCGACGTCAACGCCATCCGCTACTTCCTCGGCTTGAAGTATGTCGAGGCGTTCGGCCAGCTCGCCACCTCGAACCAGCAGCGCACCGTGATCATCCCGGCCGATCTCTCGGGGATTGCCGGTCTGGTCGAAGGCCTGCGCGCGCTAAACGCGCAAGGCGGCGACGCCAGCCCGTGGTCGGCGCCGCGCACGCCGACGCCGGCGCCGAGATGAGCGCCAAGCGCAAGATCGCCAAATCGCCAGTCGCGACTTGCCGATTTGGCGACTTGGCGAACTAGCTGCGCTGCTCAAGGTTCGCTAGATAGAGGTCATGGACACATTGATCGCCTTCATGACGAGCCTCGGTCCGCAGCATTGGCTGGTGCTCGGTCTCATCCTGCTGATCGCCGAAATGGCTTCGGGCACCACGTATCTGCTCTGGCCCGCCGTTGCTGCGTTTCTGACCGCGCTCGTCTCGCTCACCGGCGCCACCAACTGGATCGCCGACATGGCGATCTTCGCGGTGCTGGTCATCGCGCTCACCGCTTTCGGGCGTCCGATCGTGCAGCGTTGGCGCCAGGAAGGCGGCGCGACGGGCTTGAACGAACGTTCGCAGACCCTGATCGGAACGCGCGGCGTCATCACCGTATTCGCGAATGGCGCAGGCTCGGTGAAGGTGGCCGACACCGTGTGGCGCGCGGTCAGCGACGAGGCGCTGCAGCCCGGGCAGACGGTGATCGTCGATAGCGTCGACGGCTCAACGCTGAAGGTGAAGGCGGCCTAGTAGCTCCAAGGACCGCCGGCTTCCAGCCGGCATTCTTGGTCACAAGCACAACGGCGGGAAGTTTGAAGATCGCCGGCAAGATGCCGGCGGTCCTCGGAGTTCGTTCTTCTCCAATGTTCAATCCCGCGCCGCGTCCAGAATCTGCCGCAGCTTCACCAGGAACGGCAGCGCGCGCGCGAAATCCTCGACGCCGATCACATCCAAGAGCGCAAGCATCCCAGGATTGACGCGCGCTGCGCCCTCGTCGCGCGCTTTGCGGCCGCGCTTGGTGATGCGCACGATCTTGGCGCGCGCATCGGCCGGATCGGGCGCGATGGCGACGTAGCCCAGCTCCTCCAATTGCTGCAGCGTGTAGGTCATCGCGCCCTTGGTGACCTGAAACGCGCGCGCCAGGCGGGCAGGGCTCTCGCCCTCGACGTTCAAGCGCACGAAGTGGTTGAGCACGCCGAAGCCGGCGACCGACAATTCCGGCGGCAGCGCTTTGCCCAAAGCAGTGTCGGCGAGATGGCCGATAATGGCGATCTCGGTCATCACCTGAAACGAGAGCTTGAGCGCGTCGTCGCGTTTCATGCCCTCAGGTGCTCTCTCAGGCCGCGGCGCGGCGCGGGGCCGATCGTGGGCCCATAGCCGGCGCGCACCAGCATTTGCAGCGTCTCGCCGTCTTGTGTTCCCGTGAGTCTACGCGCTTCGGCGTAGAGATCGGCGATCTCGGGATATTCCTGCAGCGCTTGGCTCCAGGGATGCATGGCGAGGCCGGCGGCGGTGGCGGCCAAATTGAAACGCGCATAGGCGCGACCGGCTTCGATTTGGGTCGCGCGCGTGTTGTCGCGCGAGATCAGCCAGGCATAGGTGGGCGCGCTTTCGGCCAGCGGGCGCCAGGCTTCGATGCCGTCGCGGGTGAAACGATTGTCGAGATCGGCGAGGGACTCGCGCGTCAGCAGCCCAGTGGCTTTGGCGAACTCGATCATCGGGCCTTCCAGCGCAATGCCGTCGCGGTTGCGGGCGATCTCGGCGCGCCCGACGCGCATGAGATCGACGCTCTCCTGATAGGCGGCGGGCGTCCGGCACTCGCGGTCGAAGCCGTTCCACGCAAGCGTGCGCAGGGCGGCAAGCGCGTCCGGTGTGCGCGTCCACTCAATGCGGAACGGCGAGGGCGCTGGGGTTGTCGAGGGCGAGCCGTCCGCCGTCGCGCCGACATCCGGCGGCGCCCATGGCCACAGCGCCTGGCGCGCGGCTTCGCTCATCGTCTCGTCCGCGATAGCGCGATCCTCGAAGGCTTCGCGATTGGTGCGGCGGTTCAGGATTTGGTCGAAGAGATCGTCTTTGCGCGTCGGCTCTTCGAAGAGACGGATGTGCGCGATCGGGCGTTGGTCGAGACGCGGCTGCGGCTCGCCCTCCGGCCAGAGCGTGATTTCGGCGCGGCGGTTGTTGGCGCGGCAGGCGAGATCGAACAGTTCGAGGAAGGCCCCGCAGCCAAGGACGATCTGGCGGTCGAGCGGATCGGTGGCGGGCAGCAGGCGCTCGAGATCGGCGCTCAGAACAAGTTCGTTCTCGCCGATCAAATCGACAAGCCAAGGCTGGCGATTGTGCGGATTGGGCGCAAGGATGGCGTGCGCCAGCGCGTAGCGGCGCGGATCGGCTTCGCCCGCGCCCGGATCGCGCCAGGCGGCGATCGGATCTGGTAGGTCGCCCGGCGCGCAGGCGGTGAGCGCGGGCGTGAACGGCGCGGCGGCGAGCAGCGAAAGCACATGGCGGCGGGACAGCATGACGCACCTATGGTTTAAAGCTGAACTAGAGGTGGTTCAAGTTTGAACTAATGTCAAGCGCGCCTTCGCGCCTATGGCCGCGCGCTCGCCGGGCAACGGATGCGCCGGTAGTCGTAAGTGTAGGGATCGCTGCCGTCGATGCGCGAGATGGTGGCGGTGAGGCGGTTGCCTTCGCGCCGATAGAGGATACGCTGGGGGTAATCGTGCGACGAGTTTTCGAACACGGCGATCTGAGTCGGGTCATCGAGCGCGATGTGTTCGACCATGCGAAACTCAACCGGCGCCGCGCCGCCCGGCATAGCGACAAGTCGCGGCCGTCCGCCATCGGTGACGTCGATGCGCATTTGCTCCCAGCCTTGAATTTCGCCTTCGCCCTCGGTGTATGAATAGCCGAGCATCGCCGGCCCTGGCGGATCGATCCAGATTTCCGTGGTCATCGAACCGCTCTCGGCTTCGCGCGGCGTCTCGGTGCGCCAACAGCCTTTGAGCCACGTGAGATCGTCCATGCTCTGGGCGTGTGCAGGGACAGCGAAAGCCAGGGCGGCGGCGAGGAGTATGCGCATGAGATGAGCCTGTAGCGACAAGGCACGCAACACAACCCCCTCTCCCTTGCGGAGAGGGGGCAGGGGGTGAGGGGCGTGAAGTTGCCGCTCTGCAAGAACAAATCGGTGGTGCGCAATCGCGAAGACAAGGCGGGACACGCGTTCGCCCCTCCTCCCCCGACCCCTCCTCCGCAAGGGAGGAGGGGAGATGTCACCGCAACGTCGCAATCGCGGTCCGCGCCAATTCGTCGGCGCGGTTGTTCATCTCGTTATCGGCGTGGCCCTTGACCCATTTCCAGGTCACCTCGTGGCGCGCATTGGCCTCGTCGAGCAGCTTCCATAGATCCTCGTTTTTCACTGGCTTTTTGTCGGCGGTTTTCCAACCGTTCTTCTTCCAGCCGTGAATCCATTTGGTGACGCCATCCATCACGTATTTGGAATCGGTATGCAGCCGCACTTTGCTCGATCGCTTCAGCGCGTTGAGCGCCTGAATCGCCGCCATCAATTCCATGCGGTTGTTGGTGGTCGAGGCCTCGGCGCCGGAAATCTCCTTCTCGGCGCCGCCATAGTGGAGGACCGCGCCCCAGCCGCCGGGACCGGGATTGCCGCTGCAGGCGCCGTCGGTCCAGATGTCCACGGTGTTGCTCATGTGAATCACACATTACGTCATTCCGGGATCGCGAAGCGATACCCGGAATCCAGGAGCGACGTCAGTGTGGTTGCCCCTGGGTCCCGGATGCCGCTCGGCGGCTCCGGGATGACGAGGGAATTGCGGGCGAATACGCGACGAAACCGTTGTCGCTACGCCCCATAGTCGCTCGCTCCGCGCGTCTTGCGATGGAAGGCGAGTTTGTCTGCGTATTCCAGCGGATCTTTGGGCGTCACCGTTGCACCCGCAGGCGTCGCGGTCCAATCCGCCAAGCGAGTCGCGAAAAAACGCAGCGCCGCGCCGCGCGCGAGATGCGGGAGCATGTCGCGCTCAAGCTTCGAGAGCGGGCGCACGCCTTCATAGGCGCCGATCATGGCGCGCCCGCGTTCGAGGTCGTAGCGCGGCCCGTCGAAGCACCAGGCGTTGAGACACACGGCCAGATCGTAAGCGAGCGCATCGGTGCAGGCGAAGTAGAAATCGATGACGCCCGTCAGTGCGCCGCCCTCGAACAGCGCGTTATCGGGGAAGAGATCGGCGTGGATCACGCCCTGCGGCAGGTCTTTCCGCCACGCCATCCGCGCCGCCATCATGTCCTTGCGCACGAGGTCGGCGAGGCCGGGGCGCAGCTTCTCGGCGTCATCCAGGCGCGGCACGAGCAGCGTCTCCCAGCCGCGTAGGCTAAGCGCATTGGCGCGCGCGCCGGCAAAGCCATCGAGCGCCAGATGCATGCGCGCCAGCGCTTCGCCCACGGCGGCGCAGTGCGCGGCGTCCCATGTGCGCGGCCACACGCCGTCGAGGTGCGAGACGATGAGCGCGGGCTTGTCCTTGACGCGCGCAAGATAACCGCCGGCGCGCGTGGCCGCGGGCCGGGGCGCTGGGAAGCCGCGCGCCGCCAGCCGCTCCATCACGGCGATGAAGAACGGCAGGTCGGCGGCCTGCGTGCGTTTCTCGAAAATGGTGAGAATGAAGCGGCCGCGTTCGGTGGTGAGTTTGTAATTGGTGTTCTCGACGCCTTCGGCGACGCCTTCGCACGAAACCAGCGCGCCCAGATCGTAGAGCGCCAGCAACGCGGTGACGTCGGCGTCGGAGAGGACGGTGTAGACGGCCATCAGACTCCCCCTCTCCCTTGTGGAGAGGGGGGCGGGGGGTGAGGGGCGCGCAAACGACTAGGCGCCTGCATGTCGGAACGCCCCTCCTCCCCTGCCCCTCCTCCACAAGGGAGGAGGGGGCGACTATGCTTGCGACGGTTCATCTCCCCTCCACGCGCACAACGTTCCGTGCTTCGTCGAGATGCACAATCCATTTCGCCATATGACAGCCAGCGAGCATGGCGCGGGTGATGCGCTCGTAGTGCATGACGAAGCGGTCGAGCGCGGCGTTCTCGTCCGCGGTGAGTGGCCGGCCGAGCATTTGCTCCTCCTGCTGGCCGCGCCAGAGGCGCACGATCTCCCAGGACGGCGCTCGCAGATAGATGGTAGCGTCGAAGCGGGTGAAGAACGGCGCGTACTGCTGTTCGAGGGCGTTCAGCATTGTTCGCCGCCAGACGCCGTCTTTATCTTCGCGTTCCACCGCGTTGATCGGCGGTCCGTCGGGCATGGGCGTTGCGCCCATGCACCAGCCGTCAACGAGGATCGCACCGACAGGCGCGCGCGCTTCCGGCCAAGCGTCCACTGGCGCGCGATCGTCGCAGGTCTTGTCGAAGCGCGGCAGTCTCGCGGGCTCTCCGCGCTGGAGCTTCGATATCGTGTCGATTGCGAGGGGAATGTCGTGCGTGCCCGGCGGGCCGCGCGTGATGAAGAGGGGGTGCGCCTCGCGCGCCAGGCGCTCGCGTTCGGCGCGGGTCAGGTACACATCGTCGAGCGAGAAGTGCGCGATGCGCGGCTGATGCGCCAGCGCCAGCAGACGGCAATGATAACTCTTGCCCGAGCCTTGCGCGCCGCCGACGCCGACGAGCGCGGGACGTTCCGGGTTCCGCGCGCGGATACTCTGAATGATTTCGTAGATCAGCGTAGGGATGGGGTGGGGACTCATTCTTGGACCGCCGGCGCCCCCGCCGGCGAGGCGCCGGCGGTCCAAGAATCAGCGCACTTCACTCCGCCAGCACCCGCGGCAGCTTGAACACAACGTCCTCCTGCGTCACCCGCACCTCCTCCACCCGCGCATCGAAGCGCGCGGCGATGGCGGCGATCAAATCCTCGACCAGATCCTCCGGCGCGCTGGCTCCAGCGGTGACGCCAACCGCGCGCACGCCGTCGAACCAGCGCCAATCGACATCCTCGGCCGAACCCACCAGCCGAGCGTCGCGGGCGCCGGCGCGCTTGGCCACTTCGGCCAACCGCACCGAATTGGAACTTTTCGGCGAGCCGATCACCAGCACCAGATCGGCGCGTTCGGCCAGGGCCTTGACCGCGTCTTGGCGGTTGGTGGTGGCGTAGCAAATGTCTTCTTTGTGCGGCGCGGCGATCTCCGGAAAGCGCCGCTGCAGCACGCCGACCATTTCGGCAGTGTCGTCCACCGACAGCGTCGTCTGCGTCACGAACGAGAGTTTCCCCGGATCGCGCGGCGTAAATCTCTCCGCGTCGGCGACTGTCTCAAGCAGCGTGATCGCGCCTTCCGGCAATTGGCCCATCGTGCCGATCACCTCCGGATGCCCGGCGTGGCCGATCAGTACGATCTCGCGCCCGTCGTCGAAGTGGCGTTGTGCTTCGACGTGCACCTTTGAGACGAGCGGGCAGGTGGCGTCGACATAGATCATCTCGCGCCGGCGCGCCTCGGCCGGCACGGCCTTGGGCACGCCATGGGCGGAGAAGATCACCGGCCGGTCGGCGGGGCAGTCGTCCAGCTCCTCGACGAAGACCGCCCCCATCGCCTCCAGCCGTTCGACCACATGCCGGTTGTGGACAATCTCGTGGCGCACATAGACCGGCGCGCCCCACTTCCGGATCGCCTGCTCAACGATCTGGATGGCCCGGTCGACCCCGGCGCAGAAACCCCGCGGGGCGGCCAAGAGCACTGTAATCTGGGGTTTTTCTTGGTCCGGCATAGGCTCGATGGTGAAACTTTGGCGAGAGGCGCCGGGCTCTGTTGCGGGCGTCCGGAGGCAAAGCTATCACGGCCCGACGCCATTTGCCTTCAGGGCGGGGTGAGACATGCGGCCGCCGCCGCAGGACCCTTGGAAGGCGAGACGAGGATCAGAATGAAGCTCTCCCGCGCCCTTGTGCTCTCGGCCGCGCTTGCGCTCAGCGCCTGCGCCTCAAACGAAACGCCGACGGTGGAGCTGCCGGGCGGCGTCAATCCCGAGGCCCAACGGGAGCAGCGGGCGCCGAACTTCTTCGACCGCATGATCGGCAACGACGATCGCCCGAACGTCGGTCCGTGTCCGCTGATGGGCGTGCTCTATGACAGCGCCCGCATTGTCGACTTCGCCCAACCTAACAACCGCCGGTACGCCAACATCGAGTTCACCGGCGAGATGCAGGGCGTGCAGGGCCTCTGCCGCTATGTCGACGCCGATCCGATCGTGATGAATCTTGAAATCGACATGTCGTTCGGCCGCGGTCCCGCCGCCTCCAGCGACCGTCAGACGTACCGCTACTGGGTCGCGGTCGCACGCCGCGGCCGCGCCCCGATCGAGAAGGCGTATTTCGACATCGACGTTCGTTTCCCGCGCGGCGAAGCGGTGGTGACGCGCCGTGAAGAGATCGAACAGATCGTCATCCCGCGCGCCAATCCGGAAATCTCCGGCGAGAATTTCGAAATTTTGGTCGGGTTCGAACTGACGCCCGAGCAGCTGCAATTCAACCGCGAGGGCATCCGCTTCCGGATCGACGCGGCCCAAAACGCGCAGGCGGGACAATAGTGGCGAATTGGGAGTAGCGAATAGCGAGTGGAGTTGCGCGCGATCTGGGCGTGGGGCTTCCTTGCATTCCAGCGTTCTACTCCCTATTCGCCATTCGCTATTCGCCATGAAAGACCTCGCCAGCGCCCTGACAACTGCGAACGCCGACGTGTTCGCCAAGCTTGGATTGGACCCCAAGCATGCGGAGGTGCGACGCTCGGATCGCCCCGATCTTGGCGAGTTCCAATGCAACGGCGCGCTGGCGGTGGCGAAGGCCGCCGGCAAGAAGCCGCATGAGGTGGCGCAGGCGATTGCCGCGGCGTGGAGCGCTTTTGATCTTGCGCCCGCGCCGACCATCGCTGGACCGGGCTTTCTCAATTTCAAAGTGACGCAAGCGGCGCTCGCCGCGCGCGCTCAATTCGTCGCCGAGGACGCGCGCGCCGGCGCCGCGGCGGTCGAACGCAAGCGCCGCGTGATCGTCGATTATGGCGGGCCGAACGTCGCCAAGGGCATGCATGTCGGGCACCTGCGCGCCTCGATCATTGGGGAAAGCATCAAGCGCATCTATCGCTTCCGCGGCGATGAAGTCTGGGGCGACGCGCATTTCGGCGATTGGGGCTTCCAGATGGGGCTCGTCATCACCGCGCTCGAGGATGAGCTCGGCGGCTTCGAAGACAAAGCCAGGCTCGAGGCGCGGCTGAAGTCGCTGACGTTGGATCAGCTTGAGGCCATCTATCCCGCCTACGCCAAGCGCGTGAAGGACGGCGACATCGACGTGCGCGACCGCGCGCGACGCGCAACCGCCGCCCTGCAGAGCGGCAGCGAGCTTCATCGCACCATCTGGAAAGCCATGCACGACGTCTCGATGGCGGCGCAGAAGCGCGATTTCGCCGCCCTCGGGGTCGATTTCGATCTGTGGCTCGGCGAAAGCGACGCCGATCCGCTGATCCCCGGCATGGTCGAAGACCTCGACGCCAAAGGCTTGCTTGAGGAGGACCAGGGCGCGCGCATCCTCCGCGTCGCGGGGCCGGGCGAGACCAAGAAGAAGAAGCTCGAGGACGGGACCGTTGTCGAGGTCGAAAGCCCCGATCCGCTGCTGGTGGTGTCGAGCGAAGGCTCGGCCATGTACGGCACGACCGATCTCGCCACCATCCTCCAGCGGGTGCGCGACCAGCAGCCGGACATGATCCTCTACGTTGTCGATCAGCGTCAGGCCGATCATTTCGAGCAAGTGTATCGCGCCGCCGCCAAGGCCGGCTATATCGCGCGCGAAAAGTTGGAGCATGTCGGCTTCGGCACCATGAACGGAACCGACGGCAAACCGTTCAAGACCCGCGCCGGCGGCGTGCTGAAACTCAACGACCTGATCGGTCAAGCTGAAGAAAAAGCGCGTGCGCGGCTGAAGGAGAACGACATCGGCGGCGATTTCTCCGAGGCAGAATTCGAAGACGTCGCCCACAAGGTCGCCATCGCCGCGATCAAATTCGCCGACCTCTCGAATTTCCGCGGCACTTCGTACGTGTTCGATCTTGATCGCTTCATGAGCTTCGAGGGCAAGACGGGGCCGTACCTTTTGTATCAAGCGGTGCGCATCAAAAGCATCCTGCGGAAGGCAGACCAACTCCCCCTCCCCCCTCGTGGGGGAGGGGCAGGGGAGGGGGGGCAGGCAAAAGAAGGCGCCGCCGCGCTTATTTCGGACAGCCCCCCACCCCTCACACCTCCCCACAAGGGGGAGGGGAAGATTGTGATCGAGCACCACGCCGAGCGCGCGCTTGCGCTTGCGCTCGACGCGTTCGACGGAGCGCTACGCGCCGCGTACGATAAGAAGGCGCCGCACTTTCTGGCGGAACACGCTTACAGCCTGGCGCAAGCGTTCTCGGGCTTCTACAGCCACTGCCCGATGCTGCCCTCGGAAGGCGCCACGCGCGCCTCGCGCCTGGCGCTCGCTGCCGCAACCTTGAAGCAATTGACGCTGACGCTTGATTTGCTTGGCATCGAAGCGCCCGAGCGGATGTAACTATTCCGCGGGCGTCACCGTGATTGCGGCGGGCGGGGCGCCATCGGCGCCGGGGGTCCACTCGACGATCACCCGTCGCGTGCGGCTGCCGATCTCGCCGGTGGCCTCGTCCATGGCGCTTTCCTGGATTTCTAGATCGGCGCGGCCGGGTCTATCCGAAAGCACGCTGTACGAAAGAAAATCGCCTAACCTGAACACGCGCCAGCCCTCGGCGGGGTCCTGGTAGAAGGCGATATACGTGTAGAGGCCGTTCATGGCCGGATCGCCGCCGGCCGTGCCGAACAGCTTCACGCCGGCATCGCCCTGATTGGCGAGCGTATCGAGTTCGACCACGCCTGCGGAGAGCTGCAAGCTCGGATCGTCCTCGACCGCAAGCGTCGCCGGCTCGCCGTTGGCAGTGAGCGGCGCGACGGCCTCGGGAGGCGCGCCGGCGGGTGCGGCGACCATCGTGCATCCGCCGGCGAGAGCGGCCAGCGCCCCAGCTGCGATCAGGTGAGTTTTCATGGACGCTTTCCCCCTATTCATTCTTTGGCCGCCGATCGCGCATGGACCTCGTGCGACTTTTCCTCAAGCCAATCCATCGCCGCCACGCACACGCCCGAGAAAATGAATGTGATGTGGATGATGGTGTACCAGAGCAACTGCGTCTCGGTGTAGTTGGCGAGGTTCATGAAAATCTTCAGCAGGTGGATGCCCGAGATCGCCACGATCGAGGCGATCAGCTTGATCTTCAGGCCGCTGAAGTCGAGCGTGCCCATCCAGTCCGGCCGGTCGCGGTCCTTATGGGCGAAGTCGATCTTGGAGACGAAGCTCTCGTAGCCGGTGAACAGAATGATCAGCACCAGATTGCCGGCCAGGGAAAGATCGACCAGCGTCAACACCAGCAGGATGATGTCGGTCTCATCCATGGTCAGCACATGCGGCGCCTGGATGTAGAGTTCTCGGAAGAAGGTGACGATGAGGATGGCCAAGGCGGCGATCAGCCCGAGATAGACCGGCGCCATCAGCCAGCGGCTGGTATAGATGATCCACTCGATCACGGTTTCCAAAAACGGCGCGCGCTCGCGCAACGGTTCGGCGTTCTTGGCCATGTCTCCCCCCAAATTCGCGGCGGAACCTACGGGCGCGGCGAGGCTTCGCCAACCCCGCTCGCGTAGGGGGAGGGTTGCGGGCGTGACGGCCTGGGCCGATGATCCGGCAAATCAGGGGAGGGTTCTATGTACGAACACGGAATGATCGCGCCGGTCGTTGCGCTGGTGATCTGGTCGCTGATCATGCTGATCTGGCTCTACGCCACGCGCATTCCGGCGATGTCGAAGGCGAAGCTGAAGCCTGGAGAGGCGAGCAAGGCCGAGATGGAGCAGCTGCCAAGCGCCAACGTCGCCAACAATTACAACCATCTGATGGAGCAGCCGACGCTGTTCTACGCCATCTGCTTTGCGCTGCAGTTCATGGACCAGGCCAACGACATCAATATCGGGCTCGCTTGGCTTTATGTCGTCATCCGCGTGGTGCACTCGCTCGTGCAGGCGACGGTGAACATCATCATCGTCCGCTTCCTGATCTTCATCGTCGGTTCGCTTGTGCTGGGCGCGCTCACGTTCCACGCCGCGATCGCGAGCGGGCTGGCGTGGTTCAATTTCTAGGCGGATTGGCGGACGCGAGCTTGCGCTGGATGCTCCGCCAACTCGCGAAGCCAAGATAGAGCGGAAACAGAATGCCCATGGCGGCGATGCCGACGAGGGCAAGCAGATTCCTGTCGCCAAGCTGCCCGGCGAGAAAGCCATAGGCGACGACGGCGCCGAGCAAGAGGAAGAAACCCATGATCAGCGCGCTCGCGACCGAGAGAACAAGCAGCAGCGGCGAGACACGCCGCTCGCGCCTGAACGTTTCGTCAGGATCGATCCAGGTCTTTGCGCGCGCGACCTCGGCCAAGTGCGCGATGGTGATTTCGCGCTCGGCGTCGCGCGCCGCCTGCCAACACACCGCGAAAGCCGGGCTGAAAACGCTGGCCGCCAGCGCCGCCGCCGGCGCCAGCATGTCCGCGCCCTCGTCGTCGAAATAGCGCAGCCAGACGAGTTCGCTCAGATCGACGTCGTAGCTCGCGGCGAACGCCAGCATGAAGCCGCGCGCGTCATCGCCGGTCATGCCCAGATCGGCATAGAGGCGCGTGGATGGCGTGACACTGGTCGCGCCGGTGTGGTTCTTGGCCAGTTCGGCGATCTCGACGATCAAGTTGTCGTTCACTCGCGCACGCGGCCGTCGGAATCCATGCGCGCAATCCAGTCCTCGATCAGAGCCGCGCCGCGTTGGTCGACGAGGGAGCGGCCGATCTCCGGCATCATCACGCCCGGATCGGTCGCGCGCATGCGGTGGAGCAGGATCGAGCGCTCAGGATGGCCCGGCTCGATGGCGAATTCGAAGCCGGCCGAGCCGCGCCCAGCCGCGACCGGGCGCTTGAACACGCCCCACGCAATCGGCTCGTGTTGGCTCCAGCGCAAATCCAGACCTGACGTGTGCGCCGGCCCCTGCGGATTGTGGCAGTGCGCGCAATTCACATCGAGATAGGCGCGCGCGCGGGCTTCAAGTGATCCGCTGGCGGGGTCGAAGGCGTTCAGCGCGGTAGGCGCATCGTCAGGTACCCGATCGAGAATTCCAAGCGCTTGCCAACGGTGGAGTTGGATGATCGATACGCCAATAGGCATGACTTCGTTAGGTTCTTCCTCGAAGTTCAGCTCTGGATGCCTAGCCGTGTTCAAATTCCGCGCGCTTGGCCCGATCGGCGTGATCTCGCCGGCGAGATCGTGGCAGGCCTTGCACTGGTTGCGGTTGGGCACGGCCCAGTCGAGGGCGATGGCCTCGCCCTGTTCGTCGATGAAGTTGACAGAGAGATCCGCGCCGATGGGCGAGAGCCGCGCCTCGGTCTGTTCCTCGTTCCACACGTACGGATATGCGACCCAGCCGTCGGCGCGGCGGATCAGCAGCCGCGTCTCCAGGAAACGCACGTTCTCATCGGGCCGGCGCATGTCGGCGGCGAAGGCGAAGGTCTTGATCAGCACCGTGCCGACCGGGAACTCGAACACGCCTTCGTCGCGGTACTGCGCCTGCGTTCCTGGCGGCACGAACACGTAGCGGAATTTCAACGCGCCGTCCGAATAGAGCGGCGTGTTGAGGTCGTAGGGCGTGACGCCCGCGTTCGGCTGGCGTGCGCCGGCGTCGCGGAAGAAGCGGTAGTCCGACAGATATTCCGGCGGCCGTTCGGCGACGATGGCGGCCTGATCGACCGGCCCTCGCCCCACGCGAGCCGAGGCGCCGGCGATGAGCGTGAGCGAGGCGAGGGCGCAGAGAAGCGAGCGCATGGCGTCACGCGCCATCATGGATTGCCGGCGCCCTCGCCGGCGATGCGCGAGTGGCAGCAAAGAGGGAGCGCGGCGCTCCGCGCCGCATGCGCGGCAGGCGCCGCGCGCTCCAACCTGCAACCGCTTGAGCTGGCCGGCGGGGGCGCCGGCGGTCCAAGGTGGCGGCCCGGTGCATCAGTTCTCGATCCTCACCCGTTCGGGCTCGGCGATTTCCACCAAAGGCGGCGGCGTTGGGTCGGGCGCGGCCTCGGTCAGCGGCGAGCCCGCCACCGGCAGGCCGAGCGAAAGGAAGCTGCCTACACCGGTGCGGGTGGAGCGATTGTCGGCGACGACGATGCGGACCAGCTCGGTGCGCGGCGAACCGCCGGCGGAATACATGCTGGCGCCGTCCCACAACACGTCGGGGATGGGCACGCCAAGCTGGCCGAGCGCCGCTAGGTCGCCCGCGGGCGCGAAGCCGGTGTTGCCGAAGGCGTTGTCGCGAATGACGATGTCGCGGGCCAGCGGGTTGTAGTTCGCGTCCTGGAAGCTGTCGCGATAGGCGCTGATCAGCACGTTGACGGTGCCGTTCTCGGCGATCTGGTTCTCGAACACATGCACGTTGCGGTTGGCCATGATCAGCACGCCGGTGCCGGTCGGCACGCTGGCGACGATGTTGCCGGCGGGCGCGAAATTCGGCGTGTTGTTGCCGACGATGGTGTTCTCGAACACGCGGATCGAGTGGCCGCCCTGCTGCGGCAAGCCGGGCAGGTCGAACACCAGGACGCCGCCGGTGTTGCGGGTTGCGGTGTTGCGGAAGACGTCGGCATTGTAGCTGTTCTCGATCTCGATGCCGGCGACATTGTACTCGGCCAAATTCTCGCGGACGATGATGTTGCGCGACTGGCCGACATAAATGCCGGCGTCGGAGGCGCCGCGGGCGATTGAGCGCTCGATCAGCACATTGTCGCAATTGACCGGGTAGAGGCCGTAGGCGCCGTTCTGCGGGTTGGGCCCGCGCGTCCACTCCACCCGCACGCCGCGGATGGTGATACCATTGCAGTCGCGGATTTTGATGGCGTCGCCGCGGGCGTTCTCGACCGCAAAGTCGCGCAAGAGCACCTGATCGGAGGTGATGAGCAGGCCTTCGGCGCCGCGGCGCTGGCCGTTGAAGGAGAGGATCGAACGCTCGGAACCGTCGCCGCGGATGGTGACGCGATCGACGTCGAGCGAGAGCCCGCTGGTGATTTCGAAGCGGCCGCGGGCTAAGCGGATGGTGTCGCCGCGCCGGGCTTCGATCAAAGCGGTCTGCAGCTGCTGTTCGGCCTGCGGGCCGGGCCGGATGCGCCAGGTGCGGGCCTCGGCGGCGCCGGTGACGACAAGCGCCGCAAGAGCGGCGGCGATGAGCCTCATGACAAACTCCCCACGTTTAAGGGCAGCTTCGCCGCGCCAGCCCGCGCTGTAAAGGTGAAGGGTGCGGTTCAGACCAGCAGCCGGGCCGCTTCGATGATCCGACGGGTTTCACTCCAGAGGTCGAGGTCTGCGAGTTCGCCGGGGTCGAAGAAGCGGGGGTCGCGGGCGTCATCGCCGGCGTTCGGCTCGCCCGCCAGCCAACGGGCGGCGTAGTCAATAAGAACGTAGTGGCGTTCGGCAAAGGCCGCATCGACCACATCGATCAGCCCGATGAGCGCCGCATCGCAACCGGTTTCTTCCTTCAGCTCGCGCAAGGCTGCGTCCTCCGCGCGCTCACCCCACTCGATGCGCCCGCCCGGCAGCGACCATTGTCCCTCGAACGGCGGCGCGCCGCGCCGGATCAACAGCACCGCCTCGCCGCGCAGGCAAACGACGCCCACGGCCGGGACCGGTCCCCGCGCACTCGCCTCGTTCATGCCATCCTCCGCACCGAAGACATGTAATCGCCAGATCCGGGAGGCGTCGATGCGGATGTCCTTGGTCGTTCTCTGTGCGGTCGTTTCGGCAAGCGTCGCGTTCGCGCAGGCCGTCCAACTCACCTCAGAAGAGGCGCGCGCCGAACTGTTCGGGGTCGAATTGGCCGGTGTGAACGAATCGGCGGGGGATTCTTGGCGCGAGTGCATCGAACCTACGGGGCGGACACTCTATCGGCGCGGCGGCGAAGTCCGGGAAGGCAGATTGGAGATTCGGCCGGACGGTCAGGCTTGCTTCAATTATCCGCCGGACGCGCATTGGGCCTGCTTTGCGGTGCTGCGCGAGGGCGAGAACTATCGTTTCGACGACTTTGTCACGCGCACCGTGCGGCGTGGCGTCAGTGCATGCGGCGCGGGCGCTGACCTGCTCGCAGGTCTTGGCCAACGCGGCTGAATCTACGCCGAAAAATGCTGGCCGAAGCCCGCGCACGATCCCGTCAAAAGCAAGATGCGCGACGCTTTCGCGCCGCGCATCTCATGGACGTTTCGTCCTTGTTCATTGGAGCGCTCGCGAAAGCGCCCGATGACCGTTACCGGCGCTTCGCCTTCTTGGCCCGCTTCTTCGCGGCCTTGCGCGGCGCCTTCTTGGCGGTCTTCTTGGCCTTCTTGGCCTTCGCTTTCTTAGCGACCTTTTTGGCCGCCTTCTTTGCTTTCTTAGCCATGCCCTGGCTCCTTCTTTAGTTCGGCAACGAAGTCGCAGTACTTCTTCAAATCGTCATGTGCAAGCACATTCGCCATTGAACAGAGTCAGCGCGTCGAATCTGCAACAGCACATCGCATGTGATTCGCGCGCTTCGACGATGCGCATCGCGCATTGTTTCGATGCGTGCATCATTCGAACAGCGCACGCGGGTTCAAGCGATTGTCGGGATCGATGGCGCGCTTCAGCGCGCGCATCAGCGCCATCGATTCGGGGTCTTTGAAGCGCGCGAGGTCGCCGCGGCGCGCGACGCCGATGCCGTGCTCGGCCGAGATCGAGCCGCCGAGCGCGGTGGCGATTTCGAACACGTCTTGGGAGAGGGCCGCGCCGTGGAATGTGGCGGCGTCGGCGCCGACGGCCTGCATCACGGTGTAGTGGAAGTTGCCGTCGCCCATGTGGCCGAAGGCGACGATGCGCGCGCCCGGATAGCGCGCTTCCATGGCGGCGTTCGCTCTCGTGAGGAAGTCCGGCGTGCGGGAAACCGGCACGCTGATATCGTGGCTGACTTGCGCGCCTTCGGGCTTGTGGCCGGCTGAAATCAGCTCGCGCAAGGCCCAAAAATCCCTTGCCTGGCTTGAGTTTTCGGCAATCAACGCGGTCTCGACCTCACCTGCGGCCATAGCGGCGGCGAGGGCGTCCTCGATGGCTTCCCGCAGTCCGTGCGCATGCGCGGCTTCGAACTCGATCAGCACCGCCATGACGCGCGCGTCCGGCAACGCGTCGCGCACGTTGGGCATGTTCTTGACCGTGAGATCCATGCTGAGCCGGTTCATCACTTCGAAAGCGGAGACCGCGCCGGTCGCCGCCTTCAGCCGGTGCAGGAGCGCGAGCGCATGCGCCGGCGAGGGCACGCTGACCATGGCGGTCTCGCGCGCGGCCGGGCGGGGGAAGAGTTTCAGCACCGCGGCGGTGACGATGCCGAGCGTGCCCTCCGCGCCGATGAAGAGCTGCTTCAGGTCGTAGCCGGTATTGTCCTTGCGCAGCGCCTTGAGCCCGGAGAACACGCGCCCGTCCGGCAGCACCGCCTCGATGCCGAGCACGAGGTCGCGCATCATGCCGTAGCGCAGCACGTGCACGCCGCCGGCATTGGTCGAGATCAATCCGCCGATGGTGGCGCTGGCTTCGCTGGCGAGACTTAAGGGGAACAAGCGATTCGATTCGGCGGCGGCGTTTTGCACTGCGGTGAGCACGACGCCGGCTTCGGCGACAAGCGAGTCGTTATCGGCATCGATCGCGCGAATGCGATTCATGCGCGTGAGCAGCACGAGCACTTCGCCGTCGGGAATTTGGCCGCCGACCAGCCCGGTATTGCCGCCCTGCGTGACGATCTTGGCGTTACCTTCAGCGCACAGGCGTACGACCGCGGCAACCTCATCTGTTGTGGTCGGAAACGCCGCAAACGGCGTTTGGCCACTATATCTGCCGCGCCACTCGCTCAGATGCGCGGCCAACAAAGCCGGATCGCTGATGACGTTCTTGGCGCCGATGCGGGCGGCGATTCTGGCGGCGAGGTCGGGCATCACGGCTATTCCTGCGAGGCGACCCCCTCCTAGCCTCCCCCTTGCAGGGGGAGGAAGAAGAAACGCAGCGTTCGTTTTTAATCCGAAGAACGAGGCCGAGGCGCGGCGGCGCGGGCGAGACGGTCGCGGATAGCCTCGCCGAGGCCGTCGCGGGGGATCGGCGCGACCGCAATGATGTCGGCGCCGCTCGCATCGAGCGCGCGCAGATGCGCATAGAGGTTGGCGGCCGCTTCGGTGAGGTCGCCAGTTGCCGAGAGCGTCAGACCGCCAGCGCGCGCCGGTTCGCCGAAGCTGAGATAAGCCGCGCCGGGCGGCGGATCGGTCACGTCGAGCAGCAAGCGCGCGCGCGGCGCGTAATGGCTCTCGAGCATGCCCGGCGCGCTGATGTCGCCCTGTGTTGGCGCCGCTAGCGGACCCGCGATGGCTTCGATCGCCCCGCGCGCGATGGCGCCGGGCCGCAGCAACGTGGCGGCGCCGTCGGCGTCGATGGCGACGATGGTCGACTCCACCCCAACCGAAGCGGGGCCGCCATCCAGGATGAGATCGACCGTATCGCCGAGATCGGCGCGCACGTGTGCGGCCGTGGTGGCGCTGACATGGCCCGATCGATTGGCGCTGGGCGCGACAACCGGCCCGCCGAACGCCGCCAGCAGTTCCCGCGCCATCGGATGCGCGGGCGCGCGCAGCGCAATTGTCGCCAATCCCGCGCAGGCCAAGTCGGCGACAGGGCTCTCCGCGCGCCGCGGCACGACAAGCGTCAGCGGGCCTGGCCAAAACCTCTCCGCCAACGCGCGCGCCTTCGCCTGGAAATGCCCGTGGCGCTCGGCTTCGCCCAGGTCGAGCACATGGCTGATCAGCGGATTGAAGCGCGGACGGCCCTTGGCGGCGAAAATGCGCGCCACCGGGTGCGGGTTGGCTGCATCGGCGCCCAGGCCGTAGACGGTTTCGGTCGGGAACGCGACCAGCCCGCCGCCGCGCAGGACTTCCGCCGCGCGCGCGACGCTCATGGCGCCCGTGTCGCCTCGACGCGAACGACCACATCGACGTTGCGCGCGACCATGTCGTCGCCGTCGGCGTCCTTGCCGATGTCGAAATCGCGGCGATCGATGGTGACTCGCCCGTTCATGACCGCCGCAGCGCCGTCGACGATCAGCGTGAACGGCAGCGTCACATCGCGGGTGCGGCCGCGGATGCTGAGCTCGCCGCGCGCCTCGTAGCCGTCGCCGCGGCGGCGGATGTCGTCCGAACGGAAGGTCGCGGTCGGAATGGCGCCGGCGTTGAACCAGTCCGGGCCCGGCAACAGGTCCTCCTGCGCGCCGACGCCGGTCCGAGCCGACGCCGTCTCTATGGCGACATCGACGCGCGAGCGATCGAGGTGTTCTGGATCGAAGCGGATGTCGGCGCGCCAGCGGGTGAAGCGCCCCTGGATCGGCGTGTCGCCGCTGCCGTCATTGATGCTGGTGACGAAGCTGATGGAACTGGCGGCGCTGTTGACGCGCCAGCTCGGCGCGGCTGCTTCGGCAGTCGCGGGGGGAAGCGCGGCAGGCGGCGTCTCATTGGTCGCAGGCGTTTCCGGCGCGGGTACAGCGGGCTCCACGATCTCGACGGTGGAAGACCCCGCTGGCGTCTCATCGCGCGCCGTCAAAGCAAATAGGGCGGCCGCGAGCGCCACGGCCGTCAGCGACAGGCCGACGCCGAGCACGGCGAGCCGACCGGGATTGGCCGGCGGCGCCGCCGTCTCGAACGGCGCCCGCAGGAACGGAACCATGTGCGCGAGCGTGGCGTCCTTGTCGAAGAAGTGGTGCTTCAGCGCCGCTGCGGCGTGAAGCGCCGCGAGCCCGATGGTGGCGTAGGCCAGAAGCTCGTGCGCCTCCGATGCCGCTTCCGCCACGGCGCTGCGAACCTCGTCGCTGGCGCCTTGCAGGCCGAACAGATGCGGGACAGTGAACAGGCCGAAGAAGCGCGTCGGCACCGGCAGCGGGCTGTCGTCATGCACCGACCAGCCGGCCGAGACGAACAGCCAACCGGTCAGCGGCAAGCCGATCATCAGCGCGTAGAAGGCCCAGTGCGTGGCTTTGGCGACGATGCGCTCCCAGGCGGGCATGTGTTCGGGCAGCGGCGGCGGCGGATTGGCCAACCGCCAGCCCAGGCGCACCAGGCTCAGCGCCAGCACGGTGAGCCCGATCGACTTGTGCAGCTGGTAGGCGCGGAACACTTCGCTGCTGGCGCCGCCATGTTCGGCCGCTTCATGCATCCACAGGCCTAGCGGAATCATCAGCAGAATGGCGAAGGCGATCGCCCAATGCAGGACGATCGCCACCGCCGTGTAACGTTGAGCTGCGGCCCCGCTCATGTCAGTTGACGGGCTCGCGCGTGCCCGGTCCCTGCACCGGCGCGTTCTCGACCGGGCGCGTGAACTCGGCGTCGATCACGATCTCGACCGCGTCGCTAACGCCGTCAACGCCGCCCGCCGAGGGCAGCAATTCGTTGACCCCGAATTGCGAGCGCTGAATGGTCGTGCGCGCGGTGAAGCCGATGGACGAAATCGGAAAGCCCATCGGATGGGGGCTGTGGCTGCCATTGTAGGTGACCTCGAACGTTGCCGGGCGGCTTCGGCCGCGAATGGTCAGTGTGCCGGTGACGTTCGCGGTGCTCGGGCCGGTTTGCTCCACGCCGGTTGAGGTGAAGGTCGCGGTCGCGAAGTCGCCGGAGTTCAGCCAGGAGGAGTTTTGCAGTTCCGCGTCGAAATCGCGCTCGCCGGTGAACGGGGTGTCGAGCGAGGTGACGTCAACGCTAGCCTGGATCGAGGACTGCGCCGGCGCCTCGGCGTTGAAGTTCAGCGTGCCCGACACCTTGTTGAAGCGCAGCGTGTAATGGGCGAGCCCAAAGTGCAGGGCGCGAACCGTGATCGTCGTGTGATGGGGGTCGAGCGTATACTCGCCCGATGGCGCGTTCACGGCGACCGGCGGCGCTTCGGTCGTGGCAGGGACATCGGCCGGCTGGTTGCAGGCGGACAAAGCGAGCGCGGCCGCAGCGGCAATCCAAATTCTCATGCTCAGGAGTCTCCCTCGGCGCTTCTCGCCGCTATTGCTTGATGAACTCGGCGTCGATCAGAATCTCAACCTCGTCGCCCGCGAACGCCCCCCAATTGGTGACGCCCCAGTCGGAGCGCCGGATCATCGTGCGCGCCGCGAAGGCGATGGTGTGCTTCTGGCGCAGCAGCACGTAACGGCCGCCGTGATAGGTGGCGTCGAGCGTCACCGAGCGGGTCTGGCCGTTGAGGGTGAGATCGCCGGTGATGCGCCCGGTGGTGGGGCCGGTCACCTCGATCGAGCGAGAGACAAAGGTAATTGTCGGGTTGGCTTCGGCGCCAAGCGCCTGCGCGATCTCGCGGTCGAAGCCGCGTTGACCCTCGCGATTGAGAATGCCGGTGCTCACCGAATTGGCGTCGATGGTGACGCTGATCGAAGAATTTTGTGGCGCCGCCGGATCGAAATTGAGCGTGCCGGCGATGGTGTCGAAGCGTGCGGTGAAGGCGCCCAGCCCAAGGTGGCGGATGCGCCAGACAACGCTGGCGTGACGTGAATCGAGATCGTAGACGCCCGCCGGCGCGTCGGCGGGATTGAGCGA
>FKKE01004066.1_pt1 | contig 38420 bp, 34 predicted proteins | sample 1106331 | NCBI WGS metagenome assembly FKKE01 (sample SAMEA3931202, study PRJEB13176) | freshwater metagenome | biome: Drinking water system; feature: drinking water; material: freshwater | place: China | collected 2013-02-06
AATCCTACCCGGCTGGGGTGCAGGAGACGGAGCCGGCCCTCTCGGCTGAGACGATCCACCGTCAAGAACAGTTGGTTCCAACTGTAGCTCGGGAGACGGCGGGTCAGTTCGTCGAAACTGCAAGGGCCCTGATCACTGATCGCTTGTAACACGCTGCCTGCCAGGTCAATGGCCTGTCCCATTTATCACCTTCCTTGCCCATCGGTCGTCAGGCAGGTTCCGCGTGTCCGTCATGCGGCCACGAGCGGTTGTGGTCTCCGGCCTACACGCCGCGCCCGGTTTGCCGTGAGAGATGTTCGTTGTGCAGGAACGCGCGTTTCCGCTTCCTGCGGTGCGGCCGGTACGTGGCCGCAGTTCACGCAGTGCCAGGCCGAGATCCAGCGCAATCCGTACCCATCCTCCTCGGCCTCGATAGAGCTCTCCACGGTGATCGTGCCCTGACAGTGTCTGCAACTCATCGGTGTCCCTCCCGGTTCGACCCTCTGGTGCCGCCTCTGGGGATTCGTCTCCTATGGCGGAACGGCGTTACGGAGAAACGCTCCGGCCGCACCATCCGATTGAACCGGCTCTTCCGTAGTACGTAGGAACGAGACCAACAGACACTGCATCAAACATGCCCGACCGGCTCGACGCTGTAACATCTGAGATCGCTTGAGGACTGAATGGGCAGGTGCCTGAGAGAGACTAGGCACAGTGCATGGAAGGTCCTACACCGGCGTCAAGCGCGTGACCGCGAGGAGGGCATCATGAATAGGCGAGCCAGAGTGGAAGATCTCAATCGAGCGATTGCGATGGGGCGGAAACTTGAAGCGATGCCTGAGTTCTACGCCGATCGGGTGCGGGTCCAGGAAAACCTGTCTCCCGTGGCATATGGACTCCCGGCCTCCATGGAGCGCGAACAGCGGTTCCTGGCCTCCATTCGAGAGTGGCGGGGCTTCACGGTGCGAGCGGTGACGGTGGAAGGAAGCCTCTCCTTCGTCGACGGGGTGGCGCATTTTGTCACGGCCGATGGCGAGGTCATGTCAAGGGATCAGGTGGCCGTGGCGCGCTGGAACGGCGAGAAGATCGTCGAAGAATCCGTCTATTTCGATCAACCGACCCGAGTGCGAGCGGGCGCGGAGGTGACCGTATGAAGAACATCCTCTGGACCACGGCGATGACGATGTTCGCGGTCGGCATGGTCGGCTCGGCCTTTGGGGTGCTCGGGCTGCTCTCCGGGCAGGCTGATGCCTCTGTCGGCATGAAGGCGCCGGAGGTGACCAGCCTCGTCTGGCTAAACCGCGACATCCCGAGCCCAACCGACTATCAGGGGCGGGTGCGGCTCGTCGAATTCTGGACCTTCGGCTGTTACAACTGCCGGAATGTGGAACCCCAGGTGAAGGCTTGGCATGAGAAATACGCCGGGCAGGGGCTCGCCGTGATCAGTGTCCATTCCCCTGAGTTTGCCTACGAGAAGAACGTGGAGGCGGTGCAACGCTATGTCCGGGAGCACCACATCCTCTATCCAGTCGCCATCGACAATGACTTCGACAACTGGAAGCGGTATGGCAATCACTATTGGCCGGCCATGTATCTGATCGACAAGAAAGGCGTGATTCGGTACGTGAAGGTCGGGGAGGGGGGCTATCCCCAAACCGAGGCGGTCATCCAGCAGCTCCTGAACGAGCGCTAACGCCACCTCGCTATTTCCGTAACATTTGCCCTACCATAGAGACTATGGTGGAAACGAGGAGGGACCCCATGCAGGCCACACCAGTGCAGACCACCATGACTCCGGTCGTCCAACCCACGTCGTCCCTGGGAAAGTTCGCCGTCGTCGGCATCCTGGCCGCCGCGGTCTTCGCGTTCTTCTATTTCGACCTCAAGCAATATCTGTCGCTCGAGGCGCTGAAGAACAATCGGGATGCCTTGCTGGCCTACACCGAGACGCATTACGCGATGGCGGTGACGGTCTTCATCGGCCTCTATGCGCTGCAGACGGCCTTCTCACTCCCGGGCGCGGCGATCTTCACTCTGGCCGGCGGCTTCCTGTTCGGGAGTTTCGTAGGCACTTTCTATGTCAACATTGCGGCGACCACCGGCGCCACCTTGGCGTTTCTCGCGGCCCGCTATCTGCTGCGCGATTGGGTCGAACGGCGGTTCGGGAGCCGCCTGGCGCCGATCCAAGAAGGCTTTGCCAAGAACGCGTTCAGCTATTTGATGACGCTGCGCCTGATTCCGATTTTCCCCTTCTTTATTGTGAATCTGGTGTCCGGCCTCACGCGGGTCAACGTGGGCACCTATGTGCTGGCCACGGCCTTGGGCATCATCCCGGGCAGCTTCGTTTACGCCAACGCCGGCCGGCAGCTTGGCTCGATCAATTCCCTGAGCGAGATCGCCTCGCCCCGCGTGCTGGGGGCCTTTGCCCTGCTGGGACTGCTGTCGCTCGTTCCGATTCTCTACAAAAAATCAGCAAGAAGACGTCAGGCGTGAGGGGTAGGGTGTAGCGCGGTGGGATGAAGATCATGAGGAGCCGGCCATGACAACTGACAATGGCGTGCATGAAGGCGCGAGGTTGATCCCCGATGATGAACATGATCAGAAGCTCCTCGGCAATGTCCATCCCTCGGGCTGGGTCAACCCGACCCCATCGGGGCGCTATAACATCGTGGTCCTCGGCGCCGGCACGGCCGGCCTCATTACGGCGGTGGTGGCGGCGAATCTCGGCGCCAAAGTCGCCTTGATCGAGAAGCATCTGATGGGCGGCGACTGTTTGAATGTGGGCTGTGTCCCGTCGAAGGGGGTGATTCGGGCGGCCACGGCTTGGGCCGATGTACGGCATGCCGAGGAATTCGGCCTGCATGTGCCGGCCGGGGTCAAGTACGATTTTGCTGCCGCCATGGCCCGGATGCGCAAGCTCCGCGCCCGGATCAGCCACAATGATTCGGTGCACCGCTACACCGAGTTGGGCGTGGATGTGTATATCGGCAGCGGCCGTTTCGCCGGCCAGGACACGATCGAAGTGCAGGGCCCGTCGGGAAACCGCACGGTGCAGTTCGTGAAGGCGGCCATCTGCACGGGTGCTCGTGCCTCGGCTCCGCCCACGCCGGGTCTGAAAGAAGCCGGCTACCTGACCAACGAAACCGTGTTTACCCTTACCGAGCTGCCGGCGCGTCTCGCTGTCATCGGCGCCGGGCCGATCGGCTGCGAGCTGGCCCAGTCGTTCGCGCGGTTCGGCAGCCAGATCTATCTCATCGAGGCCATGCACGGCATCATGCCGAATGAGGATCGGGATGCGGCGGCGATCGTGCAGCAGTCGATGACGCGGGACGGCCTGCAGCTTCTGTGCTGCGGTAAAGATTTGAAGGTGAGCAAGACGGAAGGCGGCAAGCGGCTGACGGTCGATTCCCACGGGCAGCAGTATGACGTGACGGTCGACGAGATCCTGGTAGGGGTTGGGCGGACGCCGAACGTGGAAGGTCTCGGGCTCGAGACGGTCGGCGTCGAGTACGACAAGGCCGGCGTGAGGGTGAATGATCGGCTCCAGACGAGCAACCCGCGGATCTATGCGGCGGGGGACATTTGTTCCAAATACAAATTTACCCATGCGGCCGATGCCATGGCGGCCATCGTCATCCAGAATGCGCTGTTCCCGCATCCATTTGGATTGGGGCAGGCCAGCGCGAACTCGCTCATCATGCCCTGGTGTACCTTCACGGAGCCCGAGGTCGCGCATGTGGGGATGTACGAGAAGGAGGCCAAGGAAAAGGGCATCGAGGTCGACACCTTCACGTTCAAGCTCGATGAAGTGGATCGCGCAATCCTCGACGGCCAGGATGAAGGCTTCGCGCGGGTGCACGTGAAGAAGGGCACCGATCAGATTCTTGGCGCGACGATCGTGGCCGCCCACGCGGGCGACATGATCAACGAGTATTCACTGGCGATGAAGGCCGGTGTGGGCCTCGGCACGATCGCCGGCGTGATCCATCCCTACCCCACGCAGGCGGAGGTCGTGAAGAAGACGGCCAATCTCTGGCGCAAGTCCACGTTCACGGAGGGGAAGAAACAATTTCTGCAGAAACTCTTCGCCTGGCTGCGAAAGTGAGCGCGGGCACGTGTCCATCCGGCCCGGTGAGTCCATACAAGTGAGGTGGGAGGCTCCGATGCGTCGGAATCGACTCTTTCTTGCGCTCGCGCTGACGATCGGATGGGCAACGCTCATCCAGGCCGACGGTGGCTCGGTGTTAGAGGCCGGCAAGTTCTCGGCGGAGAAAGAGGGCGAGGTGTTGCCCACCGGCTGGAAACCGCTGACCTTCAAGAAGGTGCCGAAACACACGGCTTACACGTTGGTCAAAGACGGCGAGACCATCGTGGTGAAGGCCGTCAGTCAAGGCGCTGCCTCAGGACTCACCAAGGAAGTCAAAATCGATCCGCGAGAATATCCGATCGTCCATTGGCGGTGGAAAGTCGACAACCTACTCAAGAAGGGCGACGTGGCCCGCAAAGACGGCGATGACTATCCCGCGCGGCTCTATGTCACCTTTGACTATGACGCCGACAAGGTCTCCTTCGGCCGGAAGGTGAAGTACAAGGCCGGCAAGGTGGTTTTCGGCGATATCCCTGTCGGGGCCTTGAACTACATCTGGGACGCCAAGGCGCCGCTCGGGGCCATCATCGACAACGTCTATACCGACTTTGCCAAGATGATCGTCATGCGCAGCGGGCCCGCCGGCGTCGGCACCTGGGTGGACGAAGAGCGCAACGTCTACGAAGACTACAAGAAAGCCTTCGATGAAGAGCCGGCGCTGATCAACGGCGTGGCCATCATGTCCGACACCGACAACACGCAGGAATCCGCCGTCGCCTACTTCGGCGACATCGTCTTCAAGAAAGCGGGATCGTAGCAGTCGGCGGTCTGTCCACAACGCCTACTATCCTGTTCCAGTGATTTGCGGGTGTCCTGTTACGTTTTCCCGTCTTTTCAGACCATCAACCAGCGTTCACCCTGATCGAGAAGAGTGGGAATGTTATGCAGCTAGTATCTCGTCGAGGATTCATGAAACTGGCGGCGGGGGCGGCGGTCTTCGGTGTCTTGGCGCCGCAGGGCCAGGCGCTTGGCGGGGTCTTGGACGGCTTGCTTGGGAAACCGGCGCGTCTACGCCCCGCGATGACACCGAATGACGGGTTCTACGTCACGTCCTACCGCAGTCCGGCGGATGTACGGGTGGAATCCTGGACCCTGTTGATTTCGGGACTCGTGAGCCGCCCGTTAACCATGACCTATCAGGACCTGCTTGCCCGGCCGCTGGTCAAGCAGATTGTGACCTTGGAATGTGTCGGCAATGGGCTGGCCGCCGACTCGATCGGCACGGCCGAATGGGGCGGCGTGCTGCTGAAGACATTGCTGGATGAAGTAGGGATGAAGGACGGCGGGGTCGATGTGGTGTTCCGGGCGGCGGATGGCTACTCGGACAGTCTGCCGCTCTCGCGCGCGCTGCAAGGGGATGTTCTGGTGGCTTATCAGATGAACGGGGTGCCGCTCCCGCGCGGTCACGGCTTCCCGGCGCGGATCATCGTGCCGGGCATCTACGGGATCAAGCATGTGCAGTGGCTGACCGAGATCGAGGTGGTGTCCGAGGATTATCGTGGCTACTACCAGCGGCAGGGCTGGTCGGACCACGCCGAGATCAAGACCTCCTCCCACATCGATCTGCCCGGACATGGGGAATCGATCAAGGGGCCGAACTATGTGATCCAGGGCTATGCGTTCGCGGGGACGCGAGGGATTGCGCAGGTTGAGATCAGTACCGACGGCGGTGCGCGCTGGCATGAGGCGAGGTTGCGGCCCCAACTTTCTCCCTACGCTTGGCGGTTCTGGGAGTACCCCTGGTCGATCCCCGCGCCGGGGCGCTACGCCCTTCAAGTCCGGGCCATCGATGGCGCGGGGCGGTTGCAGTCGTTGCTGGAACAAGAGGCCTTTCCGGACGGGGCGAGTGGGATTCATGAGGTGACGGTGGAAGTTACCTAGGAGGCAAGGGGCGAGAGGCGAATGGCAAAGTGGGATTCGTGAAGCGTGAGGAGTGAGGCGTGGGATCTCTATGGGAAGTGCTGAGTGCAGGAATTGGCAGAACGTAAAGCTGGCAGAGGACGAGAGATGGGCATGTGGGGGTATAGAAACACAAAGGGGCCGGCCCTTCGACCGACCCCTCTGCGCAGCGGAGGACAGGAACGGGAACTACTGCACGGAATTCGCGTGACCGCCGTACGTCAGCTCCGCCCGGATCGAATCGCCCGGCTTCTTCTCGCCGCGCAGCTTCTTAGTCTGGGAGCTCACGAACATGCGAACCTCTCTCCCTTCATAGTCTTCCATCACGTAGACCGGCCCGTTGACTTGCTTGACGGTTCCGGACACCGTGCGGTGCGCCGGGCCCGGCTTCTGGTCCAACTGGCCGGCGTGGGCCGCGTGCGCGCTGTTGGACGCGGCCTGGGCGCTCTGCTTGGCGACCGACTGGGCCGAACTGGTGGCCGAGTTCATGGCCGATTGCGACTGCTTCTTGGACGCCGCGTCGGCCGGCTGCATCGAAACCAACCCGAAGACCGCCGCCAGGGCTACACAGGTGATGGACGACTTCATGACTAACCTCCTTGTTGATTGCTCCTAAGTACGCGTTCGTGCCACCCCCTCTCGGTGGCGTGAACGAACGGCGGATGAGTCAGCAAGTCCTATGCCGGGCGAAGACGAGAAACCATATAGCCCAGGGTGCGGCAATGCGTCACAATGACCAGATGCGCATGAGATGGAGGAGCCGAAAATCGTCACTGAGGGGAAACAATTCGTCTGCGCTGTGCCCTGTTTTGTCGAGCCGGGCCTCCAGCATGACCGGGAAGGCGGCCCAAGTGAACATCCATCGTCTCTGCATCGGAGGGTTATGCGGAATCTGACAGAGGCGGCCAAGCCGATGCTCAACTTGCTCAAAGAGAGGCCCATCTTGGCGGTCTTCGAGGTCTGTCTTCGTTGTAATTCATCCTGTGGCTATTGCAACCTCCCCCTGAATCAAGGGCGCTATGAGCTGTCACGAAGCGAGATCATGCGTGTATTCGGCCATCTCTACGGAGAAGGCCTCCGCCTCCTTTTTATTCAAGGCGGGGAACCGTTGCTCCGGAGGGATCTTGCCGACATTCTGGAGGATCTGGCCGGAATCGGTTTGTCGCTCACACTGATCACCAACGGCACCAAGCTCACCCCGGAATTGGTCGACCGGCTTGCCCCCTTGCCGCTGTCATACTCCATCAGTTTGGACACGCTGGATCGGGATCGATACCGGCAGATCCGTGGGGCCGACCAATTGGAGCAGGTGCTGACTGGCATCTCACGCCTGGCCGCGGCGAAGAATCCGAAATATCTGACCTGTATCGTCAGCGAGGTGAATCGCGGCGATGTGTTCGACGTGCTCCGGTTTGCCCGATCACGGGGATTCATTCCCGTGGTCGGTGCCTACCATTGGGGGCTGGATCGCTATGGGAAAGTGGATCTTACCCTCCAATACGAACGGGCCCAAGCCGCAGCTCTGTTCCGTTCCGTGGCGCAATCAGGGTTGGTGCCCCGTGGATATTACCGGCAATACCTGCAAGACAACATCGACTGGCTGGAAGGTGGGGCGTTGGATCGATGCGACGCTGGACGCTACAGTATTGCGATCGACGCCTCAGGCAACGTGGCACCATGTCTCGCGCTCCCTGCAGCCGGCAATCTCCTCGAATCATCTTTGAGCGAGATCTTGGCGCGATTCGATCGTTCGCGGATCGAGGCCTGTTCGGCGCGGTCGTCCTGCAATATGCTCTGCAGCCGTGTCGTCGGCTCGGTCTTGCGTCATCCGATTGCGGCGCTGCGCACGCCCCTGTCGGTTGCACCGGAGGTGGCCTTGTGAGTCGACTGATGGCCTGGTTTCTGGGCCCATTCCTGCTGATCGGCTGTGCGACGGGGCCGCGGGAGTTCCATCCGGTCGATCCCATCAGTCCCGAGGCGGTCTCGCACCAGGCATTCGGTGAGGTCCTGCAGCAGCACGTGATGAACGGGCAGGTGAACTATCCGGCGGTTGCAGGCGACAGCCGATTCGGCGAGTATCTCGGGCTCTTCAATCGAGTCGATCCCAGCCGCTTGTCGGCCCAGGAAGATCGGCTGGCCTTTTGGATCAATGCCTACAACGCCTTTGCCATCAAGGGCATTCTCGACGGCTATTCGCCGGCTTCGCTGTGGGGGCGCTATCGCTACTTTATCGGGCGCGACTACGAGGTCGGCGGGAATCAGATCAATCTCTATGATCTGGAGCGGGAGGTGCTGGTCAGGGAGTTCCGCGAGCCGCGCCTTCATTTTGCCATTGTCTGTGCGTCACAGTCCTGCCCGCCGTTACGCTCCGAAGCCTACGAGGCGCGCAGGTTGTCCGCCCAACTGGACGACAACGCGCGTCGATTCATCAACGATCCGAGCAAGAATCGCTTTGATCGTACGAGTCGGACGGCCTCGCTCTCCATGATCTTCAAGTGGTTTCAGGAGGATTTCGAGGCCTACTCAGGTTCGTTGGCCGCGTACGTCGCCCAGTTTGTGGCGGACCCTGATCTGGCCCGCGAGCTGAAAGCCGATGGCTATCGCATTGAGTTTCTCGAGTACGATTGGTCGCTGAACGGAGTGCCGCCGCATGATCATCCGTCCTGATGAGCGAGTGCCCATCGCGCGCTTGCTCGCGTTTCTGGCCCATGGCGAGCGCTTGGCGCATGACTGCGCCAAGGCCCAGGCCTCGCTGGTGGAGGCCCAGCCGGATCGGCGCTTTCTGGCCAGCCAAGCCCGCCAGGAAGCGATGCATGCCCATGTGTTCCAGGTCGCGATTGCCTGGCTGGCGCCCAAGCACATAGGCGACTGCCCACTCCTCCCTCCACTGGAAGCCTACCGGTCACGCCTGATGGATGCGGTCACGCGCGGGCAGGTGTTGGAGACCATTGTCGCCGAACAGGTGATTCTTGAAGGTGTCGGTGAAGCGCTCCTGTCGCGCATCGAAGCCGGACTGGTGAAGCGAGAGGCGCCGTTTGGGCGTCTCAGACGTATCTTGCTGCTGCAGGAAGAGGCCCATGCAGGATTCGGCCGCCGGCACCTTGAACGCGCGGTCGCCTCCGGCCGGGCCTCGTCAAGCTCCCTGCGGTCCTGCGCGCAGGACTACTTGGAACTGGCCATGGCGATGGTGACCACGCTCGGCGACCTCTTTGACGATCTGCACGAGGATGCCACGGCCTGGGCGTCCGACATTGCCACCTACGTCCCGGGATGGCTCCTGTCCGACGAGCCCCTGCCCATGCCGGCTCAGGAGGCGACATGATCTCGGTCGTCATGCCGACGCTGAATGAAGCGCAAGCCTTGCCAGGGACCCTCTCGGCGCTGCTCTCGCAGCCGGGCGACTACGAAGTCATCGTTGTGGACGGCGGCAGTCGGGACCGGACGTGCGAGATTGCCGAATCGTTTGGGCGCGTCCGAGTGATGCATGCGCCGAAGGGGCGGGCCAATCAGATGAATGCGGGAGCCGCCGTGGCGCAGGGGGAATGGCTGCTGTTCCTGCATGCGGACACGCTGCTGCCCGAGGGCGCGCTCCTCCGATTGAATGCGATGGAGGGAGACACATCGATCCAGGCGGGTGGGTTCCGACATTGCTTCAGCGGGACGGATTGGCGGCTGCGTGCGATTTCCTGGCTGGACAATTTTCGATGCGAATGTTCTCGCGTCATCTATGGCGATCAGGCCCTCTTTGTTCGACGCTGGCTCTTCCAGGCCGTCGGCGGATTCCCGGCGCAGCCGATTCTTGAGGATGTGGCCTTCTGCGATCGACTCTTGCCGCACACGCGGCCGGTCCTCCTCCCGTCGTCGGTCGTGACGGACGCGCGCAAGTTCATCACCATGGGCATCGGCCGAAGCTTTCTTCGCGTGCTGCTGATCATTCTCCATGTCCAATTTCGCCTGCCGATCTTGCCGCGGGTGTTCTTCCAGGACGTGCGCTAAATCCTGCGGTCTCTCGTCACGTGTCCGGCTCATGCCCCTGCGCGCATTCTCGAATTCGTTTTGGACAAAAAGGGGTGGGTGCTAGAGTGAACGGGGTGAGTTGATCACCGAAGGGGCTGCGTTTTCCCATCGTTCTACAAGGAGGCTCAACATGCAGGTAGTTCGGATGCTTGTGATTGGCGCTGGCGTCGCAGTCATGGCGCTGGGCGGGCTGGCGATCGCCGGCTCGGGATCGTCCTCGCGTGGCGATCACAGCTCGGTTCGTAACCAGGTCGGCGGTCAGCAAGGGCAGCAGGGCCAGCAGAACCAAGCCGCTGTCCCCGGCGACCAGTCGGTCGGGAGCCAGCAGGGCCAGGTCTCCGACCAGCAGTCGGTCGGGCAGGGCCGCCGGCACAATGGGTCGCAAGTGGGCGGACAACAGGCCGGCCAGAGCGGACAGAACAGCCGCCGCGGCGAACGGCGGCCAGTCGTCCAGAGCGATCAGTCTGAGCAGACTCAAGTCGAAGTCGTGCCGCAGTCCGGCCGATCCGGACAGTCGAGCCAGAGACAGGGGCACTGAGCTCAGGTCTCGTGGGTCATGAGAGGGCCGGCCGCAGCGACTGCGGCCGGCCTTTTTCTTTCGGCTCTCGACCGTATTGCGATTGTGGCTGTTCCGTGTCGTGTGGGGAACATGCCCGATGCCCGGGAATCGCTTAACGGCTGGAGCACAACTTGCTACAATGCGCGCGTGGATCTGATCACCACCCATGTGAATGCCGATTTCGACGGGCTGGCCTCGATGATCGCGGCGAAGAAGCTTTACCCCGAGGCAACGCTCATGTTGTCCGGGGGAGCGCAGGAGGCGGTACGCAGTTTCCTGGCCGTGCACGATCTGGGGCTGGCGTCTCAGAAAACCCTCGATCATGCGGCGGTCAGACGGCTGATCCTGGTCGATACCCAGGAACCCGAGCGGCTGGGCACCTTGGCCGACCTCTGGAAGAAGCCAGCGGTGTCGTTGCACATCTATGATCACCATCCGGTGGCGGCCGCCGCGTCTCCCGAAGACATCCCCGCGCGCCTGCGTCCCGCCGTCTATGCCGTGGAACCGGTCGGGGCCACCACGACGATTCTCGTCGAACGCCTGCGCGCGCAGCATATTGCTATCACACCGTTTGAGGCGACCATTCTCGCCCTGGGGCTCTATGAAGAAACCGGCTCGCTCGCCTTTGTCTCGACGACCCCTCGGGATCTTCAGGCCGCCGCCTCTGTGCTGGAGGCCGGGGCCGACTTGCGGGTGGTGACGGATACCCTGCGCCATCCGCTGGATCCGGACCAGATCGTCCTGCTCAATGATTTGATCCAGACGGGAGACATCTACTACATCGACGGGCGCAAAGTGCTCATCGCGTCGAGCGGCTATGACCGGTACAAGGGCGATCTGGCGGAGGTCGTCCACAAGCTGGCCGAGATGCAGGGGCTCGATGTCGTCGTGGCGGCCATGGCCATGGAAGAGAAAGTGCAAGTGATCGGGCGCAGCCGGCGCCCTGAATTCGACATGGGCGCCTTGATGCGGGAATTCGGTGGGGGCGGCCACGATGTCGCGGCGTCCGCCGCGGTGAAGGGGATGACGCTCGTCGAGGTGCGGGAGCGGCTGACGCAATGGCTGACGGAACGGCGACAGCCGACGTTGCTGGCGAGCGACGTCATGACCAAACCGGTCAAGTCGATCGGCGCCGAAGCGACCATGCTGGAGGTCGAACGCGGCATGACGACGTACGGCGTCAATGCCATGCCGGTCGTCGACGAGCGGGGACGGTATCTCGGCGTGGCGACGCGCGAGATCGTGCAGCGGGCCCTCTACCACAAGCTGGGCAAAGCCCCGGTCCGCGACTACATGTCGGGCGAGTTCTACACCGCGGAGCCGAGCACGCCCTTCCGCGAGGTGGAATCGCGCATGATCGAACGGAACCAGCGATTCGTGCCCATCTTGAGCGGCACGACCGTCGTGGGCGTGGTCACCCGCACGGATGTCCTGCGCACGCTGCATGACGACGTGTTGGCGGCGGCCCGCGCGCGGGCGAAGGGCGTCGTGCCGGCGGCGGAGCACCATCGCCGGAATCTGCGCGGCACCATGCTGAGCCATTTGCCCGCTCGCGCGTTCATCCTCCTGGAAGTCGCCGGGCGGCTCGCCGATGAGCGAGGGGTCTCGGCCTATGTCGTGGGGGGCTTCGTGCGCGATCTGCTCCTCGGCGTGAAAAACTTGGATCTCGATGTGGTGATCGAGGGGGACGGGATCGCCTTCGCCCAGGCTTTCGCGGCCCAGGTCCAGGGACAGGCCAAGGCGCATGAACGGTTCGGGACGGCGGTCGTCACGGTCTCCGATGAGTGGCGCCTGGATGTGGCCACGGCCAGGACGGAGTACTACGAATATCCGACGGCCTTGCCGACCGTGGAGCAAAGCTCGATCAAGAAAGACCTGTATCGGCGGGATTTCACGATCAATGCCATGGCCATCGCGCTCAATGAATCCCGATTCGGGGAATTGGTGGATTTCTTCGGCAGCCAGCGGGATCTGAAGGACAAGATGATCCGCGTCCTGCACAGCCTGAGTTTCGTGGAGGATCCGACCCGCGTGTTCCGCGCGATCCGGTTCGAGCAGCGGTTGGGATTCCGCCTGGCGAAAGAGACGCTGGTGTTGATCAAGGGCGCGGCAAAGATGGATCTGTTTCGGCGGCTGTCCGGCACGAGATTGCTGAATGAACTGATCCTCCTCTTTTCGGAGGAGGAACCCAGTCGCGCCGTGGCGCGATTGGGCGAGTTGGATCTGCTGCGGTTCGTGCACCCCTCGCTGAAGGCCTCCACGTCCCTGTTGGGGCTACTCAAGGGGATCGAAGATGCGGTGAAATGGTATCACCTCCTGTATTTGGATCGTCCCGTCGAGCCTTGGCTGGCCTACATGATGGCCGTGGTGGACGACCTGTCCGGAAAGGCCTTGGGAGAGACGCTGAAGCGCCTGGCGGTGCCGGAGCGGCAGGCCGAGGCCATCCGGGTCGGACATGGTTCGTCGGATCTTGTGCTGCGTCGCTTGATGAAGTCACCGGCGCCCTCTGCGTCGGAGCTCTATCACTTGCTTGCGCCCCTGGCCCTGGAAACGCTGCTGCTCATCATGGCCAAAGCCAAGTCGGAGGGCGTGAAACGACAGGTGTCGGCGTTTCTCACCACCCACCAGCACGTCAAGCCGATTCTGAGCGGGAAGGATCTGAAAGCGATGGGACTGAAGCCCGGTCCTCAATTCAAAAAGATCCTCGGTGCATTGTTGGATGCTCGGCTGAACGGCGAGGTCGAGACCGAAACCGACGAACGGGCGCTGGTCGGTCAGATCGCGAAACTCAGCTGATGCTGTGCGACCGTCTTCTCTGCGCCTCTGTCTCTCATGGAGCGGCGGCCGCCCTCGTGGCTTCCTTCACGGGCGGCTCGATCCGGATCTGCGGGCCCTGGACTTTCGGCAGCACTCCGGCTCCGGGTTTGTCAAGGACCCGCTGATTGCTCTGGTCCATCAGATTCTGCGTGACGTGCCGATCGCTGGACGTCGCCGCAGTGGCGAGGGCCGACCCGCCGGTGCTGTTCGTTTGCCCCGGATCATTGGCAAGGGGCTGGCCGCTCACAGGATCAACGGCCTTTCCCATGGGACAGCCGGGGTGTTTTGGAAGGAGAGCGGGATTGGGATGCGCCGGAGCTGCGCACCACCCCAACGTGGCCACAGTCATGCCGATCACAAGAGAGGTCTTCATGGCACACCTCCATAATAGTAGGAACTCACTTGCGAGGCGGTCTCCTTTATGCCGAACAATTAGTTGGCAAGCGTGGATCCATCGCGAACATGAATGACCGCAGTGGGCGTCATGCTGGAGTTCATATTGTCCGTATCAAGCCAGATGTTGTATTGCACGTCGCCTTTTCGAGAAAAGCAAAGGCTGACGTAGTGACCAGGCTTCACGGTCACGATATCGTCGATGCGCCCGAATCCGCGAAAGCCGGTTTCACATGTGATGCCGTCGAGCCATTTGGATTCGAGAAGTCCGACCGTGATCGGCTTCGGCGATCCATTATGCCAGCGGACTTCGTCGCCGACCCGCGCGACCAATTCCGACGGGATGACCCTGTCTAAGATCTGGATATCGCGCACGACCCTCGTCCCATTGATCTTGAGTTGGGTACTGCAAGCAGATGCGATGACACACAGGGCGACCAACATGAACCTAGCCAGGGCGATGCCGATGATCATTGACTTCCGGGGCTTGTCAGGCTGCCCGAATCCGTCTCTGCGCCGCTTGATCATTCTTCTTCTCCTGCTCCTGCGATTCGGCGCCGCCGTCGTCTTCTGCGTACGTCGCCGCGACGGCCACGGCCCATGTCAAAACCATCAGGGCCACAACTGCGAGAACTGCGTACATGGGAGCCTCCCTACTCACGATTTGAGGTCCGCTCCTGCGCAATTCTGACGTTTCGTCCGATGGCGATAGCCGTGCGGGGCCGGGTCGAGGGCCTGTGCCGGGCATGGACCCTGCGGAAGCCAAGGAGGATCAAGCCTCCGTATAAGGAGAGGGGACGGCACGTTGACCTTCAACCCGGCTTTCCCGGACGGGCTGCATCGCGTCTCATGTGATGCCTTGTCTGGGCTGAAAGACCTCCTGGCATTTGCGTCGGAATAATTCGGGAGCAAAGGGTTTTACGAGGTACTCCTTTGCGCCGAGCCTGACCGCATGGCGAAGCCGCAGAATCCCTTCCGGATGCGACATGACGAGAACGGGAATATCAGGATGCCGATCGCGAAGCTCCTGAAGGATCGCCATGCCCCCGAGTACCGGCATCTCGAGCTCAACGATGACGCCCAAAGCGGCGGCCTTGGGGCTTTCGCAGGCGATGCGAGCCAGTCCTGACACGCCGTTATCTTCTCCGTGCACCGTGAATCCCATCGCTTCCAGTTGATCTCTCACGATTTGCCTGGTGTCGTCGTCATGGTCGATCACGATGATGCAACGACAGGAGGACTCATTCCGCTGTTCCATTGCCTGCTCCTTGGGGCCGGAGTCTTTACATCTGTATGTCACGCTTTCGATCACGGTTCACTCCGAGTGGAACTGCTTCCCGCTTAACCGGGACGAGTCCTTCTCTCCGAAGCTGCGGCTCCGTCACCGACGGGGCGTCCGCCAAGTTTGTGATGTGCCTGGGATCGTTCATGTGATGGGGCCGGACGCAGATGCTGATGCTGGGCAATCAACGGATCGAGGATGGAGCCACAGGCCACGCAATGCCATCCCAGGAACGCGCCGGGATTTCCACCGGAGCCAAGGTCCACGAAGGTTTCCAAGACCATCGCGCTGTGACAACGGCCACAGGTCATCCCGTAATCCCTCAGGTCTCCACACGCTGCTGCTTCTTCGGGAGCGGCATGCTAACCGGCCTTTCGAAAGGCAGACCGAGGAGCATCGTGATCTTCTGACTCACGGACGGCGGACTGAGCTGGTTGCGACGACCGAGCGCTCTGCGCCGCAGCGGTTCTCTCCCAATGCCATGTCAGAATCAAACCGATGATCGAGACGAATGCGATGAGGTCGAGCAACAGTTCCAAAAACAGTTCCAGCATGATTGAGTGTAAACCTCCTATCGCACCAGGGCATTGGCACGTTCACTTCACCCTCATTCCTGGGTGAAAGATTGGCCTAGCCTCTGCGAATCCCTCAGAGACCCCGGGACCTTCCGCATCTGTTGACACTTGTAAATCATCACCATGACTCGGCATTGAGTCTCGACGCTCCTCTGTGCAATTGGAAACGCCAATACGCGAAAGGGGCCGGAAGGGGTCGATATCGTGAATTCATCCGTGGTATCCGCCACAGATCCGGTGCGCAGCTCTCCGTCTAATCGATCGCGCACGCCCGCCGCCGATTTCACGATCCGAAACATCAGGTCGTCGCAAGGAGGGATGGAACGGGACACGCCCTTCGCACAATCGAAGAGTTGTCGAACGCGATCATTCATATAGGTCACATGCATGGATTTCCCAAACACCACGATGCCCGGATCTCCAACCAACTGGACGGCAAAAGTATTGTCGATCATCCGCTGGGTCATGCCATCGGCCGTTGAGACGAGCGTTGGGTGTAAAGCTCTGGCGTACCTGCCTTCACCCGCCTCCGCAAGAAGCCACGGCTGTGAAGCCGTGGAAGAATGCGTGCGGGTGTCCGCCGAAGCCTTGGCGAAGGCGGACACGCTTCGGCGGGTTTCGCCGAAGAAACCAAAGAAGCCACGGCTGTAAAGCCGTGGGGCTCCACTGTTTCATCACATCCTCTGTCTGAGCATGTCGCCAACGGCCGTCTGCCCGTTACGCTAGTGGTTGTCATGATAGGCAATGGGGCCATAGGTTACGAGCTGGCGAGAAGCCGCCGCGCAGGGCTCGCAGTAGGTCTCTGCGAGAAACACCTCGGAGGCAGAGAGGTTGTACTGGCGCAAGAATGCCAAGAACTGTTGCCATCCCTGTCCGTCCTGGACCCGAAGGCAATAGCGGCACTGAAGGACGATTCGAGAAGATGACGCAGTGGCGTCGTCTTCCAAGACCGTATGAGCATGTGTACCCATGAGATACTCCATTTTCTAGCGCCGGCTGGCGGCGAATAGGTCGACCGTCGGCCCCGATTGACTGCACAGGCCTTCCATGGTGCGCGAGAGGTTGGAGAGGAGGTCGGGCGACTCGCCTTTGATGAGGTATCCAGCGGCTCCGGCGGCAAAGGCGGCGGCGATATGTTCCAAGTCGGCATGGCTCGTGAGAAACAACACTTTCGCGCGCGGAATGAGCGCTTTGAGTTGGCGAGCCGCCTCGATTCCGTCCAAGCCGGGCATTTCGATATCGCTGATGATGATATCCGGGTGCAGTTGCATCGCTGCGGTGAGCAAAGTCTGTCCGTCGGTGGCCGTTCCGACTACGTCATAGTCCTCTGACAAGAAACCTTTGAGCAGTTGACGCATGCCAGGTTCGTCATCGGCGATCAACACGCGTGGCCGTTTCATCTGAACCTCCTTGTCTATGCCGCACTCCTGTCTGGATCGCACACGTCAGGTTGAGTTCTATCGCGAACCTGCGCGAAGTGGAGCTAGGGACCTCCCTAGGGGGAACTGGAAAAGTCCCTGATGGGCCAAGTGAGCCTGAGCAAACGGCTCGTGAAAGAAACGATTATTCGGTGGAGATCAGACCGTGGGAAATAGCGTATTTCGTCAGGTCGGCGGTGGTGTGGAGATTCAGATGGTCCATGATCCGAGTCTTGTGAAATTCTACGGTTTTGGGAGATACGTTCAAGATTCTCGCGATTTCTTTGACCGTGTGCCCTTCCGCCACCAATTGCAGGACCTCGCGCTGTCGAGGCGTCAGTGTCGGACTGTCGGCGTCAGCGAACTGAGTCTTGCCGATGGCTGAATTAACGAGGGTCGTGGCGACGAGCGGGGTGACATAGCTGTGGCCCTGCAGGACCGACTGAACGGCCTGGATGAGTTCGGAGCCAGCGGAACGCTTCAGGAGATAGCCGGAGGCGCCGGCCCTGAACGCCGCGCTCACGTAGGCGGGATCCGCATGCATCGTGACGAAAATGACTTTCGTGCGGGGAGCGACTTTCCTGAGTTGGCGAACCGCGTCGATGCCATTCAGACCGGGCATGGAGATATCCGCGATCACCACGTCCGGCTCCAGCCGTTGGGCCGCTTCAAGCAAACGGCGGCCGTCTTCCGCATGCCCCACGATGTCATAGCGTTCCTCAAGGAGCTTGTGGAATCCGTCCAGCACGAGGGCGTGATCATCGGCCAGCAACAGGCGGGGCTTGGTCATGGTTCCTCCGAAAGGATTGGGATAGTCACGATGATGGTCGTGCCCATTCCTGGCAGCGAGGTGATGTCTAGTGTGCCCTCCGCCATCGCAACGCGTTCTTTCATACTGATCAAACCGAGGCCACCATGTTTCGGATTGATCCGAGCGGGATCAAAACCGATGCCGTCATCGGTGATCGTCAGGATCTGGCTGTGTCCGGTCTGTTCCAGCGTGAGGTTGACGAGGGCGGCTTTCGCATGTTTGGCCACGTTGGACAAACATTCCTGGGCCACCCGATAGAGGCACGTGGCGGCATTCTGGGAGAGTGCCGACTGATCGCCGTGTTTCGTCATGTGGCATACGATATTGGTTCGCGCTTGGAAGTCCTCGGCCAACCGCTGGAGTGCAATCGGAAGGCCGAGATCGTCCAGAATCGAGGGATGAAACTGATAGGCGAGTTGCCGCACGTCTTCGGAAAGCTCTACGAGCTGATCTTGCAACGTCCGCACGGCTTGGCCGAGCCCTCCTGGAGCCAGCGGCTCCTGCTGCACAAGCCGGTCCACTTCGACGATCAGCACCGCCAGGCGCTGATTGATGTCATCGTGGAGGTCCCGGGAGATCCGCCGGCGCTCCTGCTCCTGAACTCGGAGCAGTTGCGCCGCCAGGAATTGCAGCTCGCGACGGCTGGCCGTGAGCAGTTGTTCGGTCCGCATGCGTTCCGAGACTTCGGTTACGAGAGCATCGTTCACCGACGCCAACTCCTTGGTGCGGGCACGGACCCGTTGCTCCAGTTCGTCGTTCAGGCGCTGCAAGGCATCTTCGTATTTGCGGCGCTGATGAAAGTAGAAGACGGGAGTCCAGATGACGAACATGCTGAAGAAACGGTTGCCGATCGGAATCCAGAGCGGAAGGTTGTACGGGTTGGCGCTCATGAATATCGTGGCAAAGATGAGAACGGAGCAGAGCGCCGCCACGATAAACGGGAAGGCCCGCATGGGAGAGAGAAACGCAAGAAGCACGGAGACGATGTAGAGGACGTGGTTGGCGACGCCGAGCGGCGTGTGCACGTCAAACACGAACAGCGCGATCGTCAGGCATCCGACGAGGGATGCGATGAGCCAGTGCCGGCCTCTGTTCTGTATGGGCAGCATCTGCGCAAATTATCCTCTTCTACGGGCGGTGGGATCAAGACGGTCGACATCTTGAGTTTCCTCAACGCTCCGGAGAAGCGGATGCGCGGGGCTCCTAGTCCGGGAGCGGCCGGCCCTTGGTCTCGGGGGCAATGGGCAAGATCGCCAGCCCGAGCAAATAGATCAGCGCAACGGTGCTGGCGGCGCGGCCGAAGCTGCCGAGGGTCATCACCAGCCAGCCGGTGAGGAAGGGTCCGCCCGAGGCGAGCACGCGGCCGGCATTGAAGCAGAAACCGGCGCCGGTGGCGCGGATGCGGGTCGGATAGAGTTCCGGCAGGTAGATGGGGAACCCGCTGAAGATCCCGTTGTTGAAGAACCCGAGCAACGGGAGCAACAGCAGGACATGGGTGTAGCTCTGCGGCGTGAGGAACGTCACCGGCACCATGATGAGACTGCCCAGGCACATCACGGCAAACAGCGCGCGCCGGCCGAATCGATCCGCCAGTGGTCCGAAGCTCAGATAGCCGAAGATGGCGCCGACGTTGAGCATCATGATGGCGTAGCTGACGTACTCCGCCGTTTTCGTGCGATCAAGTCCCTGCATGTCGGGCAGCGTGCGAATGAGGGTGGGAGTCCAATTCGTCGCGCCCCAGAGCCCAAACACGGCTACAAAGGCCAAAGCCGATCCCACCAAGGTCTGACGCCGATGCCGGGGGGTGAACAAGAGGCTCAGCTTGGGTGTTCGGGATCCCGCCGCGCCGCCCTGTTCCAGTCGGACGGAGAGCCAGCGTTCCGATTCTTTAACGAAGAGGCGCACGAGGAGGGCGACGCCGGCCGGTGCGATGCCGACCAGGAACAGCATGCGCCAGCCAAAATCCTTGAGCAGCAGGTTCAACGCCGCCGCCAAGAGGAAACCTGCGGCCCAGGCGGATTGCAACATGCCGGCCGCCTGCGCCCGGCGGCGTTCCGGCCAGACCTCGGCCACGAGGGCGGCGCCGGCGGCCCATTCCCCGCCGATGCCCAAGGCCGTGAGGAAGCGATAAATGGCCAGGTGCCACCACGTGCCGGAGAACGCCGCCATGCCGGTAAAGACCGCATAGATCAGGATGGTGATGATCAGGGTTTTGGAGCGGCCGATCCGATCCGCCAGCATGCCGAAGGTCACGCCGCCGATCGCCCAGCCGATCAGGAAGATGGAGAAGATGACGCCGCCGTACCAGCCGATCAGTTCATGGCCGGCGTTCCCGTTGACTGCGGGGATGCCCAGCAGATCTTCGAGCGCCGGATGCAGCACGATCGCATAGATTGTGGCGTCCATCGAGTCGAAGACCCAGCCGAGCCAGGCGACAAAGAGGACCAGCCATTGATAGGGCGTGACTCGGGATGCGTCAGGTGGGGAGGCCATGCGCGGGCTACCCTAGGGAGATCGCGATAGCCTGTCAAGCGCGGTTGCGCCGGTGTGCCTGCCTACGGTAGTCTCGCCCGATTATGGCGCGGCTCGACTACTACAGCACCTTGGGCGTGACGCGGGACGCGTCCGACGAGGAGATCAAGAAGGCCTACCGCAAGCTCGTGATGAAGTATCACCCGGACCGGAATCCGGGCGATGCCGAGGCCGAAGCCAAGATCCGCGAGTTGAATGAAGCCTATGACGTCATCGGCGATCCGGAAAAACGCCGCACGTTCGAGCGGCTGCGCTGGGGCGATGAGGTCGAGCGTGAGGTGCCGCCCGATCCGGCCGTCATCCTCGATGCGATGGAGCGCAAGCTGTTCGACGAAGCGCGGAAGGAAGTCCTGACGGTGTTGGTGAAGGATGTGAAGCGGATCAAAGCCGAGCTGGCGCTCATCCGCGAACGGGTGGTGGCCCTCCAGGGGTATGACAGCTTCAAGAGCGATGTCGTGATGGCGCGGGGCGGCGAAATCCTTCATGAATTGATGACGCCGGACATGGAAGTGAAGAAGAAGCGCCTCCTGGAGGTGGCCTTGCAGATGATGCTCTCGCAGAAGGTGGCGCGGAAGGATGATGAGAAGGCCGTCAAGGCCCTGAAGGAGAGGCTGGGGGAGGCCTATCAGCGTGGCCGCCTCACCGGTTTTGCCGCCACGCTGGAGATGTTCTACGAAAGACGGTGAAAAGGGAGGTTGAAGTTGAGGTTGAGATGTTTGCAATGAGAAGCGGCCATCAGGCTTCGAGTCTCGACCTCAACCTTCACCTTCTTGTAACTTGCCGGCGACAAACCGCCCGGCCTGCATCACGCCCATGATCCGTTTCCGATCCCGCACGAAGCCGATCTTGCTGAGGGGGTTCCCCTTGATGACCACCAGATCGGCGATCTTCCCCTTCTCGATGGCGCCGATCTCGTGATCCAATCCCAATAGTCGCGCGGCTGCGGAAGTGGCGGCCATGAGGGCGGCCATCGGCGTCATGCCCAATGCAACCATCCGCTCGAGTTCCTGCGCATTCTCCCCATGGTGATTGAACGGGGTGCCGGCGTCGGTGCCCATGGCGATGGGGACGCCCGTGGCCATCGCCTTCTGAAAGCTCGCCTGATGGCGGATCCGCATGGCGGAGGCCTTTTCGACGGCCGAGGCGGGAATGCCACAGGCGGTTCCGGCTTCGGCCGTTGTGGCCAGCGCGGACAGGGTGGGCACCATGAACACGCCGCGATCCTTCATCAAGGCGGCTGCCTCGTCATCCATGAGAGTGCCATGTTCGATCGAATGAGTGCCGGCCAGCGCCGCGTTCTTCATGCCAGCCGCCGCGTGCGCGTGGGCCGCAATCGTGCGTCCGGCCCGCCGCGCTTCGCGCATACCGGCCGATAGTTCCTCGACCGTCAATTGCGGAAGATCCGGCGCGGTGCCGGGCGTGAGCACGCCCCCGGAGGCGATGAATTTGACGACCCGCGCGCCGGCGGTGAGCTGCTCGCGCACCGCGTTGACGATCTCCTCCGGGCCGTCGGCTTGGCGGCCGATCCAATTGGCATGGCCGCCGGTCATGCAGATTGCCAACCCTGCGGCGAGAATACGGGGACCGGGGATGATGCCCGTCTCGATCGCTCGGACCAATTCAAAGATATCGTGATTCCGATAGCCGAGATCGCGCACCGTGGTGAATCCGGCGAACAAGGTTCGTTCCGCAAACGCGGCAGCCTTCAACAGCGTGCGGCCGGGGGACTCTTCGCGCAGCGCGCGATCCACATCGGCGTCGGCGCCGAGGCAGACATGCACGTGACAGTCGATCAGACCGGGCAGCACCGTCAGGCCGCGCGCGTTGATGCGCGTGGCGCCGCGCGGGACGGTGACGCGGCGATCCCCGCCCACGGCGGCGATGCGGCCCTGCCGAATGACCACCGTAGCGTCTTCGATCAGGCCGCCGCGGCCGTCGATGACGCGGGTATGGGTCAAGGCGAGTGAGGCGGGCATGGCGAGACGCGGATCGAGATTCAGTCCTTGATCGGAATCGCGATGACGACCCCGCCCATGACGTCGTTGAGCTTGTAATCGCGACGTGAGCTGTTGGGATGTCGATTGTGGCAGCTCACGCAGGTTTCCGAGACCGCCTTGTCGGCGTAGACGGCCTGAAATACGCGCTCCTGGCCGACCTGCACAAAGCCGGTGAACGGCTTGTCGGGGTCTTTGGCGACGGCTTCCAGTCCCTTGCGTTCGAAATCGCTCTGCGGGGCGTTCCAGACGTAAATCGGGGTGAGACTTGCCAGCCGGTATCTGAGCCCGATGCCCTTGGTCGAGACCAGGCGCCCGCCGTCCAGGATCATCTGCGCGGGCAGGGGGAGCGCCTTCTCGTCCTTCCAATGTTCCGAGGCTTCGGCCACCCCCTGGGCTTGGAGTGGGTCCACCACGTTCTTGGTGTAGATGGTCCGTTGGGCTTCAATGACCGCGTGCACGTACTCCGCCACCTGTTCCGCCGGGATGGTGACCGACTTCGAAGGCGACCGGACCAGTGACGCGAAGCTCCAAAAGCCGGCCGTGGCCACGAGGATCAGAAACAGAGCGATGTTGGCCCACAGAAGAATTCGGTTCATGCGGCTCCTACGATGCGCGCATCCTGTAAGGCGTACGCACGCGCGGCTGCGTCGACGGCCAGGCCGGTTCGGTCCACGCGGCCGCGGCGGAGCCAGAGGGATTCGAGCGCCGTCAGGAGGGCCTCGACATTGGCCCTGGTCGCCGATTCTCCCATGAGCCCGATGCGCCAGACCTTCCCGTGCAAGGGGCCCAGGCCGCCGCCGATCTCGATGTGAAACTCGTTCAGCAGCTCTTTGCGCAGGGCGCTTTCGTCGAGGCCGTCGGGGACGGTGACACAATTGAGTGTCGGGAGACGATGACCGGCTTGCGGAAACGGGTGAATGCCAAGCGTCGCCAGGCCCATGAGGAGAGCCCGGCTGTGCAGTCGATGGCGCGCGAAGCGAGGCTCCAATCCTTCATCCAACACGAGGCGTAACGCTTCGTGCAGCGCGTACAACATCGAAATGGGCGCCGTATGATGGTAGGTCCGCCTTGACTCGGCCCAATAGTTCATGACCAGCGAAAGGTCGAGGTACCAACTGTGGCAGGGGGCCTTTCGACGAGCCATCGCGGCGCAAGCCCGCTCGCTCAGCGTCAACGGCGCCAGGCCGGGCGGGCAGCTGAGACATTTCTGCGTACCGCTGTAGCAGGCGTCGATGCCCCAGGCGTCCACCTCGACCGGCATGCCGCCGAGCGAAGTCACGGCATCGACGATGAACAGCGTCTCGGTTTCCCGACAGAGACGGCCGATCTCTTCGAGAGGCTGGTGGACGCCGGTGGACGTTTCGGCATGCACGATCGCGACGGCTTTGACCGGGTCGGCCTGGCGGAGGGCCTGTTGCATCGCCGCCGGTTCGATGATCTGTCCCCAGGCGGCGTGCACGGGAATGGGCCGCCCGCCGCAGCGTTCCACGATCGAGACCATGCGCGTGCCGAAGATGCCGTTGACGCCGACGACGACCGCGTCGCCCGGCTCGATGAGATTGACGAGCGCACATTCCATCCCGGCGGAACCGGTGCCGGAAACCGCGATCGTCAGCCGGTTCTGGGTCATAAAAATGCGTCGAAGCTGCGCCTGAATCTCATCCATCAATTGCAGGAAGGCCGGGTCGAGATGGCCAACCAGCGGGGCGGCCATGGCCTGCAACACTCGGGGATGAACGAGACTGGGACCGGGTCCCAACAGGAGGCGCGCGGGCAGGCGGGCTCCGCCCCCAACGGGGGGTGCCGTCGAGGCTGTCGAATGCGGCGTAGGTGGCATCAGGCTGACGAGTATATGCGAAGTGGTTCCCCTGCCGCCACTGGCTCGGCTTGACGAGCGCATGCTATACTCGCACTCCATCTTACTTAGCCCTCTTGCGAAGCCCCCTTGTCGTCATCACCAGCACAACCCGAACCGGTTCCCGCCTACTCGGCGCGGACTCCCGCTGGGCCGCGCCTGTCCAACACCCTCATGGTCTTCTCCGCCGCCGTGCTCCTGGCCGGGATCGCCTTTGTCGTGTGGCTGCACCATACGATCCCGCCGCTCGAGCGCCTGGCCTCACCCGAGCGGGCCCTGGCCCTGCTCGTGGGCCGGACCATGGACCTCGATCAGGCCTTGACCCGGCTTCCTCCCTGGGAACGATTCTTTTTCGAGCTCTCGACGGGCGATTCGTCTCGCGAATTGGAACAAAGCATCGAATGGTACCGGGAACTGGTGGAGCAGAACGGCTCGGCGTCCAGCGACCTGGAGTTGGCGGTGTTGCGAGCGGAGGCGGGACGGCGTGAGGAGGTGACCAAGACCGCCGAGGAGTGGGCGACGCTGAGGGAGCCCTATTCGAACTATGCCGCCGTGCTCCGCGCCGCCTATTTGGGAGTGATCCCCGATCGAGAGACCGTGCGTCTGTTGCAGGCCGAAGTGGCCGAGACCCTGCCCAGCGGGTGGTTCTACGACCGCGTGATGTTGAATCTGGCGGAGCATGCCGGAGACGCAGTCCTCCGATCCACCATTGAAGCCCAGAGTCTCCGCCGACAGGATGCCTTACTGCGCAAGGGCTTGCAGTTGGCGACGGTGGAATGGATGCTGGTCTTCGTGGGCGTGGGGAGTCTGGCGTGGATCATCGGGCATCGGCACCATGAGGATGCGATCCGGGTGGCCGACGCCCCGGTCCCGCCGCGCTGGGCGGCCTGGCCCGGGCTGCAAGTGCTGATTGTCGGTGGCGCGATCGAGATCGTGCTGACCGTGGTGCTGCTCTTCGGCGAGTCACGCAGCTTGGTGCTTCGTCTGCTCGCGATCCCCTTGGCCACGTTGCCGCTCATGCTGTTGGCCTTTCGGCACCTCCTGGAGCCCTGGCGGCTGACCGCCAACCAGGCCTTCGGATTGAAGCCGGTGGAGCGTGGCTGGGCGAACTTGCTCATCCTGGTCCCGGCGGTGTTCGCCGCCGTCTCGCTGGGCGAATGGGGACTGGACCATGTCGCCGATCGGCTGCGCCTCACCAACCATTGGACGGAATGGTTCGACCCTGACCTGATCTGGGGCGGCGGGGCGATGTTTCTGGTGAGCCTCGTCGAGTACGTGGTGCTGGCGCCGGTGATCGAGGAGTTCACGTTTCGCGGCCTGCTGTTCGCCACCCTGCGGCGTCGGCTAGGCCTGTGGTGGGCGGCGACCATCAGCAGCGCGCTCTTCGCCGCCGCGCATGGCTACGGTATCATCGGCTTCCTCAGTGTGTTTTGGAGCGGCGTGCTCTGGGCCTGGGCTTATGAACGCAGCGGCAGCCTGCTGCCCGGCATTCTCGCGCACGCGCTGAATAATCTGACGGTGTGCACGGGCCTGGTGATGCTGTTACGATCATAGGCACGATGTCCCTCGACGGCTTTCATCCGGTCATTGCGGAATGGTTTCGCCGGCGGTTCGGCAAGCCGACGGACGTGCAGGAGCGAAGCTGGCCGGCCATCCAATCGGGCGCCGATGTCCTGATTGCCGCGCCGACCGGCTCCGGCAAGACCCTGGCGGCCTTCCTCTCTTGCCTTGATCGCCTGTTCCAGCGAGCGCTTTCGGGGGCCTTGGAGGACCGGACCGACGTCCTCTACGTCTCTCCCCTGAAAGCGCTCAGCAACGACATCCAGAAGAATCTCCAGCAACCCTTGGGCGAGATTGCCGAGGCGGCGCTGACGGCGAGTCTGTTGATGCCGGAGATCAGGGTCCTGGTTCGCACCGGGGATACGCCGATGACGGCCCGCCAGCAGATGCTCCGCCGTCCCCCGCACATTCTCATCACCACGCCGGAATCGCTGTTTATCCTCTTGACGGCCGAGAAAAGCCGCCGGATGTTGCGCGATGTCCGGACAGTGATCGTGGACGAGATCCATGCGGTGGCGCCCAACAAGCGCGGGGCGCATCTGGCGCTCTCGTTGGAACGCTTGGACGCGCTCGCGCAGACCAGGCCGGTGCGCATCGGCCTCTCCGCCACGCAGCGTCCGATCGAAACCGTCGCCCAGTTCCTGATCGGTAACCGCGAACAACGTCAACAGTCTTTCTTATCACCCCTGACGCCTGACGCCTCACCCCTGACGTTTCCGTGCACCATCATCGACATCGGCCACCGCCGGGTGATGGACCTGGCGGTGGAGGTCCCGAAGGATGAGCTGGGGGCGGTGGCGACCAATGCGATCTGGGCGGATGTCTACGATCGGATTGCCGAGCTGGTGCAGGCCCATCGGACGACGCTGGTCTTCGTGAACACAAGGCGGCTGGCGGAGCGGATCGCGCATCATCTGACGGACCGGCTGGGCGAGGAAGCCGTGGCCTCCCATCATGGGAGCTTGTCTCGGCAGCTCCGCCTGGCGGCGGAAGAACGGCTTAAATCCGGGAAAACGCGCGTGGTGGTCGCGACCGCCTCCCTGGAATTGGGCATCGATATCGGGGCGGTCGAACTGGTGTGCCAGATCGGCTCGCCTCGCTCGATCGCGGTCTGCCTCCAGCGCGTCGGACGATCCGGCCACTGGGTAGGGGCGATGCCGAAGGGACGGCTGTTCCCCACCACGAGGGACGAATTGGTCGAATGCGCCGCGGTCGTGCGGGCCATGCGGATGGGCACACTCGATCGTATCGAAGTGCCCACGGCCCCACTGGATATTCTCTCGCAACAACTGGTGGCGGCGGCCGCCACGCAAGAGTGGCGGGAGGACGACCTGTTCGACCTCTGCCGGCGCGCCTTTCCCTATCGCAACCTGGCCCGCGACCAATTCGACGATGTCGTGCGCATGCAGGCGGAGGGCATTGCGACCAATCGCGGACGCGGGCAAGCCTACTTGCACCACGATCGGATCAATCGGCGGATTCGCGCGCGTCGAGGCGCGCGGCTGGCGGCGATTACTTCCGGCGGGGCGATTCCTGATACCGCGAATTATCAAGTCGTGGCCGAACCGGCTGGGACCGTGGTCGGCTCCGTGGACGAGGATTTCGCGGTCGAGAGTCTGGCCGGCGACATCATGCTGCTGGGGAACATGTCCTGGCGCATCCGAGGTGTGGAGGCCGGCAAGGTCCGGGTCGAGGATGCCCATGGCGCCCCGCCCAACATTCCCTTTTGGCGCGGCGAAGCGCCTTCCCGCACCGCCGAGCTCTCCGCCGAAGTCGCCTCTCTCCGCGCCGAAATCGACCGGCGGTCGTCGCCTGATCCGGTGAGAGCGGTACCCCTTACCCCTCACGCCTCACCCCTGACGTGGCTTCAGACGGAATGCGGCCTCGATCAGCGCGGCGCCGAACAGGCTGTCGCCTACGTGCGGGAAGGGCGGCGGGTACTGGGTGCCGTTCCGACGCAGGAGACGATCATTGCCGAGCGGTTTTTCGATGAAAGCGGCGGGATGCAATTGGTCATCCACGCCCCCTTCGGCGGTCGGCTGAACAAGGCGTGGGGCATGGCGCTGCGCAAGCGCTTTTGCGTCACCTTTGATTTTGAACTCCAGGCGGCCGCGACCGACGAAGGCCTCGTCATTTCGTTGGGGGAGCGCCACAGTTTTCCCCTGGAGTCGGTTTTTCGGTTCCTCTCTCCGCAGACGCTGCAAGACACGCTGGAGCAAGCGGTCTTGGCGGCGCCCATGTTCACCACGCGCTGGCGCTGGAATGCCAGCCGAAGCCTGGCCCTGTTGCGATTCGCGCGGGGTCGCAAGGTCCCCCCGCAGATTCAGCGCATGCGCGCGGAAGATCTCCTGGCCGCCGTGTTTCCCGATGCGACGGCCTGCCAGGACAATCGATCCGGGCCTCGCGAGATCCCCGACCATCCGTTGGTGGCTGAGACGATGCGGGATTGCCTGACGGAGGCCATGGACATCGAGGGGCTGCGCGCGTTGCTGACGCGGATCGAGCGGCACGAGATTCGCTGTGTGGCGGTCGAAACGCCGGTGCCGTCCCCGTTCTCGCACGAAATCCTGAACGCCAATCCCTATGCCTTCCTGGACGATGCGCCGCTCGAAGAACGCCGCGCCCGCGCGGTGGAGATGCGGCGGGCGCTACCATCCGAGTTGGCCCAAGAAGTCGGCGCCTTGGACCCGCAGGCGATCGCCGATGTGGCGGAGGAAGCCTGGCCGGTGGTGCGCAATGCGGATGAGCTCCACGACGCCTTGTTGACGCTGTTGTGGGTGCCGGAGGCAGCCGTTCCGACGTGGAGGGAGTACTTGCCCATCTTGACGCAGACGGGTAGGGCGATCGTGGTGAGTTCGCAGGGCGAGGGGCAACCATTCGACGGGCTCACGGTCCCGAGCAGAGTCGAGGGAGGGGCGAGCGGCGAACGGAGCGAGGTGCGGGGATGGGTGGCGGCGGAACGTGCCGGGCTCATTCCGCTCCTGTTCCCCGAAAGCCGGCATCCGAACCTCGTGGCGGTTCCCGGGGCGGAGGCATTCGCGGACCGTGTGGACGCCCTCAGGAAAATCATTCAGGGATGGATGGAATCAACCGGTCCCACGACGGCGAACGAACTGGCAGACCGATTGACGCTGCCAGCGTCCGAAGTCTCCACCGCGCTCCTTCAACTCGAAGCGTCCGGCCAGGTCCTGCGTGGGCATTTTCGTGAGGCGTCAGGCGTCAGGGGTGAGGCGACCGGAGCAACTCCTTACCCCTCACCCCTCACTCCTTACGAGTTCTGCGATCGTCGCCTGCTCGCGCGTATTCACCGGCGCACGATCGGTACGTTGCGCAAGGACATTGAGCCGGTCTCCGCCGCGGACTTCATGCGGTTTCTCCTCCAGTGGCAGCACGTCGCGCCCGGCTCGCGGATGCATGGGGAGCAGGGATTGCAGACGGTGATCGAGCAACTGGCCGGCTTCGAAGCGGCCGCCTCGTCTTGGGAACGCTATCTCCTGTCGGGCCGGATGGCCAAGTACGATCCGACGGACCTGGATGCGCTTTGCCTGAACGGGGCGGTCATGTGGGGACGGCTGTCGCTCCATCCCAAGCTGGAGGCCGCGGGGCGAGAGATCGGCCGGCCAAGGCCGGGCCGCATCGTACCCACAAGCCTGGCGCCCATCAGTCTGTTTTCGCGGGATGACCGGGATTGGCTGTTCGATCTGGCCCAAGGACAGCCGGACGGGCTGCCTCTCGCCTCTGGCGTGGCCCTGTCCGGCAATGCGCAACGGCTCCACCTCGCGCTTCAGCGGCGGGGCGCCAGCTTCTTCACGGAATTATCCCGACAGACCGGATTGCTGGCGACGGAAGTGGAAGAGGGACTATGGGAACTCGTGGCCGCCGGGCTGGTCACCGCCGATGGCTTCGACAATCTCCGCGGGCTGCTCGATCCGAAGCGCCGCCGGGCGGAGGGGCGGGAACGGGCTCGACGCCCCCGCCATGGCAGCGGCCGTTGGTCGTTGCTGCGCGAGGTCGCCGGTCATCAGTCATCGGTCATCGGTGATGAGTCGACGCCGACGATTGCGAGACCAGCGATTCTTTCCACTCAGTCCTCAGTCCTGAGTCCTCAGTCCTGCTCCCCGGTGGAGCGTCTCGCGCGGCAGTTATTGCGCCGCTACGGGGTGATGTTCCGAGAGCTCGTCGCGCGGGAGACGCTGGTCGCCGCCTGGCGTGAACTCTTGGTGCAGTATCGCCGGATGGAATTGCGTGGAGAGGTTCGCGGTGGGCGCTTCGTGACCGGGTTTGTCGGCGAGCAGTTTGCCCTGCCGGAAGCCGTCGAAAGCCTGCGTGCCCGGCGACGTGAAGGCGAAGCCTCATCCTCGCCGGATATCCGCCTCAGTGCCGCCGATCCGCTCAACCTGGTGGGGATCATCCTTCCTGGCGCGCGGGTGCCGGCCGTGCCGAGCAACTATCTTGTCTTCCGTGACGGGCTGCCGATTCGATCCGGCTCGGTGCGTACCCCCCTTGAAGCGGACAGGCCCCGGGTGACGCTGCCGGTCGACCCGGGGCCCGTCGCTGAGAGCAAATCTTTCCGCTAGTTTGGCATCGGCTGGTTATCCCGCCGTGCGCGATCCAACGCGGCCAACATCTGCGCGGGCGTGGTGCGGTCCGACGGAACGAGCGTCGCATAGCGCGACTGAATCCAGGCGGCGACCAACGCCTGTTCCTGCGACGGGACGCCCATCAGTGCGGTGAAGGAGTCGAGGTATTCTCCGTGCCCGACCGCCATGTCCTGCTTGAGTCGGTCGAAGGTGAGATGGGCGAAGGCATGGACTTTTTGGTCCTGCCGCACCTGTCCCTCACCCGTAAACCAGGACCGGCCGGATGACGTGGTGCCCGTCAAGTTGGATGTGGTGTCCGTCGTCTGCTCGACGGTGGCCTTGAAGGAACAACCGGCCAGGCCGAGCGTCAACGCAAGGCCCACTGCGATGCCGCGGTTCATACATCATGCCTCCTTCTCGAAAAGGTGGTGGAGCGGTCTGTATGCACGACTCGCACGCTAACAAGGGATGGAGATGGAGTCAAGCCAAGGCGATCGGGGGAGTGCGTTCACTTCGCATCCTATACGTCGTCAGGAAGCGGCGAAGGATCGCCTGTTCCACGCGCGACCGGGCCATGCCGGGTGCGGGGACGCGCAAGACCAGATTGATCCGCCCCGGTTCCGGCAATTGGAGAATGACGCGCGGCTCGACGGTCGGAGCTTCGAGCAGATTTTTCGTCTCCAACTGCCGCATGTGCTTGCGGGCTTCCTCCAGAAACGGCGCGCACTCGACTTGCGCCGCGTCCAGCAGCGCCTTTTCGGCCGCCTTCCAATCGTCCTCGGCTTTCAATGGGACGGTGATGATGTGGAATACATAGTCCTTCATGAAGGTTTCGTTGATCAAGGGCATCGTGAAGAGCAGGCTGTTGGGAAACACGACGGACCGGCCTGTGAAGATATGCGAGCCGGTTCCCGGACCGATTTCGAGAAGCGTGGTGGCAAAGAGATTTTGATCGAGCACGACGCCGCGGTGTCCGCTGATCTGGACGCGATGGCCGACCTCATAGGCGCTGCCGCCGGCCCGGAGCGCGGCTCCGCTGACGCACAAGATCAATTCCTTGGTCGCGAGGACCAGAGCCACCGCGACGGCGATCAAGGAGACCGCGAAGGTGCGCAGCTCATGTCCCCAGATAAAAATCAAACCGACGAGGAAGGTGAGCAGCACGACGTTGCGGGTCGTGCTCATCCACCGCCGCTTGACCTCCAGCGGCAGCCGCTCGCTGCGGGTGATGGCGCGAGCGACGAGTGTCCGCAAGATCAGCAGCGTCAACAGCAGGATGGCGGAGTAGAGGGCGTCAAGTCCCACGGCGCGATCCACGTTGGGAAACCAGCGGCTCCACCAATCTTTTTGCTCGATGATGGTGCGTGTCACGGCAGGTCTGGTCGTTCGACAAGGTCAATGGGCGTATTGTAGCAGGGATCGGGCGAATTGCCAGCGAAGCGGCGATTATGTGCGCACGCCTCCGGGAAGAACGGCCGCGAGGCTCCGGCAGCGGATGCCGAGGGCCTCGCAGACGAGGTACTGCCGATCGAACCGGTTGGTCGTGTGGAGCAGGGTTCGAAGCGTGGAGACGCCGACTCGGCCCCAAGCCGCCAGATGGGTGACGGAGAGCGGGTAGTCGGTGCCGAACAACAGCCGGGACTGAAGCTCCGGCTCATGGCGCAGCGCCAGCAGCATCTTGAGTCGATTGGGGAGGGTGAGCGCCGAGACGTCGCCGTAGCAATTCGGGTAGGTCCGTACCAACTGCCGGAAGGTCGGCAGAAACTTCTCGTACAGCATCAGGCCGTAGCTGCAGGCATGGGCGGCGATCACGGTCACGCCTTCCTCGAGTGGAACCCGGAGCCGATCCGGATCGCCGACCGACTGATCCTTTCCGATCAGGCTGAACTCGTAGCCGACGTGGCTGAGCAGGGGCAGCCCGCGCGCCGCGAGCGACCGGTAGAAGGGCTTGTAGCGGGGATTGGCGGGATCGAACTGCTGGGCATTGGGGAGGACCTTCACCAGCACCGCCCCCGCGTCCGCGCAGCGGTGGACTTCGTCGATCGCGTCCCGCCGTTGGGGATTGATGGAGACGCCGGCCAGGAATTCTTGCGGATAGGCCTTGGCGGTGGCCAACACATAGTCGTTGCCGACCAGAAAGTCGGTATGGTCGAGGGTGAGCCAACCGGCCTGATCATAACATCCGTCCATGCCCAACAAAACAGCCTGCTGCACGTGTGCCGAGGCGCGCAGCTCGTTGAGCAGATCGTCGAGATAGAGGCGGTTGGCCTCAGCCGGCGATTTGGTGGACAGGTTGTGTTTCCACAGGAGGAAGCGAAAGAGGGGGCTTTTCAAAAGTTTAGGCGAGATGAAGCAGCCGTTGTCGGCGTCAGGCAGCGCGGCGAGATGGACGTGGCAGTCGATGAGGGATTTATCGGCCATGCGTCGTTCGTCGAACTGTTGAGGTTGGAGGCCGGAGCCTCCGGCCTCCAACCTCATATGTCTGCCGCGTCATGTGTCACGCGCAAGGAGTCGATCCATGGCGATCAGTTTCAGCGCCCGGAGGTCCAGTTTGCCGGTGCCGAGCACGGGCAAGGCGTCGACTTTGATGAAATTGCTCTTTGACGGAATGAAGAGGTTGGACAACCCGATCGCGCCGACCTTTTCCAAGAGGTCTGGAATTTTCGTTTCGTCGTATGTGTGCACGACCGCCAAGGCTTCGCCCTTGCGCTCATCGGGAATCCCGGTCACGGCGAAGACCTGCGTCTCGAAGCCGGCCGCCTGGTGAAGGGCTTCCTCGACCCGGCCGTGCGGCACCATTTCACCGCCGATCTTGGAGAAGCGGGAGAGCCGGTCAGTGATGGTCACGAATCCGTCGTCGTCCAGGATCGCGATGTCGCCGGTGATGTACCAGCCGTCCCGCATGGCTTTCTCGGTGAGGTCCTGTCGCCCGAGGTAGCCGTCCATGACGTTCGAGCCACGCACCAGCAACATGCCCGGCTGGTTGGGCGGCAGCGGGGCGAACGTGTCAGGGTCCACGATACGAACGCAGACGCCGGGCAGCGGTTGACCCACGGTGCCGCGTCGCGAGGCGGATTGGAAGAACCCCGCCGCCCGAAAATCCGGGCAGTTGACGCAAATCACCGGGGCACACTCCGTCACGCCGTAGCCTTCCACCGGCCTGATGCCGAAGCGATCTTCAAAAGCCTGTGACAGTCTGGCCTGCAACTTCTCGGCGCCGGTCAGCACGACGCGCAGGGAGCTGAATTGGTCCGGCGTGCAGCGCCGCAGGTAGAGCTGAAGAAACGTCGGCGTGGTGACCAGCAGCGTGATGCGGTAGCGGCCCATCAGTTCGCCGATGGCGCCGGCATCCAGCGGCGAGGGATGGAAGATGATTCCCACCCCGGCGTGGGTCGCAAACCAAAAAATCAGGTAGCCGAACGAGTGGAAGAACGGCAGGATGCCCAGGGCTCGATCCTGGGCGCCGACGTGAAACACCTGCGACACGCCCTCGATGTTCGAGTCCACGCTGAAGTGGGACAACATGACGCCCTTCGGCTCCCCGGTGCTGCCGCTGCTGAAGATGATCGTCGCCAGCTCATCGATCGTGGTGCGACGCTGCTGTCCGCAGGCGCGTTCGATCAGCCGGATCGGCGCGAAGACCGCCAGCAGCAAGCCCATAAGTTTCTGGCAAGGGCCGATGGTGGCGGCGAGGTCTTCCAACCAGAGGATGCGGGGACCATCCGGCAGCTCCAGCTTGGCTTTCTCGATGAACTTGCGGCTGGTGAGGATGGTGCGCAGTTGCGCCTGGCGACAGGCAGACTCCAGGCCGGCTCGGCCGACCGTGTAATTGAGGTTCACACTCGTCTTGCCGCAGAGAATCGTCGCCACATTGACGAGGGCACCCGCCACGGTGGGCGGGAGGAGCAGCCCGACGCAGCTTTGGCCCTGCCAATGTGCTCGAAGCAGGCGCGCGAGCACGATCGAGCCTGTCAGTGCTTGCAAGGACGACACATGCGGTCTGGTGACGTCGGCCATGGCGAAGCGGAAGGGATGTCGACGCATGCGCTTGATAAAGGACACATGCAGCGGTCGGCGATCGGGTTTCCGGAGCCGCCAGGCCGCCTCCCCCAATTCTTGGACGGCCCGCCGCAATTCATAACTGGGTGTGTCGGAGGGCAGTGCCTGGCCGAAGGAGACGGTGACCGGGTAGGGAATCCGCTCCGGCCATTTGAACAGAAACCGTCCGCCCACAAAGCTGAAGATGCTGCCCCAGACCCGATCGAGATGCACGGGCACGATCGGCACCGCGCGCCCCTTCACGATTCGCTCAAAGCCCCTGCGGAACGGCAGCAGCGTGCCGGTCCTCGTAATCTGACCCTCCGGGAAAATGCAGACCACTTCGCCGGCATCCAGGGCCTGTCCCGCGTCGCGGAGTGCGCGGAGGATGACCCGCGGGCCGCCATGTGACGCGATCGGGATCACGCCCATGGTCCTGGCCAGCGGCTTGAGCAGCGGGTGTTCCGCATACTGGGCGTCCACCACGAAGCGGACCGGCCGGTCGAGGCTGGCCATCAGCAGGAACCCGTCGACAAAGGAGATGTGATTCGGCACGAGTAAGACGCCGCCGTCGGCAGGCACATGGGAGACGCCGACGATCCGGAGCCGGTAGATGGTCTTGGTGAAGAGGACGATGATCAGACGAATGAGCGCGTCGGGCACGAGCCACAGGGCCCAGAGTGTGCCGAGCACCGTCATGCCGCCTGCCGCCATCAAGATCTGACGGGTCGACAGGCCTGCGGAGGCCAGGAATCCGCCGAGGAGCGAGCCGGCCAGCACGCCCCCGAAGACCCCTGTGTTCCACAGCGCGAGGACGGCGCCGCGGCGATCGTGCGGCGCACGGGCTTGAATCAAGGCATCCAGTGGTACCAGCAATAGGCCGCTGGCAAGTCCGAGGAGAGCCATGAGGAGCAAGGTTCCCGACAAGGCCGGCGCCCAGGCGCCTAAGAGAAGCAGGAGTGCGGCCACGCCAAAAGAGCCCAGCGGAATCAGCCCATACTCCACGCGGGGACCCGAGAGCTTCCCGGCCAGCATCGCGCCACAACCGATGCCGATGGCGAGGACGGCCAACGGCAAGCCGGACAAGGAATCCGACAAGCGCAACACAGCTTTCGCGTAGACGAGGATGTCTTGGCCGAAGAGGCTGGCGATGGTCCAGAAGTAGATCGTGCCGATCACGGCGAGGCGGAGTACGCGATCGGACTGAATGGTGGTCCAGGCGGCGCGCAACGTCCACCCGATACCGCCTGACGATCGGGCCGGCGGGACGTGGGGAATGAGCCAGGCAGCGCCAAAGCCCGCCAAGGCGATCAGCGTCAACGTTGCGCCGGCACACCATGTGGCAGCGCCCGACAGGTCCAGCAAGAGGCCGCCGCCGGCCGTGCCCAGGAGAATGGCCAAGAAGGTGACCATCTCCAGCCAGCCGTTGGCTTCGGTAAGGTGCTCGTGCGACACGAGCTCCGGAAGGATGCCGTACTTGGCGGGACTAAAAATGGCGCTGTGGACTCCCATGCAGCCCAAGACAAGGAGGGGGAGCCAGCCCCCGGCGGGGTCCATCACTAAAGCCAAGGTGCCGGCGGACATGAGGCCGACCTCTATGGCCTTCATCGTGACGAGGATGGTTCGCTTGCTGATGCGGTCGACGAGCACACCGGCGACAAGCGAGACCAACATCAGCGGGAGGGTGAACACGATAAAGGCTTTGGCGGTTTCCGCCTGAGACGCGGATTCCAAGTTGGCGCCAGGCCCGGAGAGGGCGGCGAGCGAGCGGATGCCCAACAGCGCGACCATCAGCTTCCAGGCGTTGTCGTTGAACGCCCCGCAAAATTGGGCGATCAAGAGGCCGCGGAGGGAATGATAAGGAGTGGGGCGATTCGAGTTGGCTCGAATGGCAGACCTCACGATGATTCCCCCGGGATCGGCAAGCCTTCCATCGCCATGATCCGCAGGGCGTTGGTGGTGGTACAGGGACCGGGGCGCAGGCGGTAGTCGAAGTGCAAGGAGCCGGCGGCGACCGTTTCTCGAAAGTGGGCGTTGGTGAGTCGGGGAATGGTCCGTTCCAAGTCGGCCAATTCCAGGTCATGGGTGCTGATCAGCCCGAACCCATTCGTCTCCGCCAGCGCTTCGATGTAGGTGCGGCTGCCCAGCAGGCGTTCGCGGTTGTTTGTGCCCTTGAAAATCTCGTCGATGAGAAAGAGTGCCGGCACCTCGGCGCGATGACGGCCGGCTTCCAACAGCAAGCGCAGCCGTTTGACCTCCGCATAGAAGTAGGACAGCCCTGCGTCGAGCGAATCGGTCACTCGTATGCAGCAACGCACGCGCGTCCAACTCCATCGGAGCGACTCGGCGCAGACCGGCGCGCCCGCTTGCGCCAGACAGACGTTGATGCCCACCGTTCGCAAGAAGGTGCTCTTGCCGGACATGTTGGATCCGGTGATGAGGACGAGATGGCCGGTGCCAGGGTTCGAAAAGTCGTTGGTGATGCGCGCGGTCCTTCCGAGCAGCGGATGGCCCAACCCGGTGGCCTCGATCCCGATCGGTCGGCCGTTGCCGGAGGATTCCACCGGTAAAGGCCAGGCATAGTGCGGATGAAGATAGGCGAAGTTGGCCAGGGCGGCTGCCGCCTCGATCTGGGCCAGTCGATCCAGCCAGAGGGGCAGCTCCGTGGCGATGGCGTGGCGGGCCTGTTCCAGGCGTCGAATGAACCAGAGGTCCCATGGAATGGCTGCGTTGATGACCATGTGGACCAAGGGATGGGCGCGGATACTGAGTGCCGAGCAGATGCGGGCCAGCCCACGCAGAAGTGCGGAGGGGCGCCTGGTTCCGTGGAAGGGGGCGGTCGCCTCGTGCAGCGCCGGTGCATGGCGGCAGGGGCGCCGTTCCACTCGGTCGAACAGGGCGACGAGGGCGGCCAGTTCGTCCCGCATCGTCATGGCTCGATTGAACAGGTGCTCGGTATCGCCGAGGAACCACATGTAGAGAAACACATAGAGGGCCAGGGAGAAGACCCAATAGGAAGGCAGGAGGCCGGCCAGGGTGGCGCCGGCCAATCCGCCTGTGAGCAGCGCCAGGGTGCCTTCGACCAGCAACAGCCGATCCAAGTGCGCGGGACCGACGGCGTGGCTGAGCGCCTGCTGGATGGGAGCGCCGTCCACCTCGGATGGTTGCAGTAAGCGAGCGGCCAGCGAGAGACGGTCGCGAACAATCGGCAAGGGGACCAGTTCCTTGATAAGCCTGGTGCGCGTCTCCCAGGCGGCGCGCGGGGGCGGTTGCTGGAGGAGCCAATCGGTCAGCCGCTCGCGGCCCATCGTTGAGACGGTGGTGTCCAGCAGTCGGAGGAGGGAGGCTGGTCCCACCAGGTCGAGGTCGTTGGCATAGGGATGGTCCGAGGGCGCGTGATGGCTGCGAGTCGGGAGCGTCGACCAGTCGAGGGCCAGCCGCGCCAGGTGTTCGCGTTTGATGGTCTGCCAGCGCTGGAGCCGCTGCATCCGGCTTTCCAGCCTGCTATGATACCGGGCCACTGTGCCGAAGAGCATGAGAAACAGGAACAGGCTGGCATTGCCCGCGTGGAAGGCCGCGGCCTTGTAGAGCGTGATCGTCCCGGCTGCGCCGACGAGAAAGATCGCCAGTCGCCATCGTGAAAAGCGGGCGCTGGTCTCGCGGCCGGCGGCGAGGAGCCGATCGCTGCGTCGCAGGAGCCTAGTGAGCCCGCGGGTCCGGTCGGGTCTGGTCGGTCTGTCTGCCTGTGCCGAAGCGGACATCAACGGGACCTTACCCGTATACCCACGTAGCCGTCAACCATCATGACCACGGAATGGATCGCCGTCGATATCAAGGCGCCGGTGGATGCAGGCGAGCTGCTCAGCCGGCTCGAGGACCCGCACGTCACCGGTGCCTGGGAGCAGGAGCGAGGGGTCCGGTTCTATTGGCCTGCGGACCGGTGGAATGGCGACGTGCTGGC
>FKKE01004417.1_pt2 | contig 38153 bp, 46 predicted proteins | sample 1106331 | NCBI WGS metagenome assembly FKKE01 (sample SAMEA3931202, study PRJEB13176) | freshwater metagenome | biome: Drinking water system; feature: drinking water; material: freshwater | place: China | collected 2013-02-06
GTCAGCATCAGGCGCATGCGAACTAGGGTAAGCGAGAGGGAGTCGGCGGAATGTTAGCACCGAAACGAGTAAAATTTCGAAAGATGCACAAGCAGGTGCGTCAGATCCGAGGCATGGCAAGCCGGGGGAACAAGCTGAGCTACGGCGATTACGGCCTGATGGCACTCGAGGGTTCGTGGATCACTGCTCGCCAGATTGAAGCTGCTCGTGTCGCAATGACGAGACACATCAAACGTCATGGCAAGATCTGGTATCGGCTCTATCCCGATAAGCCGATCACGAAGAAGCCTGCCGAGGTACGCATGGGTAAAGGAAAAGGCGCACCGGAGCTTTGGGTGGCTGTGGTCCAAGCCGGGAAGGTGCTCTTTGAGATGACCGGTGTTGATCACGAAACAGCAAAGACTGCACTCACCCTTGCTGGCTCGAAGCTTCCGATTCAAACCAGGTTTATCGCACGGCATCACTAGGAAACGAAGATCATGAAACGAACGAAAGAGCTTGAGGAATATCGGGGGTTGAGTGAAGCAGATCTCGCTTCGCGCCTCCATTCGCTCCAGGAAGAGCTAATGAATCTCCGCTTCCGCCACCGTTCTGGACAGTTGGACCAGACCTCGCAACTTCAAACTCTCCGGAAACGTATTGCGCGTGCAAAGACATTACTTCGCGCAAGAGTGAACGAACAGCAACCAGGAGTAAGGTAGGTTAGAGCATGGAAAAGCTTGCGAAGTCAGAAGACCGCGGATTCGGGAAGATTCGCGAGGGCTACGTGAAGAGTAATAAAATGGATAAGTCTGTTGTCGTTACGGTGAGTGCGAAGCTGAAGCACCCAGCGTACGGCAAGTACGTGCTCCGGACAAAACACTACGTTGCTCATGACGAACGAAATGAATGTCAGGTAGGAGACCGTGTTGCGATTGTTGAGTCGCGACCGCTTTCAAAAACGAAGCGGTGGCGGGTGCGTGAGATTTTAGAGCGAGCCGTGTAGGGCGCCGGGAGTTACTCTATGATTCAACAGGAAAGTGTTCTTGATGTTGCCGACAACTCGGGGGCACGAAAAGTGCTCTGTATCCGTGTGCTCGGTGGCTCCACTCGCCGGTATGCCGGAGTTGGCGATATTATCGTGGGCTCGGTGAAGGATGCGATTCCGAATGCCAAGGTGAAAAAGGGGGACGTGGTGAAGGCGGTGATTGTCCGAACGCGAAAGGAGATCGCCCGGGCAGATGGATCGTATATCCGGTTCGATGACAACTCAGCGGTACTCATCACCGATCAGAAGGAGCTCGTGGGGAACCGTATTTTTGGCCCCGTCGCTCGCGAACTACGAGCGAAGGATTTTATGAAGATTATTTCGCTTGCGCCGGAGGTGTTATGAAGCGAGCACGTGGGCTTCGGCCAGGCTGTGCCAACACCCGGCAACATTTACCGACACTATTGAAAGTGGGTGATCCGGTGATGGTGATTACCGGAGGAAATCAGAAGAAGCATAAAGTCTTAAAAGGCGCGACCGGGAAGGTCCTTCGCTTCATTCCGAAGCGAGGTCGTTTGGTCGTTGAGGGCGTGAATACGGTGAAGCGTCATAAACGTGCGCAGTCGTCGACTGATTCCTCGGGAATTATTACCAAGGAAGGGTCGCTTCCGCTCTCAAACGTTATGTACTACAGCGAGGCGCTCAAACGCCCAGTGCGGCTCCGAATGCGAGTGCTGGATGACGGCCGGAAGGTCCGAGGCTATTTGAATAAGAAGAATAATAAATTTGAGCAGATCGATATTTAGGGAATGAGTAAGTAAGGATGAACCGTCTTCACGATAAATATAAGAAAGATGTCGCGCCGAAGATGATCACTCGGTTTGGCTATAAGAACGTGAGTCAAGTTCCGCGGTTGGAGAAGATCGTCCTCAAGATGGGCGTAGGCGAAGCAGTACAAGATTCGAAGGCGATTACCGAAGCGAGTGACGACTTAGGGCGTATCGCGGGTCAAAAACCAGTGCTCAATCGTGCGAAAAAATCAATCGCTAACTTCAAACTTCGGGAAGGGTTGCCGATCGGTGTTTCCGTCACGCTCCGACGTGATCGGATGTATGAGTTCCTCGATCGTTTCATCAGTGTTGCTCTCCCACGGGTGAGAGACTTTCGCGGAGTTTCACGGAATTCATTTGATGGACGAGGGAACTACTCCGTCGGGTTAACCGAGCAAATAATTTTCCCAGAGATTGATTTGGATAAATCCAAGCCCCGCGGGATGAACGTTACAATCGTAACTTCCGCGAAAACGGATGACGAAGGTCGGGCACTATTAGAGGAGTTCGGATTCCCCTTCCGAAAATAATAGATATGGCGAAAAAGTCTCTTGTTGCAAAAGCAAAGCGGAAGCCAAAGTTTAAAGTCCGACAGTATAATCGCTGTTTGTGCTGCGGCAGGCCGCGGGCATTCTATCGAAAGTTTAGACTCTGTCGTCTCTGCTTACGCAAGAAGGCTCTTGGTGGCGAAATTCCCGGATTAACGAAAGCAAGCTGGTAACGAGATAATAACCTATGGTGACTGATTCAATATCCGACCTCCTCACCCGAGTGCGAAATGCGCAACGGGCAGGACATCCTTCGGTAACAGTGCCCGCATCACGGAAGAAGGAGCGAGTCCTTCAAGTGTTGATCGATGAGGGCTTCATTGCTGGTATCGAGAAGACAGTAACTGATGGGGAGAAGCCGGCGATCAAGATTTTCCTTCGCTATTCCGACACCGGACAACCAGTCATTCGTGAGATTACGCGGATGAGTTCGCCAGGTCGACGAATTTACGTGGAAAAGGATAACATCCCCTACTGTCGTGGCGGCTTGGGTACTGTCATTGTGTCAACTTCCAAGGGGGTGATGCCGGACCGTGAGGCAAGAAAACTCGGTGTCGGTGGTGAACTCGTCTGCTCAGTATTTTAAAGGTGTGAGTCATGTCTCGTGTTGGACGAAAGCCGATTGAACTGCCAAAAGGTGTAAAAGCCGAAGTCGTCGGGCAACGGATAAAAATTGAAGGCCCGAAGGGGAAGCTCGAGCGCGAAGTACGGGCGGAAATCAAAGCTGAGCTTGTCGACGGGAAACTTGTTCTTCGTCCAGTGAGAGAGGGGAGAACAAGCCGAGCATTTCACGGAATGGAACGCGCGTTGCTGAACAATATGGTGCACGGCGTCTCCCAAGGTTTCGTGAAAGAGCTCGAAGTGCTCGGTGTCGGTTATCGCGCCGATGTTAAAGGGAGTGTACTCAACCTTGCCCTTGGGCATTCGCACGGCATCGATTTCCCACTGCCAAAAGAAGTGAAGGGGACGGTGCTCAAAGAAGGTCGGGAAACTTTCATTCGTCTTGAGAGTCCCGATAAGTATTCAGTGGGAGAGACTGCGGCACGAATCATTCGCTTACGTGCACCGGAGCCATACAAGGGCAAAGGTGTTCGTTACCGCGGACAGGTCATTAAGCTGAAGGCTGGAAAAGCCGGAAAGAAATAAAGACTGAGGCGTAGCAGTTATGGGTATGAGAAAGAACAGACGCAACGAACAGCGGCGATTCCGCAGGCAGCGGGTACGAGCGAAAGTGCGCGGAACAGATGCGAAGCCTCGATTGTGCGTGTTTCGGAGTCTCCGCTACACCTATGCACAACTAATCTCGGACGAATCAGGGACGACGCTTGCTTGCGCTTCGACGAAAGAGCTCCAGGCGAATTCAAAGGCAAAGTCAGCACGTAACGTGGAAACAGCAAAGGAATTGGGTCAGGCAATCGCGCGCTTAGCGAAGGAGAAAAATATTCGCGAAGTTATCTTCGATCGGAATGGTTTCCTCTTCCATGGTCGAGTGAAAGCTGTCGCTGAAGGGGCTCGTGAAGCAGGCCTCGCATTTTAAAGATTGAAGGTAGGAACGAGATATGGGTCGGAAATATCCAAGACCAGCGCATCGCAAAGTAAGACCATCTGAGTGCGGCGAGTTGGTTGAGAAGTCAGTTTCAATTAATCGTGTGGCCAAAGTGGTAAAGGGTGGACGGCGATTTAGTTTTAGCGCCTTAGTTGTCGTTGGCGATGAGAAAGGCCATGTTGGCTATGGTTTGGGGAAAGCCAACGAAGTATCGGAAGCAATCAGAAAGGCAGGGGAAGCCGCAAGGAAAGCATTAATTAATGTCCCGGTGATTGGAACAACGATCCCTTTCCAGGTGATCGGGAACAGTGGAGCTTCGCGCGTCATGCTGAAACCCGCATCTCCGGGAACTGGTGTTATCGCAGGGAGCGCGGTGCGTAGTGTGCTTGAGCGCGTTGGCATTCGCGATATTCTCAGCAAGTCTTTCGGGTCGCAGAATCCGCACAACGTGCTTGCAGCGGTATTCGATGGTTTGTTGCAGCTGGACGCGCCGGAGAGTGTTGCCTCGAAACGGGGCAAGACCCTTGATGAGTTAGGATATCGTCCTTTTGGAGTCTAAGATGCGTATTTCAGTGTTACAGAAAGGGAGCGCGATTCGTTGCACAAAGCGGCAGCGCGCAACCCTCCAGGCACTCGGCTTGGGCCGAATTGGGAACATCGCCGAACACGATGCGAGCCCATCGATTGTTGGTATGATTGAAAAAGTTTCAAATCTCGTGAGTGTTCGCGAAGCGGGGACACACAAGCGTGCTTCTCGTGACTCTCAGTCCGTTGAGGGTGGAGGTCGGTAACTATGATGATCAATCTCTCAGCGCTTTCTCCGGCTCGAGGTTCGAGGCGGCGACGGAAGCGATTGGGCATCGGTGAAGGATCAGGCCAGGGAAAAACCTGCGGGAAGGGAACTAAGGGTCAGAAGTCCAGAGCTGGCGGTGGCGTTCGGCGTGGGTTTGAAGGGGGTCAGATGCCGATTCAACGGAGACTCCCGAAGGTTGGCTTTACCTCACGCAAAAAAGTTACCGGGGAGAATGTCTACCGCGTGCTTTCACTCTCGAAACTCGCCGCACTGAATCCGCCGGAAGGGAGAATCACGCTCGCCTATCTCGCCGACCAAAGAATTGTGCGGAGCCTAAAGTCACGGGTCAAAATCTTGGGTAACGAGAAGCTGAGCACCAAACTCGTGATTGAGGCCCATGCATTTTCGCAAGCAGCAAAGCAATCAATCGAACAAGCGGGCGGCGAGGCACGAATCGTCGGCGGAGAACGCGAGAAGAGTTAAACCGCTCCGGCCGTTTCTCAACAGGTAGCGCACTATGTCCATGGGCGGATTCGAAAGTATTTTTAAAATTCCTGAGTTGTGGCGTCGAATCGTTTTCACGCTTGGGATGCTTATCGTCTACCGCGTAGGAATCTACGTCCCAACCCCTGGGATCGATGCTCACAAATTGAGCCAGATGTTCAAGGGAACGTCGGAAACCCTCTACGGTCTGATTAATATGTTCACCGGCGGTGCGCTAGAAACCTTTTCGATCTTCGCCCTAGGGATCGCACCGTACATCAGTGTGTCGATCATCATGCAAATCCTCTCCCACACCATTCCTGCACTAGAAAACCTCTCCAAAGAAGGGGAACAGGGTCGGCGGGTGATTACTCGTTACACTCGAATTGGCACGATCGCACTCGCGATTGCCCACGGACTTGCGATCAGCTTTGGTCTCGAAAATCAGGGAGTAGTAGCACAACCTGGGTGGGCGTTTCGATTTATGACAGTGGTGACGCTTTCGGCTGGAACCGCGTTCATTATGTGGCTCGGTGAGCAGATTACTGAACGCGGTATTGGTAATGGTATTAGTTTGATCATTTTCGCGGGTATCGTCGCGCGCATGCCAATCGTACTTGTCGGCACATTTGAGCGGGTAGAGACTGGTATATTGAGCTATCCAACGATGCTGCTCGTGTTACTCTTCGGAGTGGGCGTCGTTGCTTTCATCGTTTTCGTTGAACGGTGCCAGCGTCGAATCCCAATTCAGTACCCAAAGCGCGCGATGGGACGGCGAATGACCCAAGCAACCACTCAACACTTGCCGTTGAAGCTTAACAGCACCGGCGTTATACCACCGATCTTCGCCTCAATGTTCCTTGTTTTCCTCGCGATGCTTGCCAAATTCAGCCGGAACGAGTGGGTGCAGAATAAAGCGGAGCTTCTTGCTGGAGGAACTTTGCTTCACGACGTCCTCTTCGCTGCGCTCATTATCTTTTTTGCCTTCTTCTATATGTCGATGATGTGGGATCCGGATAAAATCGCTGATAACCTGAAACGGAACGGGGGATTCATCCCAACTGTGCGCCCGGGGAAAGACACGGCAGAGTTTATTAGCCGAGTGCTCGTTCGACTTACCGTTTGGGGCGCACTCTACGTTTGTGCCGTTTGCATTATCCCGCAGCGCTTCTATCACGAGACAGGAACTGGTGAATACGCCTACATCTTCGGTGGGACTGCAATCTTGATCGTAGTCGGCGTAATCTTGGATACCGTTTCACAAATGGAGGCGCACATCGTCGCTCGAAACTATGAAGGGTTCATGAGCAAGAGTCCGGGAAAGGTCCGCTTTAGTACTCGAGGCGCTCCAGCGCGCGGGCGTTTGATTCAGCGCTAGGAGAAAGGAGGATGAAATTAGTGTTCCTCGGAGCTCCGGGCGTCGGCAAAGGTACCCAAGCAAAGCTCTTTGCCACCAAGGCGCACCTTGCTCATATCAGCACCGGTGAAATGCTACGCGACGCGGCAGCAAGCGGAACTGAACTTGGGCGAAAGGCGAAGTCTATTATGGAACAAGGGCAACTCGTTCCGGACGATGTGATGGTAGATGTTATCCGCGAGCGAATCAGTAAGCCAGACTGTAAAGATGGCTACATTCTCGATGGGTTTCCGAGAACTGTGGAGCAAGCGGTTGCCTTGGATAAGATGCTCCGAGCGCGCGGAGAAAAGCTCTCGGATGTAGTATTGTTCGAAGTTTCTGACGGCGACTTAAAGCAACGGCTCGAAAATCGCCGCGGCGAGGAAGCACGAGCGGATGATTCACTCACCGTCCAGAAGAAACGAATTGAGGTGTACTTGGAGAAGACGAAACCGCTCATCGAGTACTACGAGCCAACATCGTTACTCCGTCATGTTGATGCGTCAGGATCGATTGAGGAAGTGGCGGCGAAACTGGAACGAGTGCTCCGCCGCTAGCATAATGTCGATTCAGCTTAAGTCGAAAGCAGAACTCGATATCATGCGACGGGCGAACATGGTGGTGTTCGAAGTCCTCTCCGAGCTTCGTCAGATGGTGGTGCCAGGGGTTACTACCAAGGATCTGGATGCGAGGGCGAAGGAACTTACTGCGAAGCACGGTGTGAAGGCAGCGTTCCTCGGCTACCCCTCGAATACGAAAGGGGTAAGCCCGTTTCCAGGAGTCATTTGCGCATCGCGGAATGACGAGATCGTCCATGGGATTCCGGGCACGGAACCACTGGAGGAGGGCGACATTCTCAGTATCGATTATGGTTGTATGTGCGAGGGGTTCTTTGGTGATTCGGCGCTGACCGTTCCCGTGGGGAAGATAACGAAGGCCGCCGAGAAACTGCTTCAAGTTACGGAGCAGTCGCTTGAGGACGCTATTGTCGAGTGTAAAGCGGGAGCTCGGATTGGCGATGTGTCCTATGCGGTGCAGTCAAGGGTTGAGCAGAATGGATTTTCGGTCGTGCGTGAATTTGTTGGTCACGGAATTGGCCGAGAGATGCATGAGCCACCACACGTGCCAAACTTCGGGCGTCCTGCACAGGGGCGGCCGTTGCGCGTGGGAATGGTGCTTGCGATCGAGCCGATGGTAACGGTTGGGAGTTTTGAGACGAAAATTCTTTCGGACGGCTGGACCGCTGTAACGAAGGATGGGAGTCTCGCCGCTCATTTTGAGCACTCCGTAGCGATCACGGAGAACGGCCCTTGGGTGTTGAGTAGGCCGTAGGGAAAAGACGATCGAGATTTTGGAGGAGTAAAATGAAAGTACGTGCTTCAGTAAAGAGAATCTGTGAACACTGTCGCCTCGTTCGGCGTAAAGGTGTCATTTATATTGTGTGTCGCCGCACTGCCAAGCATAAGCAGCGGCAAGGCTGAACTAGTGCTCAGTCGTGCTAAGCTTAAAAGTTAGCACGTCTGAGCACTAGTTATTATTGTTTGGCTGTTCTGCGGTAACTTTTGCGATCTTTCACAGATTCCCGTTATGCGGGAGATCCATAAAAGAGCGCAAAAGTTACCGCGACACAGCATTGGAGAGGATGTAAACAAATATGGCTCGAATTGCAGGAGTTGACCTACCGAGAAACAAACGCTTGGAAGTTGCCCTCACTTACATAGTAGGTGTCGGGCGGACAACGGCGAAGCGAATTCTTACCGAAGCTGGAATTGAGGAGAGCGTTCGCTCCGATGCGCTCACCGAGGACCAGATCGGTCGGATTCGGAAGATCATTGACGCGAATTATCCCGTAGAAGGGGATGTCCGGCGTGAGACTACGTCAAACATCAAGCGATTAATGGATCTCGGAACATACCGAGGTTTGCGTCACCGCAAGAGCTTACCAGCGCGAGGCCAACGCACGCGTACGAATTCACGGACTCGTAAAGGTCCACGAAAAGGGAAGCAGATCGCATTGAAGAAGAAAGCCCCAACGGGTAAGTAGAAAGTGAATGATATTTATGGTAGGAGCCATAGATTACCTTTTGCCCGAAGGAATAAGGATTAATCGATGAGTGAACAGCAAGCGGCCGTCGCCGCACCGCAGAAGAAGAAAAAGGCTAAAAAGCGCAGTGTTCCGGTCGGGATTGTGTTTATCCATTCGACCTTTAATAACACGATCGTTACGATCACTGACTTAGGTGGTCAGGTAGTCTGTTGGTCGAGCGCTGGCTGCCACGGTTTTAAGGGCTCGAGAAAGTCCACGCCGTTTGCCGCACAGATCACTGCAGCAGCCGCAGCAAAGATGGCTGTAGAGTCAGGGATGCGCCAGGCCCAGGTATTTCTTAAGGGTCCTGGCTCAGGCCGTGAATCAGCACTTCGGTCACTCCAGGGCTCGGGGCTCGAGGTAACATCGATTCGGGATATTACTCCAATTCCACACAACGGATGCCGCCCACCCAAGCGACGTCGAGTGTAACTTCATTCAAGTAAAGGGACGAATTAATGGCGAGATATACTGGACCAGTTTGTCGCATGTGTCGGCGCGAAGGCGAGAAGCTCTTCTTCAAGGGCGATCGTTGCTATTCAAATAAGTGCGCCATCGAACGCCGAGAGGGCCAACCCGGCCAGCACGCGAAGCTTCGCGGGAAGTTTTCCGAGTTTAAGATGCAGCTTCGGGAGAAGCAGAAAGTAAAACGGATGTACGGTCTGCTCGAGAATCAATTCCGAAGCTTCTTCTACGAGGCCGATCGGAAGAAGGGCGTCACCGGAGAGACACTACTTCAGAATTTAGAGTCGCGCTTGGACAATATGGTCTATCGGGCGGGCTTTGCCTCTTCACGTCGGGAAGGTCGCCAGTTTGTCCGACACGGCCATTTCCTCGTAAACGGTGCTCGGGTGACAATCCCATCATGCCGAATCCGGCCAGGGGATGTCATCCGTGTGAAGGAGAAGAGTCAGAAGTTGACACGAATTAATGAGGCTCTCCAAGCAGTCGAGAGCCGACGCGTTCCAGAATGGCTCGAGCTCGATCGCGCGAACTTCCAGGCAACGGTTCGCGCGCTTCCGAGCCGGGAACAGATTACTCATCCAATGAAAGAGCAACTTATTGTTGAGCTGTATTCCAAATAGCAACTATTAATCGATCAATATTTCGTTAACAACGGTAACACCATCATGATCAGCATCTTGCAGCGAAATTTCATCAAGGACTTCATCAAGCCACGACGTCTCGAGTTCGAAGAGGTGAATGAGCGTTACGGCAAGTTCGTGGTTGAACCGCTTGAGCGTGGTTATGGAACGACGCTTGGCAATAGTTTACGTCGCATCTTACTCTCGTCACTTCCAGGAGCGGCAATCACCGATGTTCGAATTGAAGGAGTGAAGCACGAGTTCTCGACTGTCACGGGATGTATCGAAGACGTTACTGAAATAGTGCTCAATCTCAAGGAAGTAGTCCTCGACCTCGGGGACAAGGAAGTCGCGCATTTGAAACTTGAAGCGAAAGGTCCCTGCGAAGTGAAGGCGAAGATGCTCACTGGCGATCCGAATGTTCGCGTCGTCAATCCCGAACGACATATCGCCTCGCTCAATGAGGAAGGATCGCTCACAATGGAGCTCACAGCGAAAGTTGGACGCGGGTACGTTGTCGCCGAAGCAAATAAAGACGAGGCATCACCGGTGGGAACAATTCCGCTCGATGCATTGTTTTCTCCCATCCGCAAAGTGAACCATATTGTTACCAACGCGCGGGTTGGTCAACGAACTGACTACGACCGCTTAACACTTGAAGTTTGGACTGACGGGAGCATCAGCCCGGAGAATGCGATCCGGAGCGCCGCTTATGTGCTACGCGACCAACTTGGCGTGTTTGTTGGCGTCGAAGAGATCGTCGAAGAAGCTCCGCAGGTAGAAATTTCGGAGAAGCCGAAGTTTAACGAACATCTTTTCCGTCGCATTGACGAGCTGGAATTGAGCGTCCGTTCAGCGAACTGCTTGGAGAATGCCGATATTAAGTACATCGGTGAACTCGTACAGCGAACCGAGGCGGAGATGCTCCGAACGAAGAATTTCGGCCGAAAGTCGCTCAATGAGATTAAAGAAATCTTAGCAGAGATGGGCCTTAGCTTAGGGATGCGCTTGGAGAGTTTTCCGGCTCGTCATGAGTTAGATAAGCTCTCGGAAACCTCCGGTGGTGCGAGCCCGAGCGTGTAACGACTTGAGTAACCGAGCGGGGGAGATCTTCAAACCATGCGACATCGCAAAGCGGGACGAAAACTTGGCCGAACACCAGCGCATCGACGAGCGTTGCTCCGAAATTTAAGTACTGCCCTCATTCTTCAGGAGAAGATTGAGACAACCGTCCCGAAAGCAAAAGAGCTTAAGCGTGTTGCTGATAAGCTGGTAACGCTCGGGAAGAAGAACACGCTCTCTTCACGAAGGCAGGCGATGGCCTTCCTCATGCCGATTCACCGCCGTGTTGATGGGGCGAAGTTCAAGTTTACCGCGGTCCACAAACTGTTTGAAGAGATAGCACCACGTTTCGCTGAACGTAATGGCGGCTACACCCGAGTTGTTCGAACGAGGCGACGAGGTGGCGACAATGCCGAGCTTGCTATTATCGAGTTCGTCGGTGGCACGGTGGAGAAGAAAGAGAAGAAGAAGCCGCGTCGGGTAGTGCGAACCACGCCGAAGAAACAGCGTGGCGCTGCTAGCCAGGCTCGGGCTTCTGCCTGAGAGCCGAAAAATGAAACTTCTTGAGGGGAAGAAGGGCTTAGTCTTCGGTGTTGCAAATCAGCGGAGTATCGCCTGGGGGATTGCCCAGGAGTGTCACGCCCAGGGAGCCACCCTTGGGTTTACCTATCTCAACGAAGCACTCGAAAAGCGAGTTCGACCACTCGCCGAATCAATCGGCTCAGAATTCATCGTCCCCTGTAATGTGTCAGACGATGCGCAACTCGACCAAGTTTTCCAGGAAGTCTCCCGTCAGTGGAGCACCCTTGATTTCGTAATCCATTCAGTCGCCTACGCCGAAGCGGAAGATTTAAAAACACCGTTCTCTCATACATCGCGCGAAGGGTTTAAACTCGCGCTCGATATCAGCGCGTATTCGCTTATCGCAATTAGCCGGCGAGCTCATCCATTGATGAAGAGTGGCGGCTCGATTCTCACCTTAACTTACTATGGCGCAGAGAAAGTGGTACCGAACTATAAACTCATGGGTGTTGCAAAAGCAGCTCTCGAAGCTTCGGTTCGCGAGCTTGCAAGTGAGTTAGGTGAAACAAATATTCGCGTGAACGCTATTTCGGCGGGACCGATTAAGACACTTGCTGCAAGTGGTATCTCAAACTTTCGCTCCCTCCTCAGTGCTTTTGAAACGCGTGCACCACTTCGGAAACTCACGAGTATCGAGGATATTGGTCGTTCATCGATCTACTTCTTAAGCGATCTTTCAACTGCTGTTACCGGCGAAATTCATTACGTAGATTGCGGGTTCAATATCACCGCTGTCTAGAGACAGACGTGGTTGAAAAACATCATCAGCTGAGAGTTCTCATCCAACGCGCGAACGATACGTTTAGCCTTGACCCGACGCTCGACGTTGAACAATACCTCGGTGCCCTTGGGGGGTACCTCGAGCAGTTTAACGACTGGCAACGAGTCATTGAATCCGGAGGAACTGACTACCTTTCCACGCTCGCTGTTGAGGAGCGTGATGAACTCCGCGACCTGGTGCTTGAACTCGACGAGATCCACCAGCGAATCATCTCCCGAGTTGACGAAAACCGCACCCGTTTAGGTCTTGAGCTTGGCGAAGTTCATCGACGGGGGAAGGCACTTCGTGCTTACGTCGACCACTTGCCGCCACGAATTAGCATCACGGGCAAAAGAAAGGGGTAGCCGCCCCAAGCATTGTTTCGGAAGGCGGAGGAGGGCGGGCATGCTTTTTCGAGCAAGGCGCGCTCCGCGTTGCTACAGAACCTCGTTTGCCAACGTCTTTCGATCTCGGATCAATATTTAAGAAATTGTGAGCGGGGCCAGTGAGGAGGTCTCTCCAGGCAACTGTCAACTAGCGGAAGGACAGGATGTCCGTGAGCTAGTTGACCGTTAGCGAGGGAGGGCAGGAGCCCGACCGAACGTGCCTGGAGAGACCTCCTCACTGGCCCCGCTCACCGAGTATACGATTTGGCTTCTCCCAACCATAACCTTAGTAGGAGTAACGGCGGTTTTCTTTGCCTCGGTTGGTAATCTCACCCATGAAAAATGGAATATTTCTCGGCGCGTCACGGGCTGGCGTAGTCTTCGGTCTCATACTTACTTATCAGTTCCTCACACCTCCTGCTCTACACGGCGAGTCAAGGGAGCATCTCCTTCGCGCAAGCGATTATGATGGCGATGGGAGAAGTGACGTTGCGCTGTTTGACCCGGTAACCGGTACATACCTCATTCGTAAATCCTCAACCGGCAAAGACCACCGCATCAAGCTCCGCACCTCTGGAACACTCCCTGCACCGGGCGATTTTGATCGCGACGGGATCGCTGATGCCGCCGCATTCAACCCTACTACGGCAGAGTGGTTCATTCATCATTCAAGTGGAACGAAACAAACGGTGAAGTTTGGAAGCTTGGGAACGATCCCAGTTCCAGGCGATTACGGTGGCAATAGCTGTAGCGACCTTGCAACATTTGCCACGAAGAATGCGCGGTGGCGAATCTCTGATTGTGCTTCGGGAAGCGTGCGAAGTCTCAAACTCGGCGGAACTGGCGCACTTCCAGTTCCCTTTGACTATGACGGGGATGGGCGCCTTGACCCTGCAGTTTTCGCTCCGATTACGGGGGAATGGGTGATATTACGTTCTTCCGATGGGCAGAAGAAAAAGTTCGCATTTGGATCTGCCGGGGACATTCCACTTGCTTATGACGCGACTGGAGATGGCCTTGGTGATGCGATTCTGTATCGACCAGGCACAAGCCAATTCTTCCTTCGGAAGCGAGACGGGAAGGTGAAATCACCACTACAGTTCGGCCTTCCGGGGGACGCTCCATTGCTTCTTGATACACTCGGTAACGGCCGCGCGGAGTACTCGGTGCGCCGCCATCAGATCGGTACATTTTTCGTCTACCACGATGAACGGAGTATGACGGGCACGAATCTCTCTTTCAACAGAATTCAAAATTCGAGTTCACAGCCGCAAACACCTTCACCTGTGGTCGACGCGCCGTGCGGAATACCAGAACTTGCTGGATTTCAGATTCCGTTTCTTACGGAGGATCTCTGCGAGGACCTTCGTGAATTGTACAATAGTTACGGTAACGAGCTTCCGCCACCGGATGACGACTTGCAAGGAGTTGGCATTCCCGTTGGGAGCGCAGCCGCCCTAGTGCTCGCGCGACGAGTTGAAGGTGATTACAACGGCGATGGGAAGTCCGACCTGGTGCTCGTCAAACAATCGCGCGGTGCATACCGTTGGACGATCATGCTGGAGAAAGATACTTTTGCTCATTACCATTTCGGGCTGCCGAGTGACATGCTCGCTCCAGGAGATTACCTTGGTTATGGGATGACGCAACCGGCAGTGGTGAGAAAAGCAGGCACCGGTGGACTTGAATGGTATGTGCGGCGTCGCGATGGCTCAGTCATCTTCGATACTTTTGGCTTACACAGTGACCAACCGCTTGCAGGCGACCTCGACTGCGATGGAAAAGCAGATAAGGTGGTGGTGCGAAACACTGGTGAGGGATTAACCTGGTATGTTCGACAGAGTACCGGCGGTGACGTGAGCTTTCCCTTCGGGCTATCTGGTGACAGGCTCTACATCGCTGATATGAACGGCGATACTTGCGGGGACCTGGTGGTATCCCGAAATGTTGGCGGAGCAATTCACTGGTTCTACTCGGCGCCACTTACGGATGAGGTAAGTTCCCTTGCCTGGGGGCTTCAAGGTGACCATCTCCTTCAGCCGACAGACGTCGATGGCGATGGGAGAGCCGAACTCATAGTCAGCAGGACGACGGGAAATCACCTCTCGACCTATATCCAGCTTCGTGACGGGAGTGTGATGACAATTCCAACTGGTGTTCCTGGGGATGTGCTCCTCATCGGACAATTTAGCGGTGTAAATCGCGCAGAGTTTGCCGTCTATCACCCGTCTGAGAGTGAAACAGGGCAACTTATCATCAACCGTTTTAACGGGATTTCGGAGACGATACCCCTCGATGCTTTAGTCGAGGCGGTGATTCGACCCGACGGCTCAGTCGCGCTTCCGGGAACAACCGTGAGTGAAGATAATGGTCTCCAGTGTCATAAGGTCACCGACTTTCGTGATGGTGCGCGACGAGGAGCGCTCTGGAAACCGGTCTCGGAGAATACCGGCCGCGTGGTGGTGCTGCTGCCGTCAAGTTACGTTACGGTGCAGAAATTGGAAGTATTTGGAACGCAAGCAGGAACCGTGGTCAAAGTTGCGGAAGGTCGTAACCGTGGCTACCTCGCAAACGGGAACCGAGCACACTTTGACCTCAACAAATCAGCCTCCCAACTTAGTTCCTATAAGCCGCTTACGGTTCGGCTTACGCTGCGGACTGGCTTTAAGGAGTGCCGAACGGTACCCGATCCGCGGCAAAGGCAGGATTAGTGAATTTACATACGCTCAACCGGCTCAATCCCTAACAAGCGGAGAGATTTGCCGAGCGTTATTCGAACGGCCTCAAATAAGGCAAGCCTTGCCTCTCCTAGAGTCTTCTCGGCTCCGACGACCTTGAGTTCCATATAACTCTGCGAGACCCCACGGGCAAGTTCGAGCGCGTAGCTTGCGAGATGATTTGGTTCGTTATCCGAAATTGTTCGCTCAATCACTTCGTCGTAATCACCAACGAGCGCGAGTAGGTGGTAGGCGTGGTCATCAGTGAGTTGCGCGGGGTCGATTGACTTTTGGAGGCTAATCCCCGCTGCGTTCGCTTTCTCCTTGATCCCGTTAATTCGCGCATAGGCGTAGAGCAGATACGGCCCACTATCACCTTGAAAGGCGAGGGCATGATTCCAATCAAAGTGCACATCTTTACTTCGCGTTCTATTTAACGTGCTAAAGATTATTGCAGCTCGCGCCACAGCGGTCGCAACTGAGTGCTCGTCCAGTCCCTCCGGCCGTTTCATTACCTGCTCGCGGTAGGCATGAAGCGATCGTTCATAGGCTTCATCGAAGAACTCGTTCAATTCAATGAACTCACCCTCACCGCGAGTACGCATGCCGAGCACGTGCCCGAATTCAACATGGATGATGTTTTCTGCATAGTTGTGGCCGAGAGCACGTAGCACACCCTTCAGTTGCCGGAAGTGGAGCGATTGGGGAGCACCGACGACGTAGAGCGCGCGGCTAAATTTGAAAGTTTGAAAGCGGTACTCCGCGGCAGCGATATCACGAGTAAGGTAGAGCGATCGACCGTCTGGTGTGAGCACTCGGGCAAAACCTAATTCTTCACCTAAATCAACACCAAGTGCACCCTGAGAGGTCTGGAGAATGCCTGATTTTTCAAGCTGAAGCTTTACTCCCTCAAGCTTGTCGCTATAGAAGGATTCGCCCGTATAATGGTCGAAGTTAGCGTCAATTCGCTCATAAGTCCGCCGAAAGTAGCGCATCGAGATATCAACGCACCATTTCCAGAAATCGACCGCGTACTCGGCGCCTGCTTCTAAATCAAGAAAGTACTTCCGCGCAAGCTCATTGACGGTAGTGAGCTCACGATTTGGCGGGTTAGGTTGCTTTATTTCTTTCTCCTGTTCCTCCTTGAGCGAGGTAGCGCGACGATATAACTCCACCAAATCTGTTACGGTTGCGTTCTCGGGGGTGCCCCAGAGTTTGCATCCAGCCCAGACGAAACCGAACTGCGTTCCCCAATCACCGAGGTGATTGATGCTGACGACGTTATAGCCACAAGCACGATAAACTCGATCGAGAGAGTTCCCAATAAGCGTTGCTCGCAAGTGACCAACGTGAAAGGGCTTCGCGATGTTCGGGCTGCTATACTCCACGATAATCGTCTCGCTCCGGGGAGAGCAGATTTTCGCAGCTGGTATATCAGCAAAAATTCCTTGAGCAAAATGTTTCCGCTCAAACGAGAAATTGAGAAACGGGCCTACCGCTGTTGCCCGATCAAAGTTCGCCGGAAGGACGAGCTCCGTTCCTAATTTTTTCGCGCATTCATTTGGGGAAATTTGCCAAACCTTTGCTAAGGCAAAGCAGGGAAAGGCGAGATCGCCATGCTCGCGTTTTTTCGGGCGCTCGATGGCGCGCGTAATCACCTCGAGCGATAAGTTCGTGTGCTTGGCGAGCGCTTCTGCGAGGACTTGCTTCATGTAGCTTTTCATAGAGGAGCTTACTGTAACGAACGCACCGGAACGGCTCAAGTAAAGCGCTTTGCTGAACGTGGCACTAATTGAGGTGACAACCCGGGAGGCTTAGGTTATGACTCACGAGGGAAATTTCACCCATATTTTTTTGATTCTTTCACTAAATAATGCGTAGAGTACTCCTCCTTACCCTGGGCCTCAGTCTCTTTCTCTGTGCAGTGGGGTTCTTACAGTTCGCAAGTGTAGGATCTGCGGCTGATGGACGGGACCTCAATGCCGGCGTGTGGCGCGACGGAAAAGCTGTATTTTCAGACTATCCGGTGCTCGACCCATTTGGGAAGTTTCCCCGCGGCTATGCCCCGGCGCAACCAATCCTTTACAGTCACAAGGTCCATATTGAGAAGGCGAATATCGAATGCCAGTACTGTCATTCGGGGGTGAATAAGTCGCCGTATGCAACGATTCCCTCACTCGAACTCTGCATGGGGTGTCACAAGACGGTAAGAACCGATTCGCCCGAGATAAAAAAATTAAAAGAGCTATTCGACAGTAAGAAACCCGTTGAGTGGGAACCAGTCAATCATCTCCCTGAGCACGCCTACTTCACGCACGAACGTCATGTGAAAGCCGGTATTGGTTGCCAGATGTGTCATGGCCAAGTGCAATCAATGGATGTGGTGGAGAAAACGTCCTCGTTGAAGATGGGATTCTGTGTGAGTTGTCATCGGCATTACGGCGCGAGCATTGACTGTTTAGTCTGTCACCAGTGAGAAGCGAGAGGACGGCACGTGGCACTTGAAAATGGTTACAACCGGCGGGACTTCTTAAAGGTAATAGGGGTAACTACCGGCGTTGCTGCTGTCGGATGTGCGAAGGAACCGATCGAGAAGATTATTCCCTATGTGAATCAACCCGAGGAAGTGATACCAGGCGTCGCGGTTTGGTATTCGGGTACGTGCACTGAGTGTGGGAGTGGGTGTGGGGTGCTCGTTCGCACTCGGGAAGGACGTGCGGTAAAGGTGGAGGGAAATCCAGCTCATCCGATTAACCAAGGAGGCCTCTGTGCACACGGCCAAGCGAGCCTCCAAGGACTCTACGACCCAGATCGAATTCGCGAACCGTTACTGCGCGAGCCCAATGGATCATTTAAGGCGATTAGCTGGCCGGAGGCGGTCGACCTTGTTGCGAAGAAATTGGGTGGTCTCGCGGCAGGCTCCGAGGCAGTTATTCTTACGAACCCGGTGAGTGGAAGTTTGGTGCCGCTGCTCGCGGAACTCGTCCGCAAAGTCCCGAACGCAAGACATATTGAGTATGAGCTCCTCAATCGAAATGCCCTCGATCGTGCTGCAGAGCTCTGCTTTGGCACTGGAATTCAAACCCATTATCGGTTCCAAGAGGCCGAAGTGCTGGTCAGCGTTGGTGCCGATTTTCTTGAGTCATGGGTCTCGCCGGTTGAGTTCGCCGCTGGTTGGGCGAAGCGACGAAAACCTCATCCGAAGAATGGGGACTTGAGTTACTTCGTCCATTTCGAACCGCGGTACTCACTTACTGCCGCGAATGCCGATCGTTGGTTGATGAATCGACCGGGTGGAGAAGCACTTCTCTTACTCGGAATACTTGGAATGGTTCTCGAGAAAGGGGGAGGACGTGGTCTCGATGGCGCGATGCGCGGAGCGGTACAGGCATTAACGGAAAATTTCGACTGGACGAAGTGGGCGATTGAAACTGGGGTAACGCGCGAAGAGCTCGATTCTCTCACGACCAAACTCCTTGCGGCAAAGTCGTCACTCATTGTTGCTGGCGGAGCGTCCGCAACTGGCGAGAATACGGTTACGAATGCAGTCCTTGCCAACATTCTTAACGTTGCTCTTGGAAATCTCGGGAAAACACTCATTCTCCAGGTGCCGAGAAAAGTTGAATCATCCTCGTCGTATGAGGCAATGCTCGAACTCGTGGCACGGGCAAAAGCAAGTTCGCCAAGTAAAATTGGAGTGATGATCATCTCGGGAACGAATCCAGTATTCACCCTCCCGGAAAAAACTGGGTTCCGTGAAGCTATCGCTAAGATTGACTTCCTGGTGAGCATCTCTTCTCAAATGGATGAGACGACGCAGCTTGCGCATTTGGTACTTCCGCTCAGTTCCCATTTTGAGAGTTGGCTCGATAGTGAGCCGCAGCCGGGGGTCTACAATCTCAATCAACCGGCGATGCAACCGCTCTACCAGTCACAGTCACTTGGCGACACGTTGATTTCAATCTTAGCGAAGCTCAATGTCACCTTTGAGGGAGTAACGAGCTTCTACGATTTCATCCGCAGTGAATGGAAACGCCGAACCGGGGACTCTGGATTCGAATCACGCTGGGTTCGTTACGTCGAGCAGGGCGGAGACTGGGCTGCAAAACGGGCGAGTGAGCAACAGGTGGAACGACCACTCCTTGCAAGCGCAGCCAAGTTAAGTATCAAGCGACTCTCGAGCGAAGAAATCTCCGCAAATCAATTAATGATCCTCGCATTCCCGTCGGTGAATTCCTTTGACGGTAGCGGAGCAAACAAACCGTGGCTTCAGGAGCTCCCCAATCCCATTACGACCGCAGTCTGGGGTTCCTGGGCGGAGATCCACCCAGAGACAGCAGCAGAGCGGGGGGTGAAGCAGGGAGATGTGGTTCTCGTTCGAACCGGTCACGGAGCAATTCAGGTGCCAGCATATCTTACGCCACGGGTCCATCGACAGTTAGTCGCAGTCCCGATTGGTCAGGGCCACAGTGCATACGGACGCTTTGCAACCGGTGTCGGAATGAATCCGCTTGCGATGCTTCCACCGGACGCTTCGGGTGGAGCGCTACAACTTCTCGCCCCACTCACTGTAGTTGAGAAGGCAGCGTGGCGAGAGACACTCGTTACCGTTCAGGGTCATGACTACCAAGGTGAGCGCGGTATCATTCGTTCAGTGAACCGAAGCGAACTCGGGAAACTTCATCACGCAAATGGACACGGAGGGCATGGCGGAGCGGAGGGTTCGCACGAGGCAAATGGCCATCATCGTGACCCAAATGCACTCGGGCCATTACCCGACGAGAAGCAGATGTACCGTCAGATGGAACACCCACAGTATCGCTGGGGGATGTCTATTGATCTTGCCTCATGCACGGGATGCTCGGCTTGTGTTGTTGCCTGTAACGCTGAGAACAACATTCCTGTTGTTGGTCGTGAAACAGTGCGACGCGGTCGTGAGATGCATTGGATCAGAATTGAGCGATTCTTTGATGGTCCGGATCATCGGCCCTCACCTGGATTTTTGCCGATGCTCTGTCAGCACTGTAACAATGCACCGTGTGAACCGGTGTGCCCAGTCTACGCCACCTACCATAACGATGAAGGGCTCAACGCCATGGTCTACAACCGATGCGTGGGCACACGGTATTGTAGCAACAACTGTCCCTACAAAGCTCGACGATTTAACTGGTTCAAGTACGACCTGCCTGAACCGCTCACCTGGCAATTAAACCCAGATGTGACGGTTCGCGAGGTGGGTGTGATGGAGAAGTGTACCTTTTGCGTTCAACGTATTCGCGAAGGGCGAAACAAAGCGAAGGATCTCGGACGCCCGATTGAGGATGGCGATATTCAGCCCGCTTGTGCTTCGAGTTGTCCGACGAAGGCGATTACTTTTGGAAATTTATTAGACCATAACAGCAAGGTATATCAGGAGAGTCAAAGTGAGCGCTCGTATCAGGTTTTCGAGCACTACATCAACACTCAGCCGGCGGTCACCTACCTCGCTCGCGTGGTAAACGACGACGCTAAGCCAAACGAAGTAGCGAAGGGGAGCGATCATGGCTGAGGCTGCCGAAGAGACATTAAGCTACGCGCGAATCGATGAGGACATCGTCCGGACGCTCCGTCCACCATCAATTGGTTGGTATCTGATCCTCTCTGTCGCCGTTTTCGGCCTTGGCCTCGGCGCGATCTGCTGGGGTGGGCAGGTTCTCTTTGGTATCGGCATGTCGGGGAAGAATCATCCGATCGGTTGGGCGGTTTACATCACTGACTTCGTCTTCTGGGTTGGTATCGCACACTCGGGGACACTTATCTCCGCCGTTCTTTTTCTCTTCCGGGCAAAGTGGCGAATGCCGATTTATCGAATCGCAGAAGCGATGACCGTATTTGCGGTGCTCACCGCTGGTCTCTTCCCGATTGTCCACATGGGACGCCCATGGAATTTCTACTGGTTGCTCCCCTATCCGAATCAGCGCTACCTCTGGGTGAATTTCAAATCGCCGCTCCTCTGGGACGTTTTTGCGGTGAGCACTTACCTCACGGTGAGTGTGCTCTTCTTCTGTATTGGCCTCATTCCCGATATTGCTGCCGTGCGAGATCGCTCGACTGGAGTGAAACGCTTCATTTATGGAGTTCTCGCGCTTGGTTGGCGCGGGAGTGACAAACAATGGCGTCATTACGGAGCAGCGTATGGATTTTTTGCAGCGTTTGCGACGCCACTTGTTCTCTCGGTTCACTCCGTAGTGTCATGGGATTTTGCGATGTCGCATATCCCCGGCTGGCACACGACGATTTTTCCACCATATTTCGTTGCGGGAGCCATTTTTTCCGGCTTGGCGATGGTAATTACGATTAGTATTCCACTGCGTAAAGCGTTTGGTCTCGAGGCCTATCTCCAAATCTGGCACTACGAGCGGATGGCGCAGCTGATTCTCTTTACCTCAGGAATTGTTACATATGCCTATGCGATCGAGTTTTTCGTAGCTTGGTATAGTAATAACCCATTCGAGCAGTACCAGTTCTGGTTTCGGCCCTTCGGCGAATTTAAAGTTGCTTTCTGGGGCATGGTATTCTGTAACTGCGTCGCACCGCTTACGCTTTGGGTGAAGAAGTGGCGAAGGAATCTCACCTGGCTCTTTATCATGTCGATTGTCATCAACATTGGAATGTGGCTCGAGCGATTCAATATCATTATGAATTCGCTCGCGCGTGATTTTGACCCAGCAGCTTGGGGGAATTACGAGTTTACTTGGACCGAGATCGGTATCACGGTAGGGTCATTCGGTTGGTTCTTCACCTGGCTTATCCTCTTCATCAAGTTTCTGCCATCGATGGCTTTGACCGAAATTAAAGAGATACAACAACCGCCGACGAGGACATCTCATTATGGCTGAGACACGAGGCGACCATATCGTCATCGGCCACTTTCGTTACGTCGATGACACGAAGCAGGCAATTGTTCGGCTGAAGCAGGGCGGGTTTAGCGATCTCCAATTGTTCTCGCCCGTTCCGAACCATGATCTGGAAGAGGAGCTCTACCGGGAGAAACCACGAAGCGCAGTTCGACGTTTCACGCTCATTGGCGCTGTCACGGGTTGTCTCGGCGCTTTCCTGATGACTATCTGGATGTCTCATGACTGGCCGTTACGAACGAGCGCCAAACCGATTATTTCAATTCCAGCATTTGTCGTCATTGGCTTTGAGTGTACCGTACTCCTCGGTTGTATCTTCACCTTACTCGGAATGCTGCACCTAAACCGCCTGCCGAATATTTTTGCAGCGCCTGGGTATCGTCCAAATTTCAGTAAGGATGTTTTCGGGCTAGTGGCACGGGTGACGAAAGAGAAAACCGAACAGGTAAAGACCGAGTTAAAGAAAGCTGGCGCTTTCGAGGTGGAGGTGGAATATGCGCGCTAGCGTGTGGGTCCTCATCTTCCTGTTCTCCCTGTGTTCTCTGGAGAACGCGTCGGCATTGCCATGGGACACGGATATGAACAAACAGAGCTCTTACAAGCCAAACGAAATGGCTCGTGCTCCAGTTAAGGGAACGGTTCCTCTCGGTAAAGCAATTTTCTCGCTCAGCGCTGAGGAAGCCGAGAAGAATCTTACCAATCCCGTGCCAATCGCGTTTGCTTCTGCCTGGCGGGGTCGAAGAATTTGGAGTGCGAATTGCGCGACCTGTCATGGGAAGAATGGGAGTGGAAACGGACCAGTTGGCCCGCTGATGCAAGTCCCATCGTTACTCGCTGATTTTTACAAGTCGCGGAGTGACGGCCGCATTTTCTACGTCATTCACAATGGCGGTGCGAATATGCCACGTTACGGCTACAAGTTGAGCGTCAATGAACACTGGGATGTAGTGAACTACCTTCGTTTCCTTCAGGGAGCGGACATCCCGAATCTTCCGCGACCGGAGTAAGTAGATGGCACACGGCTATTCATCAGTGAGTCTCCACGATGTTCCAGCGATAGTCCGGTCCGAGCCATTTCGCTTGCCAATGATGGCGCGAGCTGTGCTCTGGATGCTCTTCGCCCTTGGAGTCATGGCTTTTGTGATCGGAGTAAGCGGTCCAAATGCGAAACTCGCATGGGTTTCGTTCCAAGTGAATTTTACCTATTGGCTCCTCGTTGCCGCGGCCGCTACTGGATTCTCCGCGGTGTTCCATATCTCCGATGGACAATGGGCGAGACCAATTCGACGGATCTTCGAGTCCGCAAGCGAGTTCTTGGCCTGGATGATCGTGCCTCTCGTTGTGCTCTATTTCGGGCGCGAACATCTCTTCGTTTGGGCGGGACATGAGAAGGTCCCGGGCAAAGAAATGTGGCTTAATGCAAACTTTGTCTACGCACGTGACCTCATCGGACTCGTTATCTTAGTGCTCCTCTCACGAAAGGTTGTTTTCTATTCGATCGCTCGGGATATCGCAGCGGTGAGTGGTGGGTGCATTCCGGCTAATGGACTCGAAACCTCGCGCTGGAGCGAGGAGAGTTATAAGCGATACGTGACTGCGACGGGACAATCGGGACTTGGCGCGATCGCTCATGCGAGTGCACGAATGACCAGACTCTCCCCGGTAGTAGTAATTGTCTACGCATTCGTACTCTCTCTCATTGCGTTTGATCAAATTATGGCTGTGGATCCGCACTGGTATTCGACACTCTTCGGCGCATTCTACTTTATGAGCGGTGTTTACCTCGCCGTTGCGTGGGTAGCGATCCTTGCCGCGATTGCGCGTGAAAATCATCCACTCTATCGGGCAAAAATTGAACCGCGAACATTACATGATCTCGGAAAGTTGCTCTTTGGTTTTGGTATTTTTTGGGCCTATCTGTTCTGGAGTCATTACCTGACGATCTGGTATGGCAATATCCCTGAAGAAACGAGTTGGGTCATTGTCCGTCTACGTGAAGAGCCATGGCACAGCCTCAGTTGGTTTATCTTTGCTTGCTGCTTCATCTGTCCATTTCTAATTGGACTTAGTCGTGACGTGAAAAAAGTACCGACACTCCTCTTTGCCCTTGGGATGATGGTGGTCTGTGGTCTCTGGCTCCAACAGTATCTCCTCTTTGCACCAACACTCTTTCCTGGCGAGATCCCTCTCGGTTGGCAAGATGCTGCCATCTCCTTAGGGTTTATGGGCGCATTCATGCTCTCAAGCTTCTCCTTCCTCGGAAAGTTTCCTCTCGTCCCTTTTGGTGATTTTTACCAGGCGAAGGAACTAAAAGAGGCCGCTTAGAAGCCGAGCCCCACGTCTCCTGACAAAAAAAGCATATGTTACGCCCGCTGTTACCGGTAGAATAACAGTACGGGGTTAGAGGTTGATATGGAGGCTCCTGTGCTGGAAAGCAATCTCCGTCGCGAAGAATGTTTAACTTCAAACCACCGCGCTGTGGCTTGCCGTGACACCCTCCGAGCAGGACTCCCCTGGTTACTTCTCCTCTGTGCTGTCGTCTTTGGTGGGATGAGTTATCAACGTCAGGTAGATACTGAAGTGCTGCTCAGAGAGACAGCCGAGAAGCACGAACGACTTGTTCTCTCGCTTGAGACAGGTGCTCGGGAGAACAGAAATGATCAAGAACTCACCAAGCAGAACCCCATCGATGTGAATCTCATCGAGCTTCCAAACGGGCTTTATAGGTTGGAAGCGCCGATTGTCGTCTCAAACTTAAACGGTGTTATTCGAACCGGGAAAAATTACACCATTCATCACATAAAAACTGAGATCGATATCGATGGCTATCAACATCCGCTCCAGGTCGGAATCGGGTTTGCTGGATTACTTAGCGCTCCTCAGTTTTACGTCGATTATGATGGAGATGGAATTGTTGACCAAGCGTTACTCCATGAAATCGTAACTTGGCTCCCGTTTCAGAAACTCTTTTCTCGAACAGTTGATCCATACCGTTCGCAGAATCTCTACGGAACATTTCTCATCCATTGGCGAGAGGCGAAGTTTACTGAACACGAGCAGATTTCAGAGCATGGGAGCAAGCTTGTGCGGAATGTTGAGGAGATAATTCGCGAGCATAGCGACGAGCTTTCCCGTTTCATCAAAGGAGCCGGGGAGCGACTCCCGGTGGACGAGAATCGTGTCAGCTAACCAAGCTGCTAAAACGGAATATCATCATCATCGAACGTAACCTCCGCTGATGACGCCTTTCCTTTCGGCTTTGCTTCTGCGGCGGGTGGTGCATCAAAACCACCGAATTGCTCGCCTTCAGCTGGGGCAACTTCGATATTTGAGGACAATCCTGATTCGCCGCGACGACCAACAAACTGAACGTTTGCAGCAACGATCTCAGTTTTGTAACGGTCTTTCCCCTCTTGATCTTGCCACTTGCGAGTTTGAATCCGACCCTCGACAAACACTTGGCTCCCTTTATTGAGGTACTGGGAGCAATTCTCAGCCGTCTTTCCCCAGGCTACGACAGAATGCCATTCGGTGTGGTCAACCCATTCCCCTTCGGCATTGCGCCGCCGTTCACCAGTCGCAACGCGAAGCGTGCAAACGGGATGTTGCGAAGTCGTATATCTCAGTTCTGGATCCGCACCGAGGTTTCCTAATAAGAAGACGCGATTGACACCCATTTTTTTCTCCTCATAGCCTAGCGCGAGCAACGCGCACTACCTGTGCTCTTCAAGCAAAGCGTGATGTGATATTACGTGATTCGCGATGAAAGTCACACCTCGCGAGCTCCTCACCTTGGTACATCGAACATTCAGTAATAATGAAGGCGTTCGGTCGCTGAAGTAGTGGGCGGGAGAGACCTGATGGGGATAACGCTTGGACAATTTTGATTTCATTAGAAATTAATAGGGAAAGCTTGTCATTTTACGTGGTAAAGCGGTATAACTCCCTCCTGAATCTTCCTTATTTATTAGTGATGAACTTCCCTGGAGCTGTGTAACTTGAGGTAAATATGAGATCTTTTATTTTCGTACTATTTGCGTGTTTATTTGTGACGCCTTCGTCAGTATTTTCAGCACCGACAGACCTCCGGCTTGGTTACGTGGACTTAGAGAAGGCGCTTTCTGCAAGTAAAGCTGGGATGGAAGCGCAAAAGAAGTACGAGACTGAAGTCGACTCAGCGCAGGTTGAGCTGGACAAGAAGAAATCAGAATTCGAACGGCTGAAGACCGACCTCTCGAAGCAGAAGGAGAGTCTCAGCAAAGAAGCTCGCGCACAAAAAGAAGAGAAGTTAATTAAACTTGAAAAGGATTTGAAGCGTAGCTTTCAAGATTCGCAGGATGCGCTCCGCAGACGCAATGCACAGATTGTTGGTGAGCTCGTCAAGGAGATCCGAAAGGTTGTTGATAAAGTCGGAACGGACGAAGGCTTTACGGTAATCTTAGAAAAGAACAGCCAGTCTGTATTGTTCGCTGACTCCAGTATCGATATCACGGATCGTGTAGTGAAGGCGTTTGACGCCAAACAGAACTGACGGCTTAGGAAATCGAGAAATGACTGAGGCGGCGCTCCCTTTCAAATTTCCTTTACGGGTTACCGAAATCCAGGAGATCCTCCCTCATCGCTTCCCCTTCCTGCTTGTCGATCAGGTGACTGAGTACGTAGCGGGGAAGGGAATTGTTGGCTTTAAGAACGTCAGTTGTAATGAACCGTTCTTCCAGGGACACTTCCCGGGTCGTCCGATTATGCCGGGAGTTTTAATTCTTGAATCGCTCGCTCAGCTCGGGGCGATTTTTGCTAAGCTCCATCCGAAGGGGTCGGCGCCCGAACGGTTGATTGTCTTCTCTGGTGCCGATGAAGTGCGGTTTCGAAAGCAGGTTATTCCGGGAGATATTCTCCGCCTCGAACTCACTCTGCTGAAAATGAAGTTCGCACACTGGAAGATGCAAGGCGTTGCCACGGTTTCAGGCGATGTCGTGGCCGAGGCGATACTTATGGCTACTGAGGTAGATTAATCCTGTGGTGGCCAATCATCATCGCTCAGTTGTCATTCATCCGACAGCCATCGTAGACGACGGTGCTGAAATCGGCTCTGGAGTCTCGATTGGCGCGTACACTATCATTGGTCCGAAAGTGAAAGTGGGTGATGGCACTTGGATCGGTCCGCATGTGGTCATTGAAGGCCATACTGAACTCGGACCGGAAAATATGGTCTATCAGTTCGCCTCCCTTGGTTCTCACCCACAAGATTTAAAGTATCACGGTGAGCCATCAACGCTCATCATCGGCGCACGCAACAAAATTCGCGAATTCGTAACCCTCCAGCCCGGAACGGAACACGGTCGAATGAGCACTCGGGTTGGCGACGAGAACCTGTTCATGGCGAACTGTCACGTTGGACATGATTGCATCGTTGGCAGCAAAAATGTTTTCGCCAACTCAACCGCGCTCGCTGGCCATGTCACCATCGACAACAATGTAATTCTCGGTGGGCTTGTTGGGATTCATCAATTCTGCCGCATCGGGGATTTTTCGCTGATTGGTGCTGGTTCGATGGTGAGCTCTGATGTTCCACCGTATTGTCTTGTTCAAGGGGACCGCGCGCATCTGCGTGGGGTAAACGTCATTGGTCTTGAGCGAGGAGGCTTCCAAGACACCGAGATCAAAGATATTCGGCGCACTTATCGTCATCTCTTCGCGACCGTTGGCCACCTTGAAGCAAAGGTGAAATCTCTCCCCGCAGACCTGAAAGATCAACCAGTCGTGCGTGGGATGGTCGAATTCATTACCTCGAGTAAGCGAGGGGTCTGTAAACCGCTTCGGGAGCTCCGCTCCGGTGGACCCACAGAGTAACATTCTCAATACAGTTAGAACTCCGCCCATTGGCGTAATCGCAGGGAACGGAGTGTATCCTCGTCTCTTTGCCACTGCGGTCCGCGAGCGAGGCAATGATGTCGTTGCCGTCTGTCATCTTGGCGAGACTGACCCAAGTATCGAAGAGCTCGTTCAAACCTGTGTCTGGATTAAGGTTGGCGAACTTGGGCGAATGATCGACACCTTCGTGAAGCACGGCGTAAGGGAGGTGGCGATGGCGGGGGGGATTAATCGAATAAAACTTTTCGGTGGGGTGAAGCTTGACCTTCGCGGTGCAGCACTCCTTGCGAAGCTTCGCTCGACCAAAGACGATGTTATTATGCGCGGTGTTGCAGGTGAGCTCGAGAAGTTGGGAATCGCAGTTATTCCTTGCACGCGCTTCATGGAGCAGCATCTCGTAGACCTGGGCGTGCTCACAAAGAGCAAACCGACAGCTGAAGAGGAGGCCGATATCGAGGTTGGGAGAGTCGCGCTCCAGGCGATGGCTCCGCATCACATAGGGCAACTGGTAGTGGTTCGCGACGGTGTCGTGGTTGCCGTTGAGGCGGTGGAGGGGAGTGACGCTGCAATCCGGCGTGGTGGTGAACTTGGGGGGCGGGGAGCTGTCGTGGTGAAGTATGCAAAGTCAACGCAGGATATGCGATTTGATGTGCCGACCGTCGGTCTCAAAACAGTAGAGATCATGGCTGAGGTGAAAGCACGTGTTCTTGCACTTGAGGCTGGGAAAACGCTTCTCCTCGACCGAGAGCAGGTTTTGCGTTTTGCGGACTCCCATAAAATTTCAATCGTTGGCTGCAGCTAGTGTCTCGACCGGCGCTCTCCCATCTACAAGCAGTTCTCTACCTCCTTGTTTCGGCACTTTGCTGGAGTTCGACCGGAGTGTTGATCAAAATCATTGATCTCAGTTCGCTCAGTATCACTGGCGCACGAAGCCTCATCACCGTGGGTGTTATTGCTTTTCTCTATCGCCCGCCGTGGCTCAAACTGTCACGCGAGAGAGTCCTTACCGGCCTGATGCTCGCTCTCTCACTCTTCCTCTATGTTGCCTCAACGAAGCTTACGACTGCAGCAAATGCGCTCTTCTTGATGTACACCGCGCCAATCTATGTAGTTCTTGCGGGAAAACGTGTAGCTGGGGAACAGGCGAGTCGAGTAGATATTCTGTGTATGATCATCGTGCTTGTCGGGACTGCGCTCGTTTTTGCCGACAATCTTGCGCTAAAGCATTTTTGGGGCAATATCCTCGGTGTGTTGAGTGGAATTTTCTACGGATACTACGCCCTGTTCGTCCGTAAACAGAAGCACGACTCACCGATGACCTTAACGCTTCTCGGTCATCTCTTCGTTTGCCCCCTTGCCGCAGCGATGCTCACCGAACCTCTGCCCAATGTATTTGGAATCGCCGCTCTCATATTTTTGGGTGTTATTGGAACAGCAGTTCCCTATGCGTTACAGGCACGCGCTCTTGAGCGAGCGACAGCGCTCGAAGGAACGCTCATCCCTACCCTAGAAATAGCACTCCTCCCGATTTGGGCTTACCTGTTCATTGGTGAGACGATCGGCGGGAGCGCAATTGCGGGAGCGATATTGATTGTGCTCGCGACAATTGTCTTTGTCGCCCAGAAATTACTCGTTAATTCATAGTTTTAGTTTTTCTCCACATTTACCGACTAAGCAGGGGGTACTCTAGTTTGGTCTCGCCTGATGGCAACGAAGTGTCCGCTCTGTGATAAGCGCTACGAAACCGGCGAACGATGTCCGGAAGATGGAGCTACGCTCTTGCCCGAATCAACGTCCGATCCACTGGTCGGCATGGTCTTAAAGGACACTTATCGAGTCGAAGAGATCCTCGGAAGCGGGGGCCTGAGCGTTGTCTATCGTGCTCGTCACATTTCACTTGGTCGGGTTGTCGCAATAAAAATCCTCCGTGGCCATCGGGCTGAGCAGGACGAGTTCATCAAACGTCTGTTTCGCGAGGCGCGTCTCATCAGTAAGCTCAATCACCCTCATATTGTTCAAGTGTTCGATTTCGGCAATACCGAGGACGGCCTTGGCTTTATCGTTATGGAACATCTCGAAGGCGAAACCCTTGAAGCGATGATTCCAAAAGACCGAGGGATGTCACTCGAGACGATAGTCGAGTTGTTGGAACAAATTTGCGGCGCAGTTCAGCTGGCTCACGACCAACAGATTGTTCACCGGGACTTGAAACCGAATAACATCATCGTGTCGCGAATGAGCGGCGGAAAGGTTTTTGCAAAAGTCCTTGATTTCGGAATCAGTAAACCGCTCTCAGAAGGGGAGAGCAAATACACTCAACCAGGGATGATGCTCGGAACTCCCGGTTTCGTTGCCCCCGAACAATTCTCGGGAGAGTGCGAGATTGATACGAGAGCCGATGTATATGCCCTTGGAGGCATTCTCTACCAAATGGCGAGCGGAAAGAAACCATTCGCCGGAGATACGCTCCAGACAATTCTCTGTAAACAGACCATCGGCGATATCGGTGCACTTGAACCAGAGAAGATGAGTGACCCACGTTGCGTTGCTCTCCGCTCGGTCATCGACACCGCCGTTCAGCCAGATGTCGAGTCACGTTATCAAACTGTATCAGAGTTTCTTTCCGCACTTCGGGAGAGTACAAGTATTGAAGGTGCGGCGAAACAGATTCCATTCAGCCCGAAACGACTCCCGCGCTGGGCAGCCGCAGGTCTTGCCGTTTCGTTGCTCGTGGTTATTGGCATCTTCATCCCTGGGGTATCAAGGAGCTTGAGTCGTCTTCGGAATGGAGAGGTGGTTGATTCTTCTACGATGCAGTTTCCAGGAGTGACTGCAACGTCCGTCAAACTCGGTATGACCGGTCCTTTCTCTGGCTCGGCTCGTGAACTTGGCCGCTCGATGCAGGTTGGGATTGAAACTTACTTCTATGCTGTGAATGACAACGGGGGCGTTCATGGAAGAAAACTTTCGCTTGTTGCTCGTGATGATGGCTATGAACCCGATCGAGCAGAGAAAAATGTAGATGAGCTTATCCATGAAGAGGAAGTTTTTGCATTCATCGGTAATGTTGGTACACCAACTACCGAAGTTTCACTTCCAGAGATGCTGAAGGAGAAGCGAATTCTCTTTGCGCCTTTTACTGGCGCCGGCTTTCTTCGCAAAGACCCACCGGATCATTACGTCTTTAACTACCGTGCGAGTTATAGCGAGGAGACTGAAACAATCGTCAATTACCTGATCGAAGCGCGTGGGGTCATTCCGCGAAAAATAGCTGTGTTTGCTCAAGACGATAGTTATGGGGAGGTAGGATTTCACGGGGTAAAGCGAGCCCTTGCAAAACATGGGATACATGAGAACGAGATTTTCCGCCTCAGTTATAAACGAAATACAGCGGTCGTTGAGCCGGCGACCGCGGCAATACTGAAGCGGCGCGATGAGGTAGAGGCGGTAATCATTGTCGCGACCTATGCGGCAAGCGCGCGATTTATTAAGATCTTAAAGGACGCGAATTTTTCACCTTACTTTGCAAATGTATCGTTCGTTGGAAGTGTGCCTCTCGCGCAAGAGTTCGCACAACTTGGCACCGAGTATGGCATAGGGGTCATTGTGACTCAGGTAGTACCACAATTCGATGGCCAATCGACACTCGCGCTACGCTACCAAACCGACATGAAACGCTACTTCCCAGCGGAGATACCAGGATTCACTTCATTTGAGGGATATATTGCGGCGAGTCTCTTCGTCGAGGGGTTGAACCGCACTGGATTAGAGCTTACGACCGAAACGCTTGCGAAGGCATTTGAATCAATGACAAGCGTTGATTTGGGAATTGGCGCTCCACTTACCTTTAGCCCATCCGATCATCAAGCATCAGATAAGGTTTGGGCAACTGTGCTCGATGAGAACGGCCGGTACCAAGTACTCGACTTGTGATAGCTACGTACGAGCGAGCTACCTCATTTAGCGCACTGGAATCGCACCGTTTGGACCACCAGGTGGTCTCGCGGCATCTGGCGGCTCAATTGTTGCCTCAGTGCCACCACCTAGGTTGTATCCGATATCAGTAAATGTGTCAGCGGACCGTTGCCATGGCCCAGATGGATCACCGATGACGAGCAGCACGACATAGCAGATGAGCGAGAACATAAGGAGGTACTCGATCATCGTTGCGCCGCGCTCGGAGCGAGCTTTTATTGCTAAAAATCGCAAGCGTTTCATCGTAAACCGCTCAGTTTAAGAGGCGAGTAATGTTTTGGAGGTCCCGCTATAACAGGTTGATGCAACATCCATGCCTTTATATAGCCGCACACGAAGTTCGCATGTGACTGTATTTCATGGGACCAGATTTGAATCTGCCGTGTGAACTGACTTCTTTCCCAGAATCCTCTAGGAGAGGGGTGGATGATCGAACTGCCGGGGAAACGTTATTCGGCTCATTGAAAGGTGAAACCGAGGGGCACGTTTCACCAAAGGCCGGGGGACCGCGGATTCCCTTGGTCCCCTCGGCCATATCGCTCCAAACCCCGTGGCGCATTGGGGCGTCGAGCTGAACCTTCCTAGTTGAGATATCCCCTCTTAAAGACGAGGTAGGTGCTAGAGAGGAGCTCGAATCCATCCATGCTCCAAACCAGTCGCTCGCCGGTGCAGATGCGCTCCAGCGCGCAGCCGAGTGTCGCCATGAACTGGACGATCCGCGCTATATCATCCTCAGCTGACTCGCCACGGGTGATTGACCGGGACGAATCGCCGTCGTAGCGGGTTCCGAGCGAGTCCTCTGGTTTCACCGGAAAGAGACCATCCACGACGATCTTCCCCCTCGGCATCGTGATGGCAGCCGCTGCCTCAAAGGTGCCGCGCTGGTTATCATCCCGGTCGACGAAGTAGCTAAGACACACCAAACGAGCGACCCGAGGACCAAGGAAACCCTGCGAATGCGCCTGGGAGAGTGTCTCAGCCTTACCTTCAACGCCCTTGCCGTTTAGGAGTTGAATCGCTGGAGCTGAGATATCAAGCCCAAAGAGTACCGCAGGCTCGAGTCCAAGCATCTCCTTGATGCGAAAGAGAAGTGCTCCGAATCCACAGCCGACATCGACCACTCGGCCTTCGCTGAGAGCTAATGGACCGACAATCTGCTCGAACATCCTACGGTCCTCAAGTGGACACCAGAAGCCGTAGTTCGGCTCCCGAAACGCAGCTTCCAGTTCGGCCCTGTTTGCCCGACCGTCAGAGACGGAAAGTACGGCCAAGAGCAGGTTTTCCCAGGCACTTGTTCCGTACTCGAACTCATAGCGCTCAACTGCATTGTGGTGGCCTAGCTCTTGATATGCTTTCCGCAGTAAGTGTAAGTGACCAAGCCGCGGTGCATATTGTGAATGAAACTGCGCGAGCCGCTCGGGAGAAATTTCGCCGAAGTCGACGAATTCCCCACGATGCTGAGCGGCAACCCTGCCAATCCGATCCCTTGTGTCTTTCGAGAAACGATTTACGGGAGTGAAGACTCCCGCAAAAGACTGCCCACCTGGTGCTACTTGTGCGTTCATCTTCAACCTCCCCTCGGAAAAGTGTCATTGAACCTTACCCATTAACGTTTACGTGCCCCTCGGCTTTCGTAAGAGAAAGCCGAGGAAAGAATTCTTCTACCTGGGAAACAACATATCGCTGTTTGAACGGGTCTTATTTACGGCCAGAGGCCGTGATGGAGGTGGGTGAATCCTAGTTCGCTCATGCCACGTCGGTAGGCAACTGCAACGGCATCAAATTTAAGGTGTAATTCTGCCGCGAGATCAAACGGAACCTGTTCTGGGCGTTGTGATTCAACAACGCGTTTATCCTGGTCGAAGATTACATCCTCAAACTTCCGAATGACCTCCTCCGGTTGATCCGCGTTATAGTTCCTGGCCACGATACAGTAGCCGCTACACTCTTTGTCACTGATGGGTTGCGAGCTAAAGAAATAGATCATTCCCTTCTCGCCGCCCCAACCAAGGCGCAGTACGATGGTGTATGGCATGTGTAGCTGGTAACGACTACGCCGTTCTGGATTTTGCACCGTGTTATTGGAGAAGATCGGAAACTCATCTGTATTCGGTGCCTCAGGGCGTACAATCTCGTAGTAGAGAACGTTCCCTTCGGTTCGAACTTCGTGTTTCGGGACTTCGGTTCGGGTTGGGTCCCCGAGGAGATCTGGGTGAACGAATGGGAAGTGCCCGAAGTCGGTAAAATTCTCAATCTGCCGCGCCGCACTTGATTTCCAGGTAAAGGGACCGGTGTTCACTATGATCCACTCAGAACTTTCGAGCTCTGGTACTTCAGGGAGCTCGTAGCGTGGCTGATCAAGGGACACCCAGATGAGACCGTAACGTTCCTGCGCAAAGTATCGTTCAATCCGCGCTTTCTCCGGGATACGACAGGGGTCTGCAAGTTGTGGAATGAGTGTACATTTCCCTTCACGGTTGAAGCGCCAGCCGTGGTAGGGGCACACAATCTCACCATCGCTGCAGCTTCCAAGTGAAAGGGCAGTCCCGCGGTGAATACAGAGGTCCTTGAGCGCACTCACCTTGCCATTCGCATCACGCCAAATAACGATGCTCTCACCGAGCAGCTTCACCGAACGAGGCTGCCCCTTCAGCTCCGAAGCGAAGCTCACCGGGTGCCAAACATTCCTTTCAAGTGAAGTAGTTTCCATCCAATCTAGCCGCAACACTTTAACTAACTAAAGTGCTACTTTAGTATACTAAAGTGAACTGCATGGCAAGCATGAACGTACCAACACCCAAATAACCGCAAACCATGGTTAAGATCATGCGTGCCGCTCCCCCGCCCCACCCTAGGGGGGATTATTTTTTAGAGGATTATTTTTTTAGACACCCACAAACTAATCCGACCAAAAACGCTTTCAGTCCAGATACTTACACGCATGAAAATGGTGGGTGTCCTGGATTGGATTGGATTCACGACTGTTGTCATTGCGAGGGAGCGTTAGCGACCGCGGCAATCTCACACTGAGGCAATAGCGATCACCACAATGGGTTGAGGGTTGAGATTGCTTTTTGGATTACTTCACCGGAATGGGTTTCCCAACCTCGTCCACTGCCACCATCACAACCTCCGCTTCGGTAACTTTAATAGTGTTTCGCTTGTTCACACCCCGTGTCGCTTCAACGGTTACGCGAACGGTGATGGAGGTTTTCCCCACTTTTACTACCTCGGTATAGTAGCTCACTGTGTCACCTACCTGCACCGGTGCGATGAAATCTACCTCGCGAAGAATCTTCGTCACGTAGAGATGCGGCGCGACCTCACGTGCTTGCTCGCCGGCCGCCAAGTCGAGATGGCTTAAGATCACACCACCGAAGATGTTCCCCATGCCATTCGTGTCTTTTGGCAGCATCACTACCCGAATTTGAGGAATACGCGAAGGAGTTCCCATGTTCTTCCCTTTGTTTGTCATATGATTGCTACCTCCCCCGTTTTGACCCAACCACGGCGCCCCTGCGGAAGAATTATCTCAACGAAATCTCCACGGCGTTCCCCGACTTCGACCTCGGCTCCATCGTGGAGTACAAAAACAACTTGAAAGTTTTCCGAGTTTCCAGAGTACGCCTTCACCTTCGGTTGCACGATGACCCCGACATCCCGTGAGTTGGATATTATCGGGACAGAAAGCCTTTGGGTGCCATCCCGACTTGGGGAGACCAAGAAAAATGATACACCGAGGAGCACAACAACAAACCCTGCTATCTGTGTTAGTGTTTGCAGTGCGAGCGATCGCCGAAAACCAGCAAGGGCGAATGCACCCCAGAACACAACATAGCAGACTAAGAAGCCGACCTTCAGCTCCTCGCGACTCAAGAGTCGGTTTAATATCAAAAAACGACCGAGTAATGCTTGAATACCACGCGCTTCATTTCCCGCTTCATCCCCTTCGAATGCATCGGTCGCGTTCTTTCGAGCTAACTCAAGATTAGCGCGAATATCGGGGTCGCGCGGATACTGAGCCAGTGCACGCCGCAGAAAGAGTATGGCATAGCCAATTTTGCCGAGCCGAAAGTAAGTGTTCCCAAGATTGTAGTATAGCTGGCCGTCGTCTAATCCTTCCGCAACCGCCTGCTCATATCCAACTTTCGCTGCTGAAAATTCTGCCTGCTCGTAACTCTCATTTGCTTTGGAAATAACGCTCACCAGGTCCTCCGCGACTACCTGCGCTGGGAGAGTAAATAGTGCAACTGAAATGAGCAGCAGCTTCATGCCTTTTCCGTCACCGCTTTGTTTTCTTCTCTATCTCACGTAGCAACACTCTTGCCTGTTCCAGGAGACTCTCCTTCTCTGCCTCGGCCCCCGATCTGGAACCACCCCCGTACCGATATCGTTCTAACTTGGCAAGAAGTTCCCGTGTTCGGTCTCCAAGTCCCGAATCATTCGTTTTCTCAGAAACAAGCGTAGCGGCTTCGATAGAGGTCAGACTCTCTCCGTGCCGGCGGAACCGTTCGCCGAGGTAGCGGGTGATTACTCCCATGATTGGCGTAAGGTCGGCACCATCAGTGAGCCCGTCAAGCGAAGAGCTTGCACGAATGAGCGCACTCCGTTCAGCAAGGAGGTGAGGATTTAACCGAAGTTGAAGATGATGACCGGCAATAAAGCGGAGGAGCAGTGATACAAGCGGCAAGAGGAAGAGGAGGAAGAAAAACGTGAGTGTATTGATTCTAGGCGCGCGACGGTAAAGCTCAGGACCGACATGTTGCGGCAAGAGATCTTCGCCAAGGAGCACCACGGTGTCTTTCTCCTCTTCCGGGCGCTCGAGTGTTGTTGGAGTGTCCACTCCACGGGAGACGACTAACTGGTCGGCGAGTTTATCGGGAAGCACACTGACCGAACGCGTGCTCGTTTGAAGTGCACGGTACTCTTGCGCTTGCGGATCGAAAGTCACAACGGTGAAGACTGGTAGCGGGAGCTCACCAGCCTTAAGTGGAACGAGGGCCATCGAGAACCGCTTCTTGAATTTTACTGTCGTCCCCTCGTAAAAGGTTTTTAGATCCGGCTTGTCGAGATATACGCGAAAATTCTTCTTATCAGCTTCGCCGAGCGGTGGAAGCTCATAAGGGCGAAGATTCGCATCGCCGTAGAGTTCGACGGTAAGCGTCACGCTACTTCCCTGTGTCACCGTCGACTTATCGAGTGCCGATGCAATCTGAACCTTACCAACGGGGACGTATCCACTACTTTTTAATGGATTCTCGGGAAGTTGCTTGACCTCAACTGTCAAGTCGTTCGCCGTAAATTTTCGCTTGGTCAGTTGAAGTCCCGTGTCGAGATCAAAATCAAAAAATCCTCCCCAACCATCGCGCCAAGGATCGGGGAGACGAGTTCGTTTCCGTTGAACCGGGAGCTCGGCGGTGAGAATGCGCCCAGGAATCCTGAGTTCGCCGGTGTCAAAGGCGAAAAGTGCGGCTCGGATGGTATAAATTGTCGAGCTCTGCTGGCCGTAAGTGCGGTGTGTTTCATCGTTCTTCTCAAACGGTTCGTGCCAGAATCCAGGAAAGCTTGGCTCGCTCACTGCTGCGTTATAGAGTCTCCGATTCGTAACGATTTTGAATTCGTAGAGTACCTGCTCACCCACGTATGGCGCGGTATTATTCAAGGTTTGAACCACGTCGACGCCGAGTTCCTTCTGCTTTGCAGGAGCTGAGTCGTCTTTAACAATCGTAATCTCTTGGTCTTTTAAGAAGACCTTCTTGCCATTCCGTACGAAATACCCGCGCGGCAGGCTATACCGCCCGGGCTCGAGTTTCGAATTCGGCTGCACGGTGAAGACATGTGAGAATGCAGTATTTGAACGTCCATTAACGATTGATATGTTGCTCGCGGTGCCCGCACTAAAGATTTCAAAATCGGAGTTTTCTTCAAAGATTGGTGGCTCAAATTCCTTTGCCTGCTCACCACGAAGAGTCACTTCAAGACGAAACTGCTCGTTCACGGTCCCAGATTCGGGGCGGACTGATACCGATACCTCAACCTCCGCATGAGCAGTGATGGTCGCTCCAAAAAGCAGGAGCATCAGCAAAAATTGGAAGCCTCGAATGAAATTCATTTGCAATAGCTGCGACTTCATCTAGTGTGAATTCTTTTGCACCACGAAGACCACTAAG
>FKKE01001363.1_pt1 | contig 38049 bp, 56 predicted proteins | sample 1106331 | NCBI WGS metagenome assembly FKKE01 (sample SAMEA3931202, study PRJEB13176) | freshwater metagenome | biome: Drinking water system; feature: drinking water; material: freshwater | place: China | collected 2013-02-06
ACGAGCACACCGTCGGCGCCGCGCAGATCGGCGCGGATCACGGCGTCGCCGCCGCCCACGGAAAACTGAATCTCGCCCGAGATCAGCGAGCTGACCACGCCGCCGGCGCCGCCGCCGATGACGATCATGCAGACCATCACCGCGCCCTTCGGCTTCAGCCACGTGCCGCGGTCGGTGCCGATGTGCGGTGTCGACCACGTCTGGATGTCCGTGTTTGGTGCGGTGATCGGCGGCAGTGCGAACGTCGTCATCTAGAACTTCCCGCCCTCCGGCGTCACGACCCATCCCGCCGCGACCGTGACCGACAGTCCCACGAACACGCGGAACCCTGGCGGCAGCGCCTTCCGCAGCACGTAGTCGATCTCGATGCCGGCGGTCGCACTGTTCGTCGCGATGCTGGACGTCGGTAGCGACTGCTCGCCCCAAAAGGAGTTATTCGTCGCGACCGTCGCCGCTTGTCCGTTGTTGAAGTAGATGCGTGCGCACGTCGGGACGTTCGACCCGATCGCCTTGAACCGCAGCAGCTCGATGCGCCCGCCGTTCGTCGCGTCTGCCACGAACACGCACTTGTTATTCGCCGAGACGCCGGTGAAGTCGGCCGCCGCCGTCGTCAGCGTCGGCGCCATCGCCGGCGTCGCGCCGCCGCCGCCCGTGAGTCCGTCGCTCGAAACGTCGCCCTTGATGATCCAGATCGGTCGTACGTTCGCAGCCATCTATCGCACCCCTCCCGCGCCGAGCGCGATCGCCAGCCCGTAGTCGTACGGCACGTCGTCCAGCTCGAGCGCGCGGAACGTCGGGTCCGCCGCGGCGCCGCTCGCCGGTCCAGCGAACACCGTGTTCGCGTTCTGGTTGTCGAGCGTCAGCTGCTGGCCCGTCAGCCCGAGCACCGCGTCCGCGTCCGCCGCCAGCGTCACGGCGGAGTGCCCCGACCCACCCTCGAGCGTCTTCACGCGGTCCGCGAGCTGGTCGAGCGCGTCGTCCGTGTTTCCTGGGTCTGCGCTGCCCGTCCAGTCGGTCGCGTCCGCCGGCGTGTACGTCGTCGTCGCCGCGTCGCCTGCACCACTTCCACCACCACCTGATACCGTGCGCGTTGTCTCGATCACGGTGGTGCCAGAGGCAGAGTTGCGCTCCAGTCGAGAGATGCGCTGGCCGTGCTCGATCGTCTTGCCGACTTGCCCAGTCCGTAGCTTCTCTGTTGGACGTCGCAGGAGATCAGGTTTCATGGCAACACCTTCCCCACCATCCGCAACTGGCCTTCGTTCTCGTCTGGCTGGCATGCATAGATCCGGTATGGCCGGATCACCCCGTCTCCGTATCGGGCTCTTGGCAACCTGACGGTGACGATGTTCCCTGGCATGAACTTCTGCCACCGCGAATCAAGAGCGATGGTCAGTTCGATCGTCTCACTCGCCAGCGTTGCCGCGGTCGCTTCTTCTCGCGCCACCCGTGACACAGACAGCCGATCAGGGAGATCAGGCGAGATGATCACGGACTCCCGCGATCGCGTCACACCAGCTCGGGACTTCACGATCCGCTGCTTGACGTTGCGAACGTTCGTGGCCCTGATTAACGCTGTGTCCTGCCATGCGATCGGTGCGTCATTGGTGACAAGTGCTGAAGGCCGGGAGAAGAACTCGCCCGCAGATGATCCGATGACCTGCACCATCTGCCGATCTTGCAGGTTGTCCGCGACATACGTGGCGTCCACGATGATGTTGGGGAACGCATGCGTGCGGTGGCGGTAGTCGAACCCCGCACGCGCTCGCCACGTAAACAACGCCCTCGCCTTTACCCCCACCTCGTAGATGATCTGCCATTCCCAGCCCGAGACGTCGGATACTTGCTTCAGCGCGTCGATCACCGGCTGGGCTCGCACGGTCACGGGTCCGATCACCGGCTCGCTGGCCTTGTTGCCGAGCACCTGGATGCCCATGCTGTTTCTGCCCGCGGCCCGCCGCACGATGTCTCTGGCAATGTCTCCAGAAGCTCCGGTGTAGGTCCGTTCCTGTAAGGTCGTGCGCTCCTCGAGCAATCCAGCCCATTCCTTGCCGGTGATCTCGACGTATGCCCCGCCCTCGGCGGATCTGATTCTCTCCACGTATCCGACAAACGGCGGCATGGTCGTGGTGAAGTTGGTCGTGACATTGGAGACGATGGCGATCAGGTCGCCTTCTACCACCGCCTGAGAGTCGTTGATCGGAAGCCGAAACTGGAACTGGCCCGCGCCCATGAGCTCGAAGCTGTAGGCGATGTCCGACACCGCACGCAGATACTTCGTGCGTTGGAACGGCCATGCGGCAGAGTGAACAAATACACTCAGCATCTACCTAAAAGGCTCCCGGTACTGGACGCGATAGTTGATGGACGCTGGTGCCGGCGCCGTGATACTCACTGCACCCGGCGCAAAGGCGAACGGATCATCTTCAACGAGGGACGTGAGGATGTACGGGCAGTCGTCTAGTACATCAGGGTCACTGTTGGTAAATGAACGTGTCTCCCAGTTCCACACGAGGTTCCGCGAGGTCTGGGTAAGCGCCTCGACACTGACGTTATACGATCCCGTCGCGAACGTACCCGCGAGCCGATAGACGTCCTGATCAGACGACTCGAACACCACCAACGGAGTCCCTGGAGTGGTGGTGTCGAGTTCGAGGATGAAGTTATCCAGATCCGTCGTGCCGCCTGTGGCCTGTGGTGCGTCTGCTTGTCGGGGTGAACCGAAGATGCGGAACCAGAGATCCGTTTCCGTCGTGTTGTTGATAAAGCCGGTGCTACCGTGCAGAATCTTGCCGCGACCATACGCAGCGGTGGCAACGCTCCAATCAAACGCCGTCGAGCCGCCGATGGCCGTAAGCTTGGCGCCAACCCAGTACGTGCCCGCGGAGAGGGTGACGGCGTTCGTGAAGGTCTTGACGACGTTCGTATAGGTCGTGGTGGTGTCGGTGTTGGAGAACGTAGACGACTGCGCCAGCGGATTAGTGGCGTCCGGCAGATCATCATCGCCCAGCGGCAGGATGACGTATGCCGCCGTAAACGTCCTCGATGCGCCGCGTTTCACGCGCATGGCTACGCCCGTGATGGTGGTGATGTCGTCCAGCTCAAACGTGTTCCCGAGGTAGTAAGTAGGGCTAAATACGGAAGACAGATCCGCAGCATCTGCCGTCTCGCATCCAGTCACCACACCGCCGCTGGCGCGCAGTCGATAGCGGTACGCCTTCTCAGTCGGCGTAAACGTCTCGCCTGTGCCGATGTCACTTGCAATATTGCGCGACGTATAGAGCACTTCTTCTTCGCCGCGCTCATTCGTCAGTAGATGCTCGATCTGCATCGCGCTTGCGATGGCTGTCACGTCCATCGTGATCGCGCTCGCCGCAGCTTTGATCCCAGTCGGGAAGTTCTGTGCGATGGCGTTACGAGCAATGAATGCTCCCGCAGAGGTGGCGTCCTTGAACGTCACATCGGTAAGGTCGTTTGTGCCATCACCATCGAGTGAAGTCAGATCGAACGAGTCCACCCCGTCGTCTTGCTCTGCCGCCCACGTCATCGGGCGTGTCTCGTTCCCGTGTGCTAGGAACGGCCCGATCCATCTGAACTGTGAGTTAGTGGAGTTCCTGCCATCGATGACAGGTGCTAACCCATCAGGCTCGTAGTCGGATTTGACCGGCTGCTGTTGCTGGTAGTTGAACACCACCTGGACGTAGTGCTCCACCCAATACATCGGTGAAGAAGCTGTGTGTGCGACAGCCGTGGTCCCTCTCCTGCCGCCTGCCACTGTCAGCGTGAACCGATCCGTACCGTCCTTCGCTGCCTGTAAGCACTCGTTGTCTCTGGCGAGATAGAACTGCTCTGGCAAGCGCGTGTAGCCCTCGAAGTCAGTGATGCGCCAGTCCGCTGTGGCTCCTGCCGAGGGAGAACCGGCCATGTTCAACTTCAGCCCACCGGAGAACAGCATCGGCACCCAGATCTTCGCCGTCCCCGTGACGAAGATGCGGAAGTTCAACGGCCCGAAGTAGTCCGAAGAGTCGTGGTTCCCGACACCTGAGAGACTTGATCCGGATGTCCAGGTCGTGCCATCTGTTGAGTGCGCGACGGTGTTGACTTCGCCTTCGTACTTCCCGGCATTGGACGCGGGATAGCCCCAGCGGATGTAGTTCGTGGAGTTGTTCGTCGTTGCGGGTGGGGTTAATTCAAGCCAGTACCACTTCTTCGCAAAGAGTCCTGTCGTGGCACCTGATCCCACCGGAGCAGAGGCGAACGTGAACGACGTCCAGACGTCCGTGCCGGTGATCGTATTCGCGTTGACTGCCGCAGACGTGCCGTTCGTGACAACTGCTCCCGGCAATCCGTTCGAGTCCTCGCGGATCTGCACCGTCATGGTCCCCACAGGAGAACCGGAGGCGTCCATCGGGATATGCACTTCGTCTACGACCAACTGCTCTCGTTCTGAACAGCCGGTAAACCGGAACTTCACCGCATGCCTGCATGCAGCATTGAGAGTTCCCGTCTCGAAGGATCGGATGTTGGCGAACGTGTGGTCGCCAGGGAACGCTAACGTTCCATACCCTGCGGGAAAGTTGGAGAGGTAGCGTTCGCTCTGCACCCCGTCCACGTAGACGAGGAGATCCAATCCTGCCGGAAGTAACGTCCCGGCCTTGATCTTCGCCTCGACGTCCCAGCCCCCGTTGGTGATTTCAATGGGGTACGGGTTGCCGAGGATGTCGTTACCCGGCATCGGTGATCGCCATGCCACGACCACTCTGCGCTGCTTGTTGTACGTCACTGTGTTCGCGGGATACGCCTGTGGCGTGCCCGTGATCGTTGGTAAGGCGTAGTCGTTACCGTCGTTGGCCGCTGCCGAGAACGCACCGCCTACGTAGGCTGATTCGGTCGTGTCGTTCTCTGTGTCGTTTTGCCAGATAGGTCGGGGGACCCAGCAGCGGATGTTGTAGAGCCAGTCCGTACCGTCCTCTGGGAACACTCCCAACGGAACCACGGTGAGCCTGAGCGTGTTGGGTGACGATGCATCGTCTGTTGCCTTCAGCAACACCTCACCAGATCGCGGATTGGCCCATTGCTTTAGTTGGTTGACGTCCGCGAAGTGGTTCGAGGTGCCGGCGCGGACGATCTTCACGAAGATGTCCAGCATCCGGCCCTCGGGTTGAGCTCTGACGTAATCGCCGAACTCGCCAACGATGTCCGCCGTGATTGGCACGAAGTTCGGCGTCTCACCGATGCTGCTGTCCTTGCGGAACTTGGCGATGTACGTGGACGTGTCGTTGATGTTGTTGCCATTCAGCGTCGTGATCGTCTTCTTGGCGCCGCTCATCGGTAACTCAACGCCAGGTCGTCCAGCGCCTCCTGCACACCCATGCGGCTATTGATCGTCACTGGCCCGTAGAACGTCGGCGCCTGTTGCTGCTGTATCTGTTTGATGGCACCACCCAGCGTCGGAGGATTCGTCACCCGCGTCTCGATGTCATCAGGGATGAGTCCGCGCTCCTTGAGCTTTCGCAGCCCTTCGTCTGTCGCATTGCCTGCTGCCGTGTGCCTGTTGCCTGCTGCGTCGGTGAACCCGATCGCGCCCGTGTCGAACGAATGCACCCGCTTGCCCGTGCGCTTGGCGATCGCCCGCGCGGACTCCATGAGTTCTTCTGTAAACCCCTGAATGTGGTCGATGAACTGGCCGATACTCAGCCCCGACTCGAGGAAGGCTTTGCGGAGCTCCTGTAGTTCCAGTTGCGCTATGAACGCGGCGCCTGAGATACCGGCGTTGTCGTCGCCGAGGACGATCGCCAGTTTCGTCAGATCAAGCGCCGACTGTTCTGCAGCCTCGCGTGTGATGCGCTCGGCTTCCGCCACCGCGGCTTGTGCTTCTTGCGCTAGCTCTAACTGCGCTACCCAGTGGAGCGTCGTTCCGCCCACAAGCTTGATCTTCTCGTTGATCAGGTCCGCGAGTTGCTTGAACTCGTTCGCCGCTTCTGCCAGTGGAGAGCCCCCATTACCGCCGCCCTTTGACGTGGACGGGAATGGCAACTGCCCCTGCACGAGACCCAGCAGCCCGCCGTCCTGGAAGGAACCTCTGATCAGTCCCGCTTCTTTCAGCAGTTCGGCGGTTCGGCCGGGCTTGCTGAGAGGGAGGATCAATTCGGGCTTGTTGCCCTCGCCGACTTCGATCAGAGAGTGCTTCTTGACGAAGCCACCTTCCGCGAAGCCGTCGTCTGCCCTGCTCCCTAACTTGCGCGGCTGGGCCTGTTGTGCGGCGATCTCATCTGTCAAAGCCGCGATCCTGAGTGCCACCTGAATGTCTAGCCGCGGGTTGCGCTTCACCAGGTCGATGAACTTCTGCACCTCTGCCGCACTGTCGAGGAACTGCTGGGCCTCGGCGATGATCTTGATTGCCTTCTCTTGCGGCAGTGCGGCGATCGTGGTGCTGATCTCATCGATGGTCTTCTGCGATACCTTGCCGCTCTCCACGAGTGACGAGGCCATTGCCCCGAACGCCGACACCGCTGCGGTCTTGAGGTCTGAGGCGGCTTGCTGGTTCGATACCAGTTGGTCGTGCCACTTCTGAAGGCTTTCAGGAATTTCCTGCCCAGCGGCTTCGTACGCGGAGATCATTGCCTGGGTGAGATCGATCTGGGACTGCAACTGCCGATCCGCTGCCGTAGGCCGGTTCAGCGCATCGTTCACACGATCAATCGAGCCATCAAGGGCGTCGTAGTTCGCCGACAGCGCGATGGCGATCTCGCCGATGCCCTTCATCGCGTCGGTCTGCACCACGATCGCGTCAGCCGTCCCGCGGGTGGCCTGCTGGAACTTGATCGCCTCTAGCGCCGTCTCTCGCAACGCATCTTCGTTGCCCCCGAGCGCCGCGATCTGCTCGTTGATCAGCGTCGTCAGCACATCGAAGATGGCGGGGTCGTCTTGGAACGTGCTGCGGAATGATTGAAGTTCGTCCCGCGTCAGATTGAGATCCCGCAGCGAGTCCGTCAGGTCTTCGATGTCGCGCTTGGCGTTCTCCGCATCGATGATGCCTGCAAAGCCTTCGGCGAACTTCTCATCGGAGAACTTCTTCAGGACGTCGCCGGCCTCGGCGATGGCGTCCACGGTGCGCTCGATCTCCAGCGTCCTCGCCCGTTCTGCACTGATGCCTGCCCGCTCCAGCGCCGCTACCCGCTCCAGTGAGTCGCCATAGAAATCGGTGAACCGTGCAGCCCGCTTCGCTGCCTCTGCTGCTCCTGTGAAGTGATCGATGATGCCGAACCCCGTGAGCTTTCGAGACGCAACCTCCACACCCGCGATCGCCGCCGTCAGCGCGATGAACCCGCCCGTAGGCGACTTCAGCGCAGCGCCCAGGCCAGACATGATGCTGGTCGCCCCGCCCGCCTGCCGTGCGAGGTTGGGGAAGCCAGCACGAGTGAGTATCTGAAGATCCGACTGTAGCTGGGCGAAGTTCGCGGCCTTCGATGCCGCGGCGAACGCCAGCATCCCCGCCGCCGCTGCTGGTGCGGCAGTCGCAATGACTTTCAACGCAGGGCCAAGAGGCTTCGCCGCATCTACAAGTTCGTTCGCGCCCTTTGCCGCGCCGCCAATCGCCGGCAACAGCGCGTTACCGATGCTGATGCCTGTGTCCACGACGTTGTTCTTGAGCACCTGGAGTTGCGCTGCGGTCGTCCCGTACCGCTTCTCGGCCTCCTCCGTGAGCGCCGTATTCTCCTCAAACGCCGTGGTGCCGTTGTCGATTGACTTCCGCAGCAAGTCGCCCGCTCCAGCAGCGGACAAGAATGCGCGGATCAATCGCTGGTCCCCGAGTTCCAGGTTCTCGAGGATGTCAAATGCCCGGTCCCCTGCCCTGCCAAGTTCCTCAACAAACCGCGTAAAAGCTTCGGCTGGATCAGACTTCGCTAGTGACGCGAACTGTTCCGCAGTAAGCCCCGTGACTTCGGCGAACACCTCCAGCGCGTCACCGCCCTGTGACGCGGCCTTTGTCATCTCGATCAGAACCTTCTGTATCGCAGTGCCGCCGGCCTCCGCCTCGACGCCCACGGATGCAAAGGCCGCGCCGATACCAGCAATCTCAGCAGCTTGCAGTCCAGCGATCTTTCCGGCACCAGCGATGCGTGTCGTGAAGTCCACGATGCCGCTCTCGGTCGCAGCACTCTTGTTGCCCAGATCCACGATCGCCGAACCCAGTCGGTCGATCTGATCAATTGGCAACTGAACGACATTGGCGATCTGGGCGAATGACTCCGCTGCGATGTCGGCTGAGAGGTTCGTCGTGTTGGCGAGGTCTACGATCGTCCGCTCGAACTTGATGATGTTGTTAACGCCAGAGACGCCCAACTGTCCTGCGAGTTCCCCCACGCGGTTGATGTCGTCAGCCGTGGCGGGGATGGTCCGCGCCATCTCCCGATTCGCTTTGGCGAGGCGGGAAAACTCTTCCTCCGTAGCATCGACGGTCTTGCGGATACCGGCGAATGAGGACTCGAACGAGATCGCAGCGCCAATCGTGCCCTTGAGAGACGCTTGGAACCCGCCAAGCGCGGCCTGGGCACCGACAAATCCCGTGGCAATGCCCACTACGTCGCGGCGGAAATTGCCTGACACACGCCCGAACGTAGACATCTCGCGGTTGAGCTGGGCGATACCCTTGCCCCTGCTGGGATCGTCTAATCCCTTCAGATCACGACTCAGCCGGCGAAGTTCAGCGGAAGCCCGATTAACGGCAGAAATTACAATGGCTAGGTCCGCGGCCAAAGCGTGTTCCTCCTGATCGCATTAGCAGCGATAATTAGTGTGTGACGGTCACCTGTCAGCAGTGCGCTAACGACTTCCATGCCAGAAGGTGGCGCAAGTTCTGCTCTCAGCCATGCTCCAAAATTGGCCAAGTCCGTAAGGGGCAACCGCGGCGCGGACGTGAGGCGAACTGCACTATCTGCGGGAAGAGCATGTATGTGTCTCGCACCGCTGCATCCTTTGGCTGGATCGGAAAGTACTGCGGTACTTGTTATCGAGGCGTTCTGAGCGAACGAGCTCGTGCCCTGCGCGGTGTCCCTAAGTCCGCAGAAACTAAGGCGAAGCTGAGCGCCAATCGCGCAAACCGCCCTCGCGGTGAACGCCATCCGTTTTGGAAACCACCTCTTCCTGCCAGAGAATGTATTGAATGTGGAATTACGTTCTCCGTTCCACGCCATAAGGGAGATCGGGATCGCAATAAGGTTCGCTATTGCTCCCGTGACTGCTGGTACGTACACATCCGACGCGAACAAAAACTGCATCCAGCATGGCGCGGCGGGCCTGTTCACTCCTACGGAGACAACTGGAACATTCAACGCTCTAGAGTCCTCAGGCGAGACGCCAACACCTGCCAGCGATGCGGAGCCATCGGAGATCGGCGGAAGGTCGATGTCCACCACCGGCGTCCGTTGCGCTATTGCGCCAACTGGCAAATCGCCAACCAATTGGCGAATCTCGTGAGCCTCTGCGCCCCCTGTCACCGACTGGTTCATGGCGGGAAAGACGCCAGATTCCTTGACAACTCCTATTGACACAGCCGCATCAGATGCCGCTGAATGGACGTTATGAAGTGGCTCGTATTGGTTCTGTTGGCCGGCTCTCTCGGTGCCTGTGGCGGTAAGTCCGCTGCGCCTAAGACACTGCAAACCGATGTTGCCCGCGCCTACATGGAGGAGATTCAGAATGCCGTGTTCGCTCAGTACGACGTCGGCGTCCGCCAGCACTGTGCCGCCGCCCTTAAAGCCTTGCGGGGTAGTTCCATCACTGCGGAGCACGAGGATGCGGCGCTCTTGGACGAGCAGGTTTGCAGCCCCTACTTTGATGGCGATTGGGCCGCCGCCGCCCGTTCCGTGCAGGCCATCCAGCGTTAGCCATTCACGTACCGATCGACGTCCTCGAGATACTTGCTCTCCGCTGCCGTCAGCGACGGTGCGTTCTTGTTCTTCTTGACGCCCATTGAGTCCGTACCTGCAGCACGTTGCTTCTCCATGACGCGAGCAAACTTCAGCATCATGTCCGCCTTGTCGTACAAGTCGTCGTCCGCGTCCAGAGCTTGCTCTAACGTCAGGTTCGGCCACTTCTCTACCCTCAGTACCGCTAACCAGATTGGGTCTGGCTCGCCTCGTTCTACGCCTTCGTCCGGCGAGTACCAGTTGACGAAGGCTTTGAACCATTTGGGTCGTCTTGCACCTTGTTGATGAGTTGGAACATCTTCAGCGCGTCCTCGTCATCGAGGTCGCCGATCGCTTCGTCCGTGATCGGGCCTTTACTCCACTCCACGATCCGCAGACGCAACAGCACGAGGGCATCGAGGTAGTCATCCTCAAACCCTCGTGTATGCGCTGCGTGTCGCTGCTCGGCGGTGTCGCGGAGCTTCCTGTTGGTCCTGACGACGGCATACCCACCGTCGCTCAGTTCCACCCTCTCGGTCTGCATCTACTCCTCCTACGCGACTTCTAATCGCGTCCCCTTCATGCACACCTTCTCTCGGTGTGTCTGGCTGTCCGCTATGAAGGGTTCGAGCAGATGCCCTGACCCTCGAAGCTCCAACACTGGTTCGCCGTGGAACTTCAGTACGAACCGAAATTCCACCGCGCCCCCAGGAAAGCCCACGGGAAGGGCGTACCTCTCGGCTTCGCCCTCCCACTTCTCCCGTGAGCCTTTCACTTGCCACCGGAACAGGACGCCGATCTTGGACTCCCCTAGCCATATGTCCGCGTCCCGTCCCTTCAAGTTGATGGGCGGAGGAGCCGCAGCTTTGAACTGAGGCTCCGCCACCATTTAGCTCGCCGCTCCAACGTAGTTCGGCGGCACTGCCGCGACGATCGAGAAGTTGAACTGGCTGAAGTCGTCGTACGGCGCACTGTTTGAGTCCAGCGCGATGTACCCACGACCGCTCCAGTACACCGTCGTGATCGAAGAGTCTGGGTACAGGTAAAACTTGCCCGACGTCTTGGCGAGGGCGATGGTGATCAGACCCTTCGCGCCCAGCGCAGACGTTGTTGATGCAACGTCCGACATGAGGGCCGTCACCGACACGCTGAAGTCCTGGAACGTCGGCGTCTTGGTGCGGAACGTGTCGCCGTGAACGGTGTCATCAGCGAAGTCCGGCGACATGGCAATGTCCCAGTTGCGTGTTTCCGCAACCGCAGACATCGCCAGCGAGTCGGCACCTGTCCCGAACAGGACAAGGCCGCGTGAACCGAGAATTGTTGCCACTGAGTCCTCCTATGCTGCTGCGAGTTCCAGCGCACGCCTGACGTTGTTTTCAAACGTGCGCTCCTTGATCGCCTCGCGCTGCAAAACCGCTAGCCTGCGTCTTTCCGCAGGGTCGGCGAGGTACTTCCGTATGAGATCGCCCAACTCATCCGGCGAGTGATGAATTGGCACGGAGTCTCCAAACACATCGATGATCTCCTGCCGTGGGTCGGAGATCTGGAACGTCCCGCACGCTGCGAGCTCTACGCCCCGCGGTCCCATCGAGTAGGCTTCGCCTGAGTCGATCATCATCGCGTCGTTGTTGGCCCACCGTTCTTCACGGTGGAGGTTGATCCCGATCGCCGCGCCTCTGTAGATGCGAGCCGTGAAGGTGTTCTCCACCATCTTCTCCACGACATGCGGGATCAGCGGCGACTCGAAATCGTCTGCCGGCGCCATGTAGCCGAACTCGCGCCGCACCTTCTCGTCCTTGATCGGCCTCAGCAGCGGCCAATGGCCGAAGATCTTCAGCGGGATGCCCGACCAATCAACAGACTCGAGGTATTTCTGGCGTCTGCCGAATCCCGATCCCACGTAGACGACGTGATCGTGGCCGTTCTCGGGCGGTTGCCAGTCGTGAAAGCGGCGGTGCTTTGGCCTGTCCCATGACGGGAAGTGCTTATCGGGGTCGTAGGAGTGCGGGATGTAATGGCTGTTCGGATTGAACGATTGCCAGTACGGAACCGAGTAGAGGTCGTTGAGGAACACGCCGTCGAAGTGCTCTGCCTTCGTCGGTGCGTCGATCTGATCTTCATACGGATTTTCCGTACACCAGGCGTACACCTTCTTCCCCGTGCGCCGAAGCAGATCCGGTATCTCCATCGGGAGATACTGCGGTGACACAAACATCACGGCGTCACACTCAAACCAATGCGCCGCAAAGAACGTCGGCTCATAGGCCAGCAGTAACGGGCCGGGAATGTCCTTTAGCAGCTGGATCGGGACGTTCTTCTCTCGCACGTACTCGACAAGCGATGAGAAGAACTCCGTCCGCGGGAACAGGTCGTAGGACTGGACTTGCACACCGTTCAGCGCGAGCCCCTTCATGACGCCGATCCAGACGTCGCGGGTCGAGGCAGAGTGCGGAGAGCCGACCACCAGCATCTTCATGCCGGCACCTGCGCTCTCACTTCTTCATCAGCGCCGAGATCAATCGCTTTGCGGAGGAAGTACAGTCCCTCGTCTTTCTTGCCTAGGTTCTGATAGCACTGGCCCAACGTGGCGTATCGTCTCCATGAGATGCCTTCGCCAAAGACAACATGCCCTGGCAATGGCTCGATAAGCGTTGATGCCCAGATCCACGGCACCGCTGATCCCCATGCACCCATCGCGCAGTAGCCGAGCCCGGTGTAATAAAAAGGTTCAGGCCACCAGTCGCACTCCACCGCGGCCTGCTTGTACGCCTTTACCGCAGCGTCCATCTGGCCGCAGTTCTGGTAGGCGATGCCCTGGATGATCCTGATCTCGGATCGGTCCTGCGGTCCGCCGCCTTCGCGCATCAACGCAGCGTCAGCCAGCGTCACCGCTTCGGACCACAAGTGAGCTTGGGCATAGGTTCTGGCGAGCGATGCGATCGGGCGGAAGGAGAACGACTCTTCTACCGCCAGCTTCCGTACCTGTGCGATGCGGAGCTCATCGGCGTCCCACTTGCGCTCTACTGTCCGTGGGTGGTGCTGGAACACGATCTCTGGATCTACCAGCGTCGGCTCCATGATCTGCTCATGGACGGAGCCTTCCCACTTGCCATATCCCCGTCTCCTCAGAAACGGCTGGCGTACGTGTGCGGTGCCTTCTTCGGCGGAGTCCCTGACGGTGGGCCGCAATCCTTGCAGCTTGCCTTCTTGCACCACCTTCAGGATGCGTTCGTGGCCCTGTGCCAGCGTCTCGTCACCGTCTATCCAGAGGATGTAATCGCCAGTCGCAAACGATTCGGCATAGTTGCGGGCCGCGGCGAAGTCCTCGATCCAGTCGAAGTGCTCCACCTGTGCGCCTGCGGCTTTGGCGATCTCCACCGTCCGGTCGATCGAGCCGGTATCGACAACCACCAGCTGATCCCAGATCGGCTTCGCCTTGTCGGCCCAGTCGTCATACACGGGCGTGTGCATGAGGCTTGCCAGCGCAGCCGGCAACCGCTCTTCCTCATCGCGCACGATCATGCAGACGGTGAGCTTATTCACGTCAGGCAAACACCTTCACTAGCAATGCCCCGATCCCGATCGAGTTGAGGAACAACAACGCGGTGTGGCCGTTCAACGGCTTCAGCGCGTCGAGCACCGATGAGTGCCTGTTCCTCGATTCGTCCCGCAGCAACCGCACGTCGGTCGCGATCATCTGTGAGAGCATGTCGCTGCCCTCGTAGATCGTGTGCGACGTGTAGAACCCGTATGGGGATCGGCCTTTCTCTACCTCTGCCATTGCTGTGCCTCCGCTCTGCGCTAACCGCTATGAGCATGGCGACTCCGCCCGCTTCTCCATGAACGCCACGAGAATCCGCCCGTGGTTGACCCGCTCCCTGCGAAGCAACCGCCACGGCTTGCAGCCGTACATCCGCCGGTGTTCCTCCCGACAGGTGAACAGGTGCGCCACATCATCGGTGTGCGTCTCGCAAAGCGTGAAATAATCCAGCGTGTTCGACGTCAGGAACGATCCGTGCGTCGGGTCGGCGATCGCTTCTTCTGTCGGGAACAGCGGGAACTCCAGCCAGACCTGCCCGCCCACCTGCAGCACGCGCCACATCTCGTTCATCACATCCACCAAGCCTTTGCGGGCTTCGATGTATGAACGTGAGCCAGCGCGGATCGCAGGCTCTTCGCCGTTGCGGTCTATACGCGGGTACACATCCTCCTTCGGGCGCCAGTGAAAGACGAAATAATCCCGCGGGATGTGTTCAAGGACGTGATGGCACTTGATCGCCTTCAGCGACTCGTCTGCGAATGGCAAGCGGTGAGCATCGCCCAACACGTCAGGGCGAAACGTCGATACGACATCGAGCGTCACCCACTCTTCGGCGATCTTCTGCTGGTTGCCGGCGCCGATGTCTAGCTTCTTCGCGCCGTTCAGTCCGCCGTACCTCTGCGCCGCTTCATTGAGTGTTTGTACGGGCACCCTCTAACTCCTCCAGACAGGCGATCGAACACACGTCACCGTCCACCTTGCCGCTCGTCACGACGGTGCCTGTGATGGGCCTCTTGCAAACAGCGCACCTAAGCAGCCTCATGCCGTTACCATCGAGTAGAAATGCAGATCGGCCTGCCAGCGCTTCTCCACGTCAGCGCTCGGTCCATAAGCCACGGTTCGCACCCATCGCGTGTCATCCGCCTGTGCTACGCCGTCCACAGGTAGCTTTCCCGTCGCCTTTGACGCGGTGACCGCGCTTATCACGCTCTTCGTGCCTGAGAACTCAATAAACTCATCCACCGCACGTTGCGCGTCCTTTGCATCCGTGCGTGAGCACATCACGACAACGCGCGTGTTGTATCCGACCTTCCCGCGGTGGCCCGTCGGTTCGGACAGTGGCTCACCAGGGAGCACCACAGCGACATTGCGATCGGGATAGGTGTCCTTAGCCACTTCATGCACCACCAATCCGTCAATCGTGGCGATACGCGCAGCCAGTCCCTCCCTCAGCAGCGTCCAGCTCACCGCTCGAACCTCCGCTCCACCTGATCGCCTAATCTGGCAACAGCAGCCGGCATCGCCTGCCGAATAGCTGCTCGAGCACGGCGCATGAAGAAGCGTCCCTTGATGCCTCTGCGCTGAATCCCTCGCGCCACAACAAACCCGAGTTCTGCCGGTATTCCCTTCGCGGCCATCCAGTCACGGATCTGGTTGGAAGAGGGCATCTTGGCGCCCTTCCTGCGGCCCTTGTTCAACGTCGCGGCATACTTCAGCGGTGTGTGAATACGCGCTAACGTCGGCTTCACGTCGAGCAGCATCGTGCGGGCGATACCTGACGATCGGGATCGGGAGATCGCTTCCCGCTGGCCCAACTCGCCGAGGTCCTGCATCATCTGCTCCATTGGCACAGAGATCAGGTTGGGGTCGTCTACCTTGCGGACGATCTCTTTCACGCCCTTCAGGTTCACGCTGAACGTCAGTGGGGACGCCATCAGAACACCACCCTGCGATCAACACGGATCAGGTCGCTGATGATGTCCATTGCCCGCGGGTTCGTTTCCAAGATCTCGCCGATCTCGGACGTCGTGCGGGTCGCTCGCGGCGTCTCCAGCCGAAGAATGGCGGTGAGATGAATACAGGCTCGCTTCACACGCGCTGGTACGGACGGCCAGCCCCAGATGCCCGTGACTTGCACACGCGCACCAGGCGTAAACGCCACCTTCGTGCCGTACTCCGTTAGCTCCATGCCCGTGTACGGGGCGGGTTCCGGACCTAACGCCGCATTGCGAGGCGTGAGCTCGTAGTCAGTGGATGCAAGGGCCGTCTCGTCTGTGAACAGCCCGTCGCGATCCTCATCGATCTTGATCGTCGTGACAGAGACAAGTGGCGCATCGAAGTACAACGTGCGAACGAGCCCGCCGTACTTCCACGGGTTCTCTGACTCGGCCCAGTCGGGGCGAGTGGGAACACCTGTGGACTTCGGGATGAAGATCCGCGCTACGGCCGCGGCGTCTTTCGTCCAGAACGTATTTGTCTTGCGCTCCATGTAGCGCGAGACAGCGGTGAGGTCCGTGGTGATCTCAGTGCCTTCGTCGGTGGAGTCTTTACCGACGGCCAGCCGGTACTCCGGCTCCGTTGCGTACGGATCAGTGATCGCCATGTTCCCTCACCCCGCATAGGCGGATACGTGATTCGGCGGTTTATTCAGTTCGGGCCCGAGATTCGATCGCCCTTCCGAACCTCGCTGGTTTCCTCGTTCACTTCGACGTAGTACTCACCTTCGTGAGTGGTGATCCTGGCGTTGGGAACCCTCACCCATGCCATTCACTCGCCTCCGCTGTGGTAGCCGCAGTTGGCGCACTGCTCGCGGCCCTTCTTGTGTGCGGACGGGCCGCTGTACTTTTCCAACACACCGCCGCACTCCGGACAGCCCTTGTGCTTGGCCAGTCGCTCTTCTACGACCTCTGATGCTTTCTCCACGGCCTTCTTCAGCGCCTTGTCTTCTGGGGGCCCGGGGACTGCCTTCTCGGCAGGAAGTGAGTCGGCAGCCCCCGAACCCTTCTTGTCAGCCATCAACTGCTCCTGTCACGTCGGTCGCTTCCACAGGCTCCACACCGTTCATGTTGTAGATGTCAAACGGTGCGTTACCGAGGTGCGTGATGATCACGCTCGGGTCGAGCCATGTGTCGTATCCCAACTGCTTGGCGCGTTCGCAGAACGCCCAGTCCTCGCTCAGGTACTCGTGCAACGGATCACCTGTCTTCGGGTCGAACGGGGACTGCGCGATCATCGGCATGAACATGGGCCACATCGCCCAGTCCTGATCGGCGTGGCAGAGCGGCATCGTGGCCGCTACTGCTTCGCACACGTCACGGTGCGCTGCCATAAACCCCGTACCGGCGTACGCGATCTTCTTGGGCGGCGCTTCCGGTCCAAACGTGATCGTCGCACCGTCTACCTGCCGGCACGCGAGATGCGATCCACCGCGGACGGGATACGCCGCACACGCGATCGACTTCTTCTCCCTGGCGAGGTTGACGACTTTCTCGGCGTCGTTAGCGGTGAACGTGATGTCCGAGTCGATCATCAGGAACACATCGCCGTCTGACTCGCGGAGCCATTTGCTCACCGCAATGCTCCGCACGCGAGAGATCAGCGCATCGCCTCGGTGCAGCTGGTAGCGCCAACCTTTCTTGATCAGGTCCGTCATGCAAATCACGGTGTCGGAGTTGATGTCGCGCCATGCACACAAGAGCAGCGTGTTCTGATCCGCTCGGTTTTCTCGTGTGCGCTGCCAGACACGACACCGCCCCACGTTCTCTCGGCACACGAACCCGTGCCGATCCAGCAGACGAGCTGGGCTCCACCCCCGCAAAGACGAGAGATGCAATGGAGTAGCGATGTCGTGTGTGGCTGTGGCCTCCACGAACACGCCGCCCATCTTCAAGCGATCGATGATCTGGCCGAGCAACGCCTCCGGATCGGTGACGTGCTCCAAGACATCCAAACACACGATCATGTCCAGGTCGCGGAGTGTGCTGGGCACCAGGTCCAGCTTTGGCCAGGATTCGATGCCTTGCTCCGACAACCGCTCGCGGAGCTTGTGGTTGGGCTCTACCGCGCCGATCTGGATGTCGGGGAACGCCTCGCGTAAGGCGATGAGGTCATGGCCGGCGCCCGCACCTACGTCAATAACGCGCTGGGCTTTGGCCACGGTCGCAGCCGCAATGACAGCTGCGGTCCACTCTTTTCGTTCAGGTGTTTCGTGCCATGCGTCTAAGTCGTCAGCAATGCCCTCGGCGTTCAGGTAGAACGTGGCAACATCCTCCGCCGTTTTCGGGGAGGATGTGCGCCATTCTTCTGCCAGAGCCTCACGGGCCGTCAGCAGCGCCGTCACGGGTTAGTTCTCCGATACGGCGACGTACTGGTGGTTGGTCGTCAGCGTTACCGGCTGCCGCGCCTGCCCTCGGCTCCGGATTGCTACCGCTGCGAAGTTCGCGTTGTTGGTCGGCGTGTAGATCGCCTTCACGTAGCGGTTCGTCGGGCGGTGAACTTCAATCGTCACCGTGACGTTGCCACCGGACGTATTCGCGACCTGCGTGATCGCCGCGCCCGAGATGTTCACGTTGCCGGAGAAGTTCGCATTGGCCGAACCGACGAGGCGCATGTCAAACGCCCCACCGTTGCCCTGCGCGTTGATGGTGGCGATGAACGCAACCGTGTCCCAGCCAGCCATGTCCACGCCGATGCCCTGGACGGCCGATGCCTGGTTGGTCTGGGCGATCGCGTCCACCGAGATCAGCGTGTTCTTGAGAAGTTGATGCCTCATAGTTCTCCCTCTACCCTGTTGTGCGCTTCGTTACCTACCCTGCACAACGCTTCGAGCTACACGACTCCGAACCGGAATGCGTCGGGGTTCGAGAGACCACCGCCCGCACGTTCCCAGAGGATGATTCCCGTCTGATCCGTGTCCGCGTAGCGTTCGCGGAGGATCGTGGACGTGATCTGCGCCCGCTGCGCGATGATGTATGCCGAGAAGTTCCCGAACACGATCACCTTGTTGGTGTCGGTGCCATCAGCGGGCACGAAGTCCGAGTTCTCCACCGGAGAACCGAGCAGTTCGCGCACGACGTTTGCGAACCCGCTGGCGATCATCGGAGGCCAGAGGAACCGGCCCGAGCCATCCACCAGCTTGCGAATCTTGCCCTCGGTGGCTCGGCGGAACAGCCACGTCGCGTCACGGACGTACTGCGAAGGCACACCGTAGGCGACGTCGATGATCTTCGGCGCCGAACCCGTGTTGGACGTTGTGTTTGAAATCGTGTTGGAGGTCGAACCCTCCACATCGATCGTGCTCACACCGGAGTCGTTCAAGAGTCCGGACGGCTCAAGGGCCGGGTTGCCGAGACCTTGGCCGTTCAGGAACCCGTTGTCCTCAACCAGCGCCATGTTCGTCGCGCCATCCTGCGCCAGGAAGGCGGGAATGTTTGCAACCGAATCGGCGATGAAGTCGTTCGACATCTTCGTTGCCACGCGGATCTTCCTGATGGCGATCTCCAGCGTGCCGAACTGCGGGTCGGTGTCCGACTGCGTGGGCGTCTCACCGACGAACGAACCGACAAACGCCGACGAGTAGATCGAGCCGGACGTGGAGTGCGGCTCGACACGCGGCCACACGACGCGATCGCGGCTGGTGTTGACGACGCGGCAGAGCCGGCGCATCACCGACTGCTGCGCGGTCCGGACGAAGATCTCCGACTGGATATCCGGAGGAACGAGGAACCCGCCCGCGGTGTCCGTGCCTTCAGACAACGCCTTCTGCTCGGCGTCCGTGAGCTTCTGCAGCGCGAATGCCGGCTCCTTGTGGATCGCCACGAGCGCGAGGTACTTCAGGTACGCATCGCGGTATTCCGGCTGCATGGCAGCACGAGTCTGCTTGTAGAACTGGTGCGCCACCGGGTCATCCGGAATCGGGCCGAACAGGACGTTTTCCGGATACATCGGGTGCGAGCCCAGCGAGGTCTCGCGGTGGATGATCCCGTCCTTGATCTCCCAACCCTTGTTCATCAGGAGCTTCTTCGTGTCGTCGTCGTCGTTGACGGCACGCGGCACCTTGTAGTTCGGGTCGGTAGCGTACTTGTTGAGCAGAGCGAAGTCGCGGTCGCGGCTCTTCTGCTGCTCTTCCTCGATGACTTGCTTGAGCTTCAGGCCGCGCTCGTGTAGCTGCGCGTCCTCTGCCCGAACATCGTCAGGCATCACCGCGCCGGCGTGCTTCTCACGCAAGGCAGAACGCTTCTCAAGCGTCTGCTCCAGTTCGTCCTGCAGCAGCTTCAGATCTGGCATCGTCCTAACCCTCCAACTGAACTGTTGACAGCAGGGCGTCGATCTCTAGCCGCTGCTTCTTGCGTGCTTCCGTCTCCAACTCGGGGATGTCAGGGATGAAGTGGCGAGACGCCTGCTTCTCGAGGAGCTCGCGGAGTTCGGCGATCTGCTTCGCCAGGTCGAGTTCGTCCAGCAGCTCTTCAAGAGCCTTCAGGCGCTCTTCAAGCGGATTGGCAACCCAGACGAATCCAGAGTTGTTGGTGCCAGCAGCGCCGATGGTGGTGATATCCCAGCCAGCAGCGCCGATGGTGTTCGCGCCAGAAATCGCTGTGGACTTGAGGTCGATCGTGCGCGTGCCAAACGCGGCGCCGACGAGTACCGGCGAAGCCTCGAACAGTTCGATGTCGTTGAACGTCCGAACCCATTCGCCGTCCTTCTTCTCCCGCGTCGAGTCGATGACGCGGAAGCCGATCGAGTACTGCTGGAGGTCGCCCATCGCCTTGACGGTTTTGTAGGCTTGCTCTCCAGCCACGGTGTCTAGGTGGAACTGGCCGTGGAACTCGGCCCCGTTGTCGGCGACTTTGACGATGCCCTTGCCGATGGGCTGATCCCAGTTGTGGGACCACACCATCGGGATCGTCTTGCCGTCAGACCCCGCGAAGGCTTCGCGGGTCATCACATCGCCGTCGCGGTCCTTCTGGAACGTAGAGATGACAGCAGCAAGCGAGCCCTCTGAGGAAAGCTCCTTGAGCTCCATCGCTTTGTGCTGGATGTCAGACACGAGAAAGCGCCCCTACTGCGACAGTAGGGGCGCTCGATGTCGCGGGGCGCTCGATAGACGTAGTTAGTTAACTGCGCACTAGATTACGCACGTTTGCAAGAGGTTGTCAAGTGGGTCGCTGACGCTTCCGATATGCCTTCACACGACAGGTAACGGAGCAGTAAATAGAGCGGCCGCGGGCCATGTACCCGCGGCCACACTCTTGGCACGTTGACTTGCGTGGGCGAAGGGCGTACTCGCTGAGGAGTTTAGCCGCCGATGAAGTCTGTGATGATCTGCGGCGTTGCCGTGTCAAAGCCCAGTACGTCCAAGCACTCTTGACAACCCAATCACGAAGATCGAGGATCTCCAGTCCGTCGATAGCGGCGCTGACATGACACGCATGCTTCTCCAGATTCGGGACTATCAAATGTCTGTACGGCCAGCGCAGAAGCGCGGACGGAAGCCAGGCGAACAGACGAACAAACAGCCGAAGAACAACGCGATCGACTGCATGACAGCGAAGCGGGCATACTCGATGAAAGAGGATGGGGCGGACTGGCGAGAGATAGCTAAATCCTGCGGCGTTCAGTTCGTCCCCTACGACGAGAGTTCACAGGACGCTGCACGAAAGCGGGTGCGGCGCTTGATTGAACATGGGCATCTAGATGCCAGAAATCCCGGACGGCACAAACAAGCCTAATTTCTTCGGGCTACGTCCCGGTGTCCCGACTCTGGCACATTCGGGGCGTGCTTCGGACATACGAATACCGCGCCGCTGACCCCGTAACACTCGCCAGGACGCTGGACGTTCCGTTCGCGGACGTTGCCGCGCGTCTCGGGGTTACCTCTGATTGGGCGCGCCGCATCTCTCGTGACGCCCGCCACGCTGATCGTGTTCGCCGCGCAGTGCTGGAGCTCGCGCTAGAGCGCGACCGTTTCCGGGCGGTACTCCAATGACCGCCACGAAGCTCACCCGACAGCAAGTCGCCCAACTCGGCGGATACGGCGCTGCTCGCGCAGCCGGTAGCAAGGGCATGGCTGACAAGGGTAGTCGGGGCGGGAACGCGACTCTGGCTAAACGAGCACTTCATCCGTGCAGCACACAAGCGTTGGGGGCGCCTCAAGGAGTCCTAGACATGCACAACGCCCGCGGGCGGCGGGCGCTGGCGAAGGAGGATGAGTCGCCATGAACTGGATGGCTGACTACGAACAAGATTGTACACACGACAGCACATACGGCGTTGCAGTGCATCAGGCGCTCGACTCGCTATCGGTGCGGCTCGACTCATCGGAGACGCTGCGCCACATCACGCCCCAGGACTTACCACGGCTCCGAGGCGCAACGTACCGCTGAGGTGTGAGATTGGGGGCAATTCGATTTCCAGTCGATAACCCAAACTCGTTCGGCCCGCTGCTCTGCTGTGTATGGCGAACAAGGTGCGTTGCAGGGGCTCTCAAAGCCAGATAACCCTGCGACTCCGGCCCGCCGAGCGTTACGATACCGCTATCGTTACAGGCTGTCAACCGGCAGATTTTTGCACTGTTTCCGTGTTCGAGACAGCTGCCGTAAGAGGCAGCGTCAGGTGATTCTTCGCACCACAGCGGGTACACACGAGGTTGATCGTGATCGATCCCTCAGATAACTCGGCCAGTTTGCGATCGCAGCGCCAGCAGCGAATATCCGTCACGCGCCTACCGGCACCTTGCCGTTCCCGTTCTGGCTGGGTTGTACTTCCGGCATCGGCTTCCCGAGCATCTGCACCGGCATCGCCACCATGTTGCTCGGAAGGATCATCGTGCCCTCGCTCGGCAACTCCGGTTCGCCGATCTTCGTCCGGCCTTCTTCGATCGTGATGATCGAGCCAGCCACGTCTTCACGGATGCGCTTGTGCAGCTTGTCCCTGTCCTCGAGAAGCGCATGCACGTCGGAGAGGTCGAAGATCACTTCGTCAATGTCACTGAAGTCCGGCACCAGGAATGTGTCGAGCGTCTCCGCGAGCATCCGGTAGAGCGGCGCCAGCGTCTCGTCCCAGAACATCTCCTTGTCCGACTTGCGGTTGGCGTAGGACGAAGAAGCCATGCCCAATCTGGCGCCAATGAGCGTCAGCGGGACGCCGAACACCATCGCCGTGCGGGCCTCCACGATCTCATCGAGTTCAGGAATGACGAGTCCGCGCTGTCCCAGTTGGGCGGTCATCGGCGTGAAGCTTGCTTCGGCCGCGTCGAGGATCAGCAGGTCGTGCCAGCCTTTCGGCCCGCCGAACTCCTGGCGGTATCTGCCGCGGATGTCTTTCTTCTGCGCCTCGGACATTGGCTGCTTGATCGACAACAAGCCAGCCGGCACACCAGCGTTGAGGAAGAACGCCTTAATGAAGTCCCGCGTGTAGTTGTCGATGTCAATCCGCCCAGACGCGGCCATCATCGGCGGCATCCCATAGAAGTCGTCCAGTGGGTGCCGCATCTTGAAGTGAATCACGTCCTCTGCAGGCAGAGAGTAGGTCTCGGCACCGATGCGATACTCGTACCCGGCGATGAACTTCGTGCGGTCCGGCACCACCCGCAGACGGTCGGGCCGCATGATCCAGAGCTCCGTCACCTGGCCAACGTTGTTGCGCACCTTCTCCACGTAGGCGTTCCCAGCGAGGTAGAGATGCATGATCACCGTCGCCCACATCTGGAACCGCGTCAGGAACGGGTTCGGGCGATTGAGCAACGCGATCATCGGATGATCGACTATCTCCTGGTTGCCGAGTCGTGGGCGGCGCCTTCGTCCGACGATCCGCGGCTCCGCTGCAGACGTCGCCAACTCCTCGATGCAGGCGAACACAATTTCATTTTTGGAGTAGCCTTCGCGGGCATACGTCTCGTAATTAACGGGCGAGATCTGCGCCTTGCCGGATTGCCAGATGGGGATCGTGGCTGCCGAGCCTTTTGTGGCTCCTCGCCGGAAACTCTGAGCTAGCAATCCCATGTCACCCTCCTGCGAACTGAAACACGCGCACCGCCAGCCCCGCCGAGAATGCCAGCAGCATAATGATTCCGACTAACGAAATGACCCAGACAGTGATCTGGGCCAAAAACTGACGGTCCTCTTGGTCGAGATTCCCGCCGATTCGCGCACTTACGCGCCGAATAGTCTTGATTACGGCCATATTCGCGCCCTCACGCCCATGTTACGCCAACCGGAGGCGGAATTGTCAGCACGCCGTCCGCAATCGCATCGTTGCGGGCCTGCCACGACAAGCACGCCGCGATCGCAGCGTCGATCTTCAGCGGACTATCTGGCCGCTCTTTCTGGATCACCCACATCAACTCGCCCTCTTCATCCACAAAGGTCAGCATGTGCTTGTACGAGTTGCCGATAGCAGAGACGAACCGCTGATCGCCGTCATGCGACAGATCACCGCGGATGATCGAGACTCTGTACTGTGCGAGCCACTGGGCCATCCGCCGATACTGCGTCGTGTTGAAGCTCACAACCTTGTCGTCTGAGTAGAGTCCGGCCCACTTCGCCAGGTACGTCCCCCACTTGTGCGGGTCGGCGTACATCCTCCAGACGTCGTATCTGTCGAACAGGTAGGCGATCGTCTCGTCCACCTCATGCACGGGGATTTCTCCGCCGTGATCTTGCGGGTTCCAATAGCCGGCTACCCACTGATAGCCAGTGCGGATCTCCGTTCCGATCAGGGCGGTATGGTCCCGTGAGAGCGAGCCGTCAAAGCCAAGCGTGATCAGGGCGCCCTTCTCGACGTCCTTCTTCTGGGCGAGGGTTTTGAACTGGTCGAGCGGGAACGGCTTGTCCTCCTCCGCGACGATCTGGTTGAGATAAAAGCGACGGGCCATAGCTGCCGATGTGCGTGGATCTCTGATTTCGGCCAGGAGACGATCAACATCCAGCCAGTGCGAATCGCCTCTCGCAGCGTGCAGTCCCGCTCTAAGTGAGTCGTCATCTTCAAGCTTGGTATCTTCCGGCGCTTCGAGCGAGTCATAGAGGAAGTCGTGCGTATGGCCTTGCTTCCAGACTTCGTAATCGTGTTCGGCATCGGAATCCTCCCCCGGCGCATGGGCATTGGAGATCGCCAGCACTCTCGAGGAGCCGTCACGAGACTTGGCCGTGTTGCGGGCGATCACCTTCGCCATCTCGTGCCCCTCATCGACGGCCCGCCAGTGGTGGGTCTCGTTTTTCAGGACAAACGTGGCCCTGCCACCCTCGAGAGCTCGTGGGGATGACGTCACGGCTTCGATCCGTCTCTTCCCCCGTTCGGCGTAGATGATCTCCTTGCCGATGTCGATAGCGAACTCTTCCTGCGCCTTTGGCGAGATCATGCCTGGAAATAGCGTCATCGTGTTGCGCGTCTGATCTTTCGACACCGCCGCGGTCTGCACCCACGCTGCAGGATGAGAGACAGCGATGGGGTACCCATTGGCGTCCCATCCACCAAACCGACACGGCCCTACGAACTCCACGTAGCACAGCGACGCACCGTATGGGTCCTTGCCGTGGCCCTTCATGCGGCGATACATCCCGTAGCGATAGACAAACCTCCCGTGATCGTCAATCGCGTACCACCAAAGGAGATGCACCGCCTGTTCGTCGGTATAGCGCCACGGCTGGCCTGCTTGCGGTCCGTCAGGCTGGAGCGCGTAGGCGTCATCACACGCCCACTTGATGATGTCCCAGCCGAGCGTCCGGTTGTCGGGCGGAAGTCCTTTCGGCCCGATCTTCGTCATTCGTTCCTTAGCCGCTGCCTGAAGTCATCCATTACCGAAACGCCTGCCGGCGCTTCGATCGCTGGCTCCACGTACCTGATCCGCAGATCGCGCCGGAAGTCCATCGTGGTGCCCAGCACCTTCTCCCGCCGCAATAGCACATCCGCCTGCCGAAGATCGCCGCCGTGGAACGCCGCGGCGACGATCGCCGTATCTAGTGCAAACTGCCAATCCGACTCATCCCACAGAACGCAGTGCGGCATGGACGAGATCACCGCCCACCACTCCTGCGTTCTCTTGGGCCAGCTTCGCCCATCCTGAAGCTTCGCGGGCAGCTTCGGACCGCCCGCAAACGGGACGTCCTCAACCTCCTGCCACTCGTGGCGAGGCTGTACGCGGTGCCGCTTCTGCTCCTTCGGCTTCCGCCCGGTGACGGGCATTAACGCACCACCCCCGAACCATTACGTTTTAAACAGGATTCAAAACGGGCGGGCGATTCCGCGTAGTACCTGGCGTTACTCAAAAAATCAGCCCCCCCTACCGACGTTGCAGTTCTGGCAGCTCGCAACGAGGTTCGATGCGTCGTCACTGCCACCTGCTCTCACTCCGATGATGTGATCGATCACCGTCGCTGTCACTGTGCAGCCCTTGAGTCGGTGTTGGCATTCGTAGTTGTCCCGAGTGAGGATGCGTTGTCTGATGCGTTGCCACTGCCACCCGCTACCACCAGCCATGCGCCTTGCTCCGTTGGGCTTGAAGATGTGGGCGTGAGACTGACACTGGTGGCGTAGCTTGCTGCAGCCTGGGATGCAGAGCTTGCCGGTCATTGACTCTTCGTCCATATGTCCCGCATCGATGTGGTGCGCGGAGATGCGAGCACGAGTGAGCCATCGTCCTCGATGATCCTGATGAACAACCCGCGGAGTTCTTCGCAGTCATCCTCGTGAGCGATGCCCATGCTGGACCACAAGCGCATGTCCTTGCCCCAGGTGGCCTCTGCTCGCGCTTGCGCTCCACAGGTACAGCCGTCGATAAGGCGATAGCCCTCGAGGTTGCGTGGTATCCGTGCGGTGCGCTCCGCAAGCTCTTGCCGATACGCCTCAAACTTGGCTCTTCGCTCCGCCATCTCTTCGTCCGTGATTGGGGGAGGAGGCGGCGAGAGTGTACGCCATTGCTTCGTCCACGGTAGTCTCACCCTGCCCTCCGTACCCTCACGCCACGTGGTAGCAGGCCGCGCTTGTAGAGACGCTTGATCCCTCTACGTGTTGCCTTGCCCCTCACGCTGAGACGCACACCGTTCTGCTCGCCCTGTCCCCAGATGGTGTAGAGTTCGTCCTTCTTCATGTGACCCTCAGCCTCACACACTGGTCTGTCTCGCACCGTGCGGTCCGCCTGAAGGCCATCTGCCAGACGTGGCCCTTGACGTATCGCTCGTTGCGCTTGCGGTGCATGTGGACTTCACCTGCGTACCGTAGGTGATCTACCAGCATCTCTTTGCTGGTGAAGTCTGGAGCGCATGGCTTGATCAGAGTGGCGTGCTTCATCGGCTCAATACCCCATCGCGCTCGACTTGCCCCCACGCCTTCATCTCGGCCTGCATGGAGATACGGACGATCTCTCGCCAGTTGGCGTCTCCATGCGTCTCTGCTGCCTCGAGTAGCCACTTCAATCCTTCGTAACGGCCAGCGATGGCGATCTGGGCAAGCATCTTCGCCGTGTCGCCCAACGATGCGCCATCGACGTACATGGCCGTGAACGTGTGCTCGATCATTTCGACTGTTGGCTTCATCGTCTTGCTATCTTAGCCCTTCTTGATCATCTTTTGGCACGATCACTCCTCCGCTTCGTCGTCCCTACTGGCTGATGATTCGTTGCTGCTGTACGTCCTGATTGTTGGCTCGGGGCAGCCTTCGATCGCCATGCCGTCACAGCGCATGCAGTAGCCGTACATGGTGGGATCACTCTGGCCGTTTGGCCCTACCCAATCGCAGAGCCGTATATCGCACTCCGTCAGCAGGCCGCAGTCGAGGCACGGCGCGATCGGGATCGTGACGTTCGTCGCAGTTGTGCTCACGTCGTCGTCTCCTCCTCTGCCGTACCTGATGTACTGAGGGTCATTGCGACTCCATGAGGGCTTCCGCCACCTGCTGCTCGACCTCAGACTTCAGCATCGTCTTGTCCGTGTACTCCCACAGCTTCGTCAGCGCACTCCTAAGCCGTGTGATCTCGCGTTCGGCGTCTGCCCGGACTGCGGCCTTGTATTCCGCAATGGCCGCAGTCAACTCGCTTGTCGGTGCGTCCCAATCATCCTGTCCGAGCGAGTCGTGCCACCACGCACGTATCGCTTCCAGCAGCGTCTCCTCAATGCTCACGTCGCCTCCGGTATCTCGTCCTCTGTGGCGAGTCGTGACGGCTTTACTGATCGCCTGTTACGACACACCGGACATTCAACGTCGCCTGCTTCGTGGCCGACTGCGTAGAGGATCAGCACCGGCTTTGCGCCGCAGTTCATACACGTTCCCACCATGCGATAGATGTCTCCCGGCTCGCAGCGGTAGTGCGTACACCGAGCATCAACTGTAAGCATCACGTCGCCTCCGCGTCTGTCTCTGCCTGCGGCTTGGTGAAGATGCCGTAATCGACGCCTGCTGCGGCGTTGGCTGCGGGGTTCATCTTCAACGGGTTGCATGTGTCGCACCGATACAGCGTGATCGTCTGCTGCTCGCCGCCGCACGTCGCACATTCTGTCTCTGCCTGCGGGAGTGGGGTGGTGGTGAGTTCAAAGCGCAGCTTCTCGTACCAGTCCTCCGCGATGATCACGAAGCCTGGACGCTGCTCCTTATCCGCGATCTCGTCAAGGGACTCGAACACGTCTTTGGCCGCATCACTGGCACGGCGTTCGAGGGCGGTGAGGGCGTCCCGTAGACGCGACTCAAGCTTGGCCTTGATAACCCGCTCGTGCTCCGAGCGATTAGCTGGCGGACACGTCGGCAAATGCCGAAGCCCGCTCGCTATTTCCATGATCTCGCGTACCGTCGCTTCTGCCGCATTCGTATCGCTCATGCTGGCCTCTCCGCGCTTTGGCACGCTGCGTACAGCTTGATCACGGTTCGCCTCCTGTCTCTGCCTGCGGGAGTGGGGTGAGGATGGGGCCATCCCTCGTCGTGTTATGCCGAACTGCCCGTGCAGTGGCGCCCGGCAAGCGCCCTGCTGATCTCCTTGCGCCAGTACCGATGATCAAGTGCTGGCCACCGTTCCATCGCAGCATCGATCCGCCTCAACGCTCTCTCAGCTAATTCCGCACGGCGTTCGAGGGCGGTGATGGCGTCCCTGAGCTTGGCGGTCGCTTGGCGCTTGTCCGCCTCCCACGCTGCCTCTAGCGCGGCGTAGTTGATCTGTCCGCCCGGTGGGTTGCACTCGATGACGATCAGATCGTCCACCAGCCCCATCACAGCTTCTACCGCATTCGTATCGCTCATGCTTCCTCCAAGAGCTTGTGCGGGAATGTGCGGTTTGACACACCCGCTCCTTCCAACCGCCATCGTACGACGGAACTAGAACCCACCACAATCGGAATGGTAAGTCTTTACCACAGGTATTGACTTATCAGCCGATTAGGATTACGATGGGAGGGTAGTCATTGTCATTCCTCCCCCGCCGCAAGGGAGGAGAACCCCATGAAGAAGGACAAGCCCACGGAACGCAAGCAACTCATCCTCAGGTTGGACAAGCAGCTGCTAAAGGACATCGATCACATCGCAGTGGACGCAGACGAGTACAGGCAGCAGACGGTGGAACGATTGCTCAAGTTAGGTCTGGAACGGGTGAAACAGCAGCGCACGCTGCAAATGTGAAACGCAAAGAGGCGCGTCGCCAATGACGCGCCTCTTTCGTTATTGGTGACGGAGCGACAGTCGGGAAAACGGACGCTCCGTCAAGGTCTCAGGAGCCGGTAGCCAAGTGGCCGAAGGCACGTCTTTCGCAAGGGCGCATTCGCGGGTTCGAATCCCGTCCGGCTCTCCAAGCTAAGGAATCATACCATGCACAGCGAACCCACGAGGAAGGGCGATCTCCAATCCCTCATGCTACCTGCCGCTCGAAGTTGAGCAGTTCAGACACCTTGATCGGCACGATATCCAGACCGTCGTTCTTGTTCGCACGGTCGATCTCTCTCAGGGCATCCTTACTGAACCCGAACGCTACGAAGTATCCCTTAGTCCGTTTGTCGCGGCGCATGGCAGTCTGGAACTTGTCGATGTCAGGCCGTCCTACCTTGTCGATGCGCTTGACCTGGATCGGATACCACGAGTCGAAATCGCCAAGGAACTCGCCGATGCTCGACTGAACACCCTCAGGCGTTTGCGTCTTCTTCTGACGCTTACCAGCGCGGCGGCCAACGTGCTTCTCTAAATCCACTGGGTACAGGCGTCCGTCAATGCCGAAATCGCGGCTCTTAACTTTGTTGGGTGGGAATGCCGCCGAGTGCGACGCATGCCCAGTTCTGAAATTCGAAGTCTGGCATGCGCCGAAGGTCGGCTTCCGTCTTCGGCAGATCGCGTAACTCAAAGTCGCGGTCTTCCACCATGCCCAGACGCGATTCGAGGCGTTGCGACATGACGCGGCAAGCCGTTGGCGACATGTCAATACCGATCCACTTTCGCTTGAGTTTGGCAGCGGCTTCCAACGTCGTACCGCAGCCACAGAACGCATCGAGGACGATCCCGCCCTCTTTCGAGCATGTGCTGATAATCCGTTCCATCAACGGAAGCGGCTTCTGTGTTGGGTATCCGAGGCGGGCGTTTGCTGAAGGTGCCTCAGGCTGTATGTCGGTCCAAACGTCGTCAGGGTGCTTGCCCTTCGGGTTTAGCGACTGCTGGCCGAAGTCTTTGCCCTTCCGGACGTTGCCGATCTTGTGCTTGAACCGCGCCACGGTTGCGGGCGCGTACGCCTGCCGTGCTGGATCGGGGTCGAAGAACCAGTTCTTGCCCTTCGTGTACCAGAGCAGCACGTCATGACGACGGCCAAACCGCTTCTTTGAGACGCCCGCGCCACGGTAGTACCAGACGATCTCGTTCTGGAAGTTGTTGAACCCGAACACGCGATCCAGTTCGACCTTCACGTAGTGGCTCGCGTGCCAGTCGCAGTGATAGACGAATGAGCCGTTCGGCTTGAGGATGCGATACATGTGCCGAATGCGCGGACGCATCCAGTCCAGGTAGGCCATCGCGTCGCCGTGGCGATCCTCGAAGGCCCGCTTCTCGGCACCCTCTCCCCAGAACACCTCGTAATTCCGGTTCGAGTTGAACGGGGGATCGATGTAGATCAGGTCAACCGAGTTGTCGGGGATGTACTTCCCCATGACATCGAGGTTGTTGCCGCAGTAGATGACGTTCGTATCCACGCCCGCCAAATTACGGGGCAGACCCCTACGCCCTGTATCGGCAATCCCCCTATTTCCCCTAAGCTTCACGGGCGCAGAGTCTCATTAGGTGTGCGAAACCGCACATTCCCGCTTGTGCGGCAAGCACTTCTCCCGGTATTTCGTCTTGCCCTTCTCGACGTAGGGAGCGCCGCACGTCCGATTCCCTAACGTCCCTTCCGCGCAATACGTCGCCGCGACCTGCTCCAACACTTCACGCCTACCCCGCGCATACGCCTCCTCCACCGTATCGCTCATGCTGGCCTCTCCTCACGATATTCGCGATCGATCCGCAGCGGCTTGCATGCCGCCTCACAGTCGCAGCCTTGCTCATGACTGAGAGCGACCGTCGCAAGAACATTGCGCGTGTACGGGTTCAGCAGCCGGTGGCCGTCCGGCTTGCAGTCATCGCCAACGTAATGGCTCATGCTGGCCTCTCTAGGGCTTGGTACGAGTCGAGGAGCAAGCAGCCTCGGCACGGTGTTTTTGTGGGTGGCACCGCGTCCGTATTCGTGCGGCCAGCCTGCCGACGCTAACCACTGGACGCCCCACGCACGGTATCGTCTGATCGCCTGCTCCTGCTCTCTGGCGTGCTCGACCAGTTTCCGGACGGATGACTCAATGGCGTTGTAGAACGGATCAGTCTGATCACAGTCGCCGCCAGTGTCAGCGCAGCCGTGCGAATAGAGATGCTGCTGGTAGTCCACGACCTTGTGCATGAACACGTCCACCTGCGCCTCGACCGCATCTGTTCCCTGATCTCCACTGGTCATGGAACCTCCTCAGGGCTTGCAGCTCCACGGTCCCCATCCGGCGTTGTCCCTCCAGATATCAAACGCGACTTTGATGTTCGTCGCGGGATCAAACAAATCCGCCGCAGAGTTTACTCGCCGATGGTGGCTCACGAAGTGAATTTGCATGAGTCCGAGACTGCCTGCGTTCTCAGCCAGCGGGTTGCCTGAGCTCTCACACTGCATCACGCGCAGCACCTCATCGACCGGCCACGGGTACTGGCTCACTAACGATCGCCACTGCTCGACTCCGTTGCCGGCTGCTCCTGCTTCGATAGTGGGCACTGAGGGTAGTGGCTCACGGGCACCGTCACTCCCTCGCCGTCCACCAGATACCAGTGGGCGCTCCTCCACCACGCTGGGCACGTACATACGGGCCCAGTCGCCTCCTGCCAGTCGGATGTCGCCTTCCCGAACCGGAGCATCGGCACGCGGTAAGGTCGGCCAGTCGCCCCCCATCGTGGTGCTGATGCCGCCTCCTCCTTTTGCGATATCCACAAATGGTACGCCTTGCATATCTCGCACCACACCATCGCTGGGCTGGTCGCGCACGTCGGCAGCTTCACCTCGTACAAGCGCCTCGATAACCACCGTCTGATCATCATCCTCCTTCGTGTGGCCGCACGACCACACCAGCGGTACTAGGACGGCGGCAGCTATCCCAACGATCCATCCGAGCCGCCACCGCCTAGAACACGTCAGACTGACTCCTGCGAGCGAGCGTACACTTCGCGGATCTGCCTCGCCTCGTTCGGGCTCAACATGCCGACTGCAACGCCGGTTTCCGGGTAGTCGCGCAGACGGTGCGCCAAGAGGTGACTCAACAGGGCGCGCGCCGTGAGGAGCGTCCCGGCGCTGAGGAGCGCGAGCATGACGACCACAATCGCGAGAAGCGCCTCGATCATGCCACCCTCGCGAAGCGCGCCTCGATGATGCGCTGAACCGTCGACTCGCTGATCTCCGCCGTGTGGAAGTGGATCGCGGTGTCGCCCTCTTTCGCCTTGTTCGTAGGCATCTGGCCGAGCTCGTCGGCAACGTAGCGTTGCAGCGCAAACGTGCGGAAGTCCGTCACCTTCCCGTCTCCTACGTCGGCTGTGTATCCAGTTGGCATACTTCCGTTCCTCCTTTTGCAGCCTGCTCGTTGCCTATGGGTTGGGTCCGGCTAGTTTCATGGCGCGTTTGGCTTCCCTTGCATACGTCCGCATGCACGTCCGACATCGACGATGCGTATCCCACGGGTACATGTTCCCGGCGAGGAGATGGCCGCGTTTGCACACCGTTGCTGGTTGCCGAGGAATGCGCGGCGGCTTCGGCTTGGCGACGATGCGGGCAAGCGTGACGCCTTCGCTTTGCGCGATCTGCCGCACGCGCTCGCGGCTCACTCCGATATGCCGCGCGATGCGTGCGCCGTACCAATCTGGGTGCGCCGCAACTGTCTCCCGAAACCGATCCCTCGCATCACTCATGTCCGTCATTCCTCTCCCTGGGGCTGCTCGTGAGCCCCGACTAGCTCCTCGATGGTGATCTCCACACGTTCATCCGCCCGCTTGTTCACCTTCACCGCACGGAGGCTCAGGTCGATGCACGAGGGCTTGTCGTCGGCGATGTAACCCGCCTTGACGATGGCATCGAGTCCAGGCTTAAAGCTCGCCGCAAAGTTGTCGTGGTCCCGTGGCTTGCATGCGTACTGCGTGACCGTGACGTGCGCCCGTTCCCAGTTGCCCCACTCACGGCTCGCGCTCTTGGCGATCAGGTACACCGTCTCGCCGTAGTCATGGCCGTCGCGGTACTTCTGCGCCCAATGGCTGCGAGAGTTCCCCGAATAAGACGCCGGCGCCAAGCCTGGAACCTCAAAACCGTACGATCTTGCTCATGCGCCCCTCCTGGCCTGCGGATGTGGTCTCCTCGGCGGGCTCGTAGGTCGCGGCGAAGATGTCCGGCTTGCACGGATAGAACTCGCCTTTCACGCCGCAGATAATCCAGTCGCCTAATTCACCGCGCATCTCGCCTTCCAGTGTCGGGATAACCACGTACGGATGCCGCCAGTCGAGCGCAACAGACGCGGCGGGGTGCCCGTTGCTTGCGGGTAAGCGAAGTTCTCCGCCGCACCAAACCGCCACTGCACGGATACTGGCATGCGTCAGCTCTCGCGCCTCGACCTCGATGGGCTTCTTCCTGAATCTCATCGCATCTCCCTTGTGGTCAGCAGTTCTCTTTCTGCGGCTTCAAACGCTGCCTCTGCTTCGGCTAACGAGTCGAACGCTTTGCCGCTGTCCCACCAAGCACCGCGCTCCGTGCATCCACACCAGCACGGGTCATCACTCCATGCGCCAACGCCAACACCCCACAGGCTCTCGCCGATCGGTCGGGATTTGTGAGCGGGCGGCAGCTTCGTGCGGTCCACCAAGATCGCTATCTGCCCGTCGAACTCCGCGTATTTGATCCACCACGGCTTCCAATCAGGATGCTCAGCTTGTCTCATCGCATCTCCTCGTCATCTGCCGTCATCTGATCTCCCCCCACCCTAGAGGAGCACGCCTTGCGCCATGCGTTCGATTGCCACGTTGCAGTAGTCGGGGTTGATCTCGATGCCGATGGCGCGTCTGCCGAGATCCTTTGCAGCGCGTAGCGTCGTACCGGAACCAGCGAAGGGATCAAGGATCAGATCGCCGGCGTCGGTGAACTGCTCAATGAGCCGCCGCATGAGCGGGAGCGGCTTCGGGCAGGGATGATCAGGGCGCTCACTACCCTTCGCTGTGAAGTACGTCCACACGGCGGGCAAGCCGCCCCCGTTCCACCGCATCGGTCCTTTCGCGTGGGCGATGGTGCAAGGCTCGAAACCGACAGATGGCCGGTCGCCAGAGAACTGCGGCATGGGGTCGGGTTTTACCCACGCGCCAGTCCGCACGTAGCGCATCCCTGCGCCCTCGAGCTGCGCCCGCCAGCGGTGACACGTCTCGACATCGGAGTAGACGATGCACCAGCGCGTGACTATGCGGGCGAACTCCACCGCCAACGGCTCGATCATCTCATCGATGTGGCCGATGTCGCCCGCAGCCAGCTTCTCAATGCTCATGCTGCTGTACTGGTGGTTGATGCCCTGCGCCTTCCCCGATCGCCCGTCAAGCACCGACTTACGCGCTTGCTTCATTGTTTTGGCTGTACGCCCCAGTCCGATGTCGCTCTTATCGCTGCTGTGGGCATGGGAGTTCGGCGCACCCAATCGCACGTACACATCGCGGCTGTACGGCGGGTCGGTGATGACGTGATCCACGGCCTCGAGCTGCGGCAGGATCTCCAAGCAGTCGCCCTGGTACAGGGTTATGCCGTCCGCGTCGTACACCGGCTTGAATGCTTCACGGGTACGGGCGGCGGTCATCTGGACTCCTGCTTGATGAACTCAATGCAGTTCAGCCACGTCCCCCACTGGCGGTCATTGAGTGCATAGAACTGCGACTCAACCTGCCCGCAGATCCACAACTCGGTGTTACCCGAGAGGGCCACGCCCCACTCGACATGTCTCCCTCCCCGGCTCATCGTGCCTTCGAGCTCCGTGAATGCCAGGAACACGTCAGCCGCCGCGATATCGTCTAAATCCGCCTGCGCCCACCGCGCCCACGTAGCCCTCGTCGGCTTGCTGTCATCGCCCATCGGCTCCCCGTGATGCCAGCGCGACGTGACCGTATGCCCGAGTTCCCGTAGCTCTTTGGCGTAGCCCTCGATCTCGTCCCGCCGTGACCACTGCGCCGATAGATAGATGTTCACGCCCCCTCCAGTCGCACAAATCGCCTGCGGTTCATGCGCTCGCTGGTGAGGGGGAACGGCGGCTTCTGGCTCGCAAAGCCCACGGGAATTGCATCCAGCCCGGTCAGATACACCGCCCGACCTCCGACACGCTCAGTCGTCATCACTTCCCCTCACCAGCGAGAGCACGATCCTCCCTCCGCTTGAACCGACGCCCATCGAAGCACCGCTTGTAGAGCCCATGCACGCCGTAGGCATCCCCACATCGAGCGCAGATCCAGAAGTCCCGTGGCTTGGGACGCACCACCGCTGGCTTCGTCACCAGGTGGCTCATGGCGAGAGAATGCCCGGCCTAGTCCGGACAGTCGGAGAAAAACCCCAAAGGGGTTTCCCGTGTCCGGACAGCATGTCCTTGACACGTTGGACACGATGTCCAATCATCTGAAATCCTCGTCTGCGTACTTCGACATCCGGGCGTATGACTTCACCCCGTCTTTGAACGAAGGAGTCAGCGAACGGTCCGACAGCATGCGGTCGGCCTGTTTCCTCACCGAGTCCTCTTTGGCGTCCAGTTCCTTCGCCAGTTCTGACGCGGACAGACGCTTGCCGAAGTCCAGCGCGGCCCAAATTCGCTCTCTTAAGGTGGCGGTGTGGGATAACGCTGTCTTGGTGAGTTCAACAGGTTCGATCGTGATGGGACCGTCCTGGCCGTCGAACTGCAGGCGCACGCCGAATTGCTTCTGCCTGCCGCCGTCGGACGCTTTGCGGTTGTACCAGCCGATGACGAGTTCGTTGCTCCCTTCTTCACTGTGTCGCTTGAGGAACCAGTTCATGCCGTGCGGTGCGTAGTGCCAGAACACCGATCCAAACGGATAGTTCTCGTTCTCGTCCTTGTTCGTCTGGCCGATGCCGATCACCGTGACGCCCAGGTTTTGAATAGCGTTCGTCGTGGCCGTAGCGATCTCCTGCTTGATGGCGTCACCGCCGCAGCCGAAGCCGAGCGAGTCAACCACTAACCCCTGAGCTCCCACGCGCAGGAGTTCTTTACGGAGCACCTTCGTCATCTCAGGGATCGGGATGCCTCGGCCGGCCACCCAGTGAATCGAGTCCGGCGCACAGTCCTGCCCACCGAACAGCAGTCGTTGCCGGCGCCGTGCAAACGGCGTGACCGTGGGGTTCTCGTAGTCCAGCCACACCCAGCGCATCGGCAGCGAGTCGCGGTTCAACCACGGCGATCCACTGGTGGACGCCATGATCATCGACTGCACACAGAGCGACTTCGCCGCTTCTGACAGCCCGTAGATGATGTTCAGTTGGTCGGCGATGATCAGCCGGTCCAGTGCGTACCGCAGCCCGCCTTCGTCCAGCACCACCTCATCGACGTTGACCAGGCGCGGTGCGTTGACAAACGCATCCTTCGCCTTCATGCAGGCTTTGAGGATCAACCGCTTCCAGTCGATCTCCGTGCCGTAGAAGTGCTCCAGGTTCCGGCGGACGGAATCGATCTGGCTTGGCGAAGATGCGGAGATGTGCGAGTCGAACGGATCAGGATGCGTCGGCGTCGTGACGAGTAGTTCCGCCTCGAACTTCCGCGCACCGAGCGTCACTTCGGCGAACATAAAGCGAACGCCTGAGAGCGTGACAGTCACCGAGTCTCCTTCGACTTCCACTCCGTCATCGCCCGCCATTACCTCGGCGAGATCAGCCTTCGCCATGCGTACACGCCCCCAGCTTTCCCACAGCCCCAGCAGTGCCAGAGCTTGTTGTCTGCATCCACCTCGAGCGACGGCGAGCGGTCGTCATGGAACGGACACTTGAACCAGAACTGCCCGCCTGATCGCCGTCCCTGTCCGCACACCGTTTCGACTTCGCCCAGGAAGTCAGCTGATCGCCATGCGTCATTGCTCGTCGCCAGCGGAGCTCTGATCCGCTTTCGCGCTTCTTCTTCTGCGCCCTCGAGGAGCGATCGCATCCACGCCAGGAAGTCGTCACAAAACGGCAGCTTCATGGCTTGGCGTAGGTCGAGAATGAACTGGCCGAGGTCGAACTTGAACCAGCCGTTGAAGTCCGGTTGCCAGACGACAAACACCGCGCCGTCTGGCTTCTCGTCTACGATGATGTTGATCGGCATCATCTCGCGGTCGAAGATCGGTTTGGCCGGCCACCACGGATACATGCCGTGATCCGCTACCAACGTGTCCTGCACGTACATGCGGCCAATCTCTGCCGGGTCGAACTCGAAGATGCGCGACGTCACCGGATCACCTCCGGTAACTTGCCGCCGTCCCAGTGCTGCCAGCCCTTGCCCGGTAGCAGCGAGAGATCGAAGTCACGCGGTGCTAACCGTCTCGTTCCTTTACGCCAGTTGTCAGGACCGCAAGACGCGGCCATGAACTCGTCGCCGTCGAAGCCCGGGTGACGCCGACGTAGGGCGATGGGCACAATATGGTCGGCGTGAATAGCGCGGGCGGAGCCGCAGTAGCGGCAGATATAGCCGTCCCTCGCGAGGATGCGTTGTGTTCGCGTCATCCGTGACACTTCCCTCACTTCCCTGCGGCTGGGATTGAGCCGGTCCCCGAGATTCCTGGTGGGGGTAATCTCGTAGCTCAATCCCGCCCGCAGAGGAGTGAACCTCTGCGTAGCGCCTATCCCTCCGATTCTTCGCCTGTCGGCTTGTCGCCTTCTTCTTCCGGCTTGTCGTCTGTTGGCGGTGCTCCGCCGCCGTCCCACTTCAACACGATCAACCTGGTGCTCCTTCACTAGCCCCGAAGGGCAATGTCCGCGTTAGTTAGCAGCGGGCCGGTCCTTCCCCGGCCGTCGGTAAATCACGCCTTCCCGACTTCCTTGAACTCCGCTTTCGGGATTGGTTCCGCCAACAGATGGAACGCACTGAAGGGGTTGGTGGCACT
>FKKE01001948.1_pt2 | contig 38031 bp, 40 predicted proteins | sample 1106331 | NCBI WGS metagenome assembly FKKE01 (sample SAMEA3931202, study PRJEB13176) | freshwater metagenome | biome: Drinking water system; feature: drinking water; material: freshwater | place: China | collected 2013-02-06
GACGATCTCCTGCAGCTCGGTCGGCGTGTAGAACTCGAGCCTATGGACGAGACCGAACCGATCCCGCAGCGGAGACGTCAACGCGCCGGCCTTGGTCGTTGCGCCGATGAGTGTAAAGCGGGGCAGATCGAGTTTCACCGATCGTGCGGCAGGTCCCTGCCCGACGACGAGATCCAACTGGAAATCCTCCATCGCCGGATACAGCGCCTCTTCAACCGAGGCCGGCAAGCGATGGATTTCGTCGATGAACAGGACGTCCTGTTCCTGAAGGTTCGTGAGGATGGCGGCGAGGTCCCCGGCATGGGACAGAACCAGACCAGAAGTCGCCCGTAATGTCCCGCCCATCTCACGCGCGATGATGTGTGCGATGGTCGTCTTTCCCAGCCCGGGCGGGCCATAAAAGATCGCATGATCGAGCGTTTCGCGCCGCTGCTTGGCAGCTTCGATACAAATACGCAGCGACTCCTTCATACGTGACTGGCCGACATACTCCTCCAGGGTCTGCGGGCGCAGCACGTTTTCGATGCTGCGTTCTTCGTCTGTTACTTGGGGAGCCGCCACTCGTTGTGTCATTCGTAATACTCAGTCGATCGGCAAGAGGCTACTTCTGTTCCGGTGCGGGAAGATACTTCGGCGGAGGCGGCAAAGCCCCCTGGCCCGGCGCCATGGTGCTGCCACAGTCCGGCGGACAGATCTTTCCGCCTTTGGTCGGATCGGGCAAGTTCAACTCCATCCGCTCCAACTGGCATTGCGATAGGCGCCCGCCGTCCTGGCTACCGCAGCGGGCTGGAACCGACGAACTGCCGATTTCCCGGTAGCCTTCAGGGCAGCTTCCACAGACCGGCAGCATATTGGCCCCGAGGGGCACGCATTGCACGAGCGTTGGATCGCCGTCTTTGCAGATCTCAGGCGCCTGCGTGACACCGGTGGTCGCATACCCGTCCGGACACTTGCCGCAGGTCTTGCGGATCGTCTTGGGTTCCGCCGACGCGTCTTCCGCGTTGCTCGGCGGAGGTTGAATTCCCACCCATAGCCCGAGCGCGAGGCTCCACAGCAGAATGCCACCTATCGTGTCCCTCATATAACTACCCCCTCGCCAGCTCTCGGAGCGATTCCCGAATCAAGTCCTTGAGATTGATCGCGCCGGGCTGAGAATTCTTGACCCGCTTCAATGCGTCCTTCGCATCCTGGACACGATACCCTAAATTCGTGAGGGCGGAAAGGGCATCGTCGAAGGGGGCGTCCGATCCCATGGGCTGCTCGCCCGTCTTCGACAGGACAGGATGGAGCTTGATCACTTTGTCCTTTAGCTCCAGTACGATCCGGCCCGCGGTCTTCTTGCCGATGCCAGGGACAGTCTCCAGTTTCTCAACGTCGCCTGCTTGCACAGCACACACCAAATCGGAAACAGGCAGCGCGGAGAGTATGCCGAGCGCCGACTTGGGCCCGATCCCGGACACGGTCGTCAGCAGGACGAAGGCGTCCTTTTCCTGCTGCGTGGCGAAGCCAAAGAGTTGAATCGCATCCTCGCGCACGTGGGTGTGGATGTTCAGCGCCACCTGTTCGTTGAGCGGAGGCAAATTATAGAAGGTGCTGAGGGGAACGAAGACCTCGTACCCGACGCCCTGCACGTCGAGGGCCAGGTAGGTGGGTGCCTTGAAAGCCAGACGGCCTGTGAGGGATGCGATCATGCAGTTATCAGTTTTAAGTCAGAGGTGTTGAGTGTCTTGCAACTCATGACTCACAACTCAAAACGTATAACTCGGGATCAGCCGGCAGCGGCCGCGGCGACCTTTTCCATGACGTCGTCGGAAATGTCGAAATTCGCGTGAACTTTCTGCACGTCGTCGTGTTCGTCCAGAATTTCCATCAGCTTAAGCATGGACTCGGCGTCTCTCTCGCCAAGCTTAATCGTGTTTTGCGGGATATAGGTGATTTCGGCGAGCGACGTTTCGATCTTGGCGTCCGCAAGCGCTTTCTTCACGACGTCGAAATCCTGAGCGTTAGTGACGACTTCAAAGACTTTGTCTCCGACCTTCACGTCTTCCGCTCCCGCATCGAGAGCCAGGGAGAGGAGTGCGTCCTCGTCGACCTTCCCCTTCTCGATCGAGAGCAATCCCTTCTTGTGAAATTGCCAGGCGACCGCCCCCGCCTCAGCCATATTCCCATTGTTCTTGGTAAAGAGGCTGCGGATCTCGGCCACGGTGCGGTTCCGATTGTCGCTGGTGATTTCCAGCAAGAGCGCCGTCCCACCCGGTCCATATCCTTCGAGCGTGAACTCTTCGTAGGAGACGCCTGGCAATTCGCCTGTGCCCCGCTGGATAGCTTTCTTCATGGTATCGCCTGGCATGTTGGCTTCCTTTGCCTTGGCGATCGCCAGTCTCAGACGAGGGTTGCCGTCCGGGTCACCGCCGCCACGAGCAGCGATGGTCAGCTCCCGGATGATTCTTGTGAAGATTTTCCCGCGTTTGGCATCCTGGGCCGACTTGTGTCGCTTGATGGTCGCCCAGTGGCTGTGTCCGCCCATAATCGCTCCAATCAGCCGGTGTGGACAGACCGGCCTTCCTCGAAATACCTCTCATCCCAAGCTCGTACAGGTAGCACAGGGTTCTGAAGGGTGTCAATTGCAGGAACTCGCCAATGTACTATTCGGAATAGATCAGCAATTGTGCACCGATCACGAGAATCAGACAGGCCCAAAGAACTTCCCATTTCGACGCCCCTGCCTGCGACGCGAGTCGCCACGTCGACCAGAGCTTTGATGAGCCGGCGGTGATCGCCAAGACCCCCATGACCGTATGGTGAAGGGCAATCTTCTGCGCCGCCGGATGATCACCGTGGGAATGTCCGAAGAGCATCAGTCCCCCCACGACGGCCAAGAGCGGGAGCGGCGTCGCCCATGCTGCGTTCCCCACGTATCCGAAGCGCCGAGCAATTTCCACCGAACCGACAAAGAGCGCTAAGAGCCCGTAGGCCTTGTGCTGAATAGTTTCGTGATCGTTGCCGAAGAAGGTTTCGCCGAAACTGAGCCGGCCGATCGGCCAAGCTTCGTGATCGCTCCAAATCATGAGGAAGAGGCCCGTTGCCGTCATGGCGGCCGGTAAGAGCAGCTTGGCCCAAGACAGACCGGTCAGGCGCAGAGCATGGCTGAGTTCCGCGAATCCCATTAAGAGGACCAGCCACCCGGCGACGTGATGGTTCCGCTCCGAATAGGCAATGCCTGCGTCGGACCCTTCCCATCCAGGCGACAATGTCACGTGCCCCATATGGGAATGGGTCGACGGAGAAGCTTCTTCCGCCGCGTCATGCCCGCTATGACCTTCCTGAGCTGCGACATCATTCAATCGGAAGGTTGAGGAACAGACTGGTAGTAAGAGAAGAAGGCACAGGGCCAGGAAGGAAGCTTGGGCAAGATCGCGCCGCATACGCTTCAGGATCGCTTCTGACAATTGAAAAGGCCCACCCGGTGCGCCGAATGGGCCTTCACGTTCCCTAATATCAACGCAAGGATTTACATGAACTTCATGAACTTGTCTTTGGCATCGTCCATCACCTGGGCGGTGATCGTTGCGACGCCGCGTTCTTTGGCCAACCGCTCGATTTCTTTTCTTGCCATGGGCCTGATGAAGTCCGGAATGTTGTCGAGACGCTGCTCCGCCTCCTTCGTCCAGGCAAGACCGTTCGGAGAATCATTCTTCGAATCGTCCATTACTTGCAGCGTGATGGACTTGAACCCCTGCTTCCTGGCGTAGGCCTCGACGCTACTCTGCACCATCGGCTTCACAAACGACGGCAGCCGGTCGAGTTTTTCCTTGGCGTCGGGCGTCCAGGAGAACTCGGACGCTCCGCCATTCGCGGGTTTCCCGCTGGAAGTCAGGCCCATCTCCGCCACCATCGCCGAGAAGGGACAGCCCCCGCTGGACTTTTCGCCTGATTTCGCAGGCGCCGACACTGCGGTAGCCGGCTGACCACCTTGGATCTTTTCGTTCAAGTAGGCCGCCATCTGGCCGGAACCGGCCAAAGCTTCGTCCTTGAGGGTGCCCCTGGTCATCTCGAACGGCTCTGCGGCCTCTGTCCTGCCGCCCAGTTTTACGCCGAGCGAGCTGACCATCTGAGTTTCACCGGGATTGGTGACCATCGAAAACTTGGCCCCGCAGGAGGGGCAGCCGAAAAAGACCCCCAACGATCCCTCGCCAGGCTTCTCGACCTTCTCGAAGTTCATGTAGGTTTCGCAGTTGAGACACACGAATTTCATGGCAACTCCTCTCGGATGGGCGTCACAATTTTTCGGCGAGGACCTTCTTATAGTCCAACAGAGTCTTAATGCGCCCGGCGATGTCTTGATAGCGTTGAATGGTCGGATACGTGTCGTCCAGTAAAGGTTCTCCCTTGTCGAAAGTGCGGGCCAGTTTACGGTCGAACGGGATACGGCCCAGCAACGGGAGATCCAGGGCTTCGCACATCGCTTCGGTGTTGCCTTCGAACAATTCGTTCTGCTCGCCGCACGAAGGGCAGCGATATTCACTCATGTTTTCGACGATCCCGAGGACCTTGATGCCCATGTCGCGGGCGTAGGTCACGGACTTCTGTACGACATCCGAAGCCACCTCGGAGGGTGTCGTGACAACGATCGCGCCGGCCAAATCCGGAATGAAGCCCGCGATCACCGGCGGCTTATCCGCCGCCGCACCAGGCGGCAAATCCACCAGTAGATAGTCGAGTTCCCCCCAGGCCACGTCGGCGAGGAACTCCCGAATGACGTTCATTTCCATAAGCCCCAGCCAGACCGGACTCACATCCATCGGTCCCTTCCAACGGACCGGAGAGGCTGCTCCCAGGAAGAAATCCATGGATGCGACTTTCATCCCCATCGGACCGACAGGAGGAATGGCCCCCTCGGGAGTCATTGTTAAAGACCGACCATGGAGCCCCAACATCCGTGGGACACAAGGACCGTTCAGATCCACGTCAAGCAGCCCGACGCGGGCCTGTTGACGGGCGAAGGCCAGGGCCAGGTTGACGGTCGTCATGCTCTTCCCGACCCCGCCCTTACCGCTCATCACGACCAGCTTATGCTTGATGCCGGCCATACGGGCCTGCACCTGCTTCATTTGCTCGGTAATCTGTTGCACGACCTTGGCATCGTCGGAATACCGGAGCTTGCCCAGGATCGTTTTCAAGTCCTTTTCGGGAGCCATAGGGATACCCCACACCAATTAGTGCTGTCTTTCGGAGCGAGTACCGTAACACAGGGATTTCTGACGAGTCAAACCACCCAAAAGGGGAGAACCGCTGCAGATACAAAGGTATCCGCGGGTCAAATCGAGTACTGGAAGGTCGGTTTCGCCCCAATGGCCTGGGCGAGGACGCCACGCTGCTTCAACTCATCCAAAATACGTCTGGTAGCAGATTCGACATCCGCCGGCCCGGCGAGGACGATGTCGGTGTTAGGCGGAACCTCCTCCGGAGCCTTACTCATATGGACGGAGATTACCGGTGTAGGATGCACCAGGGTTCTGATGGCCTGGGCTGCCTCGATGAAGGCGAGCCCGAATGGATTCGTGGTTGACACCACGATCAGACCTGTGTCGACAAGGAGGCGGGCGACTTCGCCGTAACGTCGGGCCATTTCGGTAGTTTGGTTCCTCTCAGAATCCGGAAGGTCCGCATCCAACCCTCGCCGGAGATTTTCTCCGTCGAGCAGATAGGCATGGCGCCCGTCGGCTACGAGTTTCGCTTCCAGCTTCTTTGCCAGATAGGACTTGCCGGTATGTCGCCCCCCCGTGATGAGGACAATGGCCGCCCGGTGGCCGTACTGTTGGGCCCGCTCCTCGATCCCGACTTCACCTTTGACCCAGGCAAAGTCCCGCCTCCGCGCTTCCTCGCGCAAGAACTCCTGATCGTCATGGACCATTTCCGTGACGATCCCCCCTCCGGCGATATCGTAGTCATCCACGAGGACGAATCGGCCCGTGACTTCGTATGAGGAGGATAAGTCGAAAGCGATCGGCGATTTCGTCCGGACCGTTAGTTCCGCGACCTGGTTCCGGCCAACGGTCTTGCTCCCCTGCTGCTGGTTGAGGTCCATCGTATCGATGATGCGATGGATCGACGCCACCTCACAGTCCACTTCTTTGGTCGCCACACGCAGGAGATACTTGCGCCCCTTCTCGAGGGGCCGCTTCCCCAGCCAAAACAGATTGGCTCTGAACGCCGTCGACACCAGCGGAAGTTGTTCCTGATGCGTGGCAATCTCACCCCGCTCAACGAAGATCTGCTCATCCAACGTGATCCCGACGGACTGTCCCGCCTCCGCCCCAATCGGCGGCGGTTCGATGTTGAACGCTTCGACGGTACGGACGTTGGCGCGTTTGTTCGACGGCGAAAACACGAGATGGTCGCCGACTTTGAGCCGCCCTGCCGCGATCCGCCCGGCCAGGATGCGCCGTGCGTCGAACTTGTAGACGTCTTGGACCGGGAAACGGAGCGGCTGCTCAGACCGCGCCATTTCTTTCTTGAAGAGACTGAGGGTATCGAGCACCGTCGGCCCGCCATACCAGGCCATGGCCTGGCTGCGATTGGCGATATTGTCTCCGAGTTTGGCACTGACCGGAATGATCCGTTCAGGCACCGCGCCGAACTGTCCCAGGAATTCCCGATACTCCTTCTCGATGCCCTCGAACACATCTTGCCGGTAGCCGACTAGGTCCATCTTGTTCACGACGACGGCGAACTGGCGCACACCCAAAAGAGAAAGAAGGTACCCGTGCTTCTTGGATTGTTCCTTCACCCCTTCCAGCGCATCGATCAGGAGGAGGGCCGCTTCGGCCCTGGCGGCGCCTGAAATCATGTTCTTCAGAAACTCTTTGTGCCCCGGGGCGTCGATGATGATGTATTGCCGACCTTTCCACATGAAGAACGTGCGGGCCGTGTCGATGGTGATGCCCTGCTCCTGCTCCTCCAGGAAGGCATCGAAAAGAAATGCGTATTCGAATTCTTTCCCCTGTTGCTTGCAGATCGCCTCCACTTTTTCCAATTTTCCGTCCGGCAACGAACCGGTATCGGCGTAAAGACGGCCGAGCAACGTCGATTTGCCGTGGTCGACATGGCCGACGATGACGATGTTGAGATTTTCGGATGGTTTCTCGGAAACAGCAGTGGTTCCCATGGCTACATATAACCGTCCTTCCTGAGTAACTCCATTCCGCGGCCTTCGTCCTGCGCGCGCCCGGACCGTTCCGCCACCGTCGTGTGCCGCAACTCCTCGATAATGTCGTCCACACTCTTGGCCGTCGACTTGATGGGAGTCGTACAGGGCGCGCAACCGAGACTGCGATAACGGGTCCCGTCACCTTTGTCGAGATACAGATCGATGAACGGGATGTTCTCCAGCTTGATGTACTCCCATATATTTATCTCGGTCCAGTCCAGCAGCGGATGGATGCGGATATGGGTGCCGGGCGGGAATGTCGTCTTGAATTGATCCCAGAGTTCAGGCGGCTGATCGCGAAAATCCCAGTCTCCATGCTTGTCGCGGGGAGAGAAATACCGCTCCTTGGCCCTTGTACCCTCCTCGTCCGCCCGTACGCCGAGAATGATGCCGGTGTATCCCTTGTGCTCGATGAGTTGTTTGAGGCCGTTGGTCTTCAGCGCCGTGCAGCAGACGACCCGGCCCATCGTATGGTTCATGCCAGCTGCCAAGGCCTCCTTGTTTTGCCCGACCACCAGGTTCAAATGCCATTCCCGGGCCAACCGATCTCGATACTCGATCATCGCCGGAATCTTGTAGCTGGTGTCGACGTGCAGCAACGGAAACGGCACGTGACCGAAAAAGGCCTTTCGTGCGAGCCACAACAGGACCGTCGAATCCTTGCCCATCGACCAGAGCATCCCGAGGTTGTCGAAATGCTTATAGGCCTCGCGAAGGATGAACACGCTCTGATCTTCCAACTGGCGTAAGTGTTTCACGTTTCGACTCCGCTCCGTTCCGTCAATGGATCCGTCCTGCCGTCTCCGAGGCCACCGGCGTTCGACTCAACTCTTCGAGTTTTCTCGACGCCGCACCCTCCTCGATGGCCCGACGCGCCATCGGCATGCAGGCCAGCAACGACGCCCCCTTGCCTGCCGCATAGAGCAGGAGGGCGGCATTCAGTACGACCCAATCTTTCGGCCCACCCTGAATCTGATTGTGGAGAATACGCCTGAGCAGATCGGCTTCCTTTTCCCGTTGATCCGGAGGGAAACCCGCCATTTCGCCCGAGGTACCCAGGGGCAAGCCCACATCCTTGGGTGCGATTGTCATTGGCGTGATCCTCTCATCTCTTAATTCCAGCACCTTCGTGACCATGGCAATCGAGAGTTCAGGATCACCCTCCACTCCACGAACGACGAGTGCTCGAGGGGTTCCCAACATGCTCAAGGCCTCCGCCGTCTTCTCGAAATAGGGGGGGTGGGTCAGTCCGACAACCTGCGACGTCGCACGGGCGGGATTCAGGAGTCTGGCTACGGGATGAAACACGTTGCGCACACCGAGTTCCTGCCGCATTTCCAAGAACCGATACAGAGGAGGATGGTAAAGTGCGATGTCTAAATAGGCGAACCCCTGTTTGGCTACCGATTCCGCCGCAACCTTTGGATCAAGATCAATGGGCAGTCCTAACGCTTTCAACACCCCGGCATTGCCGGGACGCCCGGGAATCCCGTCGTAACCGTGCATGAGGATCGCCGCGCCGGCGGCCGCAGCCACAATGGCAGCTCCAGCAAGGGCATGAAACGTATCCTGTTTCCCTGCGTAAGAGGGCAGGTCGACAACACCAAGCTCTCGTGGAATAGGAAGCGGCGCGACATAGGACCGGGCGGCCGCAGTGAAGGACGCGAGTTCGGTGACGGACTCCATTTTGACGCGCATGCCGATCAAAAACGCTCCAACCTGAGCCGAGGTCGTCTCCCCTTCGATCAAGGCCTTCATCGCCCGCTTGGCTTCATCCCACGTGAGATCTTTAGAGGCTTTCTGGCCCTTCGCGATCTTTGCGATAAATTCCTGCATCGGCATCGTTACGCCTTATGAAGCCCACATTCCGTCTTGGCATTGCCCTGCCATCGACCTGATCGCGGATCTTCGCCCGGCATCACCGGCTTCGTGCAGTGGGTGCAACCGATGCTCGGATAATTCCGGTCGTGCAGCTCGTTGTAAGGCACTTCGTAGATCTTGATGTAGGTCCAGACGTCGTCCCACGTCCATTTCGCCAGGGGATTCACTTTTACCAATTGGAATTTGGCATCCCACTCAATCAACCTGGCATTGGCTCTGGTCGGTGCCTGGTCTCGCCTGATGCCGGTAATCCACGCGTCGAATCCGGTAAGGACCCGTCTCAAAGGCTCGATCTTTCTCAACTGGCAGCAGCGGTCCGGATCGCGGCTCCAGAGCGCGTCCCCGTATTGACTCGTTTGCTCTGCCGGGGTCAACTGTGACGTCACCCGAAGGACTTGGGCCGGTTTCAGATTGTAGCGTTCGACGATTCGATCCTTGGTTGCAAGGGTTTCCGGAAACAAGAAATCCGTGTCGAGATAGAACAAGGGAACGGAGGGATCGATCCGTTGCACCATATCCGTCAACACCACGTCTTCCGCACCAAAGCTGCAGGCGAGCACGATCTTGGGCGCGTACCGTTCTATCGCGGCGGCCAACACTTCCTGCGGCTGCCTGGTCTCGAATGATTCGCCCCAGGCCTGAAGTTCTTGAGCATCGGTTGTCGTCATTTGCTGCGTAGCTCCACGGCTACTCGACTTTCTCGACGAGAATTCTAAAATGCGCCGCTTCCGGCTCCAAGGCTTCCTGAAGATGGATCACATGCCCGTCGTTCTTCAGACTCATCGGTACGTTCTTGATCGGCTCCCCAGCATCCAGCCAGACTTCCAGTTTCTCGCCCGCATCCATCATTTCGAGTTTCAGCTTCGTCTTCACATAGTTGAGCGGGCAGGCCACGCCGCGGAGGTCATAGACCGGCGCACCGGTCGGCGCCGGAACCGATGGCGTTGCGGGAGGCGGCGGAGCCGCGACAGGTTTGGTCTCCTCCTTCACCGCCGCGAGCTTGAGGTCCTTGCCCATCTGATCCGTCGCCGCCCGGCAGGCATCGACAAAGCCTTTTGCGAAGGCCATCTTGTCGCGCGCTGATTCGGGTGTCGTGTCTTTGGGGCCCAAGTCGCCGACTTTCTTGCCGAGTCCACAATAGGCCGCAGGGACGACCCCCTTGCTCGCGATGCGGGCCTCGAACTCGAGGAAGGTTTCAGCATCAGTCGAAGGCTCCAACCCCTCCGTAACGAGCAGCGCCTTGGCAGCGGCCAATACCGCGCGATACGATTTGTTGACAGAGACGGGATACTGATGGTTCTCGATCAAGAGCTTTGCCTGATAGAGTTCCTGATCCGCTTCGAGAATCCCGTTTTCGATCATCTCGAGCGCACCACCCGCGCACTCGCCCGGCCCGAGGTCTTCGAGGACGAATTCCTCTTCTCCTTCCCAGTCGTAATAGAAGGTAGGATCGTCGGCAAAGGCCGGAATAATCGTGTACGGAATCAGCTCGTCCTTGATGGCATTTTTGCCGACACGATCAATGAAGGACGGCATGCTTTCCCCCCTCCTCCGATCGCGGCGATAGACATCGATCAGATGATTGATGGCGGCCGAGACGGCTTTGGCCGGCAGCTTCACCGTCATCTGGCCGATTTTCGCCGCGCCATTCACCTTTCCGCCAAGATGTAACTCGTACATCGGCGCCGTGTGTTCACCGATCCTTTTCCCGACTCCATGGAGGCCGATTGTCGCGATGTGGTGCTGCGCGCAGGAGTTATGGCAGCCGCTGATCTTCACGCTGACGTCTTTCAGATCGTCCGGAACGCGGCCGGCAGGGAAAACTTCCGCGAGCGCGCGGGCCAATCCCTTGGAAGATGTGATCCCGAGGCCGCAGGTATCGGTCCCCGGGCAGGCGATGATGTCTTCGACCAGTTCGGCGCCAGGATCAGACAGTCCCTTCGCAGCTAACGCTTCGTAGAGCCCGGCGATCTGGGTCTCCGGAATCCAACGGATGATCATGTTCTGGTTGATTGTCGTGCGGATGTTTCCATTGGAGTAACGGTCGGCCAGCTCCGCGATGAGGAGCATCTGACTGGAGATCAGATCGCCCATGAACAGCTTGATGACCGCTGCCACGTAACCGTCTTGCTTTTGCCTGACGACGTTGGTCCTCTTCCACATGGCGAAGGGGGTTTCTCCAGTCCCTCCGTTCACGTGACCGTTCCCCTGCACGGAATCGGGTTTCGCTCCGTTCGGCGTGGGCATGATTAGCCGCGGAGCCTCGTCGTGGTGCTGGAGGAGCTTGATCGGTTCATGTGTCGGCTTGGCATATCCCATCGACTCGTAAGCGGCTTCCCAGCGGCGCCTGAACTCTTCGAAACCCAGTTTCTCAATCACGAACTTCATCCGAGCCTTGTTCCGATTCTTCCGGTTGCCCAGCGTATCGAAGACCTTAATGACGGCTTCAATGCTTGGGATCAGTTCATCCATCGGTGTGAATTCGCGCAGCACCTGAGCGATACGGGGCGCCGATCCAAGGCCGCCCCCGGCAACCATGCGAAATCCGATGGCCCCGTCCTCCTTCTTGACGGCAAGCAGCCCAATATCGTGAATCGGCGTCAACGCGCAATCCTGCTTGCAACCGGAGAAAGCAATCTTGAACTTGCGGGGGAGGCTTTGATTCAAGGGATTCCGCAAAAGATGATAGGCCACCGTCTTCGCATAGGGCGTGATGTCGAAGATTTCTCCTTGGCAGACGCCGGCCAAGTGGCACCCGGTTACGTTTCTGACGGTGTTGGCGCATGCCTCTCTGGTGGTCAAACCCACCTCCGCTAGACCCCGCATAATCGTCGGCACGTCTTTCAACTCGACGAAATGCAACTGGATGTCCTGTCGGGTCGTCACGTGACCCACGCCGGTCGCATAGCGGTCCGCTAATTCGGCCACTCGCCTCAATTGATTGGCAGAGATCCCCCCGAAAGGGATCTTGATGCGCACCATTTGGACACCGGCTTGACGCTGTCCATAGATGCCGTATTGGAGTCTGAAAGGCTTAAAGAGGTCGTTGACGATTTCACCGGAAAGCATCCGCAAGGCTTCCTTCTCGAAAGTTTCGATTTCCTCGAGGATAGCCGCCGGGATGGGCGAGGTCTGGATCGGAATGGGGGATAAGGTCTTGGGTGTCATGGTCAACCTCTATCAACTTCTAGATGTGATACATGAGCGTCTTCTGTTCTGCGAGTTTACGATGTTGTTCGGCAAGTTCTTCAACCGTGATCGCTTCCAGGACAGTGCGTTCGGCCTGTTGAACCCGATCCCAAACTTTCCCGAGGAGCAGGTCGGAGCGAGTCCCCTGCCTGAAAAAGGATTGCCTGTTCATGCCTGGAAGCAGGGGCCCATCCAGAGCTTCCAGAATTTCGGCAACTGAGAGTTCAGAGGGCTTTTTCGATAAAATGTATCCCCCTTGCGCTCCCCTCAGACTCGTGACCAATCCTGCCTTCTTCATCGCGTGGAGGACCTGTTCAAGGAATCTCGCTGGTATCCCTTGTCTTCTGGCAATGGACTTCGCCTGGATCGGGTTCGTTCCGACCTGGCTGGCCAGATCGACCGCCGCCATGATTCCGTAAGTAGATCTTAGAGATACCTTCATACCTCTGTATTCCGGTCGGAATTAAGAACTCAATAGATACACCCCTGGGAATCTCCTTGTCAAGCGATATGTTCTCGGCACAGCGTCCCCTGTAACGGCCCTGTATTTTCAAAGTCGTCGCACTGAGGTCTCCATTTATCTGTATCCGAAGACATCGCCTGCTTCGGGTACATCGGTCTTTCGGCAGGGGTAGAGGAAACGGGCGTATTGACTCGATCTCTTGCAGAGCAGTCTCTCTCACTCGACGGTAGCTGAAGAATCAGGCTGATCTCGTGGAAGGTGCGTGAGTGATCGGGATCACTCCACCGTTGTGTACCGTGACGACCGTCAAGAGATTCGAACGCTCAGTACCCCGCGGTTTCGAAATATTTTGCAGACGATATTTCTTCGTTGACATCAAATCGGCTCTGGGCAATAATCCGGCCCTCTTCTTCAGGTGACACCTTCATGACGCTCTCTTCTTCAGTGTTCAGCATTCTGTTGCTTAGCGGCGATCAAGACATCCAGTCCCAGTTCAAGCAAGCCTTCAAAGACGCCACCATGACGACGGCAAAGGATGTCGCGGCATTGCCGCGGGACACGGCGAAGCGCTCGTTTGACGCGGTGATCATCGAATCCAAACCCGGATTCCAAAATAGTGGAACAGTCTTACCAGCCAGTCTCGACTGCTCGCACACATTGGTGATCACGGGATCCCGACCGGTATTGAAACGTGCCTCGAAATTCATCCAGGCTATGGCCCGCCAGAAAACGGCCAGCCTCAACGGCTCCGCGCCGATGTCTCTCGAGGATTATGTCGAATGGAAGATGGGAGACTTCGTCAAAGGGATGCGCAACGGATCGGGACGCAACCTTCATCCCATGCTGATCTCGGCGATCGAGCGTCCCCTCATCACACGTGCGCTCCAAGAAACGAAGGGGAACCAGATCCAAGCCGCCGAACTCCTCGGGCTCAATCGGAACACGCTCCGGAAGAAAATCCACGATCTTCACATTCCCATAAAGCGCGGACGGACGGTCCGCGTTCGTGAGGCATAGCATCAGTTCGGAGAGGCGTTCTATTCACCTAACTTCATAAAGGAGGGGGATGATGACGAAGGAAGAATTGATTGCGAAGATGGCAGCGTCTGCCGGCATCACCAAGGTGGCTGCAGGGAATGCACTTCAAGCCTTCACGGGTGCAGTGACATCGTCCCTGAAGAAAGGCCAGCGGGTGTCGTTGGTCAACTTCGGGACGTTTACGATTTCTAAGCGGAAGGCCCGGATGGGCCGGAACCCCAGAACCGGTGAAGCGTTGAGAATCCCAGCCGCCAAGGTTCCGAAATTTTCAGCGGGCAAAGTGCTGAAGTCGGCGGTGCGGTAGGGACTGTTCTTCGCCTACTTCGTGCCCTTTTCAGAAAGAGAAGGCAGCGCGCCGTAACGCCTGGTGCGCTCCCTTCTCTTTTTGCGTTTCTTGACACCTCGGGCGAGCCTCTATTATCATGCCCACCCGGACGATAGGCGCGTAGCTCAGGGGGAGAGCGCTACCTTGACACGGTAGAGGTCGACGGTTCAAGACCGTCCGCGCCTACCATCACGCCAGGGCATCCGACCGTCCTGAACGGCTGCGGGGTGCCTTTCGTGTTTTTGTATCCTGCTGTAGAATCAGGATTTATTTGAGGTTTCCCTCTGATCGTACAGCGGGAGGCTGGGGTTGGAATTGGTTCAAGACCAGGCTGGGCGAGGCCCGGAAAGACAGGTGGTGTGCCGAAAGTCACACTGAAGAACGGTTCGAGCTACCAAGTTCCTGAAGGCCAGACTGTGGCTCAGGCTCTTGCAACTGGCGGCATCCCCGCAAGCCCTGATCTTCTTGCTGCCGCAGTGAATGGCCAGCCGACAGATCTCTCCTCTGTCCTCACGAGGGACGCGATCATCGAGCCGCTCCGGTTCGATAGCTCTGAGGGGCGAGAGGTGTACCGCCATAGCAGCACCCACATCATGGCTCAGGCAGTGAAGGAACTCTTTCCCACCGCGCAACTCACAATCGGACCGGCTCTGGAAGATAGTTTTTACTACGATTTCGCCTACGAACGCCCGTTTACACCGGAAGATCTGGAGAAAATCGAGGCCCGCGCCATTGAGATCACTAAGCGGAAACTCGGTATCGCGAGACGCGAGTTTACCAAACAAGAAGCCATCGAATTCTTCAAAGCTAGGGGCGAGTCATACAAGGTGGAGTTGATTCAGGGCTTTCCGGACGGCGAGCCGATTTCGGCGTATGGCCAGGGCGAATTCGTCGATCTGTGCCGGGGCCCGCACCTGCCCTCGACCGGCCATGTGGGTGCCTTCAAGCTGCTGACCACAGCCGGAGCCTATTGGAGGGGGGACGAACGTAATCCGATGCTGCAGCGCATTTACGGGACGTCCTTTCCGACAAAGACCGAATTAGACGCCCACCTAGCCCGTCTGGAAGAGATCAAGCGGCGGGACCACCGCAAAGTTGGTAAGGAGCTGGACCTATTTTCGGTGCAGGATGAGATCGGGCCCGGTCTCGTACTCTGGCATCCGAAAGGATCGACAGTCCGACTGTTGATCGAAAACTTCTGGCGCGAGCAGCACATCAAAGACGGATATGAACTCGTCTACTCGCCCCATGTGGCCCGTCTCGATCTCTGGAAAACCAGCGGGCACGTCGACTACTACCGCGAAAACATGTTCGCCTCCATGAAGCTCGAGGGCAGCGAATATCAGCTCAAGCCCATGAACTGCCCGTACCACATCATGATCTACAAGTCGCACCTGCGGAGTTACCGTGATCTGCCAATTCGCTACGGCGAGCTTGGGACGGTCTATCGATATGAACGGACCGGGGTACTCCACGGTCTCTTGCGTGTCCGAGGATTCACACAAGACGATGCCCATTTGTTTTGCCGGCCGGACCAGATGGAAACGGAAGTCAGCCGCGTGCTGGATTTCACGTTCTTTATCTTGAGGACCTTCGGCTTTAGCGAATTCGAGGTTTTTCTCTCGACCAGGCCGAAAGAATCCGTCGGTTCTGATGAACATTGGACCTTGGCGACGAGCGCGCTGGAGGCGGCGCTGAAGAGCCGAAACATTTCGTTCCATCTCGATCCGGGGGGCGGCGCCTTCTACGGTCCGAAGATCGACATTAAGATCAAGGACGCGCTCGGCCGGTCCTGGCAATGTTCCACCGTCCAGGTCGATTTCAACAATCCGGAGCGGTTCGAGTTAAGCTACATCGGCGAGGATGGCAAGGTCCACCAGCCGATCATGATCCATCGGGCCTTGATGGGATCGATAGAACGGTTCTTCGGTATTCTGATCGAGCATTTTGGTGGAGCCTTCCCGACTTGGCTGGCTCCGGTGCAGGCGAGAGTCATGGCAATTACGGACGGCCAGCGGGAATTTGTCGCGAAGATCGTGGCCGAGATGAAGGCTGCCGGATTCCGTGCCGAGGCAGATCTCCGTAACGAAAAGATCGGGTTGAAAATCCGCGAAGCGGAAAAAGCCAAGATTCCATTCATGTTTGTCGTCGGTGACCGTGAAGTGCAGAGCGGGAGTCTCTCTGTCAGAGGACGGAGCGGAGCGAACCTCGGTACGATGACGGTGGCCGGTGCGTTGGATCTGCTCAAGGCCGAGGTTGCCAAGGCCGGGCAGCAACTTTCACCCTTTTCATGAGAGGTGGCCTATCGTCCCCAAGCTGCGCGTGAACCGCGAAATCCGTGTGCGGGAAGTCAGAGTGATCGGGCCTGAAGGGGAGCAACTCGGTATTCTCCCGACCCATGAGGCCTTCCGTCAAGCGCAGGAAACCGGGTACGACCTAGTCGAAGTCGCGCCGACGTCGGTCCCTCCCGTTTGCCGCATCATGGATTACGGGAAGTATAAGTATGAATTGAGCAAGAAAGATCACCAGAGCCGCCGGCATCAGAAGTCCACGCAGGTCAAGGAGATCAAGTTGCGACCCCGAACGGACAAGCATGACCTGGAGATCAAGATCCGGCAGATCAAGTCGTTCCTTGAAGAAGGAAACAAGACCAAAGTCACATTGACCTATCGAGGCCGCGAGATGGCCAATCAGGAGATGGGGCGGGCGGTGATGAATTCGGTAATACAGGAACTGACGGATACGGGCACGATCGAATATGCGCCGCGCATGGAAGGGCGGAGCTTGATTATGATCGTGGCGCCAAAGAGCTAGATCGAACAGCCGGGAACGCCAAACAAAAGGATTACACGATGAAAGTGAAATCGCATAGCGGAGCGAAGAAACGTTTCAAGAAGACCGGGGGCGGAAAGTTCACGAGGAAAAAAGCCGGGAAGCGGCATATTCTCACCAGCAAGAATCGTGAACGGAAGCGTCGACTGAGTGGAGCCGTGGTGGTGGACGACACTAAAACGGCCGCGCTCGAGAAACTGCTGCCCTATAGTTGAGGCAAGTGAACCACGACAGTTAACACAAAGGAGCGCTGAGTCATGCCACGCGTAAAGGGTGGGCCTAAAACACGAGCAAGGCGGAAGAAGCGGTTGAAGTTGGCGAAGGGACAGTACGGCGCTAAAAGCCGCTTGTTCCGTTCGGCCACTGAGTCTGTCGATAAGGGGCAGCAGTACGCCTATGTCGGGAGAAAGAATCGCAAACGGGATTTCCGGCAACTGTGGATCGCGCGTATCAGCGCGGCGGTTCGAGCCCAAGGAATGACCTATAACCGCTTCATCAATGCCCTCAAGAAAGCGAACGTGCTTCTGGACCGCAAGGTCCTATCGGACATGGCGATCAAGGACAGTGCCGGGTTTGACAAATTGATCGGCCTCGCCAAACAGCACTTGACGCCGGCTACGGCGTAAGCCTTCAAGAGGTTCCTTCAACATGTCGAGAAGTCGAGACGGAGAGCGACTGACTGTCGCTCTCCCGCTCACTCCGATTGCGTGAGCTGAGACAGGTTCACCTCAAAAACTACTGCCGGGACGGCAATCTGCCATCGTTCCAACACCTCCGGGTGCAGCTCGCCGATGATTCCGATCGCCTTCCCATTGGCGACGATCTTACCGGCACGGCCTTCTAAGAAGGAAGGATGGGCCAGCGGCTCGAGCGTATAGCGACAGTCTAGGTGGTACAGCAGCACGTCCAGACATGAATGGATCTCCGAGAAATGGGCTGAGGCATGGGCAAGAAGAGCGCCCAAGACCGTATCGGTCCGTGACCCCAGTTCGTTTGACGCATCCGGAATCGCCACTTCGCCGGCCTCGAAAATCCGATGGGGGTAGAAGGCTCGATTCGATGCGGTCTCGACCCGGAGCAGCGACGGAATCATGCCTTGCCGCAGGCAGGAGAAACTGAGCGACATAACGTTGCCGACTTCGACCATGCGCCCCCATTCGGTCCCGTCCAGCCGCATCTTGGTCCGGTAGTCGTCCGGTGAGCCAAGAATGTTCGAGATAATCTCCTGAAATCCTAGTCCGACCATCTGCTCTCTGGCTCGATCAGAGAGCTGCTCGATTCGCGAGAGGCCTCCCACCGTGAACTGAGCCGGCATCACCGGCTCGAAATCCGCATAGCCTCGGCTTATCGCCACGTCTTCCACCACGTCCATAGCGTGCATGAGGTCCTGCCGGTAGAGTGGCAGCTTGGCCTTGATCTGATCCTTGGTCGACGAGATGTCGTAGCCGTAGAGCTCGAGCGATTTCTTGACCGCGTGAGCACCAAGAGGCTGCCCTAATGCCTGCTCGATCGTCTTGACGGACAAGGTGCGAGGCTTGCTGAGATCCTGCGGCGTCACAACGGCTCTTCCCAAAGCTGTCTTATAAGGATAGCGGATCTCGACCGGTTCGATGATGGCGCCACGATCCGCCAGGTTCGCAGCGAAGATATTGAGCGTCAAGACGACCATCGGCAGGTCCGTTCCAGTGACTTCGACGAACAGAGTTTCGTCGCCCACCTGCACTTCGCCGACCTCTCGGCTGTTGATGATCGGAGGAAACGACAGCGGCTGCTGTTTCACATCTCGCAAGAAGGGGACCCGGCTCTGCCCGGCCAGAATATGACCGTGCTCAAGGCCTTTCGGATGGACCATAAGCATCTCGGACAGGGTCATCACCGTTTCCAACCCGAGCGGTGTAAAGCGCGCCTCTTCTGGCTTCACCAGTTCATAGGTCACGGGAAACTGGATCTTGGAAAGCTGATAGATGCCGATGGAAACCGTCTTGCGCTTGTGCCCAAAGATATCGGCGAGTTTTTCCTGCGTCTGGATGAGTTGGTCCAGCCCCGCGTCGGATACGCGATAGCCACGAGCTGTACAGGCTGCGATGTAAGGCCGAACCTTCTCCATGCCGGGCCCGACCAGGATGCGATGTTCGGACTTGGGTTGTCGCTTGAGAAAGGAATAGGGACTCGGCTTGCCCTTGCGAGTGAGCCGGATCTGTCGGGCAATTCCTTCGCAGCACCACAGATCCGGCCTATTGCTGTCCTGCAGCTCGATGCGAAGTTCGCCGGTTTCGGGGCTATGGCCCTTGAGCTCGCCTTTCACCAGCATAAGCCATTCTTCGAGCTGTTCGATCGATACCGTTGCTCTGGCCTTCGGCGAACCGCCCAGGAGAGCTTCAAAGTCCTGCTTGAAGATGGTGATCGTCGGCATCGCTCTGGCCCCTTAGAAGAGCCCCTTGGTCGTTCTAATCAGGTCCAAGTTGTCGGTGAATAGCTCACGAATGTCGTGAATGCCCAGCGCCACCATCGCCATCCGGTCCAATCCAAGCCCCCACGCGATCACCGGTACGGTCACTCCAAGCGGCAGGGTCACCTCAGGTCGAAAAAGCCCGGCCCCGCCCAGTTCCATCCAACCTAACTTGGGATGACGCACGTGCATCTCCACCGACGGCTCCGTAAAGGGGAAGTAGGCCGGTAGGAACTTCACTTCTTTCGCCTGCGCGACTTCGCGGGCGAACAGATTCAAGAGCCCCAACAACGTACGAAAGTTGATGTCCTCGCCCAAGACGATCCCTTCCACCTGGAAGAAGTCGGTCGCATGCGTTGCATCGACCTGGTCGTACCGGAAACAGCGGGCGACCGAAAAGTACTTGCCCGGGATCTCCGGAGCGGCCGCCAGCGTTCTTGCAGACACGGCAGTGCCCTGGCTCCGTAAAACTAGCCGCTTGGCCCGTTCCGCATCGAACCGATAACTCCAACCGGTCGATCCGGTCGATCCGCCGTTCTGATGGGCCCTCGTCACGCGCGACAAGAAGGGCTCGGCGATCTTCGCAGCATGCGTCGGTTCTTTCACGAAGTAGACGTCATGAATGTCGCGCGCCGGATGGAACTGCGGCATGAACAACGCGTCCATATTCCAAAACTCGGTCTCAATCAATGAGCCCCGCATTTCCTGAAATCCCATGCTGACCAGCTTGGTCTTAACCGCATCCAGAAATTCACGATAGGGATGTTTTCTGCCGGTCCCGATGCGGGGCGCCCGGAGACTGATCGTATATTTTCGGAACCGCTTATTGCGCCAGCTGCCGTCTTTAAGAAGTTCAGGGCTCAGCTGAGACACTTCTTCGGCGATACCCTGCTTCGCCAAATGGTCCGCGGCAGTCACACCGGTGGGCGACAGCCTGAACGACCGAGCTATCCGGTCGTCCACCCTAAACGGTTCCTTGGCATTGCCGCGTTTGACCGCATAGTCCTGAATGAGTTGACGTTCGGAGTCGGGGAAGCCTTGCAGTTCCCGAGGCCCCTCGTGGAGTTGCTGAAGCAATGCACGAACTCGTTCCGCAGTCGAGCTGGGCCGCCCCGTCGATTCGATGCAGCCGCCTTGTACGATGAGAAGAACGCCTTCTTTCTTCAGGCGGCCGACGGCTTTACTGACATCGGAAGGATCCAGCCCTCGATTGGCTTGCAGATCCGGAATCGTCAGTCGCTCGCCGGTGGCTGCGGCTTCTCGCGCCGCAGCCACCACCTGCTCGATCGGCGACTGCCCTGCATAATACTGGTCGCCGATCGCTGTCAGCGAGACGACGGGTGTGACAGTTTCCTTGTCGACGGCCAGCAGCGATTTGGCCAGGAGCCATTCGATCGCCATGCTGAGCTGGGACGGTTCGAGTGCGGTCTTGGAGGCAAGTCGCTCGGTCTCAATGACGGGCGAGGACTGGTCCTCACCAAACGCCGTGAGGACTTTGATTTCGAGTGGATGGAGGCTGTCGATGAGAGAAGAGATGTTCACCCGGAGTCGCCTATCGGTGCGCAGAAGCGGGCTGCCCGGCTGCCCTCAGCGCGGCAATCGTCGCGGCATAATCTCCGCTGGAGAAGATGGCGGACCCGGACACTAGCACGTCCGCTCCGGCAGCCAACACCCGAGCCGCATTGTCCACCTTTACACCCCCGTCGACCTCGAGCAGCGCGCGGCTGTTGATACGGTCGAGCATCTGCCGAGCCGTAGCGACTTTCTGTAAGCAGGAGGCGATGAACTTTTGCCCGCCGAACCCTGGATTCACCGACATGATCAGTACGAGATCAACGTCCGGAAGAATCTCCTCGATCGTGCTCAACGACGTGGCAGGATTCAACGTCACGCCTGCCTTAACCCCTCGCTCTTTGATCGATTGGACGGTGCGATGCAAATGGGGACAGGCCTCGACGTGGACGGTCAGGTAATCGGCTCCGGCTGCGGCAAACTCGGCGACAAAGGCATCGGCGTTCGTCATCATCAGATGCACATCAAGCGGAAGCTTCGTCACTTTCTTCAGCGATTCGACGATTGGCGGCCCCACGGTCAGGTTCGGTACGAAATGGCCGTCCATCACATCGATGTGCAGGAGATCCGCTCCACCCTGTTCGACTGCCGCCACTTCTTCTCCGAGACGGGCGAAATCGGCCGACAAGATCGAGGGTGCAATGAGCGTAGGTCTAGTCATGAGGACGCTTTCGTGAGACGCACCGCGTAGAAATAATCCATCGATGCGGGATTGCCCATCGTCGAGAAATCGCCCAATTGACTGACGAGCTTGTGTGCAGCTGCAGGCAACCAGGGGGCGACGGATTCGCGACGGAACTCCGCGTGAGCACTCAGGAATTTCTCGACGACGGCTTCGTTCTCTTCCGATTCCGTTGAGCAGGTACTATAGACCAGCACCCCGCCGGGCCGCAAGCACGTCGCGACGGATTCGAGAATCTGACGCTGCAACCGTTGGTGCCGATCGAAACTCAAGCTGTCCTTCCGCCATTTGGCGTCCGGATGCCGCCGGAGAACACCAAGGCCGCTGCAAGGTGCGTCGACCAGAACACGATCGACAGAGAGTGCCTCAGATTCGATGGCTCGTCGCCATGACGTCTGCCGCGCATCACCGACGATGGGCCTCACGTTTTTCAGCCCAAGCCTTTGGCAGTTGCTCCGCAGCAGATCGAGCCGACTTTCCTTTCGGTCGAGGGCTAAGATCAACCCCTTCTCTCCGACTAGCTCGGCAAGATGCGTGGCCTTACCACCCGGAGCCGCGCAGGCGTCGAGAATCCTGTCACCAGGTTGGGGATCTAGCAGTGGAGGGATGAGTTGTGCCGCTTCATCTTCCACGTAAAACAAACCCTTCTCGTATCCGGGCATGGTCTGGACCGCGCCGCTTCCCTCTACTCGGATACCCATAGTACTGATGGTTGTCGGGGCTGCAGCTATCCCTGCCTCACGAAGCTGATTTATGTAGGAGTCCCTGTTCATCTTGCAACGATTTACCCGAATGGTCAGGGGAGGGATGCCGCTCGATTGCTCGCAAACCGATGCAGCGGTCGTCACGCCGAAACGCTCAACCCACCGCCGACTCAACCATTCAGGAACGGAATACCGAACCGAGAGGGATTCAGCCGGGTTGAGGTTCATGTCGGGCCAGTCGGGTGCCGGTTGTCTGATCAATTGCCGAAGAACAGCGTTCACCAAGGCGCTCCAGTCCCTGCCCAAGATATTCCCATGCCGCTTAACCAGCTGCACCGATTCGTTGACAGCCGCGGACTCCGGAATGCGATCCAAGAAAAGAATCTGATAGGCCCCGAGACGTAAGATCATCTGGACCAAGACCGGAAGGCGGAACAGCGGTTTGTCGAGGATCGGCGTCAAACGCCAATCGACAGTGCCTTGTCGCCGCAAAACTCCATAGGTCAGCTCAAGGGCGAGTCCTCGTTCTCGTGGATCGAAAGGATGAGGCGCCAGCTGCCGGTCTAAGAGCAGATCCACGCCTTCGTCGGACTTGACGGATTCGACGAGAACGGAAAGGGCTACTGCGCGTGCCGATAGTGGAGGAATGGACGGACGTGATTCGGTCGGCATGGTCAATTTGAAGGATGCGCTGAAAGTCAGTGAGCCGGCGGTCCGCCCAACTGCGATCCGATTTGGACCAGATGGCCGGAAAGGTACTGGGCGACGGTCATCTTGCGGCTGTTGGCCGGCTGGAGTTCCAAGATGGCCAACGTTCCTTTACCCGTCGATACATGAATCGCCTCTTTCGTTACCCCCACGATCCGACCTGGATCCAACGCAGATGAATCCTGCAGCGGGGAAGTACGCCCCAGCATCCACCGGTCTTCACCCAGAAACGTATAGGCGCCAGGCCAAGGTGTGAGCCCGCGGATTCGATTGGCGATGGCCGCAGCCGGCAATATCCAATCAATCAGGCCATCTTCTTTTTTCAATAGGGGCGCCATCGTCGCCTGGCTGTGGTCCTGCACGCGGGGCATCAGCGAACCAGCTTTGAGTCTCGCGATCGTCTGCGCGAGGAGCCGCCCACCCAATTCGGCCAGTCGGGGAGACAAGCTGCCTGCTGTATCGTCGGTGTTGATCGGAATCGCCTCTTGGAGCAGCATCGCGCCGGTATCCATACCTTCATCCATCAACATGGTCGTGATCCCGGTTTCTGTTTCTCCATTGATGATGGCCCATTGGATCGGCCCGGCGCCGCGATATTTCGGGAGCAGCGAACCGTGCACGTTGATGCAACCTTTCGGCGGAAGTGTCAGGATTGCAGGGGGCAAGATTCGGCCGAAAGCCGTCACCGCGATCAGATCCGGTCTCCAAACAGCCAACGATCCAAGAAACGCAGGATCTTTCATTTTGGCCGGTTGCAAGAACGGAATCCGTTCACGCAGCGCGATGAGCTTCACAGGTGAAGGCGCGAGTTCTTGCCCGCGCCCCTTCGGCCGATCCGGCTGTGTCACAATGCCGACCACTTCGTCCGAAGATCTGAGCAATGCTTCGAGTGAGGGAACGGCGAATTCCGGCGTCCCCATGAAGACTATTCGCATAGCACGCTTTAGCATTCATCCGGTGTGAAAGCAACGGCGGATCGACGACTGGTTTGACTTGCCGAGGAGGGCTTTGTTACTATCCGCCCGCGGGGTGGAGCAGCCTGGTAGCTCGTTGGGCTCATAACCCAAAGGTCAGAGGTTCAAATCCTCTCCCCGCAACCAATCGCCATATGGATCCAGCTCGGGGTGCAGAAGGAATTCTGTGCCCTTTTGTATTTCTTAATCCTGCGCTCAGCGATACTCAACTAGCGGTTGGAGCTCCAGGCTGCTGATGTTATAGTCAGACTGTTCCTCCTCGGAGAGTCGTCATGCACTACATCCGCCTCGGCAAGAAGGCCCTCAATCTCGACAGCATCGCCTACTGCGAAGTGCAAACCTGGCAGGATGAAATGACCGTGAAAGTGTATTTCACCGGATCAGCGCACAACACGCCTTTGGTATTTGGGGAGAACGAGGCAAAAGAATTGTGGAAGTACCTTGAATACGTCTCAGAGAAGCCGGTCTAGCGGAAACCTAGTGCCTCTCGTCGGGATATATTAGACTCACCTAAAAATTCCGCGTTTTCGATGTCAGCGGGTTGTCTGTCGAAATAGGTAGCGCCCAACCACCCTTCTTGTAGTCGCGATAGTAGGTCATGACCTTTTTTACGTACAGCGAGGTTTCGCGATAGGGCGGAATCTTGCCGTAACGATCCACTACACGCTCCCCGGCATTGTACGCGGCAAGCGCCAACCGAAGATTGCCGTGAAACCGGTCGAGCAGGTACCGCAGGTGCTTGGCTCCTCCTGCGACGTTTTCTTCAGTGTCGTAAAGATTCCTGACGCCGTGGCGGATTGCAGTCTCCGGGATTAGTTGCATCAGCCCCACGGCCCCACGTTTTGACACCACTACCGGGTTGAAGGAAGACTCCGCTTTCATCACGGCCAAGAGTAGCGCCGGCTGAATACGATGCTCGATAGCCGCCCGACCGACAGCGCCTTCCAGCTCGGTATCGGAGATCGATCGATGGTACAAGCTCGCGTGGCGAGTCTTCCTAAACTGTCCTTCTGAGGGGACATTGGTGAGGTTAAGTTCGCCATTCGAACTCACGTATCCGAATATCTCTGTATCCGCCATTGCCGGGATGCCAATACCTATCAATCCTATAGCCGCAACACTTCGGATCAACCAGGGTGAAAGCCTCGATCCCAATCGTCTCTTATCAAAGGTCCCACGATTTTCTTGACCCACTGTAGACCTCCAATTGGACTTGCTATTACGATTCGGAATAATGGCAGGATCCATGCCATCATTCGGCTTCCCCAAATACGACCTGATGTCACGGAACCCCTTGCTTTGATTACCGTTTCAGTGTGATCACCGCCCACCTTTTGTAGGGCTAGCTCCTGCATGATATCCCGTTTATTGTCACTATGTCGCAGACTTTGTCGCCTGAGCCATCTAGAGGAAGGGAGCAGATCCCACAATGGGCAAGAGAACGGACATGCCAGGTCTTTCATGAAACTGCGTTATTGTTCACGAGTTGAAACGCGTCTCCCTGTCATCTTCGCCGGTGAAGAGTACGTCGGAGAAGGGACGGTTCTCAATGTTTCAGTCCCAGGCTGTGCCATATCGAGCAAGCAGGACGTTGCCCCTGGTACCTACCTTGAGATGAAAGTGCTTTTTCCAGACCTATCTCCTCCCTTGTCAGTTGGGTTGGCCAAAGTCCGCTGGCGACGAAATCACTGTTTTGGCGTAGAATTTATCAGGATGCCGGGCGAAGACCAGGTTAGGCTTGGACGCTTGGTGAAGAAACCCAGCCCCCATGGCTCCGGGGACACGCGTGATCGGTAAGGGACCGCATTTTCTCCTCGGAGATCAAGGACCAGAGATATAGTTTGTGGTAAGATTTCTACTATGACGAGGATGATTCTCCTTCTCTGTATTCTGCTTGTGACGGCCTGCGCAGAGCCGTTTACAATGTTCCACAGCCGGAGCGGAGAACCGATTCTCTTGAGTAGGAGAGCCTATTCTTACGAAGGCTGCCTTTCCGTCATGCGCGAGGAAGCCGCCAGGCTTGGCGTAAATTATCAGTTTGTCCACGTTCGAGGGACCACGGTTGGGCGATCCCTGCTTTGGCCGTTTGAACCAGGATATGCCTGTGAAGCGGCTATTGGACCCGAACAGCCCCCCAGCGGTACCTACCAGGTCGATCGCCTCCCAGCACCGGCAAGAACGAGCTAAGCTCCTTCTCTGACGTCTCAAAAAAACCTAGTTCTCTCCAAATTATCCATCAGACCCGTTGACAACACCATCTCTAGGGCAGTATTACTCCACTAACATCAAGTAATGGATTCCCCGATCTCATACTTCGTTCTTACATTCTTCACAATATGGTTGGGCCCATAAGGAGGTGGCCTGCACGGATCTGGACAGCGCTGTTCGTCCCCATTGGTTTTTTTTCTGATCAGGTGCAAATTTCATCACCGATCTAGACAGTGGGTGGGGTTACAGAACTTAGCCTTCATTTTGTCATTATAGTCATAGTTGAGGAGCCAACATGGAAGATTTGGTCATTGAAGAAGAGGGGAGTTCTTCTGCTCTCAAGATCACGCTCGGAGATTTTCTCGTTTTCATCAATTGGATGAACCAGACTGAAAAATCGCTCGAACGTGGTGAACCCCTACCGGCAGTCCCGGAGCTTGACTCAGGGAAGGTTAAGGGGTGGATACAGCTTGTCCAGCGCCTCGAAGAGAGATTTCGGCGGAGCGAAGAAAAGAAAGTTGCGCTTGAAGCCAACGTCATTGCCCAGGAGGCACAGTTGGGCCAGCTCCTGTCTCACCTCCACACCAACATTGCGTCGCTCTACGAAAATCTCGGGCAGAAACAGAAAGCTGAAGAAGTCCGCAGACGCGCTGAAGCGTTGCATGTCGGCTGATAACAGTCCGTGCGGCCCTTCGCACGGACTGCAGGTTTGCATCTCCCGTTCTCATCCTCCCTCTCTGAGGGCAGGTGCCGTCTTTCTTGCCTAAAGGATATCGCTCCGCTCCTCGGAGCGACACCTTCTATAGGTTGTTGTCATTTTTCACGCTTTTTGTTCCCCGCCATTCCCACGATCGCTATAATAGCGCGTAGAACTGCTTATTTCGTATGCTTAGGGAGCGCAAGTTCCTAGAGGATTAGTGGGCCCAAACGAGCGACTTGACTGATGATCAACGTCCTGCTGGTCGAAGACAACGACGTCGATGCGAGGTTGACTCAAGACCTGCTGGCGGAATGGAGCGTCGAAGAGTTTCATATTACTCATGTCAAAACGCTCGCCGAGGGCCTGAATCGACTGGGCCAGACCCGATTCGATGCGATCCTTTTGGACCTTTCCCTGCCCGACGCTTTCGGATTGCCAACCGTTCGGCAGGTTCACGCAACCAACCCCGCGATTCCTCTAGTTGTGCTCAGCGGAGTCAGTGATCAGACTCTCGCGCTCCAGGCCGTCCAACAAGGAGCTCAGGACTATCTCGTTAAAGGGCAGGGGCACCCGGAACTCTTGGCACGATCGGTTCGTTACGCCATCGAGAGAAAACGTACGGAAGAACGTCTTACTTACCTCGCCCAATACGATCACCTGACCGGGTTGGTGAACCGAAGCCTTTTCCGTGACCGCCTCGTGCAAGCGATGGCTCGGAGCAAACGGCTTCAACAGCCAATCGGTCTGATGTTACTAGACCTGGACAGATTCAAGGCCGTCAACGACACGATGGGTCACGACGTCGGGGACGAACTCTTGAAGGCCGTCTCAGAAAGGTTGAAAAGCTGTGTTCGAGAAGTCGACACCGTCGCTCGAATGGGAGGAGATGAGTTTACGATCATTTTGGAGGGCGTCGGGTCCGAGGCCAGCATCGTCGTCGTCGCCAAGCGGATCGCCGAATCCATCTCGTCCAGCTTTGACCTGAAAGGCCGATCAATCTCAATTGGAGTCAGCATCGGTATCACCGTTTACCCCCACGACGATCACGGTGTCGATGAACTGCTTCGGCACGCAGACGCGGCGATGTACCGCGCCAAACAGCAGGGAGGCAGCGGGTTCCAATTTCATGAAGCCTCCGGATATACCGCTCACTCCGTATTCACCGTATCTTAGACATCTGAACCAGATTCTCTCCGCAGGTTTGTAACGACCAGGTCTACCTTCCGATCTCGGACAACGGAGTTTCCGTCACAATCTTGGCGCCCCGTGGATTCGGCAAAAGCACGTTCGCCTGTTCGAGCGTCTCCACGCTCGGCGTGGGCCGACTGTCTGGTGTCAGTACGACACCCCAATGAGCATTGCCGGTCGATTGATTGTCGAGCAGAAGAGCCTCAGCGTGATGAAACAGTAGGATGCCGCTGAGTAGATTCTCTCGACAAAGATTTCGAACAAGTTCAGGATGGCTCCCTGCATCCCGGACCGCAATCCCGAAATGATGATTCCTCCGACAATGGTTCTCCGCGATGCGTGGTTGAGCTCCCGCAAACACAAAAATACCCGATTCGCGGTTGTCGCAGACTTCATTCTCAACCAAGATCGCACGCGAGCGTGGTCCATAGATAACCACCCCTGAGAGGATGCCGTCCTTCGCACGACAGTGCTTGATTGTGCAGGAGGAATCGAGCAGGTTCATGGCCGAGTGCTGGTCGCTGCCCACATAGCGGAAGGTGATTCCTGAGATCAATCCGGTCCGCACTTGCTGGAGATAAAGCGGACCTCCTTTCCGGGAAAAGATGTGCACCGCATCTCGGCCGGCTCCGATCAACATGATTGGCCGCTCGACGACAAAGACTTTGTCTTCGTAAATCCCGGGCTTCACAAATATCTGGTCGAGATCTCCCGCATTTTTAAGAGCTTCGCTCGGGCGGGGATACGCGTTCGTATCACTCGGATCGACGACCAGAGTGTTTCCCCCCAAAGGGTTCACGGGCGGATCGGTCAGCAGATCGGGGAATTCAGGTGCGTTCATGGCGCCATTTCTCCCGTGGCAGGAACGCCCGTTACCTGAGAACCTCAACAGCAAACGGTGCCCGATCGGCGAGAGGCTCGCAAAGAGCTCTCCATAAGCCACACGGCATCAGCCAACCGCTCATGGGAACAATGCTTTTCGTTCTGTCAAGGCGAGCGCGTCGTCTTCGCCGTACAATTCTGTGGGCCTTGGGAATGTTCCCGCTATGCACACCCACCCCCGATGGCATCTCAATTGATTGGTTTTGCGTCGTTTTTCCGACCGCAAATAGAGAGCTTCTTGGCACGCCGATTGCGATCTTCCAGCAAACGTTGCGCGCAGTTACAAGGAATTGGAGGTCGCGCCATGGAGATCCGGAAATATCTCTTCGTGAAAATCTCAGTCTTCCTGGCAGCCTTGAGTATAGTGACCACGGCGGCCTATGCCACACCGGCCCAAGTTCAAGATACCTCGCGCCATTTGTATGATCGTGTGATGGAAGAATTCAAACACCGGGACTATGAGGCCGCGCTTGCCGGATTTCGACTCTTTCTCGAACTTCATGGACAGTCCGCTCTCGCTGCCAACGCCCAATATTGGGTCGGCGAATGCCAATACCGAATGGGGCGGCATAAGGAAGCCTTGAAGTCTTTCTATAACGTGGTCTCCTACTATCCTTTGAGCCCCAAGCAGGCAGCCTCTACACTGAAAATTGGCCAGATCTACACCAGGCTCAAGGACCATGAAAAGGCCCGAATGATGTACGACCGAGTGGTCGATCAATATCCCGACAGCCCGGAAGCTGAACTTGCCAGAAAAGCCATCGAGGTCGACGCTTCGCGCACAGAGCCGGCACCTCAAGCCGCAGAAGAATCAGAAGACCCTTCCCGCAGGTAGCTACTGATCTGTCTCACCGACACCCAGCATCTGTGCTAGGCGCTCAACTGTGTATCGAGAATGCAGGGTCAATGTCGTAACCTTGATTCCTGCCGTCTCCATCGCCTTCTGTATGTCACGATGCCGTGCCAAGTCCTCGAGATGCTGCCCTTCGCCATTGAGAAGGACGATGTGTTCAACTTCCCGGGAACCGGGATGCACCAGGACGAAATCCGCGGTCTTTAGCGCCAAGTACCGCAAGAGCGCCAATCGCGTCCTGCCTTCTGCTTCTATATCCAGCAAACTCCAGAGTGGAACTCGTGCCAATACCAAATAGTGATCCTGAACTGCCATGCGGATCAGGTTGTAGAGGTGTAGCTCGCCCTCAGTGAGTAGAGGTCTTGGCTTTAATGAAGCATCAGGCGGCAAGACAAGTCCCCCTTTCCGGGGAGTTCCACGGACATACCTCGCTAGGAGCACCCATCCTGCCCACAAGAGCCCCGCGACACCGATACCGATGGCAAGAGTCTCTTTCACCTTTGGCTCATCTGCGAACTTGCTTTAACCAGCCCGGGCCAGAGGGTACGATCGTACCGAGCAGAACCGGATGGGTTGCACCGGTCACGGCAGGAAGATTGCCCCACTGACCCGTTGCAGTCTGGTAGGCCAGGAGTGCGAAGGCCACTGCCTCAAACGACTTACTGTCCCATCCCAAGGCATCAAAGGTCGTGACAGGGATCGGCGCAAAGACGGAAGCCAGATTGGTCATGATCGCTCGATTTCGAACTCCACCACCACCGACAACCACCTCATCGATCGGGCCCTTAATCCACCGCTTGGATGTCCCGACAGCCTTGGCGGTCCACATACTGCAGGTGGCTAGCAGATCTTCGAATGAAAGCTGCTGTTGTGCCTGTGTGGCCAACAGGTCGTCGACTAGCCCCGGCCCGAACTCTTCCCTGCCAGTCGACTTCGGCGGGCGCTTCGAGAGAAAAGGATGGGCCAGTAGTTTTCCGAGCAAGCGGGAGTCCACTTTGCCTTTCATCGCCAGCTTTCCGTCCCGATCCATCAACCATCGGCCGTTGGTCGCCTTGGTGACAAGGCCGTCCAGGACGATATTGGCCGGGCCCGTGTCGAACGCGAGCACGGCCCCTTCATCTCCACCACGAGGTACATATGTGACGTTACTGATTCCCCCGAGGTTTACGATCAACCTGGCACGACGAGGATGTTTTAAAAAAATGGCATGAGCGATCGGGGTCAGCGGAGCGCCCTGTCCACCGGCCGCAATATCTCGAGGTCGGAAATTTGCGATCGTCGTGATGCCGGTTCGTTCCGCAATTACGGCCGGCTCGGCAATCTGCAAAGTCGAACGGATCGAACCCACTCCTTGTGCTTCAATACCATACGGAAGGTGGTGAACCGTCTGCCCGTGCGATCCAATCAGACTCACCTCCGACGGTTTCAGTTTTGCCTGTCTGATGACTTGAAGGGCGGCATCCGCAAACCATTCGCCGAGCAGTGCATTGAGATGGCAGATATCGGTGACTGTTCCGGCGACCGAAGCCGAGAGGATGCGTTGCTGCAGCGAGCGAGGGTATGTGAGCGTTTGAGCGGCCAATGTCCGCGCCTTCAGGGTGCGCTTTCGTCCGGTAATCTCCACCAAGGCGGCATCCACACCGTCACCGGACGTGCCTGACATCAGTCCCACTATTTTCATACTGGCGCCTCCGAGTTATCGATGAATCGATGCGGGCCGCTACGCTAATCGAACTCCGCCTGCCGGTCAAGTTCGGACGCCAGCCGCACCTCTGTCAGAAGACATCACGTTGACATGGGGACACCCCGATGGTACGGTCCCGACCCCATGGCGCAGTCCAGCGTTCGAACTGTCATCGCCTGTTTCCTGCTCTGGTACGGATGGCTTTCATGGCCGGAACACAGCCACTCGGCAATCCAGCACGAACCGATGAACGTGGTGGTTACCATACCGGTCCTGAAGGACTTGGTCGAGCAAGTGGGGGGGCCGCATGTCCGGGTCGCATCTCTCCTGAACGGGTACGAGAACGAGCACACCTATTCACCCAAACCGAGCGACCTCATCGCCGTGAGAAAGGCGAGGCTTCTGTTCGAGGTCGGTATCGGGTTGGAGGTATGGGTGGCTTCTCTGGTCAAGAATGCGGGCAGCCCGTCGCTGTCCGTGGTCACCACGTCCAAGGGCATTGCCCTTATCAACGACGGACACGAGCATGAGGGAGAACCCGAAGGCGGGTCTGCTCACGGCAACCCCCATGTATGGATGGACCCAGAGAACGCGGCCACTATGCTTCGGCATATCACGGAAGCCCTTATCGAAGCCGATCCTGACCATGTGCAGGTTTATCGGGACAATCAGGCAGCATACCTGAAGCAGTTGGACAACCTACGCCACGACTTGACGAGCCGAGTCGGCACCTTGAAAGACCGTCGTTTCATCGCCCACCATCCGGCCTGGCCCTACTTCGCGAGACGCTTCGGCTTTCAGATCGCCGGAACGATCCAGCTGCAGTCCGGGAGTGAGCCCTCCGCGCGTCAGCTCCAGTCACTTGTCGATTCGATCAAACGGGAGAAGATCAGAGTGGTGGTATCGGAGATCCAACTCAGCCAGAAACTGCCGGATCTCTTAGCGAGAGAAACAGGATCCCGTGTCGTCGTCCTGACAACTCTCCCTGGCGGCCTGCCACGGACCGAGACCTACCTCGACATGCTCCGCTATAATGTGCTCCAATTGGCCAATGCGCTCGAAGCCGGCTACTGAAGTCGGCAGCGGGAAATTGATGAGCGCCGGAAGGAGCAGTCTGAGCAGTGCCTCAATCCCTCGATCCGATCATTCGATTTGAACAAGCCTCGTTCGGATTCCCTGGCGTCATCGCACTCAAGGATATCTCTCTTGCTATCACTGCGGGCGAATTCGTTGGAGTCATCGGTCCGAACGGTTCCGGCAAGACAACCCTCTGTAAGGCCGTGCTCGGCCTGATGCCTCCCGTCAAAGGGCATCTTCACATCTTCGATTGCGCTTGCGACGAGCTTCGATGCCATCACCGAGCAAAGATCGGGTACCTGCCGCAGAAAGGGGTGGTCGACCGAAATTTTCCGGTCACCGTGTTGGAAACCGTGATGATGGGGCGATACGGCGCCTTAGGGCTCTTCAAGCGGCCGACCAAGCAGGATCTTGAGATCGCCACAGAATCGCTCACTCATGTCGGAATGGAAGGGCACCAGCACACGGCGCTGGGACACTTATCCGGAGGCCAGCAGCAACGTGTGTTTATCGCAAGGGCTCTGGCTCAACAGCCGAAAGTCCTCCTGCTCGATGAACCAACGACGGGACTCGATATTACGACGCAGCACAACGTCATCGAACTGGTGGAGCATCTTCATCAGGAACTCGGATTAACTGTCCTCCTCATCACCCACGACATCAACATGATCCGGTCAAGAGTTGATCGCCTCGTGCTCTTGAAAACGAGACTCTTTGCCGCCGGACCTCCCAGTGAGGTGTTGAAGCCCGAGATTCTCCGACAGGTCTACGGGAAAGATCTGGTAATTACAGAGAAAGACCTCATCATCGTCGAGGACTACCACCATCACCATTGATGACTGACAATTTACATGCTTGACCTCCTCACTTACGACTTCATGCAACGCTCGCTGCTCGCTGCGGCGATGGTGGGAGGGCTTTGCTCCGTGATCGGCGTGTTCGTCGTGTTGCGAGGCCTCGCCTTCGTCGGTGCCGGTACAGCCCATGCGGCATTCGCCGGGGTGGCGCTGGGATACCTGATCGGATGGCCCCCCCTTGCTCTGGCTATCCTCTTCGGCCTCGTGACAGTCTGGATCACTGGCTGGGTCGAAGAGAAGGGGACGATGAAACTCGATGTCTCAATCGGGATTCTCTACACCACGACTATGGCCTTGGCGATTCTTTTTATTGGGTTGATGAAATCCTACAATGCTGAGATCTATGGCTACTTGTTCGGTAGCGTGCTTTCGGTGAGCACGGAAGAACTGGCGGCGATTGGAGGATTAGCGGTCCTCGTGCTCGGCCTGATACTGTTGTTTTCAAAGGAACTCTACTTCATCGCCTTTGACCAGGAAATGGCGGAAGCTTCAGGCGTGCCGGCTAGACGAATCTTCTTTCTTCTTCTGACCCTTGTTGCGTTGACCGTTGTCGTGTCGCTCAAGACCGTCGGCGCCATCCTAGTCTTCGCTATGGTCTTGATCCCTGCTTCGACGGCCTACCAGTTGACCCACAGCCTTTCCACGTTAACCTTGTACTCGGTCATCATCGGTGTCACCTGCGCAGTCAGTGGTGTGCTCCTCTCCGCGATTTGGGACATTCCGTCCGGTCCTGCCATAGTTCTACTCTCGACGGCGGTCTTCTTCATATCGGTCCTGCTTTCGCCTAAAAGACGGCTTCATTCTCTGGCTGTTGGCTAGGATTGATGGCCCAGGACCTTCGCTTCGTTCACTCTTCCTCCTGACCACTGTAGGGGCGAAGATACAGTGCCGTGTTCATGTGAGACGCTCGTCGAGGCCGAAGGGAACAATTTTCTGCCTTTAGGTACACGTTCGGCCCTTGAATGGCATAGTTTCCTCCATTTAGGACACATCGGTCGATGCTGGACGCCTCATCGCAGAGGCACCGATCTTGCCATCGTCACCGGTGAATCCGGCAATGTTGAGCTTCGTTCACCAGTGGAGGAAACTCATGCGAGTTACCGTTGTGATCTGGACGCTACTTGGGTTGGTGCTGTTCCACGGGGTTATTTCACAAGGTACAGGACGCGCCGAAGGGTGGAAAATCGAGCAGGGAGGAATCGAGCCCGGGAAGTTTCTCCTGGGCATGCGGGCCGGATTTGCGCCGGTGACACAGACCGTGACGGCCAATTCCGCGACCGACATCGGATCCCTTGTGAACTTTCAAGGAATGTTCAGCCTTAATCGATGGCTTCTACTCGGCATGATGGTGGAATGGGAACGGCACGGGATGACGCAAGAACGCCCTGGCGTGGACCTTGGACATCAGGATACGGTTTCAGTCTTGCCGACCGTAGAAGTTCGTCCTGTTCGGCTTGGCCCAATCATTCCCTATGCGAACATGAGCATGGGGGTGAATGTGAACAGCTTCGGAGAAAGCAGCGCGCTCGGTGGGAGCAGGATCTCACCCAGTAATACCTTCGCTTGGCGCCTTGGGTGGGGTGCTGACTATCTGCTCACACGGCAGCTCGCACTCAACGGAGAAATGGCCTATAAGCGAAATGACGGCCATGCGATCGTCAACGGTGTCCGCAACAACGACTGGAACGCCTCGTCATTCGGATTCTTGTTCGGCGTGAAGTGGTATTTCTAGGAAGAACCGTTCGGGGAGGGGGCATGGATTGGCCTCTACTGGGGCCTCCACTGCCCCTCATCATCTCGACATCTACTCGTTCCTGGCCTGCTTCGACCGGCTCCACACCATTCCAGTCTGTTCTCTGGAACTGAATCCGAGTTTTTCATAGAATCCCGGTCGCCTGGTGCAGAGCCAGAAGAGTTCGACCTTCTTAAGGCGAGGGTGGCTGAGAATACGCTGAACGATTTCCGTCCCGATGCCCTGTTTCTGGTAGGCTTTGTCCACAATGACATCCCAGATTGCGGCGCGATAGACGAAGTCGGTCAAGACCCGGCCGAAGCCGACCAACTGATCCCCGTCCCAGGCGCAGAGTGCCACGTCGGTATGGCGAAGCATTTCCTTCGCGTCATCGAGGGTACGCCCCTTAGCCCAAGGGGCTTGATGAAAGAGACGGAGCAACTTCGAGGCCTCGAGTTCTTTTTTTTCAGAGAAGGTAACAGCGGTCTTGAGGGCGGGAGGCATCTTGTACTAAATTAGGCTCCAGTGGGAATTCACGTCTCGCGGGCTTCAGTGTAAAGGGAAAACCATGACAACGCAAGTCCGAAGCTGCCCGAAATGCTTTCAGCTCATGTGGTTGAAGCAGGATGAATACGAACCGTTAGACGAAGCGACGATTCGGACCACATGCCCGCACTGCGGCTCCACAGTGCGGTTCAAGCTGGTCTCAGAAGGAGCCAATGCGACCGGCCCGAAGATGGGCCACTGAGTTCTACATCCCTTTTCCCGCGCCGTCCAGTTCAGGCTTGTTGCCGGGCAGGATCTTGTGTAGTGCAGCGCGGTATTCACCGAGCCGTTTCTCGTCGATTCGTCCCACCTGAATTTCCTTGTCACCCTGCATCCGCTCGATGTGATCCAGCACGGCCAGTAACGGCTGAACGGTTCCCAGGAGGTTCCCCACCTCGAATGCTTCGAGCGAGGCCACGAGGGATTCGTTGAGCCCCTTGTAGGCCGTGCCCGCGCTCTGACTTCTGAAGCGGGACACGATGTCCTCGTACTCTTCGACGGCTGCGAAGGTCGGTTTGATGCCAGTCGGCACGACCGTTAGATGGACAATGGGCGGCAGTTTGGCTGCATAAGTTCTTACCTGCGATGTGAGACCGCCGATCACATCGAGGACATCCGCCGTCTGCATGAGGCAGTCCTAGTCGAGCAGACCGTTGTCTGTCAAGCGCCGTGCAACGTCCTTCGATCCGTCAACCGGTCAAGCGCCTGCATGACAGCGTCCATGTCCGAAGGGAAGGGCCTGACGAACTCCTGCCGCTCTCCAGTGGCCGGATGCTGGAAACCGAGCGTCCTCGCATGAAGCATGACGCGGGGAATGTCGATCCCGTCAATTGCGCACACTTTCCTGCCTCCATACGTGGGATCGCCGAGAATGGGATGCCCCAGCGAACTCAGATGGACGCGCAGTTGGTGCGTCCGCCCCGTGCGAGGATAGAGCAGCACGTGCGCCGCCGTTTTCCCGAACCGCTGATCCACCTTGTACTCAGTCACGGATTCTTTGGGTCGGGCCGTTCTGGGGGAGAATTTCTTTCGCTCCTTCGAGTCTCTGCCGATCGCCAATTCAATCAATCCATGTCCTTTCTTCGGCACCCCATAGATCACAGCTTCGTAGACACGGGTGATCGTATGGTGTTTGAATTGCGCCGCCAAGTGTCGATGGGCCTGATCAGTTTTCGCGATCACCATCACCCCGGATGTTTCCTTATCCAGCCGATGGACCAATCCAGGCCGCTCTTTCCCCCCGATCGTCGAGACCGTTCCGCCGGATGTCTGGAAATGGTGGAGCAGGGCGTTTACCAACGTTCCTGTCCAATTCCCTGGCGCCGGATGGACGACGATTCCAGCAGGCTTGTTGAGGACCAAGAGGTGCTCGTCCTCGAAAAGAATCTCCAGCGGAATGGCCTCACCCTTGAGCTCGAGCGGCTCAGGCTTCGGCACGTCCATCGTGATCTTGTCGCCCGGCTTGATCTTCTGGCTCGGCTTTACCACCTGATCGTTGATACGGATACGCCCGAGCTCGATCAACCGCTGGAGTGCAGAGCGCGAGATATCCCGTTCACGGTTGACAAGGAAGACGTCCAGCCGCTTCGGCTGTTCGCCGGCTGTAATTACGAATTCGGTTATCATCGAGAACACGCTACTGTAGCGGCGAGGAGGATTTCAATGAAGAGGGATGGGAACGAAAGATCAGGGATGCCCGCGTCTGGCCCGATCAGCGATCTTCTTGCGGAGGCGTGCCTTCTCGAGGCTGATCTCGGCTTCCTTGACTTCGGAGGGGAGGCCGCCCGCCTTGAGACGCTGCTCGGCCTTTTCCACCGCGGCCTGAGCCCGGTTGACGTCGATATCCTCAGCCTTCTCCGCGATTTCAGCCATGATGGTGACTTTGGTCGGAGTCACTTCGGCATAGCCCCAGAGCACAGCCATGTGGTTGGTCTGATCGCCAATCCGGTAACGGAGTTCGCCGATCCGGAGCGTCGAAAGGAAATAGCAGTGGCCTGGCAACACGCCGAACTCGCCTTCCGAGCCGGGTGCAATGACCTCATCCACCTGCTGGCTCAGCAGTTGCTTTTCCGGTGTGACGACTTCCAAGAGAATCTTTCCCGCCATTTTCTATCCTTACTTCTCACTCAGAAAGCGGAGAAGCAATGCCCCTTCGACTGCGCGCATGCGACGAGGGTCTTCTGAGACCGCGCGGCGCGCGAGCAATGAAGGGGCTCGCTTCGATCGCTAAACCTTGACCCCCATCTTTTCCGCCTTGGCGATCACTTCTTCGATCGG
>FKKE01004382.1_pt2 | contig 37995 bp, 29 predicted proteins | sample 1106331 | NCBI WGS metagenome assembly FKKE01 (sample SAMEA3931202, study PRJEB13176) | freshwater metagenome | biome: Drinking water system; feature: drinking water; material: freshwater | place: China | collected 2013-02-06
TCTTCTTATTTCTATGGCGGATGTCCTTGTGAAAGTGGAAAAGATATACATGGCTGTGTGAGCCGAACTAATAATCTGGAGCTTGCAGCCATGGCGGCTCCACAACCTCAACTGGTGGTAAGCGTTGGCGGTGACTGGACAGACCGAATGCCGGAACATGATTTTATTTATTTAAAAAAAATGTATAGCTGGTATAATAAAAAAGATAATGTAGTAAATGTTCACTTGCCGGATGAAAGACATGATTTCGGATTCGGCAAACGTAAAGCAGTATTTGAATTTTTTGCAAAACATCTTGGTCTTAATTTAAAAGCTGTACAAGCGGCTGATGGAAGTATAATTGATACCACAATTACTCTTGAACCAGAAAATGCTTTTTATGTTTTTGGAGAGAAAGGAGAAAAGCTTCCTGCACATGCAGTAAAGGGCTTTGATAACCTGGAAAAATTATTTGCAGACGAGGTCAGGCGATCAAAAGAAAATTTAAACAAAAAAAAAGAGCAAGACTAAGCTTGCTCCTGATGAATATACTACCTGGTTTTTTATCCTGTAAAATACATGTAGATAGCAATGATCAATGCGATCAGTAACAAGGAAAGAAATACATCTTTTGCATTCCATGATGCACGTGATCTCATCCTGTCTTCTGCTGTTAGTGTGGAATAAGTAAGCCCCCCGATCTTAGCATAATCAGGAGGTTTGGTTGCATAGCTTACAACCATAAATATTATGATGCAGACAACGGTTATAAGTAAACTATAATACTGGAAGAAAATATTATTGATGATCCAAAGGAATGAACCTTCTGTATAAGTAGTACCCAGCAATTTTACGGGTGTATCAACAGCCAATCGGAATAAGCCCATTCCAAAACCTACCAGCAATGTTGCCAAACAACCCGGTCCATTCATTCGTTTCATAAATACACCAAAAAAGAATACAACAAATATGGGAGGTGCTAAGTAAGCTTGTATTCCTTGCAAATAATCATATAATCCACGGCCCCCTTGTATCACGGGTATCCATAACAAACCTATAATTACCATTACAACTGTTGCCACCCTGCCAACCCATACTAATTGTGCTTGCGTTGCTTTCGGTTTAAGTTTAGAATAAAAATCCATTGTGAACAAAGATGATGATGCGTTGAATACACCAGCTAATGCACTCATCAATGCTGCCAGCAATCCAGCAACAACAATACCTCTTATGCCCACCGGAAGTACATGCATTACAAGCAGGGGAAATGCAGCCTGTGCCCTGTCTCTGATTAAATTTCCATTTGCATCAAATAATTCTTTTTGGATCTCGGGATTGATACCGCTTTTTGCCAAAGCAAAACAAATCATTCCCGGAATGATGAATAGAAAAACAGGAGTGAGTTTTAAAAAGCCGGCGAATATTGTTCCTCTTCTTGCTTCTTTCTCATTGGGTGCTCCCAAAATTCTTTGTACTATATACTGATCAGTGCACCAATACCACAAACCAATTATTGGGGCACAAAGCAACATACCTGGCCATGGATATTTGTCATTAAAATACCATGCTTCTCTTCCAGCTTCTTTAACGGGGGCCCATGTTCCTTCTACACCATCAGGAACAATGGGTTTCCACAAATTGAACATTTCGCTTCCGCATATTTCACGAAGCTTGTCCCAACCACCAAGTGCTTCTAATCCAAAATACGTAACAAATATTGCCCCGATGATTTTTACAAATGTTTGAAGTGTTTCGGTGTAAACAACTGCTCTTAATCCACCGACAATAGTATAGATGCCGGTTAAAATGATCAATAAAATTGAACCGATCCAGAAAGTATCCATTCCCCAAAAATTTACTTCGGGTAATAAAGCACGGAATACAACACCGCCGGCATAGATGCCTACTGCAATTTTTGTCAGTATATAAGCGATGAGTGAAATGATGGAAAGTACTGTTCTTGCTTTTGGAGTAAATCTTTTTTCCAGGAACTCCGGCATGGTAAAAACCTTTGATCGCATAAAGAACGGCCCCATTACCCAGCCTAAAACAAGCAGGCACCAGGCATGTAATTCATAATGCGCAAGCGCCACACCATCGGTAGCCCCTGAACCGGCTAAACCTACTAAATGTTCTGAGCCAATGTTGGAAGCAAAAATAGACGCACCTACAATGAACCAGCCAAGATGCCGGCCGGCTAGAAAATAATCTTCGGCTGAAGTTTTATCTTTTTTCTTTACTGCCCAATAAGAAATACCGGCGATGATAAGAAAATAAAATAAAATTATTGCCCAATCTAATCCCTGGAGATAAGTTGTCATTTAGCAGTGGTTTGGTAAATGTAATTAGTGCATCCGGATGCACTTTTGCAATCGGTTTCAAATTAATGATCATTTTTCAAAAAACCTGAACCACTAACTATTGTTATGTGTAGTATAAAAAAATAACCGGCTGTAGAGCACAGCCGGTTGATCGGACTTATTGGTTATCTGAGCGTATATAAGAAACTTTATTTCCGCGGGAATAAATTAACACAGGGTACGGGCTAAACTGAGTGAATCTTCTCCCGTTAAGCCTTAGTATCCTTTTTTAAGATGCGTCCATTCTTATCTATCAGTATTTTTGCACGATCATTTCCTTTCTCCAGTTTAATTTCATATGCAGTTCTGTCCTTATCATTTTCTTCATCTATAGATCTTATTCTATAGCCACTATAATTCTTTGCGATCGCAGCTTTTACTGCATCGGGAAGCATTGTTGAATCTTCGATTGTTGATGTAGAACCGATCCAATTCATATTTCTATCCCACCAACCCCAATGTGTCCTGTTATCTATTGTGTAGTTAACAGTATAGTAAGTTGAATCTATCGAAGGCCATCCTGTCCATTCCCAATTGATCCTGTCATACGTTTTATAAGGAGACCATGTAACATTTGTAGCATTCGGATATTTTGTTGTGAATGCATTCCTGATATTATCAGGCACATTCACCGTGTTATTTTCTGTATTGTTACTTGGATTGCTGTTATTGGTTGATGTGGCAGATTCTGTTGAATTCTCGCTGTACGAAGTAGTATTATCATTGCAGGCAACGATCAAAAACATTGCTGCCATATAAACTATCCAATTTTTTTTCATCTGTTTTTTTTTAATTTTAAGTAATCCCTGATTAGTTACAAATGATATGCCATCACCTGAGTGAGTTCATCCGGGTAGATACTATTCACATTCTTTCATTCAGACTATTATCATTGGGGAAATGTCTCTACAAAGAATAAGTTTCTTTAATGTACTACCATAGATTATCCATCATACCGGGTGTAATGCCAGTGGCAAGAAAATTGCCCCCGATTGATAAATAACATATATGATACAAAGAGATGGATGTAATATCAGCTTATGGCAGGATAAAATGAATGAATACCGCCCTGTAAACAAAGCAGATTTTTCCACTATTTATGATGTAGTGATCGTTGGCGCTGGTATTACCGGCATTACAACAGCATTGCTGATGCAGAATGCAGGATTAAAATGCCTGGTGCTGGAAGCAAACAATATTTGTTTCGGAACTACAGGTGGCACTACGGCGCATATCAACACTTTACTGGATGTTCCGTATTCCACTATTGAAAAAAAATTCAATAAAGAAAAAGCAAAGCTGGTTGCAGATTCTGTAAAAGAAGCGGTTGAAACCATTAAAAAACATGTAGGTAAATATGATATTGATTGTGAATTCCAGGAAGCTAAAGCCATTTTATTTGCCAAAACAGAAAAGCAAAAAGAGGAACTCGATAAAATCAGTGAAGCAACAGCCCATGCAGGTATCGAAAATAAATTTATCAATAAGATCAGCATCCCTATTAAATTTTTAAAAGCGATAGAAGTTGATGGCCAGGCGAAGTTTAATCCTATACGTTACGTTTATACATTAGCTGAAGAATTTGAAAGGTCAGGTGGCATCATTATGCAACATTGCCAAATGATAAAAGCCGAAGAAAATGAGAACATAGATATTGAAACCTCTAAAGGAAAATTCAAAAGCAGGTTCCTGGTTTATGCCACTCATATTCCGCCGGGTGTGAATCTGCTTCATTTTCGGTGTATTCCACAGCGAAGCTATGCCATGGCAGTTACCTTAAATAATGATAATTATCCGGATGAATTGTTGTATGATATGTACGATCCCTATCATTATTATCGTACACAGGAAATAGATGGAAAAAAATATTTTATCGTGGGTGGTGAAGATCATAAAACAGCACATGAAGAAAACCCGGAGTATTGTTTATTAAGATTGGAGTCGCACATCAGGAAATATTTTGATGTAAAAGAGATCGCCTGCAAGTGGTCATCGCAGTATTATGAATCACCCGATGGATTGCCGTATATCGGCCAGTTACCTGGTCATGATAAAATATATGTAGCTACAGGATTTGGCGGCAATGGTATGCCCTACAGTACAGTATCAGCGTTATTACTAACCCGAATGCTGACCAATGTAGAAAGTCCATATAAAGATCTGTATGATCCCAACAGGCTGAAACCAGTGGCTGGCTTTTCAGCCTTTATAAGTCATAACGCTGACGTGGTAAAGCATTTTGCCAGCAGGATGTTTTCAGGGGAGCAATTGAATCAACTGGCTGAACTGGCAACGGGTGAAGGTAAAATTGTAGAATTTGAAGATGAAAAAATTGCTATTTATAAAGATGAACAGGGAAAACTTCATGCACTATCACCAACCTGTACCCATGCCGGTTGTGAAGTAAAGTGGAACAATGCAGAGCTGACATGGGATTGTCCCTGTCATGGTAGTCGTTTTTCATATGATGGCGCGGTAATGAACGGGCCTGCTACTAAAGAGCTTTCCAGGATCAGTCTTCGTGAGTTAGCAGCAAAAGAGTAAAATGAATACAACAAAAGGGAAAAATATTTTTTTATAAAAAGAATGGGATGTAGCACCGGTTAAAAACCAATGAAAAAAGATTTGCCTTTATTATTTTTCCAAAAAGAAAATTGTTTCCACACCTGTTCCCCAATGTGCGAATTTTTTTACTCAGACAATTATTTAAACACATCTGCTTCTTTAAACAACAATAAAAAATTTTTGTCTGCAACTTTTATTTAAAACATGTTTTGCAGGAATACGGTTTCTGTTATGCCGTTAATCGCAATTAAGATCAGTTGAACTTTCAGATTCAGAAGGGCATGTTTGTTGACGGGTTTTATCGAAACAATTTATAAACTTTAAAAACTTAATCTATGGTTACCAGGAGACGTAGGCATTATGCCAATATGGAAGATGATAACCGTAGCCGTTCCGGCTATGGCCGCCAGCAACAGCAAGGCCGCTATCAGAATGAAGAAGATTATGATGATGAAGATTACGATGAATACGAAGATGAGGACGAGGATTATGATGATGAAGAAAATAAAGTAAAAGGCAAGTACGATTCGGAAGATTATGATGATGATTATGATGAAGAGGATGATGAAGAAGATGAATATGAAGAAGAGCATTCGGTAAGAGGAAATTATGGAAACACAAGAAGAAGATCAGGTGGCAACCAGGGCGAAAGCAGGGGCAGAAGCATGGGCAGGTACAGCAGTGATGATGAAGATTACGACGAAGAAGATTATGAAGACGATGATTATGAGGAAGATGATAGAAGAGGAAGAATCGAAAGAAGTTCCACACGTCATTCACGCAGGGGCTTTGGCGCTATGAGCCACGAAAGAGTCAGAGAGGTAGCAAAAAAAGGCGGAAAAGCATCACACAGGAATGATCGGAATGAACGCAGTTCAAACGGCCGATCTTCAAACGGCAGGTCTTCAAATAGGAGAAAAAGTTCTTCTTCCAATGGAAGATCATCATCAGGCAGTACATCAGCAAGAGGAAGAAGCAGCTCTTCCAGAACAAGAAGCAACCGGTCATCATCATCATCAAAAAATAGTAATGGCAGAAGAAGCAACAGTCGCAGCAACTCATCATCACGAAGCAACTCATCAGGCCGTGGGCGCAAAAAAAGCAGCTCTTCAGGCAGATAATACACAAATTGATTCCGCCAACAAAAAATAGAGCTCCGGCTCTATTTTCTTATTTCATTAAATTTTTAAAAAACATTTTATGGCAAAAAAAAATGCAAGCAGCACAGTAGAGCAATCAAATGGAAAAACACATACCAATGGTGAACAAAAAGAAACATTTCAGAAAGAGAACCAACTGGAAAAGTTTTTCCTTGATCAGCTTAAAGATATTTATTATGCTGAACAACAACTTGTAAAAGCATTGAATGAAATGAGATCCCAATGCACAACTGAAGAACTGGAAGATGCATTTGAGGAACATCAGAAAGTAACAGAACGCCAGGTAAAAAGGCTGGAAAAAGTTTTTCAGCTTCTTGGTGAAAAACCAGAAGGAAAAAAATGCGAGGCGATGGATGGTTTAATTAAAGAAAACAAAACAATAATAAGTGAAACAAAAGAGGGTAGCATGACCCGGGATGCAGCGCTGATCATTGGTGCACAAAAAATAGAGCATTATGAAATTGCTACCTATGGCGGATTGGTTGCTCTTGCTTTAACACTGGGTAAGAACAGGGCAGCGGGGTTACTGGATAAATCGCTGCAGGAAGAAGCAGATACAGATGAAACACTCACTGATATTGCGGAGTCGTATATCAATTTTCAGGCAGAACAGGAAGACGAGAAAAGCAAACAAAATTCCTCAATGGAAGTTTCGGCTACATCTTTCTGATGACCGATCATTGACCATTAAACCTTTATTACTTACAAGCCACTATTTTTTTAAAAACATTTTACTATGGCAAAATATTCAAAAAAAGCAGGAGAGAAAGTAGAGAAAGCAATGCATGAGAAAAAAAAGGGCACTTTGAAAAGTGGCCGCAGCGGAAAAAAAGTTACCAGCCGCAAACAGGCTATAGCGATTGGTTTATCAGAAGCCCGTAAAGAGGGTGCAAAAGTTCCCAGGAAAAAAGCAAGTACTGGGAAAAGAAAACCGGGCCCCAAAAAGGGAAGCTCAACAAGGTCGAAGTAAGCTACCTATAGCATTTGCATCCTATGCCTGAAGGCCCGTCTATCGTAATATTAAAAGAAGCGATCATTCCCCTTTTTAAGAATAAGAAGATCATCAATGCTTACGGCAATGCGAAGATCGATAAGAGTAAGCTCACAGGTAAAAAAATCAAAGAGATAAAGAGTTGGGGAAAACAATTATTGATCTATGTGGATGATAGCATCATTAGGATCCATTTGCTGATGTTTGGCAGTTATAGTGTTGATGAAAATGTAAGACCGGCACGCAGCTTACGTCTTGCACTCCACACATCCCGGCATACTCTGTATTTCTATATATGTTCAGTCAGGTTACTTACTGAAGATGGAGATAAAGAGTATGATTGGTCAGCAGATGTGATGAGCCCCGAATGGGATCCGGGAAATGCAAGAAAGAAATTAAAAGCATTGGCTACTACCAAGGTTTGTGATGTATTGCTTGATCAGCAGCTTTTTTCCGGGGTAGGAAATATCATTAAAAACGAAGTTTTATACAGGATAAAAACGCACCCGGAAAACAAGATCAGGGATCTTCCATCCTCCAGGCTTTCAGCTCTAATTAAAGAAGCCCGCAATTACAGTTTTGATTTTCTGAAATGGAAAAAGGAATACACATTAAAAAAGCATTGGCTTGTACACACAAAAAAAATTTGTCTCCGGTGCAATTTGCCCATTATTAAAAAGTATTGTGGTAAAACCATGCGCCGTACTTTTTTTTGTACAGGTTGCCAGGTGTTGTATAAGAAGAAATGACTTTGGGGAACAGGTACGGGGTAAAAAATTCCCTTCTATATCATTTTCAATCGTACCTGAAATTTTGTGAATCCTGAAAACATATAGACAAAAAAAGAGTTTCGATAAAATCGAAACTCTTTCTAAAGTTTCTTGTTTCCTGCGCCGGCATTACCCGGTTCAGGTTCAAAGGGTATAATCTCAGAATATTAAAATTGTTTCCAATTTTATATTAAATCAAACACCCCTAAAGAAACTTCTGCATTAAATATTGAAAAAACCATGCCAGTCAAAGCATATGTGCAAAAAATGAATTCTTCTTGATTTATCAGTGATGGCACGATTTCCGATGTTTCTAAGGAAAATCATTTATTAATTAAAAAAAGTTTGCTTTATGAAAAAGACTTTGGTATTGCTTCCGGCTTTTGTTTTCATGTTAGTTGCCTGCAATGATGCATCAAATGAAACCACTGAAACCACTAATACATCAGTAAGTTCCAACACAGCCCGTGATGGTGATAACGATAATCCAAACGCCAATGTTCAAACGGATGAAAAAGGGAAAACCTTTTTAACAAAAGCGGCTAATTCAGGAATGGCAGAAGTACAATTAGCACAACTAGCCCAACAAAAAGCAACCATCGAGGCCGTTAAGAATTTTGCTGCTATGCTGGAAAAAGATCATACGGAGGTCAATAACGAAGTAAAAAGCTTTGCTGGTCAACGAAATGTTTCACTGCCTTCAACCCCATCAGAAGAGAAACAAAAAATGCAAAGAGATATGGAAAAATTAAGTGGAAAGAATTTTGATAAGGAATATATCTCCATGATGGTTAATGGCCACAAAGAATCCATCGATCTTTTTGAAGATACAAGAGCAAGTACAACGGATGTGGATATTAAGAACTTTGCAGATAAGACTTTACCTAAATTGAAAACACATCTTGATTCTGCCCAGGCGATCAAAAAAAGATATTGGTAAACATTAATTCAATGAATATGACAGATCCTAAAAAAAAGCAACCCATAGATGGTAACAGGGAGCCGGAATCTGAACCACAGGTTCATCCCAGCACCGGTGAACACGACCCCGACATACAGGACGAAAGCACAAATAAAAGAAACAACCGAAAACCACAGCCGATGAATGAACGACATCCCGAAGATGATCCTGGAGAGTATAATGATGGAGAACCTGTAGAAGAAAAATCCCCAAAACTTCCTTCTAATCTGTAACATTTATGAGGTTAAAAAAATAAAACCCGGTTAATTAAACCGGGTTTTTTGTGCTGCAATTTCCGCTGTATTATAAAAGAAAAGCTTTTTTCATTTTACTATATGTTCTGTAGTTAATAATATTCATTGTCTTTTCTGCATTCAGATATGCGAAGTAAGTTTTTGTGCAATGCAACACTACGTACTTTAATTTCTTACCAATTTTCATTTCCACCACTCCGTCTGCCGGAAGTAGAACCCGATGATCCTTTTCTACCTGTACGGGAACTTCTTCCTCTGCCTGATGAACGATCTTCATCTTCAAAACGACGAGACTGGCCGCGGCCTCTTCCTAAATAATCCTGGTCATCAGAATATCCACCACGACTGCGTCCTTCATGACTTCCTGTTCCCCAGTTTGAACTTTCATTTCCCATTCCCATACTTCTTGATGATCCACCACGGCTGTTGCTATTTCCATAACCACCAGAGCCTGATGAACCACGATTGCCATTATAACCTGAGCTTCCCATTCTTCCGCTTCCACTATATCCACCATTTCCACCACTGCTCATTCTTCCTCTACCACTGTTTCCAGAACCAGCACTACCACTCATACTTCCAAAGCCTCTTCTGGAATAAGAACTTCCTGATTCATCGCTATCATCATAACCATAACCCCGTCCCTGGTTTCTTCCCTGGCCTTGCCATCCGCTTTCACTTCCTTGTACATCATCAAAATCATCGTAATCATTTTCATTATATCCCCTGCTACTCATTCCTCTTCCACTATTTCTGCCACCATGGCTGTACTCATCTTCATTCTCATCCCAGCCACCACGGTTACGACTGGAGCCCATGTTACGATTTCCCTGGTATTCATCCTGATCTTCCTCTTCATAGTCTTCATAGTCATTTTCATATTCTTCATTGTATCTGCCGTGTGATTGACGACTTCCGCTTCTGCCGCCGCGTCTGCGTTCTTCGGAATCAGTTGATCCGAATCCGTGGCTTGAATTTCTACGTGTTGTCATAACCTTGAATTTTTTTGTTTAATGAATGAGATATCAGTTTTCATTTTTACAAACATTATGCCTTTAGAGGTTCAGCTTTTAGCGTAATACATGAATAAAAAGAAGGTATAAATAGCATCATAGATATACATCGTAAGGGGAATTATTTTCCTCGAGGAAAAATTCCGTTTATTAACCAAAATAAAAAACCACATATTTCTATGTGGCTAAATATATCAACGGAAAAAATAGAAATGGTTATTGTTGTTGTGAAGCCTGGAAACTTTTTAATTTATTATAAAGCGTTTTACGATCTATCTTCAGTAATTCCGCCGCTTTCTTTTTATTAAAATTTACCTGTTGCATAACTGACATGATGGTATAAAATTCAGCCCGGCTTGCTGCTCCTTTTAAGGGATCTTTTCCAGGTATTGTTTCAGCCGGACCAAAACCTTCGAAATGCGGCATTTGCGGTTCAAATGGCGAAGCAATATGATGAACAGGTGTATGATGAACTATTTCCTGTGGCAATGAGGTAGAACTGATTTTTGAGTCAGAAGGTGTTAGTAATACAGCTCTCCTTACTACATTCCTGAATTCTCTTAAGTTGCCTGGCCATGTATATTCCATGAAAATATTCAGCACATCATCATTAAAGCCACTGATATTTTTCTTTGTCTCTTTGTTGGATTGTTCAAGAAAGAATTCTGCTAATGGAACAATATCCTCACGTCTTTCACGCAGGGGAGGAAGATGAATGGAAAATTCATTCAAACGGTGATAAAGGTCCTCCCTGAATTTTCCTTTACGGTATGCTTCAGCAAGATTTTCATTAGACGCCACTATGATGCGTACATCTGTAGGTATTTCCTTATTGCCGCCCACACGTTTAAATTTTCTTTCCTGTATTACCCGCAGCAAGGCGGCCTGTACTCCGGAAGATAAATTACCTACCTCGTCTAAAAATAAAGTGCCTCCCTCTGCTAATTCAAAATGTCCTTCTTTATCCTGTATAGCGCCAGTGAATGATCCTTTTACGTGTCCGAATAGCTCACTACCTGCCAATTCCCGGGAAAGCGTACCGCAATCCAATGCTATGAATGGTTTGTGTGATCTTTCACTCATATCATGAATAAGACTGGCAATTACTTCTTTGCCTGTTCCGCTTTCACCATAAAGCAGAACACTGTAGTTAGTGCGGGCAATAATATCAGCCTGCTCATGAAGAAAAACTGAAGCAGGCGATTTGCCTTTATAAAAATTAAGAGCCGCTCTTTTTTTATCGTGATGCCCAGTTTCTGAGACCTGCAAAGTTTGTTGCTTGTTTTCTTTTTTTGCTAAAAGATTATTTAGAATTGACAACACTTCATCAGGTATCAAAGGTTTTGTGATATAATCAAAAGCACCCAGCTTAATTACTTCAACAGCGGTTTTAATATCTGAATACCCGGTGATAACTAAAATAGAAACTTGCGGGTCTTTTGCTTTAAGACCTTTTATTAATTTAATGCCATCCATATCGTCAAGCCGGTAGTCAGCTATTACCACATCAAAATTGGCGGGATCATATAATGCTATTCCCTTTGCCCCGGAATGTGCAGTGGTGGTTTCAAAACCATTCTTATTTAAAAAGCGACTAAGTAGCAAGCACAGGTCGATATCATCGTCGATAATGAGAGCTTTTTTTGCCATGTGAAGGGGGTTTTTTTGTTTGGTATCCTAATCAATCTACCATATCAACTTAAATCATGCCAAACATGGTACTTACTAAATTACTAAATCAATTTAAACATGGAGGCTTTGGCAGTAAAATTGTATTTTTTTTTGGTGAAATTTCTGTGACAGTGAAAGATAGTCTTTACAATATGAAAGCTCATGGTCAGGATAAAAAACCTGATAGCCAGGCGAAAAAAGCATTGATAGTAGATGATGAATCTGACATCTGTTTTCTGCTGAGTAATATTTTAAAACAAGCTAATATTCAACCCGTGATGGCGGGCAGCATTACTGAAGCAGAAAAGGTATTGGAATCTCCACAGGCTTTCCGTTATGTTTTCCTGGATAATTACCTGCCGGATGGTTTGGGTATCAACCAGATTAAAAAATGGAAAGAACGATTTCCTTCCATTCATCTGATCATGATAACGGCTCATGACTCACATGAGGAAAGAAAAAAGGCAAAGGTGGATGGGGTAGATCATTTTATTCCTAAGCCATTTTCCAAAGACATAATACTAAATACCATTGTTGCAACTCCGGACTAATTTTCGGGGAAAAAAATCCCCATTTTACACAGAAACATTCAAACTTATAACAAAAAGACTTCCTTTTCCCGGTTTACTGCTTACATCAATTTTGCCATGATGGCTTATAATTATGTTTTGAGTATTCGTCAGACCCAGTCCATTTCCCTTGGCTTTGCTTGTAAAATAAGGATCGAAGATCTTCTGAAGTGAATCTTCGTCCATGCCGCTGCCATTATCTTCTATTTCCACCATGCACTTTTTGTTCTGTTTTTTAGTTCTTAGTATCAGCACACCTTTATTTTTTTCCATTGCTTCGATCGCATTGACAATGATGTTGAGAAAGGCCACTTTGATAATTTTTACATCCACATCAACCTCACATCTTTCTTTTATATACTGCTTTTCTACTCTTACTCCATTCAGGTCGATCCTGTCTGCAGCCATAGCCAGGGTATCTTCAAGTATCTTATTGATATCTGCTTTTTGTATTGAAAGCTCCATCGCTTTTGTGGCATTCAAAAGTTCAGATACAAGATGGTTGATACGTTCTGCATTCCTGCTGATCATGTCAAGAAGAATGGAAGAGTCTGTTGTTTTTATGATTTCTTTCAATTGGTCAGCTGCAAGGGTAATGTTGGTTAAAGGATTTCTTACTTCATGCGCAATTGTTCTGGCTATACGGCCTGTGGCCATATACTTTTCCATGCTTTTTAATTCCCGTACTTCTGCATCCATTCTTTTTAATTCTTCAATATGCTTTTCCAGTTCATGCTGGTATTGAACATTTCTTACTGCAGATTCATCACGGGCTTTACTTTCCCTGTTGTAACTATATAATGAATAAAGAATTGCTGTAATAGAAATAAGCATTGAAATAAAAGTGACATATTGTGTAGTGGTAAAAGAGCCGGTAAGTTTATTTTTTCTTTCAATCATGATCTTAGCCTGTGTGGCTATGTAGTCATCCGTCTTTACACGGATTTTTTCCTGGAAAGCCTGCCCTTTTTTCCTGTTTGAATCAATTGCCGGGTTGGAAAATTGACCTGTCAATTGAAATAGTTCAATATTGGCTTTCAGAATAGCCAATCGTTGATCAATAAGAATTTTTATAGAATCCAGGGCAGTATCCGGTTCTTTGTTTTGATCTGCCAATTCATTAACTGCATTAAAGACGGAGGGTATTTTATTAATGTTTTGCGTGTATTGATGCAGGAAGGATTCATCTTTTGAAAGAAAATATCCCCGGGCACCGGCTTCTGCTTCTGCAACAAAATAGCGCAGCTCCCGGATTTTATTTTCCTTTTTATATGTGTTTGCAACATGGTCATATTCTTTTTCCAGCCACCAGGTGGCCTGGAAAATAAAAAAGTAAGAGACCAATAATAAAATAAATGAAATAATATGGCCTGTTCTGATCTTTTTTCTTAATGGCATCTATCGTGTTTGTATCAATTATTATTCTTATCCGTCTTCCCTAAGCAAATTAGGCGTTTAAAAAATACAACACACAATAACTGCCATTAAATCTGCAAACTGAATACTTCACCAATTATTGATTGAGTTGAAAATAAAACTGCCGGCTAATAGCCGGCCAATAGTAAAATTTTATTCCGCTAAGCGGGGTTGGCTTGCCCGGGTGCTGAGGCCCAGCGTATTCATAAATATATCATACACCTGTCCTTTCAGTTTTTTGAAGCCCATTTCTCTTTTCTTTGTTTCAGTATACTCAATATAATAGGGCACCATTTTAAGGAGTAGTTTTCCGTTATAGGCATAATTATTTGATTGAACAATATCCTGTTTATTTACTACTACAGCTGTCCCGGTGATCTCTATATAAAAATCAACTCCCTTCCGGTAAAAGATAAGCTTGGCCGGGAAATGAAGCTCATATGATTTTTCCCATTGGCGGGGTACATGTGCACTGAACCAGAGCAATCCTTCATCATCTACGCTTTCAAACTCTACAATATCATTGGGCAATCTAACCGCATTATTGCTGGTAGAGTACATTACCGCACTCTTTATCTGCTCCAGTTTATTTTTTATAAACAACAGTTTATAATCATTTTCCATTTTAATCCTGTTTTATGTAATCTGTAAAATCAAATGTAATACCAACGGCAAAAGATGTGAATTAAATAATATCAATACGGGAAAAAACATGGTATGTTTTTTTCTTCAATAAGCATAAAGAGTTCTTATTCATTTTTTATATAACGTTTTTTCTTTTGAAAAAAGTCATTCCCTGTGAAAACAAAAGAAAAAAAAGAAAGTACCCTAAGCAATGAATGAGGAAATAATTCCTCGTTCATTGCTAATATTTTTTTATAATTAAATTTTAAACTATGGCAAACACAGAAATCTTAAATGATCTTATCAGGATCAACAATGATCGGGTAGAAGGTTATTCAAAAGCAGCTGCACAGGCTAATGACCAGGATCTTCAATCATTGTTTAGCCAGTTTGTTCAGCAAAGCCGGCAATATGCAAATGAACTCCGGGGGCTTGCAAATATCCGGTATGGAAGTGATGATAATGATAAACAAGTTACGGATGAAACCACTGCATCAGGTAAAATTTACCGCACCTGGATGGATGTGAAAGATAAATTTGCAGGTGGAAGCAGAAAAAGTGTATTGTCCTCTTGTGAATTTGGGGAAGATGCAGCTCAACGTGCCTATGAGGCGGCATTGAAAGATGATGATCTGTCTCCTGATGTTCGTTCTATTATTGAAAGACAAAAATCGGAATTGCTGAATGCACATGACCAGGTAAAAAGAATGAGAGATATGGCAGCAGCAGAGCAATAATTTTTTGTTGGCTTTTTTAATTTGTAGTTTTTAGTAAGGTCACTGTTACTGCAGTGGCTTTACTTTTTTATGTTAGCTGAAAGCAAACAGGTACAAAAAAACCGGCTGCATCAACACAACCGGTTTTAGAACCGCCCTTCGAATTCAAAATAAACTTTTATGAGTCCAGGCTTCTTGATTGCGACGGTGTGGATAGTAATGAAACAAGAAGCATCACTGTAGCGATATAAAAAATGGTTTGCGCAATTATTGCGCTGCTTCCTTCAATTATTCCAAAGCCTGTTACTCCTGAGATCAATGCGATGATCAAGAACATAATTGTACTGCGTATCATTGTTTGCATTTTTTTGGGAATAGAAAAAGTATTCTTAAAAAACCGTGCCGTTTAGATGTATGTTTAAAACCCTGGACTTTTGAATCAAAATCGGGATTTTTTTCGCCATTTGACATGAGGAATGTTGCACTGTGGTTAAACTGTTATGGTACAAAATTTTCAGGGTGTTTGTATGCAGAAGACAAATAAAAAGAAACCACTGAGAAAGCCACAGCAGCAACTAAGACCGGGTAAAGAAAAAAAACTATCTCCCGTACCGGTGTTTGATCATCCGGAAAAGCCCGGAACCAATAAACTGGCAGGCAAAAAAGCATTGATAACCGGCGCAGATAGCGGTATTGGTAAAGCAGTTGCCATACTTTTTGCAAAAGAAGGGGCTGATGTGGCTATTGCTTATTTAAATGAACATGAAGATGCACAGGATACGGCCACCATTATTCAAAACCGGTATAAGAGGCAATGCCTGCTTTTGCCGGGTGATCTTAGTAAAGAATCGCATTGCAAAAAAGTTGTAGAAAAAGTTGCCAAAGAATTTGGGCGTATTGATATTTTGGTAAATAATGCCGCACTGCATTATGAAAATAAAACTCTCAAAGAGCTTTCTACAAAAGAATTGATTAAAACATTCAGCACAAATATTTTTTCCTTTATCTGGCTTACCCGTGATGCGTTAACCTATATGAAGGCAGGTTCCTGTATCATCAATACAGCCTCTGTAACAGCTTACCGGGGTAGCAGTGAGTTGATAGATTATGCGGCTACCAAAGGAGCTATTGTTTCTTTTACACGAAGTCTTTCCGCCAATCTTGTAAAAAAAGGGATCCGCGTTAATGGAGTGGCGCCCGGCCCGATCTGGACACCATTGATCGCTTCCAGTTTTTCCAAAGAAAAAGTAGCCGTGTTTGGAAGTGATGTACCTATGGGCAGAGCAGGTGAACCCGCTGAAGTGGCGCCAGCCTATTTATTTCTTGCCAGCGATGATGCCAGCTATGTAACAGGTCAATTCATTCATCCAAATGGCGGGGAAATAATAAATGGATAAATTATTTATAAAACAAAAAAAATAAAATTATGAGAGCTATATGGACAGGTTCTATCGGGTTTGGATTGGTGAACATTCCAATTAAAATGTTCAGTGCAGTGCAGGACAGCTCACTTGATCTTGATATGCTTGACCGCAAGGATCATTCAAACATTAAATTCAAGCGGATAAATGAAAAAACAGGAAGAGAAGTACCCTGGGAAAATATTGTAAGAGGATATTATATAGACAATAAGTATGTAGTATTGGATAAAACCGATTTTGAAAAAGCAAGCCCGGAAAAAACGAAACATATCGAGATCAGGCATTTTGTAGATGAATCAGAAATTGACAGCATGTATTTTGAACAACCCTATTATCTGCAGCCGGATAAAACAGGAGCCCGGGCTTATGCTTTGCTCAGAGATGCATTAAAGAAAACCGGCAAAGCAGGAGTAGCCTTGTTCGTGATGCGAGACAGGGAACATCTCTGTATCATAAAAGCAAAGAGTGATGTATTGGTACTAAACAGGATAAGATTTGAAGAAGAGATTCGTGATACCAAAGAATTGGATTTGCCTGCCACTAAAAGCAAGCCGGAAGAGTTAAAAATGGCCGTTACCCTGATCAATCAATTAACCGGACCATTTAATATAAAAAAATACAGGGATGATTATACTGAAAGATTAATGAAGATCATTAAAGCCAAATCAAAAGGAAAAGCAGTGCCTTTTACACCCATGAAAGTTGTACATTCCAGAACAAAGGATCTGATGGAACAGTTGAAAGCAAGTTTATCAGAGAAAAGAAAGGCCTCTTAATATTATTTTATTTTCATGGCCACGAAAGAAAAAGAAGAATTAAAGATCGGTAAGCATAGCGTTACTATCAGTAATCGTAAAAAGATATTTTGGCCGGATGAAGGATATACCAAAGGTGATGTAATTGATTATTATGATAAGATGGCTGAGCATATACTTCCTTATTTAAAAGGCCGGCCATTATCATTGAAAAGAAATCCAAATGGGATCAATGATAAAGGATTCTATCATAAAGACGCTGGAGAAAATGTTCCTGGTTTTGTAAATGTTTTTCCTATAAAAGCAGAAAGCAATAACAAGATCATTGATTACATAGTTTGCAATAACAAAGCAACCTTATTGTATGTTGTCAATCTGGGTTGCATTGAGATCAATCCCTGGAACAGCACAACAAAAAAAATAGGGTATCCCACATGGATGGTGATAGATATTGATCCATCTGAAAAAAATACGTTTACTGAGGTGGTGGACACTGCCTTGGCAACCAAAATGGTTTTGGATAAGGCAGGGATTAAATGCTATTGTAAAACGTCCGGCGCATCGGGATTGCATGTCTATGTTCCATTTAATAATAAATATGATTTTGTAACTGTAAAGGATTTTGCACAGATCGTTGCTTCGTTTGTACAAGAACAATTGCCTGGTACTACAACACTGGAAAGATCATTGAGCAAAAGAGGCCCGCGGATTTATATTGATTGGTTGCAAAACAGAACAGGACAAACGCTGGCATCGGTATATAGCATACGGCCGGTTCCCGGGGCTACCGTTTCTGCACCGCTTGACTGGAAAGAAGTGGATCATAAGCTAAGTCCTTCACATTTTACCATGAAAAACATTTTTCAAAGAATTAAAAAGAAGGGGGATCTGTTCATGCCCATATTAAAAGAGACAAACTCTATAGAGAAAGCATTAAGGAAATTGAAAGCATAGTGGATCCTGAACCTTATACCCTGGTTGACGACTTAACTGATTTTCTTTTGAAAACTAACCTGGAACTCCGTTCCTTCATTTTCCTTGCTATTGGCTTTTATCAATGCCTGATGTGATTGGAAAATAGAATAAGAAACGGTAAGCCCAAGCCCCATTCCGCCTTTTTTCATTGTAAAAAAGGGCTCAAATAATTTTGATATACTTTCTTTTGAAATTCCCATTCCATTATCTTTTATTGAAACTTCGTAATGGCTTGCTGATTCTTTTATGCTGACGGTTAAAGTGCCATTGGCCTGCATGGCCTCAATTGCATTTATGATGATATTGTTGAAAGCGATCACCAGTTTTTCTTTATCAGCTGATATGATCGTATCATTTTCCGGGTAATTCTTATTTACATGTATGTTTTGGAGTTTTATCCTGTCGGCAGTTCGTAAAAGGCTTTCGTCAAGAATGTCTTTTAAGGAATGTTCAACCAGGATCAATTCAGAAGGCCTGGCAAGATTCAGCAATTCTGTAATGATGTTATTGATGCGCAATGAATTTCTATGGATAATATCCATATAACTTTTTTGCATCTCATCATTTTGTGCCGGTAATAGCTGGTCAATTGATAAAATGATATTATTAAGAGGATTCCTGATCTCGTGTGCCAGCATGCGGATCAGTCTTTCATTGGCAGCAAGCTTTTCAGCCTGCAGGTTAGCCATTTCCGCTTTTTTGATCTTTGTAATATCATGAATGATACCATGCATTACCACTGTTTCTTCATCTGCTTCTTTTTGTGATGCAAGAGACAACAGACAATCTCTTGTTTCATTACTATTGTTTATGATTTTAATTTCATCTTCTTCAATATCATTACCGGGTTCATGCAATGCTCTCAGTTTCCCGTTCAGCCGGTGTTCAGCAATAAAATCACTAAGGTTCCGGCCGATCAGTTCATTTTCAGAATAACCTAACAGATCAATTGCTGCATCATTTACTTCAGTAAAATTTAATTTTTCATCAGTTATGAAAACAGCATCTTTTGAATTTTCAAAAAGATTCCTGTACCGGGCTTCCCGGCTTTTTAATTCTTTTAAAATATTTGTTCTTTCCAGTGAATAACGAATGCATCGTTCCAGTTTCTCTGTTGACAGGTCAGCCTTTACCAGGTAATCGGTAGCGCCGCTTTCCATGGCTTTAATATCAATGGCTTTGTTGCCTAAGCCGGTAAGTAAAATTATGGGTTCATCACAATTAAGCTCCGCAGCCGCTTCCAAAAGATCAAGGCCCGTTTTATGCCCAAGAAAATAATCAACAAAATAAAGATGATACCCTTTATTTTTTATGGCATCAATAGCCTGGGTATAATCAGGTATCCAATCAATGAGAAAGTTCTTTCCTTCTATTTCAGCAATATAATCCCTGATAATAAGAAAGTCATCTTCATCATCTTCAATAATGGCTAATTTAATTAGACCGCGGTTCGACATTTGAAAAATATATTTTGAAATACAGGTATAGGCGCCTCTCAATATAGCAAAAACAATTCCTATATCAATTTATACATACTTGATCATACACAAATACAGAATTTAACAAGTGATAAATACATTTATCGCCAATTTTCTTTTATTATTTTCGTTTGAAAGAATATTAGCCAGGTTTATTGGGTTAAAATTTGAAGCGGTTAACCTATTAATTTGTAAAATTTATTTATGATCTTTTCACTTGCGCCAAATCCTAATGACAGAACTGTCATAATTTACTGCTGATGAAGAAGAAGATACTTATAATAGATGATGAAATAGACTTTTGTATTATAATGAAAGGCTATTTTGAAAAGAAAAATTACGAGGTAAATCTTGCATATACTCTTCAGAAAGGACTTTTCCTGGTAGATGAAAAAAAACCTGATATTTTATTCTTAGATAATAATTTACCGGATGGACAGGGTTGGCAATATGTGGAGCAAATTGTAGAAAAAAATCCCCATTTAACAATATACCTTATCAGTGCACATCAAACAAAATCAAATTTTAGTTCACCAGTTAAAAACATTACAGTGTGGGAAAAGCCCATTTCTTTACAACTTTTGAACAATGTTTTCCAGTAATTTAAATAAGATCAGGCAGCACTAAACCTGGCAAAGTGATAACATGTAGCGGGCCGTTTTTTCCAGGCCCTCAATATTATTAGGTTTAATAATATAGTCTGTTGCACCAAATTCAAGACAATGATTTCTGAATTTTTCTGATCCTGCAGTACTCCAAACTACCTTAGGTATGTTTTTATAGCGTTCATTTGTACTTAGTTCACGCAGTATTTCAGCTCCATTTAAACCGGGCATATTATAATCCAATACTATTAAACAGGGCATTTGATCATCCCTTAACTTTTCAAGTGCTGAAAATACTTCATTGCCATTATTTACAAAAAATAGAATAAGGGTTTCATCAACAGAAGTAAATACTTCCTTCAGCAATTCCTGGTCATCCGGATCATCTTCTCCCAATAATATAAAATTAGAAGGCAGGTCTGTACCGGTAACTATCTTTTGTGGCATAAATTTTTGGATAAACTAATATTCTTCATATCCAAGATAGGAATTTCCTTAATTGATCGGGCACCCAAATGGTGAAATTATTGGTTATTATTCCCTTTATCGCTTAAAAGGTAAACATGAAAAAAAACAGTAAGGCAAAGGCCGCCGCATCTCCGGCCAATGAAAACATTACACTTGAAGTTCCCTCTTCCATTTCTACTTCTAAAGCAAACGGTAACGGAAAACATCAACATAAAAATGGCAAGACCGGTATCGATGAAATAGATCAGTATGAGTTGTTAAAGGTTTTATTGGAAGTAAAAGAAGGTAATTTCAAAGTTCGTATGCCCAATGATAAATTGGGGATCAGCGGAAAGATCTGTGATACGCTTAATGGTATCATTTTATTGAATGAAGTACTTGTTGAAGAAATACTAAAAGCTAGAAATACGATTGGTTTAAGAGGACATTTAAATCACCGTGTTGAATTGCCAAAATATGCCAGAGGCTCATGGGCATCGGGGGTTGATTCTATCAATAGCCTGATCTCCGATCTTGTGCATCCTACTATTGAAATAGCACATGTTATCAGCTCTGTGGCAAAAGGAAATTTGTCGCAGGAAATGCCATTAAAAATTGGTGACCACGTTTTACAAGGTGAGTTTGCTAAAATAGCAGCCGAGGTAAACGACATGGTGAAACAATTGAATTTATTTTCCATGGAGGTAACCCGTGTGGCTCGTGAGGTTGGTTCTGAAGGTAAGCTGGGAGGACAAGCAAAAGTAAAAGGCGTTGCAGGAGTATGGAAAGATCTTACAGACTCAGTGAATCAAATGGCCGGTAATCTTACTGCACAGGTAAGAAATATTGCGGAAGTAACTACTGCGGTGGCTAAAGGTGATCTGAGAAAGAAAATTACAGTGGATGTGCAAGGTGAGATACTTGAATTAAAAAATACCATCAATACGATGGTGGACCAGTTGAACTCATTCTCATCAGAAGTGACCCGTGTGGCCCGTGAGGTGGGAACGGATGGTAAACTCGGTGGACAAGCAGAAGTAAAAGGTGTGGCCGGTACCTGGAAAGACTTAACCGATTCAGTAAACCAGATGGCTTCGAACTTAACCGGCCAGGTAAGAAATATTGCGGAAGTAACTACTGCTGTAGCAAGAGGTGACCTGTCAAGAAAAATTACAGTGGATGTAAAAGGAGAGATCCTTGAATTAAAGAATACCATCAATACGATGGTGGACCAGTTGAATTCATTTGCTGCAGAGGTAACCCGTGTGGCCAGGGAAGTAGGTAGTGAAGGTAAACTGGGTGGACAAGCCACCGTAAAAGGAATTGGTGGTGTTTGGAAAGATCTTACCGATTCAGTAAACCAGATGGCAGGTAATCTTACTGCGCAGGTAAGAAATATTGCCGAGGTTACCACAGCGGTAGCAAAAGGTGACTTATCAAGAAAGATCACTGTGGATGTTAAAGGTGAGATCCTTGAATTAAAGAATACGATCAACACCATGGTTGACCAGCTCAATTCATTTGCCTCGGAAGTAACCCGTGTGGCACTTGAAGTTGGAACCGAAGGTAAATTAGGCGGACAAGCCAAGGTGCAGGATGTCGGTGGTACGTGGAAAGACTTAACTGAATCCGTAAACCAGATGGCTTCAAACCTTACCGCACAGGTAAGAAACATTGCTGATGTAACTACCGCAGTTGCGAATGGAGACCTGTCAAGAAAAATTACAGTAAACGTTGCCGGCGAAATTTTGGAATTGAAAAATACGATCAACACTATGGTTGACCAGCTCAATTCATTTGCATCGGAAGTAACCCGTGTGGCACTTGAAGTTGGTACCGAAGGTAAATTAGGAGGCCAGGCAAAAGTGCAGGGTGTTGGTGGTACATGGAAAGATTTGACCGATTCAGTAAATGGTATGGCGGGCAACTTAACAGCCCAGGTAAGAAATATTGCTGAAGTAACGACAGCGGTGGCAAAAGGCGATCTGTCAAGAAAAATTACTGTGGATGTAAAAGGAGAGATCCTTGAATTGAAGAATACGATCAATACAATGGTGGATCAGTTGAATTCATTTGGATCAGAGGTTTTCCGTGTTGCCCGTGAGGTGGGTAGCGAAGGTAAACTTGGAGGACAAGCAGATGTACCGGGTGTGGAAGGTCTATGGAAAGACCTGACCGACTCTGTAAATAAAATGGCTTCGAATCTTACATCACAGGTTAGAAATATTGCGGAGGTAACAACAGCGGTGGCAAATGGAGACTTGTCAAGAAAGATTGAAGTAGATGTAAAAGGAGAGATCCTTGAATTGAAAAATACCATCAACACAATGGTTGAACAGCTCCGTGCCTTCGCTTCCGAAGTAACCCGTGTGGCAAGAGAAGTAGGTACTGATGGTAAGCTCGGAGGACAAGCAAACGTTCCTGGCGTTGGGGGTACCTGGAAAGACTTAACAGACTCAGTGAACCAGATGGCAGGTAACCTCACCGCCCAGGTACGGAACATTGCTGATGTTGCTATTGCGGTGGCAAATGGTGACATGTCAAGAAAGATCACTGTGGATGTTCGTGGAGAAATTCTGCAATTGAAAGAAACATTGAACACTATGGTGGATCAGCTTCGTGCCTTTGCATCAGAAGTTACCCGTGTTGCCCGTGAGGTGGGTACTGATGGTAAGCTCGGTGGCCAGGCATTCGTTCCCGGTGTGGCTGGTACCTGGAAAGACTTAACCGACTCAGTAAACCAAATGACGGGTAATCTTACATCACAAGTAAGAAATATTGCCGAAGTAACCAAAGCGGTAGCATCCGGCGACTTAACCAAGAAAGTTACTATTGATGTTAAAGGTGAAATCTTTGACTTAAAGAATACGATCAACACCATGGTTGATCAGTTGAACTCTTTTGCATTTGAGGTAACCCGTGTTGCCCGTGAAGTTGGTACTGAAGGGAAACTGGGAGGCCAGGCAGAAGTACAGGGTGTTGCCGGAACATGGAAAGACCTGACTGACTCAGTGAATATGATGGCTTCCAATCTTACCAACCAGGTAAGAGGTATTGCAAAAGTGGTAACAGCAGTGGCAACTGGAAACTTAAAACAAAAATTATCCATCGTATCCCGTGGTGAGGTTGCTCAGTTGATCGATACCATCAATGAAATGATCGATACACTGGCCGTATTTGCAGACCAGGTAACAAACGTGGCCCGTGAAGTAGGTGTTGAAGGAAGATTAGGCGGCCAGGCAAGTGTGCCGGGGGCATCAGGTATCTGGAAAAACTTAACAGAGAATGTAAACCAGTTGGCAGAAAACTTAACTACCCAGGTTCGTAATATAGCCGATGTGGCAAGTGCAGTAACAAAAGGCGACCTGACACAGATGATACGTGTGGAAGCAAAAGGGGAAGTGGAAGAATTAAAAGATACCATTAACCAGATGATCGCTAACCTGAAGCAAACAACCTTACGTAACCAGGAACAGGACTGGTTGAAATCAAACCTTGCCAAGTTCACACAAATGTTGCAGGGGCAAAAAGATCTGAATACAGTTACACGCCGTATCCTTTCCGAGCTGGCACAGGTAGTAAATGCTCAAAAGGGAATGTTCTACATCCTGGAGCAGGATGAGAATTTTAAAAATCAAAGATTAAAACTCTTTGCTGCATATGCCTTTGGTGAAGAAGTAAAAACCCAAAAAGAATTTGCATTAGGTGAGGGCCTGGTTGGACAGTGTGCAGTTGAAAAAGAAAGAATTCTTTTAACCAATGTGCCAAAGAATTATACAAAGATCAGTTCAGGCTTGGGAAAAGCATCACCGCTAAACCTGATCGTATTACCTGTATTGTTTGAAAAAGAAATAAAAGCGGTTATTGAGCTGGCTTCTTTTGATACATTCAGTGAAACACACCTCGACTTCTTAAGCCAGCTGACTGAAAGTATCGGTATCGTATTAAATACCATTGAGGCAAACACAAGAACAGAAAGCCTGCTTGTACAATCACAATCATTGACCGAGGAATTAAGAAGGACAAATGAAGAACTGCAGGATAAAGCCCACCTGCTCGTAAAGCAAAAAGAAGAAGTGGAAGCAAAAAACAAAGAGGTGGAAGAAGCCAGGTTATCACTGGAAGAAAAAGCCGAGCAGTTGCAATTGACATCGAAATATAAATCCGAGTTCCTTGCTAATATGTCGCATGAATTGCGTACACCGTTAAATTCATTATTGATCCTGGCGCAGCAGTTGTATGAGAATCATGATGGTAATTTGAATGATAAGCAGATCAGCTATGCAAAAACAATTCATAGCTGTGGTGATGACCTTATTCAATTGATCAATGACATTCTGGATCTGTCTAAAATTGAATCCGGTTATATTTCAACAGACTTTGTTAAGCTACAGTTTCATGATATTGTCAACTTCGTTGAATCCACTTTCAAGCACATTTCAGAGAACAAAAACTTACGCTTTGCCATTGAGGTGGATCCTAAGTTGCCGGGGAGTATGGAAACCGATGCGCAACGTCTTAACCAGATCCTTAAAAACTTATTGTCGAATGCATTTAAGTTCACAGAAAAAGGCGAAGTTAAATTGCGTATTTATGAAGCCAATCATACCTGGAAACAACAACATCCAAGCCTGGATAGTGCACAAAAAGTGGTTGCCTTTGAGATCAGGGATACGGGAATTGGAATTTCGAAAGACAAACAGAATATCATTTTTGAAGCATTTCAGCAGGCAGAGGGTTCTACAAGCCGCAAATACGGTGGTACCGGTCTTGGATTATCAATCAGCCGTGGCTTAGCAGATCTGCTGGGTGGGTCTATAGAATTAATAAGTGAAATTGGGCAGGGTAGCATATTCACATTGTTCCTGCCAATTGATTATGATCCTGCAAAAGCAAAAAGAGAAAAGCCAAGCATCTTACAGGTAAGTGAGTACAAGCTTGCTGAAGGGGTAGCCGATGCTGCTATTCAATCAGTACCCACCGTTAAAGTAAGCGAAACAAAAGATCTTGACGCGTTGAACGAGATCATTAATGAAGTTGGTGACGATAGGAATAATATTCAAACGGGTGATAAGATCGTCCTGGTGATCGAAGATGATGTTCGCTTTGCAAAGATCATGATCGGGAAAGCCCATGAGTTGCAATTGAAAGTTGTTGTGGCTACCCAGTTTGGTGATGTATTCGATCTTGTTAATAAATACAATCCTATAGCCGTTACATTGGATGTTAAGTTACCAGGTGCCAGCGGATGGAGAGTTCTTGACCTGTTTAAAAACGATATCAACTTCAGGCATATCCCCATTCACCTGATCTCCGGTGAAGAGAACAGGTTGCTGGCCATGCAAAGAGGCGCAAGAAGTTTTCATTTAAAACCATTGAAAACAGAAGCTTTGAACAGCCTGTTCAATGATATTGTCAGGTTCATTGAGAAAAAACAAAAGAAAGTATTGTTAATAGAAGACAATGAGATGGATTCATCACAAATGAAAAAAGTGCTTGATAATGGAGAAATGATAGATATTGAGATCGTTGATAAAGGACAAAAGGCACTTCAGCTTATTGCAGAAAATGATTATGACTGCATCATTGTTGATTACATGCTGCCCGATATTGGCGGGCTTGACCTGGTAACCAGGATCAGCACTTTGAGTAAGCTGCAGATGACACCGGTGCTTATTTACTCCGCAAAGGATTTTTTACCCAAAGAAAGGAATCAATTAAAGCAATATGCAAATAAGATCCTGCTGAAAGATGTAAACTCACTTGATCTTTTGTTGGAAGAAATGGTAATGCTCCTGCACATAGATCATAAAAACCTGCAACCGGAAAAAAGAAAGCTGATAGAGAACTTAAGAGCCAAGAACGATATTTTAGCCAATAAGAAAGTGCTGGTGGTAGATGATGATGTAAGAAACCTTTTTGCATTGACAACCGCCTTCGAACGTTATTCAATCAATGCGATAACAGCGGAAAGCGGCCAGGAAGCGATGAATATCCTGAATGAACATGATGATATTGATATTGTGTTAATGGATATAATGATGCCTGAAATGGATGGATATGAAACAACACAAAAGATACGCAGGGAGCATAAGAATAAAGCATTGCCAATAATTGCCGTTACGGCAAAGGCGATGAAAGGTGACCGTGAAAAATGTATTGAAGCCGGCGCATCTGATTATATCACCAAACCCGTTAAAGTGGATCAGTTGTTGTCATTAATGAGAGTTTGGTTGTACAAATAATAATTGATGGAGCAGTTACATGTTCAGCATACACGCAGACCCGATGCCAAGATCCTTGTAGTTGATGACAGGGCAGATAACCTGGTATCTATAGAAGCGATACTTGAACAGGATAACTATACGATCGTAAAAGCAAATTCGGGCCGGGCTGCTTTGAAGATCTTATTGAATGATCATGATTTTTCGCTTATACTCATGGATGTTCAGATGCCGGAACTCAGCGGTTATGAAACGGCTACTATCATTTATGAAAGAGATAAGCTGAAGAATATCCCTATCATCTTTATCACAGCACATAGCTATGATGAGGATTTTATTTTCAGAGGGTACAAGATGGGAGGCGTTGATTACATTTATAAACCCATCAAACCGGAATTGCTAAGAGCTAAAGTAGCCGTATTTGTTGAGCTGTACAGGAAGAACCAGCAATTGATGCAGCAAGAAAAAAAATTGCTGGCAGCCAATGAATATTTACAAATAGAGATAGAGGAAAGAAAACAAACAGAGCAGAAGATAAAAGTGCTCAACCAGCAGCTATTGGAAAATAATGAAAGCCTCAGGCTAATGAATGAAGAGCTTGACCAGTTTGCCTACATGGCTTCACATGATCTGCAGGAGCCACTGAGAAAGATCCAGGTATTTAGTGACAAAATTTTACGCAATAACAATTTTGATCCCAACAGTGAGAAATATTTTCAGAAAATAATCAGCTCTTCCAAACGGATGCAGCATCTCATCAATAACCTGCTTGATTTTTCAAGGCATACTGTAAGCTCAAATGATTTTAAGAAAACACCTTTGAATGATCTTGTAAGAAACGCATTGACTGAATTGGAAGTTGAAATTGAAAAAAGCAATGCCAGGATAAATTTTGGCCAATTACCTGTAGTATCTGCTGTGCCGGCTTTAATGCAACAATTATTTTATAATTTATTCAGCAATGCTATCAAATTCAGAAAGCCCGATGAAGAACTTGTAATTGATGTAAGAGCTGAAAAAATGGATCCTAAAGAGCTTTCTCATTTTATAAAATATACCAGCAACAGGAATTTTTATAAAATAACCGTGCAGGACAATGGCATTGGTTTCGATGAAAAATATGCAGAGGATATTTTCAGGGTATTTAAACGCTTACACAATTACCGGGATTATGAAGGAACCGGTGTGGGGTTGTCTATTTGTAAAAAAATTGTAGAGAGACATAATGGTTTTATAAAAGCCGAAAGCCAGCCTGACAAAGGTTCTACATTCATTATCGGTTTACCCGAAATACACCTGGCAAATTAAAATCAATTTATTCCGGTTGAGTAGTGAACATGTTTTGTGAAGGTTTAAAAAATTTTTTCAATACACCGATGCGGTTAAAACAGTAGATCATAAAAAACATAAAACAGGTAAGAAGTAAGACTTGTAATTCCGGCTTAAGATTTTTCATCCAGTATGCAAGAAAGAGAATAAAACCATGCACCACGCAAATTATACGTGCAGCAAAGCTGTGTGTAAATCCTTTATTGGTGATCAGGTGATGTATATGTGTTTTATCCGCAGAAAAAGGTGAATTTCCATTCCATATCCTGGTTCCGAAAACACGTAATGTATCAAACACAGGTATCATGACGATTCCTAAAGTGAAAACATAAATATTGGGAACTACCGGTGGTGAATACAGTGCATTTACTTTCATTAGTTGAACACAAAGCACTGCAATAACGAATCCAAGTACAAGGGAGCCGGTATCACCCATAAAAATCCTTGCAGGATTGAAATTGAAATATAAAAATCCCAATAAGGCTCCTGCTAAGGAAAATGCGATGATCGCATAATTCGTGTCTTTGCTGATCGTAAGAAAAATGCCGAGTGTAACCAGGCTCATAAATCCCAGCCCGCCGGCAAGACCATCAATGCCATCAATAAGGTTAAAGGCATTGGTTATGCCCACAATTGTAACAACAGTAATGATATATTGAGCAACAATATGGAGTTCATTAATTCCAAACAATCCTCCAAAACTTGTGATACGAATACCGGCAACTGCAAGCAATGAGGCCAGGCCAGCTTCGATCACTAATTTATAGCGGGCAGCAAGATCTTTCAGATCATCCATTATTCCTACACCGCATAATATTACCATTGATAATATGAATGTGATTGTAGCCGGATGGCTGGTGAATTTGAACCAAAATAATAGGGAGACAATAGTGCCCCCAAAAATGGCAATGCCACCAAATGTGGGAGTAGGAATAGAATGTTCTTTCCGTGCATTTGGCCGGTCGAACAGCTTGAACCTTTTTACCATAAAAATTACCGGAGGAATGAAAACCAGCGTAAGCACAAAAGCCATTACATAACTAAGAAGCCCGATCTTGAAATCTGTGAAATTAAAACCTGCTTGCAGTAATTGGTGGATCATTGGATTTTGGTCTTTTTCGGGATAAAGGTTAGGTAAAAGTAAAACGAAAAAATGTGCTTTTTTATTTTTTGTGCTTTTTCTTTTCATTCAATGTCTTGGCAGGTAATAGTACATTTGTTCAAAATGTATTTATACCTGCTATTCCCGACATATTAAGCAGCCCTATTGAATACCTGAAAGGCGTAGGTCCTCAACGAGCCGAGCTGCTCAAAAAAGAGCTGGGAATTTTCACATTTAATGATCTTTTAAATCATTTCCCTCACCGGCATGTTGATAAAACCAAAGTAAGTTTTATCAAAGAAATCGATAATGCTACAGATTATATACAGGTGGCCGGCAGCTTGCATAATATTGATGTTGTAGGAATAAAAAAAGGAAAAAGAATAGTAGCAACGCTAAGGGATAATACAGGCACACTGGAGCTTGCCTGGTTCCAGGGTATTAACTGGTTGCAGAAATTTTTACAAAATGGCCAGCAATATCTTGTATTTGGAAAGGTTAGTTTTTTCCAGGGCAGGCCACAGATTGTTCATCCGGAAATGGAAATATTGACCGCAGAAAAAGTAGAAGGCAAATCTTTTCTTGAACCCATTTATCCCACCACAGAAAAATTAAGATCAAAAGCACTTGGTGGCCGCCAGATCGGAAAGCTGACAGAAGTATTGATGAAATTGATCACTGAAAAAGATATTCCTGAAAATTTACCCGATACTATTTTAAAAAAATTAAAACTCGTAAGCAGGAGCAAAGCCTATTCTCAAATTCACTTTCCTGCTAACATGAATGAATATGATGAAGCGGTGAAGCGATTAAAGTTTGAAGAACTATTTATTGCACAATTAAGAATGGCAAGACTGCGATCACAACGCCACCGGTTTTCACATGGAGTGAAGTTTGAAAAAGTGGGCGAACTATTCAATACTTTTTATACAAAATATTTACCCTTTGAACTTACCGGTGCACAAAAAAGAGTGATAAAAGAAATCAGGAAGGATACAGCAACAGGAAAACAAATGAACCGTTTATTGCAGGGAGATGTAGGCAGTGGTAAAACTATAGTAGCACTTATCACAATGCTGATTGCCGCAGACAATGGTTATCAAAGCTGCATGATGGCGCCAACAGAAGTATTGGCACAGCAACATCATAAGAACATTGCGAAATTATTAAAAGACATGCCGGTGGAAGTGGCCCTTCTCACCGGTTCAACAAGAACAGCCGAAAGAAAGCAGATACAACACAAACTGGATGATGGCTCATTACATATACTTATCGGTACACATGCAGTGATAGAAAAAGATATACAGTTTAAAAACCTGGGTATTGGGATCATTGATGAACAACACAAATTTGGAGTAGCGCAAAGAGCCATGCTTTGGGAAAAGAATACCATTCCTCCCCATATTCTTGTAATGACGGCAACACCAATTCCAAGAACATTGGCCATGACAGCCTACGGCGATCTTGATTATAGTATAATTGATGAAATGCCGCCGGGCAGGCAGCCTATTACAACCGTACATCGTTATGAAAAAGACAGATCGAAAGTGATGGGATTTTTAAAAGATGAAATTGCAAAAGGCCGGCAGGTCTATATCATTTTTCCCTTAATAGAAGAAAGCGATAAAATGGATTATGAAAACCTGATGAAAGGTTACGAAAATGTAAAGGCGTGGTTTCCCGAGCCAACATACTGGATAAGTATGGTACATGGCCGACAAAAAACTGAACAAAAAAACCTTAATATGCAGCGATTTGTTAGTGGGGATACGCATATTATGGTATCTACTACCGTTATAGAAGTAGGAGTGGACGTTCCCAATGCTTCAGTAATGGTAATAGAAAGTGCCGAAAAGTTCGGATTGTCACAACTGCATCAGCTGCGTGGAAGAGTAGGACGTGGAGCTGATAAAAGTTATTGTGTTCTGTTGACTGGTCCAAACATTGGCAATGATGCAAGAGAAAGAATGAAAATAATGACATCAACAAACAATGGATTTGAGATAGCTGAAAAAGATCTTGAAATGCGTGGTCCCGGCGATATTGAAGGAACCAGACAAAGTGGAGTATTAAACTTTAAGCTGGCAAGCATTGTCCAAGACAGGTTTATGCTTGAGACAGCCAGGCAATTTGCAGAAGACATTGTGAGCATTGATCCTGAATTGAATTCGGCCGAAAATTTGCGCATTAAAAGCTACTTTCAGGCAATACAGGGAAAAACAGCATGGAGTCGTATATCTTAACAGAAGTTTTCAATCCGTTTTTCCTCCGTTTTAGTTAATTTGAAAAAAATATATCAATTGATCCCGTATCGCTACATAACTCTGCTATTTCTTATCCTATCAACTGCAATTAAAGCTCAAAATATTGAATTCATTGAGAATAAAGGTCAGTGGGATAGCCGTGTTAAATTCAGAAGTGAAGTTCCGGCTGGTTCTTTTTTTATTCGCAATGGAGGTTTTACAGTACTGCAACATAATACGGAGGATCTGAAAAGTATATTTGAAAATTCTCATGGTCATAAGAAATCTTCACAGAATTCAAAAGCAGGTTTTGTATTGCGGTCTCATGCATACGCTGTTGATTTCGCCAATGCCTCAGATCAGATAGAATTAGTACCTGATAAACCTTTGGAATATTATAATAATTATTTTATCGGCAATGATGCTTCAAAATGGGCAAGCTATTGCAAAATATACCAGGGTATTACGGTAAAAAACATTTATCCCAATGTAGATGTTCGCTACTATACTACTGCCGGCACAATGAAATATGATATCATTGTAAAACCCGGCGCCGATCTTAGTAAGATAGCATTGAGATACTCAGGAGCTGATAAGCTTGAAATAAAAAACAAACAGTTAATAATTAGAACATCTGTGGGTGATGTAAAAGAACTTGACCCTGTCACATATCAATTTGAGAACAATCAGCGCAAATCAATTTCTGCAAAATATGTTTTGATAGGAAATGAAATAAGATTTGATATAAAAAATTATAACCCTGATGAAACATTGATCATTGATCCTACATTGATCTTTTCTTCATTTACCGGAAGTGCCGGTGATAACTGGGGCTTTACGGCTACTTACGGACCTGATGGAAGTTTTTATTCCGGCGGTATAAATTTAGCGGCCGGTTTTCCGGTTACTACCGGAGCTTTTCAAACAGTATGGGCCGGCGGTACGGGTGGAGGTAGTCCAACTGATATCAGCATTATGAAGCTATCACCAAATGGTACATCCCGAATGTATGCAACGTATATCGGTGGATCGGGAAATGAACAACCTCATAGTATTGTGGTGGATGGTGCAGGTAATCTTATAATAGCGGGCCGTACAAATTCTGATAATTATCCCACTACCGGCACAGGCACTATTGGCAATGGGGGCTCTTATGATATTGTAGTTACCAAATTAAATGCAGCCGGTTCAGCATTGATCGGGTCTAAAAAAATTGGTGGCACCGGTGATGATGGAGTAAATATTGCTCTTGATAGTTATAGCTCTTTACAGCAAAACTATGGTGATAGCGGAAGAAGCGAAGTGATCCTTGATGGAGCCGGTAATATTTATGTAACAGGTTGTACAAGATCCAATGACTTTCCTGTAAGCGGTGGTAGCTTTCAAATCTCGAACGGCGGCACACAAGATGCTGTTGTTTTAAAATTTAATCCCACCGTTTCTGCACTTGCATTTGCAAGTTATTTAGGAGGCAATGCTGATGATGCAGGGTATGTACTATCACTGGCGCCCAATGGAGATATCTATGTGGCCGGTGGCACAGCAAGTACAAATTTTCCCGGGAATATGACGGGTACAATCAATTCATCAAACCAGGGAGCAATTGATGGATTTGTAGCTATTATTTCAAATAACGGGAACACTATTGTAAGATCAACTTACCTGGGTACTTCTGCCATTGACCAGGTTTATGGAATACAATTTGACAGGTTTGGATTCCTGTATGTATGCGGTCAAACAAGAGGAAACTGGCCTGTAATAAATGCTGCTTATAGTGTGGGCGGCGCACCCCAATTCATTGCAAAACTACAACCTGATCTTTCCGCATTTGTTTATTCAACACGGTTTGGTAAAGCGGCTACCGTTCCCAGTATTTCTATTACTGCATTTCTGGTAGATAATTGTGAGAATGTATATGTGTCTGGTTGGGGTGGGCAGGTAGATCAGCAATTTCCTTCATCCGGTACCGCAGGCCTTCCAGTAACCCCTGATGCAATACAAACGACTACCGATGGACAGGATTTTTATTTTTTTGTTTTGCAAAAAAATGCAACAGCACAATTATTCGGAAGCTTCTTCGGACAAAATGGTGGGTTGTGCGATCACGTAGATGGTGGTACAAGCCGTTTTGATAAGCAGGGGGTGATATACCAGGCAATATGTGCTAATTGTGGTGGCGGAGCTGTATTTCCTACAACTCCTGGTGTGGTTGCTTCAAACAACCCGGCAGCAGCAAATGGTTCGGGTTGCAATCTTGCCATGGTAAAAATATCTTTTGACTTTGCCGGGGTTGATGCCGCTCCGCAATCTATCATAAACGGTGTACCAAGAGATACAGCAGGCTGTGCACCGCTGACAGTTGATTTTGTTGATACAGTTGCCAACGGTGTTACGTACTATTGGTATTTTGGTGATGGCTCTTTGCCAAATCCTTTGATCACGACAACTCCCAATGCTACACATACTTTTACTTTACCGGGTACATACCAGGTAATGCTGATCGCTGAAGATTCTACTACCTGTAATATCCGTGATACTGCCTATTTAACTATACGAGCCGGTAATTTACCGGCGGTACTCGATTTCAATCCTGTAAAACTTCCCCCTTGTGATTCGCTTAAATACAGGTTTGATAATCTTTCCATAGCTCCGCCCGGCAGGCCATTTACCAATACATCATTTACCTGGGATTTTGGAGATAACTCACCTTTAGTAATTGCGGGTTCCGGACCTGTGTTTCATTCCTATACTGCTCCGGGTACTTATATTGTAAGACTTACCCTTACTGATACAACCTATTGCAATGCACCGGAAACATTAACAGATACGCTAAGAATTGCACCCCTGGTGGTAGCTCAATTTACAACACCGCCAACAGGCTGCGTTCCTTATACAGCACAGTTTTCCAATACATCAATAGCCGGGCAAACATTCTTCTGGACTTTTGGAGATGGCGGTACAAGCACGGCAACCAATCCCTCACATCTTTACACATCACCGGGAACATATACGATCACAATGATCGCCAATGATCCAAATACCTGTAACCTGGCCGATACAACAACAGGCACTATTACAGTGTATCCAATACCTGTAGCCAATTTTAGTTTTTCACCTGATCCGCCGGTTGAGAATACACCAACCACATTTAACAATCTTTCATCACCGGATGCGGTTAACTTCAAATGGTTCTTTGGCGATGGGGATAGTTTGATCACAACATCCAGGTTGCCCGTAACTCATCAATACAATGCAACGGGAACTTATAATGCCTGCCTTGTTGCAATCAATGCTGCCGGTTGCGCAGATACAGTTTGTATGGATGTAAGAGCTGTTGTTGCGGCATTGGTAGATCTTCCGAATGCATTTACTCCGCAGAGTGGCGATATAAACAGTAAAGTATTTGTAAAAGGATTCGGGATTGTAAAAATGAGATTTATCATCTGGAATCGCTGGGGACAAAAAGTATTTGAAACAAATGATAAGAGCATCGGTTGGGATGGAAAATATAAAGGTGTGTTGCAGCCAATGGATGTATATGCTTATACGCTTGATGTGGAATTTTTTGACGGAACCAAAACAACTAAGAAGGGAGATATAACGTTAATTAGATAATATGCCTATTTGCTAATGTGCAAATGTGCGAATATGAAAATGTGAAAATGAAGAAAAGAAAGATCATAGTATTTGGAATTTGGAATTTGTTATTAGGAATTTGCCTGCAAGGGCAGGATCTGCATTTTTCCCAATTCATGAATTCACCCCTTACCACAAATCCTGCTAATACAGGATTTATTCCTGGTGGCGATTATCGTATTGGAATAAATTACAGGAACCAGTGGTCGAGCATCATGGCTATTCCTTATAAAACGATGAGTGCATTTGGTGATGCACAGGTAATGCGTAATCGTTTTGAAACAGGTTGGATCGGAGCCGGTGGCGTTATACTTCGTGATGTTGCCGGTAGTGGAAATCTTACATCAACAAAAATATACGGTTCGCTGGCATATCATCAATTGATCAATGCAGGCAGTTTGGTAAGTGCTGGTTTTAATGTAGGATTGGCCAATAAGCAGATCAATGTTACCAATTTAAAATTTCCCGATCAGTTTGATGGAAAGTTTTTTGACAATAAACTGCCTACATCTGTAATGCTGGCTGATAATAATATTAATTATCTCGATGTGCAGATCGGGTTGAATTATGCCTATTTTCCCAATGACAGGGTATACATGAATGCTGGCTATTCAGCACATCATGTCAACAGACCACATGAATCGTTCTTTAGCCAGGCACCCGGAGTTGATAATCGAATTGCTGTGAGACATATTGGTTTTCTGAATGGCAGTTTCCTGGTAAATAATCAATGGCTTATCAATCCCAATATTTATTTTACCACACAGGCAAAATCATTTGAAATGGTGGCGGGTATGAATGCACATTATGATCTTTCTGGTGATGGTGCCTATCAATTGATCGGCGGATTATATTATCGCTATAAAGATGCCTTCATTCCCATGGTAGGCTTGCAATGGAATGATATTAAAGCCACCTTTACGTATGATGCCACCATGTCAACACTAAAGAACTATAATAATGGCCGCGGGGCTTTTGAATTTTCACTCATCAAAGAAGGATTATTCGGCACTTACAACGGCGACAAACGCCAATCCATGTGTCCTGATCTTAGAAACAAATCTTATTAAGCAAGTTTTATCATGTAAATGTTTTATGCGATTTTTGCCCGCATAAAGAAATCTATGCATACTAAAGAAAGAACAACGATCACTGCTGATATCATTCATCAATTTAAAAGTATAGTAGGAGAAAACTATGTTCTTTTTGATGGAGAGACACTCGATAAGTATGCACATGATGAAACGGAGAACCTCTATTACTTACCTGATGTGGTGATAAAGCCACGAACGGCAGAAGAGATCAGTGGAATAATGAAAGTGTGTAATGCAAAAAAAATTCCTGTAACACCAAGAGGAGCCGGAACAGGATTAAGCGGTGGCGCATTGCCCCATCTCGGGGGTGTTGTTATTGCTATGGAAAGATTCAATTCCATTCTTGAAATTGATGAAAGGAATTTACAGGTAACCACAGAGCCCGGGGTGATTACAGAAGTATTGCAAATGGCCGTGAAAGAAAAAGGATTGTTTTACCCCCCGGATCCGGCCAGCCGCGGTTCCTGTTTTATTGGTGGAAATATTTCAGAGAATAGTGGCGGTCCAAAAGCCGTTAAGTATGGTGTGGTAAAAGATTATGTGTTGAACCTGGAAGTGGTTTTGCCAACCGGTGAAATAATCTGGACCGGTGCTAATGTTTTAAAAAATTCCACCGGCTATAATCTTACACAACTTATCGTTGGCAGTGAAGGAACATTGGGTATTGTTACTAAGATCGTTTTGCGATTGATCCCACATCCAAAATTTGATCTGTTGATGCTCGTTCCATTCAAAAAATTGGAACAGGCTGGTGAAGCAGTGAGTGCAATTTTCCGGGCAGGTTTTGTACCAAGTGCCATGGAACTGGTAGAGATTAATGCACTTAGAATTGTGAGTGATTTTGTTGATAGCAGCGCAGTGCAGGTTACTGATGATATTGAAGCTCATCTCATCATTGAAGTTGATGGCAACAATATGGAAATTTTAATGGCTGAAATGGAGGCTATCAGTGAAATGCTGATACAATTTGATATTGGTGAAATTTATTTTGCCGATGATGCGCAGCAAAAAGCAGAACTATGGAAATTAAGAAGAAGAGTAGCTGAAGCGGTGAAACTGGCTGGCTATACAATAGAAGAGGATACGGTAGTACCCAGAGCTGAATTGCCGGCTTTGATCCGCGGTGTAAAAGAGCTTGGTATAAAACACAATTTCGATGTTGTGTGTTATGGTCATGCAGGTGATGGTAATTTGCATATACGAATTCATAAAGAGGGTACGCCAAACAGTTTTGGTGATGAGGAAATGATGCAAAGCCTCCGTGCTTTGTTTGAATTAGTTAAAGGGCTTGGGGGAACAATTAGCGGAGAACATGGCATAGGGCTTATTCAAAAATCATATATGGATATTGTGTTTGAACAAAAACAGCTTGACCTGATGCGGCAAATTAAAAAAGCATTTGACCCGAACAATATTTTGAATGCTGATAAAATATTTTGACCATGCAAACACCTGTAGCATCTCCAAAAGAAGCATTGCGGGCAATCTCTGTTTTCTTTTATGCAATGATTGCCGGGTTACTCCTATTTTCTATGATCGTATTTGCCCTTAGCCTGTTGGAAATATCAGCATTGGAAGATAGGGCAACCACAAATATTTTTTTTATTGTGGTCTTATTTTTAACTGCTGTTTTACTG